>JABLTM010031523.1_pt1 | contig 35422 bp, 23 predicted proteins | sample 7160121 | NCBI WGS metagenome assembly JABLTM01 (sample SAMN14651224, study PRJNA627086) | human gut metagenome | isolation source: feces | host: Homo sapiens
GATGCCGAGCTTGTCGGCGTGTTTGAGGCGCTGGCCGGCGCGGGCGTCGCGGCCGATGCCAAGGCGACTGAGTACGGCTCTATGCTCTATGCCAAGAAGCCCGGTGACGGTTCTGCCCGCGAGCAGGCCGCGAGCTGCCAGCGCGTAATTGGCGGCCTGGCCAACATCGTCCACGAGTACGCCACCAAGCGCTATCGCTCCAATGTGATGAACTGGGGTATGGTGCCCTTCCAGATGGAGGCCGAGCCCAACTTTGAGGTGGGCGACTACGTCTTCGTACCGGGCATTCGTGCCGCGCTCGATGGTGACCTCAAGAACATCGCCGCCTACGTGGTGCGTGCCGACGGTGCGGTTGAGCAGATTGAGCTCTACATTGCCGATATGACGGCAGAGGAGCGCGCTATCGTTAAGGCCGGCTGCCTGATCAACTACAACAAGTTCAAGGCCGCTGCCGAGCAACGCACTTAATTGTCCGCCCGGGGCCACCCTTTCCCGCCCGCTCACGCGCTTCGCGAGGGTCGCGTTCGGCAAAGGGTGGCCCCGGGCTACATTTCTGCGTTCTCGTTGGGTCTTGAGGGACGCTAATAAATAGACTTGCTTGATGCCGCTTCTGTTAATGGGGCGGCTTCTTTTTGTCGAAAACCACCACAAAGGGGACAGGCACCTTTGTGGCGGTTCTCGGTTCGTCTCGATTTGTAACAGATAGAGCTCTATTTGCCGAGTAGATGTTACAGATCGAGATAGTTAGGGGACGAGGCCGCAGCGGGTGAGCGTGCCTGCCCCCTATCTCTTAATCACTCATAAAATCTTATATATAGAGACTTAGATTTATGTATAAGATCGAGCAAAGCTGGCAACAATACTTCTCGAACAACGTGAAGCCGCCCCGTAGGGCGGCCACCCCAAGAGAGGTGATTCCATGAGAATCGATAAGCTAGCAATGACGTCGCGCGAGGCGTTGCAGACCGCCATGAGCGCGGCTGCCGATGCACAGGCCGGCGCGGTGGAGCCGATCCATCTGCTGTCTGCCCTGCTCGGTGCCGGCGAGCGCAATATCTCCGTGATCATCGAGCGCATCGGTGCCGACCCAGCCCAGCTCGCACGCTCCACACAAGATGCCATCGACCACGCGCCCAAGGTTTCGGGCGAGGGCCAGCAGATGGGTCTTTCCAATGAGCTCGTCCGCGTCATCGAGAAGGCCGAGAAGAAGGCCACCAAGATGGGCGACAGCTTTGTGGTGACCGAGCATCTGCTGATGGCACTTGCCGAGGACAAGGGCGAGGCCGGCCGCGTTCTGCGCGATGCCGGCGTGACCAAGGAGCGCATCGAGCAGGTCTACGAGGAGCTACGTGGCGATGACCGCGTGACGTCTGCCGAGGACAAGACCCAGTTTGAGGCGCTGGAGCAGTACGGACGCAACATCTGCGACCTGGCCCGCGCCGGCAAGCTCGACCCTGTCATCGGCCGTACCGACGAGATCCGTCGTACCATCCAGGTCCTGTCCCGCCGCACCAAGAACAACCCCGTGCTCATTGGCGAGCCGGGCGTCGGCAAGACGGCCATCGTCGAGGGCATCGCCCAGCGTATCGTGGCCGGCGACGTGCCGAGCACGCTGCGCGACCGTGACCTCATCGAGCTCGACATGAGCGCGCTGGTCGCCGGCGCCAAGTACCGCGGCGAGTTCGAGGACCGCTTGAAGGCCGTGCTCAAGGAGGTACAGAAGTCCGAGGGCAAGGTCATCCTGTTCATCGATGAGCTCCACACCATCGTGGGCGCGGGTGCCACCGAGGGCTCCATGGACGCCGGCAACATCCTCAAGCCTGCGCTTGCCCGTGGCGATCTGCACGCGATCGGCGCGACTACGCTCGACGAATACCGCAAGTACATCGAGAAGGACGCGGCGCTCGCGCGTCGTTTCCAGACCGTGATGGTCTCCGAGCCTACCGTCGAGGACACCATCTCGATCCTGCGTGGCCTCAAGGAGAAGTACGAGATCTTCCACGGCGTGCATATCACCGATGGCGCGCTCGTGGCGGCTGCCGACCTCTCCGATCGCTACATCGCCGACCGTTTCCTGCCCGACAAGGCCATCGACCTGGTCGATGAGGCCGCAAGCCGCCTGCGCATGGAGCTCGACAGCATGCCGGTCGAGATCGACGCCACCACGCGTCAGCTCACCCAGCTGCAGATTGAGGAGCAGGCGCTCATGAAGGAGACCGATGACGCCTCCAAGGAGCGTCTGGAAGCCCTGCGCCAGGAGATCGCCGAGGTCCAAGAAAAGCTCAACGTGCAAAAGGCCGGCTGGCTCAACCAGAAGAACGCCATCGACCACGTGCAGGAGCTCAAGGGGCAGCTCGACGAGGCCAAGAGCGAAGAGGAGCGCGCGACGCGTAACGGCGACCTGGGCCGTGCGTCCGAGCTGCGCTACTCCGTGATTCCTGGTCTGCAGCAGCAGATTCAAGATTCCGAGGCCGCGCTCGAGGCGCAAAAGCAACAGGACGGCGAGGGCCTCAACGAACAGGTGACCTCCGATGAGATTGCCGAGGTCGTGAGCGCTTGGACCGGTGTGCCCGTCTCCAAGATGATGCAGGGCGAGCTCGACAAGCTCAAGGGCCTGGAGGGCGAGCTGCATAAGCGCGTCATCGGCCAGGACGAGGCCGTCTCCGCCGTCGCCGCGGCTGTGCGTCGCAGCCGTGCGGGCCTCTCCGATCCGGACAAGCCCATCGGCAGCTTCTTCTTCCTGGGCCCCACTGGCGTGGGCAAGACCGAGCTCGCCAAGGCGCTTGCCGAGTGCCTGTTCGACGACGAGCGCGCGCTCGTGCGTATCGACATGTCCGAGTACATGGAGAAGTTCAGCGTCCAGCGTCTGATCGGTGCGCCCCCGGGATACGTGGGCTACGACGAGGGCGGCCAGCTCACCGAGGCCGTGCGCCGTCGTCCGTACTCTGTGATCTTGCTCGACGAGATGGAGAAGGCTCACCCCGATGTCTTCAACGTGCTGCTGCAGGTGCTTGACGACGGTCGTCTGACCGATGGCCAGGGTCGCCAGGTGTCCTTCAAGAACACGATCATCATCATGACGTCCAACGTGGGCTCCAAGGCCATCGCCGATCTGTCCGGTAAGGACGAGGAGGAGATGCGCCATCAGGTCGACGCGGCCATGGCTCAGACCTTCCGCCCCGAGTTCCTCAACCGTATCGACGATATCGTGGTGTTCCATCCGCTCGGCATGGCGCAGATCGAGAAGATCGTCGACATCCAGCTCGCCGACGTCCGCGCGCGTCTGGCCAAGGAACGCATGACGCTTGCCATCACCCCGGCGGCCAAGCAGATGCTCGCCGTGGGCGGCCTGGACCCGGTCTTTGGCGCCCGTCCGCTCAAGCGTCTGGTCCAGCGCGAGGTCGTTGATGCCATCGCGGCGGCCATCATCGACGGCACGGTGCGCGAGGGCGATCAGGTGACGGTCGATGTCGACAAGGACGGCGGCTTTACCGTCGTGTGCGACAACACGCCGGCGGCCACTTACGAGGTCCCCGACGCCGAGTAGATCTTTAGGGCATGCCTTAAAACCTGCTAGTCGTCCCTAAACACCAAGGGTGGCGGATCCAATTGGGTCCGCCGCCCTTTTTCGTGCGACAATCGTTGATGCTGAACGGATGCGATGCAAGGAGCTATGCAGATGAAAGACGAGATCAAGACAAGCGCGCCGGCGCCCAAGCCCACGTCCAAGCCGGCACCCAAGCCGCGCGACCCCTACATCCGTGCCGAGAACGAGGACGATGACGGCTACGATCCCTACAGCGATCGCCGCCCCGAGCGCGAGCCGATGTTCGAAGCCGATCCGTGGCGCTGAGTGCCACCAAAAAGGCCACCAATAAGTTGCGGTGAAATAGGGACTGTTTGGGGGTGCGGACCAGCAAAAACAGTCCCTATTTCACCGCAACTGCGTTAGGGATGTTGGTGTTGGGCGGCTGTCTTTGGGCCGGCTAGTCCTGGGCCTTGATGCTCGGCAGTAGGATCTGGGCGAGGTAGTCGGTCTCGAGTCTGGTCGCGGCGTCGGCCTTTCCGTCTTTGCCAACCAGCACGTTCTTGATCTGGCTGTACGTGTAGCGGTTGCCGGTCGTTAGCTCGACAAGCTCGATGGCCGTGTCCATGGAGTAGGTCGACACGGGATCCTGCGTGCGCCCGTTGATGGTCTGGGGCACCACGTACGGATAGACGGGGCCGCTGGCGTAGACGGTATAGCCGTTGTCCAGGTTGGCCGCACCCAAAACCGTATCGCCTTCATCGGGCGTAAAGCTCTCGCCCTCGCGCACCGCGACGAGCGTCACAATTGGCGTATCGCTGTCGCCGGCAAGATAGATGCATAGCGTGCTGCCATTTTGCCAAGTCTCGACCTTGCCGTACCACTCGACGGGGATATCGAGCTGGTAGAGGTCGGTTGCCTTGTGACGGGCGTCGGCATCACGGGCCGCCTGTGCCTTTTGCGCGCTCACGGCATTGACGGCGGCGTCGCGCCGCGCGGTTGCCGCCTGCTGGAGCACCTTGGCGGCAGCAGCGGAGCTTGCGCCACCTTCCTCGGCATACTTGGCGGCGGCATCGATCCTGTCGTCAGTCACCGTGTCGGCCGAAGGCACCTTGAGCTTAAAGGTGGCCTGGGCACTTAAATCCTGTCCATCGCTCTTAACGGTGACCTGCGCCTTGGTGGTCGGGACGGTATAGATGGTGCCGTCGGCCGCGATGGGGGAGGCGGCGATGGAGAGCGTGTAATCGCCGGGCAGCAGTTTGATGCCGCGGCCGTGCTCATCAACGTAGAGCGTTTCGCTCACGGATGAGCCGTCGGAGTCCTGCCCGCTCACCTGTACGGGAATCTTGGAGCCAGTCGAGCAATCGAGCCCTGCGGCACGCACGCCAATTTGCACCGACATCATCGTGTGCGCATTGGCGGCGGCAACGGCAGCCTGCTCCTGTTGGTATCCGTTCCATGCGGCGTAGCCTGCGCCGCCCGCGACAAGTGCGACGGCTACGACACCGGCGACCATCAAATTGCGGCGCTTGGGCGACATCTTGCGATGGCGAACCTCGGCTTCGCGTGCCGAAGGAACGGATGGTAGGGGAATATCGCCCATGGCGATGGTCTCGTCCACGGCTGGTGCGGAACCCAGGCCAGGAAGCTCGCGGGTCAGCGAATCCTCGGCCGGCAAGCTGTCGAGCAAGACGGTTTCCTCGCCCGTGTCGGATTCGGGCTGGTTGCCGGCCTCGCTTTCGGTGTCTTCGTGATCTGCCTCATCCTCGGCAGGCTCAACGTCGCCTGCATCCTGATCATCGGACTGCGCCTCGGTTTCCGGCTCATCCTGCACATCAACGCCCGAATCGTCAAACGCAATCTCATCGAGTGAAATCCGGTCTAAGCTCTCCAAGGCCTCAGCGCAAGCTTCTGCATCTTGGGCCGCATCCTCATGGCCCATCGTCTCATCATTCATACATCCCCCAAGCTCAATATCGGGACAACAATGTACCCAAAAACAGAGTCATATAGAGCTGTCAGGCGATCGGAAATCTGATTTTATCTGTGCGAGAGGTTTTGAATATGTGCGTGGATGCGCGCAACAACAAAAAGCCCCCGGAAAGCGGACAAATCGCTTTCCGGGGGCATGCAATACGTTGCATTGCGCGGAGTCGGCCAGGCGGCTTCACATTCAAGCGGCGTTTGCACCGGGCATGTTACTCGGCGTGCGCGTAATCAATCTTGGCGCGGCGAGCGGTAGCCTTCTCCCAATCGCTGGTGCCCTCAAAGACATCCTGCTTGTAGGGATTGCGGCCGAGCTTCTTGGCGCGGTAGGCGATGTAGATGATCGCGGCGACGTTGGCGATCAGTGCGGCGATCGAGACCGCGGTAGCGGCGCCGGGGTCGAGCGTGGAGTGGGTCACAAAGACGGACTCCTCCTGGAAGTACGGGAACACCTGGGCAAACATGCACCAAATGGCCAGCGTAAAGGCGCGGTTCTGGATCCAGCCGCCCTTGTTCCAGATAAAGGCGGCGACGGTGGGCGCCAGCAGCAGCGCAAAGCCGCAGAACCAGGAATGGGTGGGCAGACAGTTGTAGGTGTAGCAGAAGTTCCAGATATCGTAGGCGATGATGTAGACCCAGGTCATGTCGGGCCACAGCATATCGGTCTTGTCCTCGGAGGCGTAGACGCTCCACCAACCGGTCATGCAGAAGATGTTGATGAGACCGGCGATGCCGTTGAACACGTTGTTCCAGCCGGCCAGCTGCGTAGCACCTTCGGAGGTGACCCAGGTGGACTCGCCCAGGACAAAGAAGTGATAGGCGCTCTCGAAGTCGGACACGACGGCGATCAAGATGTTGATGGCGACGATCACAAACGGCCACGCGCGGAACCAATGCGCCTTGCCGATCTTTCCCCACTGGTACTTAATGGCAATGAAGCCCCAGCAACCGGCCAGCGCCGCGTATACCTTGGCGTAGTGGAACCAGCTGTTCTGGTACACATGGGTGGGGTTGGTGAGTGCCCACTCGGCACCCTGCGAAACGCCGATGGCGATGGCGACGCAGTAGATGGTCATGGCCAGCGGAGCCACGCCAAAGATGATTGCCGCGCCCAGCTTGGTGCGGCGGCCGACCTCGTTGAGCACGATCAGGCCAATAAAGACCATGGCCCAGCCGGCCCAGTGGATTAGGGTATCGCTACCCCAAACATCGAACAGCATGCTGCTCTCCTTTCACACGCCCGCGGCCCCTCTTCTGATCGCGGACAGTTTGGCCAAATGTCGTCAGTTCTGGGGCTTGCGCTCCGGATACTTGGCGGTATAGCCCTCGATGTGGAGCGTCGAGGCGATGATTTCCTTGACCGTCTCGTCGGGCACATCGGGGTGCGTGCGGATATACATCAACAACCCCATGATGAGGGTGTAGAACGTCTCGTAGACATGATCGATGCGCAGCTCGTGGTGGGCGACAAAATCCACCACGGTGGTGTCGCAGATATACTGCGCCACGCGCTGGACCACGTTGTGCAAAAAGCCGCCGTAGAGCGCGCCACTGCTCGAGGTGAGCGTGCTCGGCAGCTCGTGGCCGCTGGCGACCAGGCGCTTAAAGAGCGGGGCGACGGTGTCGAGCGCGCCCTCGATATCGCCGACGGTGCGGTCGGCGTTCCACTGCTCGAGTTCGGAGATAAAGCCGTCGATCGCCTCGTCCATCACAGCGGTGACGGCGGCGTCCATATCGGCGAAGTAGTGGTAGAACAATGAACGCGTGCAGCCGGCTCGCTTGGTCACGGCCGATACCGATAGGTGGGACACGCCCAGCTCGGAGCTTACGGTGCGCACGGCGGCGAGGATCTCGCGACGGCGTTCGTCGCCCGTCAGGCGCTTTGCCGCGCTATCGGATGCGGGGACGGCATCGACCACAGAAGTACCTGCTGTGTTGTTGCCCATGTTTTGCCGCCTTTCATCCTCTTTTGCCTGACCGTTCGCCTAACAGTCTTGAATATTGTTGACGGTTCGTCAATACTATTTTTGACACAATGTCAACAATGGCGGGTGAACGGCATGGGGGCATGCCCGGCCTGCAAAAAAAGAGGGGCGCTGCGGCCTCGTCGGGCTGCGGCAAGAGAAGGGACAACCATGATTCTCAACGGACCGGGGATTAGTTACACCGAGCCCGACATCGGTTCGGAGTTCGTGCCGCCGCTTCCGGAGCATCCGCGCGAGGCAATCGTCAAGCTGTGCGAGCACTGCACCAACCGTCTGCTGCATCGCGATGAGCTGCTGGGCTACGAGTACTGGTCGTTTGCCGAGGCCGCAACCGACGAGCAGGCCGAAGTGCTCTGCAAGATGAAGATGCGCCGTCCCTATACGCTGCCCGAGATGGTCAAGCTCGCCGGCATGCCCGAAGCCGATATCGAGAAGATGCTCGACGACATGAGCTACACGGGTCTGCTTGAGTACAACTGGGAAAACCCCGAGCGCGCCAAGCAGTGGGTGCTGCCCATGCTGGTGCCGGGTTCCGCCGAGTTCCTCAACATGCGCGTGAGCCAGCTCGAGGAACATCCGGTCTATGCCAAGTTCTTTGAGCAGGCGTCCAAGGGACCGCTGTCCAAGGCCACGCCGATGGTGCCGCCCGGAGGCGCCGGTATCGGCATGCATGTCATTCCGGTCGAGAAGGCTATCGACGCCGCGAGCACCTCGGTGCCGATCGAGCATATCGAGCATTGGCTCGACAAATACGATGGCAAATATGCCGCCAGCACCTGCAGCTGCCGCGCGAGCCGTCGCGTGATGGGCGAGGGCTGCGCCGACGACCCCGCCGATTGGTGCATTGCCGTGGGCGATATGGCCGACTACGTGGTCGAGACCGACCGCGGCCACTATGTGACGCGCGAGGAGGTCTACGACATCTTGCGCCAGGCCGAGGAAAACGGCTTTGTGCACCAGATCACCAATATTGACGGCGAGAACAAGATCTTCGCCATCTGCAACTGCAACGTCAACGTGTGCTACGCCCTGCGCACCTCGCAGCTGTTCAACACGCCCAACCTGTCGCGCTCGGCCTATGTCGCCAAGGTCGAGAAGGACAAGTGCGTGGCCTGCGGTCGCTGCGTTGAGGTGTGTCCGGCCGGCGCCGCCAAGCTGGGCCAGAAGCTCTGCAGCAAAAAGGCCGGCGGCCGCGTGCCCGAGTATCCGCGCCAGGAGCTGCCCGATGCCGCCAAGTGGGACCACACCAAGTGGTCGCCCAACTACCGCAACGACAACCGCATCGAGACGCATGAGTCCGGCACCGCTCCCTGCAAGACGGCCTGCCCCGCGCACGTTGCCGTTCAGGGCTATTTGAAGCTCGCGGCTCAGGGTCGCTATGACGAGGCCCTAGCACTCATTAAGCGCGAGAACCCGCTGCCCGCTATCTGCGGCCGTGTGTGCAACCGCCGCTGTGAGGATGCCTGCACCCGCGGCCGTGTGGACGCCGCCGTGGCTATCGACGAGGTCAAGAAGTTCATCGCCCAGCGCGATCTGGATGCCGCGACCCGCTATGTCCCACCTGTGGTGACCCCGACGCGTGCCGGCGGCTTCGACCAGAAGATTGCCATCATCGGTGCCGGTCCGGCTGGCCTGTCCTGCGCTTTCTACCTGGCCGAGAAGGGCTACAAGCCCGTCGTGTTCGAGAAGAACGAGCGTCCGGGCGGCATGCTCACCTACGGCATTCCCAGCTTTAAGCTGCAGAAGGACGTCATTGAGGCCGAGGTCGAGGTCATTCGCCTGATGGGTGCCGAGTTCCGCTATGGCGTGGAAGTCGGTCGAGACGTGACGCTCGACGAGCTGCGCGCGCAGGGCTTTAAGGCCTTCTACGTTGCCATTGGCTGCCAGGGCGGCCGCCTTGCCGGCATTCCGGGTGAGGACGCCGAGGACGTGACTGTGGCCGTCGACTTTTTGCGCGAGGTCAACAGCGGCAAGATCGATGCGCTGCACGGTCGCACTATCGTGGTGGGCGGCGGCAACGTGGCTATCGATGTCGCGCGCAACGCCTGCCGTCTGGGTTCCGAGCACGTTGAGATGTTCTGCCTGGAGAGCGAGGCCCAGATGCCCGCCAGCGAGGAGGAGCGTCGCGAGGCCGTTGAGGACGGCGCGCACATCAGTTGCGGTTGGGGCCCCAAGGAGGTCCATCTGGACGAGGCCGGTCGTGTGTGCGGCATCACCTTTAAGCGCTGCACGCGCGTCTATGACGACGAGGGTCGTTTTGCGCCCGAGTTCGACGAGAACGATCTGCGCCGTGTCGATGCCGACCGTGTCGTCATGTCGATTGGCCAGTCCATTGTGTGGGGCGACTTGCTGGCTGGCTCCAAGGTGGAGCTCGGCCGCGGCCAGGGCGCCCTTGCCGATCCCCAGACCTACCAGACCGCCGAACCCGACATCTTTGTGGGTGGTGACGTCTATACCGGCCCCAGCTTTGCCATCGACGCTATCGCCGCCGGTCACGAGGCCGCCGTGTCCATCCATCGCTTTGTGCAGCCGGGATCCACGCTCACCATCGGCCGCAACCAGCGCCGCTACACCGCGCTCGACCGCGACGATGTCGTGATCGAGAGCTACGACAACGCGAGCCGCGAGGTTGCCCGCGTGGACCGCGAGCGTGAGAAGGCTGCGCCCTTTAGCGAGTATGTTGAGACCTTTACCGAGGAGCAGGTGCGCACCGAGACCGCCCGCTGCCTGGGTTGCGGTGCCTCGATCGTCGACCCCAACAAGTGTATCGGCTGCGGTCTGTGCACCACCAAGTGCGCGTTCGATGCCATCCATCTGGATCGCGACCGCCCCGAGTGCTCAACGATGGTCAAATACGAGCAAAAGCTCCCGAGCCTGGGCAAGTATGCTTTGAAGCGCGCCATCAAGATTAAGTTCGGTCGCAAGTAATGAGGTTCCGCCGTTCTAACGAACGGCGGCACTGCTGACGCTGCGCGGCGCCCAAGCACCCCATCTTGCCCCTCAACTTCGGCGCCGCGGGCAAAAGCCCAGCGGACGCCTTGTTTCGGGGCAACCTGGGGCACCTGGATCGCCGCTCGCTGACGTTTGGCTGACATCGCATCAACCGTTGTTGAAAGGTTTCTACCTTGCATGAATTGGGAATCGTTTACCACATCATTCGCGATGTCGAGAATGTGGCGCGCGCTCATGGCGTGCGTCGCGTTTCGAGCGTGACGTTGCTACTGGGCGAGGTCTCGGGCGTCGTTCCCGACTTGCTGCTCGACGCTTGGCGCTGGGCAGCAGATAAAAAGCCTATCGCGCAGGGCGCGGAGCTTATCGTGGAGCCCGTTGAGGCCGTGACACATTGCGAGGCGTGCGGCCGCGACTACGCGACGGTCGAGCACGGCAAGACCTGCCCCCATTGCGGTAGCGGCGAGACATACCTGCTGCAGGGCCAAGAGGTCATGATCAAACAGATCGAGAACCCCGACGAGGACCCGGCAGACGCTGCTCCTGACGGCCTCTCCGAAGCCTCCGATGCCGTCGACGCCGCCAACCCTCTCCACATCGCCTAACATCCAATGACTACATGGGCTAGAGTTCTAAACATATTTGCTTCGGTTAGTCAAGTCATGTCTGTTTAAACAAAATGGTGGCACGCAGACGCATTGGGATCCACCTAAAAGCGGTCTTAACGAACAGTGCACCTTTATATGTCTTTGAAAGCAATCAGAAAATCACGTTTTAGCAGGCAATAAGCTGTAAACCGGCAACGTAATCAATTTGTAACAAACTTAGACGTTTAAACAAATAATCCAACCTTTTGCGAATTTAGCTATAATTCCACAATCCAAACAGGTATACTCCTTTCATGTCGTGTAGGAAATACGTAGACAAAAAGGAGGTTATGTGATGGTAAGTATTGTTCTTGCTAGCCACGGGGACTTGGCAGCTGGAATCAAGCAGACGGGCTCGATGGTCTTTGGCGATCAGCCGTCTGTTGCCGTGGTCTCGCTCGAGCCGAGCATGGGCCCCGACGACTTCCGTGCCAAGGTCGAGGAAGCAGTCGCTTCCTTCGAGGACCAGGAGCAGGTGCTCTTCCTCGTTGATCTGTGGGGCGGCACGCCGTTCAACCAGATCAGCGGGCTCATCGAGGGCCACGATTCCTGGGCTATCGTCACCGGTGTCAACCTGCCTATGCTCATCGAGGCATATTCGCAGCGCTTTGACGCAAAGAACACTGCACATGCGATCGCAAAACATCTCGTGACTGAGGCTAAGGCTGGCGTGCGCGTCAAGCCCGAGTCTCTGGAGCCCGAGGAGAAGAAGCCGGCTGCGGCCGCCGCTGCTCCTGCAGGCGCCATCCCTCCGGGAACGGTCATCGGCGACGGGCACATCAAGATCGCCCACGTCCGTATCGACACCCGTCTGCTTCATGGTCAGGTGGCCACCACGTGGACCAAGCAGATCAACCCCAACCGCATCATCGTGGTTTCCGACGGCGTTGCTCACGACGAGCTCCGCAAGACCATGATCGAGCAGGCTGCCCCTCCGGGAGTCCATGCCAACGTCGTGCCCATCAAGAAGATGGCCGAGGTCGTCAAGGACACGCGCTTTGGTGACACCAAGGCCATGCTGCTCTTCGAGAACCCGCAGGATCTGCTCAAGGCCATCGAGGCCGGCGTCGACATCAAGGAAGTCAACATCGGTTCCATGGCTCACTCCAAGGGTAAGGTCGTCGTCACCAACGCCGTCGCTATGGGCGATGACGACGTCAAGACTCTCGAGGCTCTCAAGGCCAAGGGCGTCAAGTTCGAGGTCCGCAAGGTTCCTTCGGATTCCTCCGAGGATCTCGACGCCATGTTGAAGAAAGCTAAGGCCGAACTGGCCGCTCAAGCATAGTAAAGGAGGGTCCGATACATGTCTGCAATCACTATTCTGCTTGTTGCGATTGTCGCGTTGCTTGCCGGTATGGAAGGCATTCTGGATGAGTTCCAGTTCCATCAGCCGCTCGTGGCATGCACGCTTATCGGTCTCGTAACCGGTCACCTTCAGGAGGGCATCCTCCTGGGCGGTTCGCTCCAGATGATGGCCCTTGGCTGGGCTAACGTCGGCGCCGCTGTCGCGCCTGACGCCGCTCTGGCCTCGGTCGCTTCTTCGATCATCATGGTGCTCGCCCTCAACGGTGGCGCCACCGATTCGGCCAAGGCCGTTACCGCCGCCATCGCCGTCGCCGTCCCGCTGTCGGTCGCTGGTCTGTTCCTGACCATGATCTGCCGTACCCTGGCCACCGCTATCGCTCACGCCATGGACGGTTGCGCCGAGAAGGGCGACTTCTCCGGTATCGAGCGCTGGCAGTACGCTGCCATCCTCATGCAGGGCCTTCGCATCGCCATCCCGGCAGTGCTTCTGTGCATCATCCCGGCCGAGGCTGTTACCAACGCGCTTAACGCTATGCCCGACTGGCTGTCCGGCGGCATGGCTGTCGGCGGCGGCATGGTCGCTTCCGTCGGTTACGCCATGGTCATCAACATGATGGCCACCAAGGAGACCTGGCCGTTCTTCATCCTCGGCTTTGTTCTTGCTGCCATCCCTCAGCTCACGCTGATCGCCCTTGGCCTCATCGGCATCTCCCTTGCCCTCATCTACCTTGGCCTTAAGGATCTGGCCAAGCAGGGTGGCGGCATGAGCGGTGGCTCCGGCGACCCGCTCGGCGACATTCTGAACGATTACGAGTAGGAGGGGAGTGATACATATGGCAGAGAACAAGATTCAGCTCACCAAGGCTGACCGCAAGAAGGTTTGCTTCCGTCATCAGTTCCTTCAGGGCTCGTGGAACTACGAGCGTATGCAGAACGGCGGCTGGTGCTTCGCAATGATCCCTGCGATCAAGAAGCTCTACACCAGCAAGGATGACCAGATTGCCGCTCTTAAGCGCCACCTGGAGTTCTATAACACCCACCCCTATGTTTCCGCCCCCGTCATTGGCGTTACCCTCGCTCTCGAGGAGGAGCGCGCCAACGGTGCCCCGATCGACGACGTCGCCATTCAGGGCGTCAAGGTCGGTATGATGGGCCCGCTCGCCGGCGTCGGCGACCCCGCCTTCTGGTTCACCCTTCGCCCGATCCTGGGCGCTCTGGGCGCTTCCCTGGCCCTGTCCGGCAGCATCGCCGGTCCGCTGCTGTTCTTCTTCGCGTGGAACATCATCCGTTACGCCTTCCTGTGGTACACGCAGGAGTTTGGCTACAAGGTCGGCTCCTCCATCGCCAAGGACCTCTCCGGCGGTCTGATGGGCAAGGTCACCGAGGGTGCTTCCATCCTGGGTATGTTCATCATTGGCGCCCTGGTCGAGCGCTGGGTGTCCATCTCCTTCACCCCGGTCGTCTCCAAGGTCACGCAGTCTGCTGGTGCCTTTATCGACTGGGCTAACCTGCCCTCCGGTTCTGAGGGTGTCAAGGAAGCACTGACGATGTATAACTCCATCGGTGCTAACGCCCTTGATCAGGTGAAGGTCACCACGCTTCAGGCCAACCTCGATCAGCTCATCCCCGGCCTTGCCGCCGTGTGCCTGACCCTGCTGGTCTGCAAGCTCCTCAAGAAGAAGGTCAGCCCGATTGTCATCATCCTGGCTCTCTTCGCCGTCGGCATCATCGGTCGCGTCTGCGGCTTCATGTAAGCACGCTTCGGCTTAAGACCGAGAGTTGCTAAGCAAGGGCTTTTGAGCCATTGAAACGGACCGCACCCGGTGGGTACACTGGATGCGGTCCGATTGTTTTATTTGGAGGGCGAGGCGCGCATGGCGCAATCTCAGAACAGCACGGTCGATCTGGCAACGCCGGCAACCTGCCTGATGGGGCTTACCAGTCACGGTAACGTAATGGTGGGCAATAAGGCGTTTGAGTACTATAACGAGCGCAATCCCGAGGATTATATTCAGATCCCGTGGGATGAGGTCGACTATATTGCCGCCGAGGTTTTGCGCGGCACCAAGAAGATTACGCGTTTTGCCATCTTTACCAAGGACAACGGTCACTTTACGTTTTCGACGCGCGACGACAAAGAGACGCTTCGTGCGGTCCGCAAGTACGTTGACGAGGATAAACTCGTGCGTTCGCCCGACTTTATCGACGTGACGGCCAAGGGTGCCAAGAGCATCCCCTCCGTTATCAAAAACCTCTTCCACAAAGGCAACTAGTCGCCTGCGACGTTCTTAAACGACTAGTCATTAAAGAGCGTCGTAGATGACTATCTCGAAGAGCGGCTATGCGCTGCATGGTAGTGGCGTAAATCTGCTACACTAGTACAACATGCCTCCGTAGCTCAGGGGATAGAGCACCGCTCTCCTAAAGCGGGTGTCGACGGTTCGAATCCGCCCGGGGGCACCAGGAAAATCGCAGGTCAGGAGTTATTTTTGCTTCTGACCTGTTCTGGTTTTGGGGTTAAGAACCGCTTCCGTTTGTAAATCTGGTAAGTAAATATTATGACTTCCCGAGTTTTCCACTGAAAACAGGAAATCACCATTTTGGGGATAAAAGTTTTCAACAGCTGTTAGTCGGTTCCATTTTGGTGACGCGCTTCCCTCTTTTGGGTAAAAAATATCACCATTTTGATGATTCGGCAGCTTTGAATTCTCTGATAAAAAGCCTGTTCAGAAGCTTATGTCATACCCATTTTGGTGAAACCAATTAATAGAGAAATAGATTAAAAAGAAATAGGGACGGCGATGCCGTCCCCTTCGCTCGCAAAGCTCGCTGCGCGGCCACGTACCGTGTCCTTGCCGCCGGCTACGCCGTCGATAAAGAATAGGGACAGCGATGCTGCCCCACCTTCGCTCGCAAAGCTCGCTGCGCGGTCACGTGCCGTGACCTTGCCGCCGGCTACGCCGTCGATTGATACGCTCACTTCGTTCGCTGATGATGATGGACTAATCCGATTTATCCGTGACACCAGTCATAAGTGCAGCAATTGATATGTTGAATCCATTGGCAATTTTAGAGAGGTTAGAAAGGCTGACATTTCTTCGTCCGACCTCTATCGAGGCGTAGTAAGACCTGTCCATGTCAATGCGGTTCGCAAATTGCTCTTGTGAGTAACCAGACTCTGATCTGAGTTCTTTGCACCGTAGACCAAAGGATTGTTGTAGTGGCGAGATATCCATGACAAAAAGAGTCATGGATTGTTGTATTTATGCCAACGGACTATATACAACAATCCCAGTTAAGGCGCATAATTACCTCTATTGGAAAGCACTCTGATGCCCAGTCGGATAGGGCACGGAAAAGGAATGGAACAGCACAATGACTCAGGGAAAGCATTTCGCTGCCGGTGGCGATCACTTCGCCGCACTGCCAAGCAAAAAGATTCACGCCCCGAAGGGGATCGCGCGTCTGACCGTCACCGCGGCGACCATGGCCGCCATGACCGGATCGAGCCTCATCTCACCGTTCACGGCATTCGCCCAGACCGGTGACGGGACCACGCAGCACCCCGCCGTGATGTCGCCGATCGCCGCCCACGCCGGCGCGGCATCCGGTGCCGGCGCGAAATCCGCCGCACAGACCATCGCGGACCTGCAGAAGGCGGTCGACGAGGCGAAGGCGAAGGAGGAAGCCGCCAAGGCATCCTACGATGAGGCCGCCGGTCCCTACAACGAGGCGGCTTCCGCCCGCGACCAGGCCAAGGCATCCTACGATTCTGCAGTCAACGCCGGCACGGCAGCCGACCGAGCGGCAATGGACGAGTACGCCCGTCAGGTCGCGGAGGGCAAGGACGCCGCCGATGCCGCCGGCAAGGACCTCGAGCAGGCGAAGGCGGGTCTCGCAGATGCCAAGGCGGATGCATCCGAGAAGGACGAAGCGTACCAGTCCGCCATCAAGGCGGCCCAGAATGCCAAGGATGCCCTCGATAAGGCCAAGGCCGATGCCGTAAGCGCCACCCCGGAGGCAATCAGTGCCGCCGAGCAGGCCGTGCGCGACGCCCAGGCTGCCGTGAGCAGGGCACAGGCCGAACTTGACAACGCCAACGCGACGCTTGCCGATGCCCAGTCCAAGCTGGTTGCGGCCCAGTCTGCAAAGGATTCCGCCGATGCCGTCCTCGCCGCAGCCCAGCAGAACAAGGACGCGGCGGATGCGAAGGCCGCAGCCGCCAGCGCCGCCTATGAGCAGGCAAAAGCCGACCTCGCCGCAGCGGAGGCCGGTGCCAGCGGCCCAGAGTACGATGCGGCAAAACAGAAGGTCGCGGACGCGGAGGCAGCCCTCGCTGCCGCACAAGCGACACAGTCCCAGTGCGAGTCCGAGCTCGAGCAGGCGCAGTCCGCTGCGGCAACGGCACAGGCCGACCTGAATGATGCCCAGGTGGCCCTCTCCGTAAAGCAGCAGGCCGCGGCCGATGCCGAATCCGGTGTGAACGCCGCCCAGTCCGCTCTCGATGCCGCGAACGCCGGCCTCGATGCGGCCAAACAGGCGAATGCCGACGCCCTCGTCAAGCTGGATGCAGCGAAGCAGGCTGTCAAGGATGCCGAGTCCGACAAGGCAGCCGCCGACGTAGAGCTCGCGAACGCCAAGACCGCAAAGGATACCGCTGACGCGGCCGTGACCGCCGCCCAGCAGAAGGTCGGCGAGGCACAAACGAAGGTGGATCTCGCAGACGCGCAGCTCAAGCAGGGAGCCATCGGTTTCTTCAAGGCCATGGGTGCCGATTCAGCCATCGAGATCATCCAGAACTGCACGTACAAGGACTACACCGAGATCGGAAACAGTCTCGACGCAACGGGCCTTGAAAACATGCTTTCGTCCATCACGGTCATGAAGAACGTGAACGCCTACCGTAAGTCCGTCGGCCTTTCCGAGCTTGAGGTAAGCTATAAGCTCATTGCGGCAGCGATTGCAGATGCAAACTATTCGACGAAAAATGTAGAGCATGCCCAGCAGTTCGATGTCGGTGAAAACCTTGCCTGGAGCTATCGCGACCCCTGCAAGGTCTGGATCTATCAGGAAAAGGATCTGTTTGACAAGACTGCAGCTTCCCTTGGTGCGACGAATCTTTCCGGAAAGGACGCCTACGACTTCTGGTATGCCAACCAGGACAAGTTCGATTACTACCGTATCGGTCATTACATGAACATCATCAACCCTGACTATGCTGTCATGGGATGCGGTCTGAACGATGACACCCGTTTGACGTTCTCGCTCACGCTGCAATACGGCGGTTGGGCCGGTTCGGGCTGGAATACCGGAGCCATCTCCGTCGACGAGTACGAGCAAAAGCTGACCTCCTATATCAACGGTCTCAAGAACGCCAAGAGCGCACTCGACGCAGCCAAGGCCGATCTCGCATCCAAGCAGCAGGCAGCCGCCGGCGCCGCCACAACCGTCCAGCAGAAGCAGGATGCAGCGGATACCGCGCAGGCAGATGTCGATGCCGCAAAGCAGGGTGTTGCCGATGCCCAGCGTGCCGTCGATGCCGCAAAGGTTGATGTCGCCGCCAAGCAGCAGGGTGTCACGGATGCCCAGATCGAGCTTGATGCGGCGAAATCGGACCTCGATGCTGCCAACGCGGCAGTCGATGTGGCAAAGTCGACCGTCCAGCAGAAGCAGGTTGCCTTTGATGCTGCCAACGCAGCTGTAACGACCGCACAGTCTAAGTTGGATTCCGCCAAGGCGGACACCGCTGCCAAGCAGCAGGACGTCACGGATGCGAACGCGGACCTCGCGAAGTTCTTCCAGGACGTCGCCGCCGCCAAGAGGGCGCTCGATACAGCAAAGAGCGTTCATGACGCGGCAGCAGCCGATCAGGCCGAGAAGGCAACCGTCCTCGCCGCCGCCAAGCAAAAGGCGGACGGCAACGCACGCGCCCTCGCGAATGCCCAGCGTGCCGCAGATGCCGCAAAGGCCGACACCGGCGTTGCCGCCGACAGGCTTACCGGCTCCCAGACCGATCTCGAGGACGCACAGTCGAACCTCGACATCCTCACCGGCCTTGCCGCGAAGCTCGCAGAGGCACAGCAGCGCGAGCAGGATGTAGTAAAGGCCGTCAATGACACCAAGGCCGCCCTCGATGCCGCGAAGGCGGATACCATCGCCGCCGAGTCCCTGGTCTCCGCCGCCGAACAGGCGAAGGCGCAGGCAGACGCCAAGCTGTCGAAGCTGAACTCCATCGACGCCGGCGCGGCGATCGCTTCCGGCCATGACGCGAACGCGGATGACGCCCTCAACGCGCTTTTCGCCGCAGCAGTCGAGGCACGTGCCAAGGTCGCGCCCGCCAAGGCCATTCTGGACGAGAAGCAGGCCGCGGTGGACGGGCTCCAGCCCGACTATGATGCGGCACTCGCCGCCTACGAGTCGGCGAAGTCCGACCGCATCGCAGCGGAGCAGAAGCTTTCCGATGAGATCGCACGACAGGAGGCAGAGGAGGTCGCAAAGCAGCAGGCGGCATACACCCCGAAGCACCTCGCCGGCACGGATACCGCCCAGCCCGGCAGCCTCGCCCAGACAGGCGATCGCGCGGGACTCATCGGCGAGACGTTCGTCATCGGCGGTACCGTCCTCGTGGCAGCCGGCGTCTTCCTCGATCAGAAGAAGCGCCGCGAGCAGATGTAAAAGCGAGTCGGGCGTTGGATATCGGCTAGTGTCCAACGCCCGGTTTCATGGACAGGGAGATCGGTGTGAGAACAAAGGCTATTATCGTTGCGCTTCTGGTGTGCCTTTCGGCACCTCAACTTGGATGTGCCAGCGTTGCAAAGCAAGGAAGCGGCTCTACGGAAAGGGCCGTCACAGCGGTAAAGAATAAAGACAAAAAGAAGCCGAGCGAAGAAAAGGCGGCGCAAGCCTCTGGAACCAAGACCGAGGAGAAGAAAGAATCCGACGGCAAGGACCAGAAGTCCGACGACTCCAAGAAAGAGGATAACAAGTCTTCCGACTCGTCGAAGTCTGACAGCAAGGGAAACTCCTCCGACTCCAAGCAGAATTCCAGCAATTCGCAGAGTTCCGGCAGCAACAATTCCTCTTCCAACGGCGGTAGCCAGAAGAAGTGGGTTGCCGAGCAGGGACACTGGGAGACAGATTACAGCCAGGTCTGGGTGCCGAATGTAGTGTATACGCGCCATCCTCGTTTCTGGGTCAACCATGGTGGCACTATGGTAGGGCCCTTCGATTCCGAAGATGCCGCCTATTCGTGGGTTCATAATGATATGGACAACGGCGGCATCGGAGGATCTGTCGTAAACGATTCGTATACCACATCTGAGGACCAGGGACATTATGAACAGCAGGCTACGGGACAGCATTGGGTTGTCGACGTCGCCGGTCACTGGGAGTAATGTGCATCGTTCCTCTCCTCTTACATTCGGTAAATAAATATTTATTTGCGGGCGGCCGGTTTCGGCCGCCTTTTTTAGACGCCCAGTCTGGGAGCAAACGATAGGAAAGCTATCAAACGAGAGGCCGTTCCAAAAGAATCCGGCGGTGCCGGATGCTTCGGGCAAAACCTTCCGCAAATCGGTAAGGTCTTCCATCAACTTGCTCCAGCCCTCGCCCGGAGTCCGCTGCGCGGTAATGCAAAAACTCGGCATCCCTCGCATTCGCAGTACCGCTTCGCTCTCGCTACAGCGAACTCTTAACACTCGGCATCCCTCGCGTTAAAAGTTCGCTTCCGCTCACGGTCTTCACTTTTCGTTTCGACAACGCGAGGCACCTCGCTTGAAATGAGGCCCCTCATTTCATGTCTACGCTACGCTCCGCCCAATCACCGTTCCGGAGATTGCAAGATGACTGTGGGTGGCATTTTTGTGGGTCCATTCGGACCCCAAAACACCACGCCACAGACCTTGCTTATCGCCTGCTACGGCGATAAGGTTATCGTGAAGTTGAGACTTCGCGATGAAGAATCGCGGAGACGATTCTTCATTTTTGGAACGACGCCAGCCGTTCCTCAAAAGGAAAGCGAATCGCATAGCAGGTTTTGATCGGAGGCCTCTCCGATCGCTGATTCGTTTTCCGGAGGAATCATGAGCAGGCTCCGCCCACACACCGTCAAGGCGTCTCTTTCCGATGTTGAGAAGAAAGCCATCGCTGCAATCGCAAAGCGACATGAGATGAGCGAGGCGGAACTCATACGCTTCGTTTTATGCAATGCCGAAGATCTCGATATCGATTTTGGTCATGCGGAAATCGCTGACCAGAAATTCCGAACCGATGACATTCACGTCCGGGTCTCGCCGGAAGAAAAAAAGATAATCGAAAGCAATGCTGATTCCCTCGATATGACTGTCAGTTCGTATGCTCGTCGCGTACTGCTCAAAGGGAAGGTCGAGAAAATCGATGTCGATCGGGCGTCGATCGACAAGGTTTATCACGAGCTTTTGAAGGAAGGAACAAACCTCAATCAGCTGATGTATTTTGTGAACGCACAAGGCCTTCCGGCGTATAACGAGAAGGCGGTTTTCCGAACACTTGAGAAGGTCTATCAAGTTGGGCGTAAGCTGGACCGTTTCATCGACGAGCTCGAAAAGCGCTATTTCGTCGGTGGTGATGTGAGGTGACTGTCATCAAACAGAAATGCGTTTCGAGCATCAGCTACGCGAAAAACGTCCGTAAATACATCAACGGAAAAGATGCGCTTGTGCGCGGTGGCTGGAACATCGAATACAGCGATCGCTGGTTTTCGAAAATGGATAGGACCAGAAAGGTTTTCCACCACGACAAGCCGTCGAGAGCCGGAGCCAAAAACGTAATCCTGCTACACCAGATCCTTGCGTTCCTTCCGGAAGAATGCTCATGCAACGGAGGCAAGATGACCCCCGATGCATGTCTGGCCTACGCGGAGCAATGGCTTGCGAAGCACTATCCGCATCAACAGGTAATTCTCGCGCTGCACGAGGAGAGCGATAAGGCGGGAAAACGCTACGCAGTGCACATGGCGATCAACCGTACCGATTTGTTAACCGGCAAGCGTTGCGAGACGGGCGGGCGGCACGGAAAGTACGAACGCGCCTCATGGGTCCGCGAACTCGATAAGGACTGGAATCTCGCCCAGCTCGAAAAGGGAAAGAAGAATTCGAAGATTCGAGATCGACAGCCGCGCGAAATTGAAAAGGAGATTGTCGATCGTGGAGAGTACAGTTATAAAAACAATCTGCGCGAGCTGATCCATATTGCAATCAACGACTACCACCCGAAGAATATGGAGCAGTTCAAAGAATTACTTGCCTCATGGGGCGTAGACATTTTCATCAAGAACAATCGAGTCTATGCGACAGATCTCGATATCAAAGAGGCCGGCAATCCGAAGTGCACTTTCAACCTGACCCGTCTTGACGGTCGGTTTGCGATTAAGCAACTTGAGGCGTCCTTCAAAGATAACGTGCTGGAAGCAGAGCGTTCCCTTCCTTATGAGACTCGTTGTGAAATCTATATCCAACGACTCAAGAAAGCGTATTCGGCGTGGGTCGAGCATGCAAAGGCGAGCAAGGGCGTCGCCTACAATCTCTTCCCTAAGTTCATCGCACCGAAGTGCGATGAAGATCTGCTCGATGATCCGGCGGTTCGTGATGAGCTTCTTGCCCGGCGCGGTTACGCAAGGGAGATTCGCAACCGTTACGCCGGCGCCGTTCTCGATGCTGGCGATGATCGCGTTCGCGCCGCAGGTCGAGCCCTTGGTGGCAACGTCGACATCTCGCCGCAGGTCGATCGCGCGGTCGACCGAGGCGATTACGCTCGCGGAGACACGCCTCGCTAGTTTTGGAAAGCCTATCGTCGGTGCCCTAGCGCACTGCCATCCAGTGCCGATTCTTTCATGCTCGCAATTCGGCGAGGGTGAGGAGTATGAATTGATCGGCGGGAGTCAGCCGCTCTGATAGAATCGTTCTTGCTGGCGGCAGTTCTCGTGCCGGGCAGAGCCCTCCATCCGATGGGAGGTGATGCCCATGACCGATTTCACTGAGTCCGTGAAGCTCCTGACTGCTATGGTCTCGCTCCTCACGGCCCTTGTCGGCCTTTCCAAGGCACTCAAGCAGGGTTCGAAGCCCAAAAAGAAAGGCCACCGCCGCTAAGACGATGACCTAACTTCGTTAAGCAACGGCTCTGCCCAGCTCACCACAACTTGGGCTGCCGTCGGCATCATTTTACCCTCCTGACGAGCAATTCGTCCATATTTCAAAAATCAAATCCTGTTCGCGCGTGGGCGTAAACTTTTAGTTGGGCAAATCCGACAGATTGGAGCTTGAAACATGAGGGATATGCACCTCATGTCGCTCATAAAACGTCTCCTGACCTCGAAGGAGAACGTTTTTTAGCGATAAAAGGAGACATAAATATGATCTGGTTTACCAGCGATACCCACTTCGGGCATGAGAACGTGCTGAAGTTCACCGACCGCCCGTGGGAGACGATTTGGCAGATGAACGACGCCATCGTCGACAACATCAACGGCAGGGTCGCCGCGGACGACGAACTCTACATCCTGGGGGATTTCTCATTCAAGATGACCGCCCAGGACGCCTACGGGCTGCGCAAGCAGATCGCCTGCAGGCGCATCCACCTCGTCCCGGGAAACCACGACAAGGACTGGACCCAGCCGGCGGTCGCGGGCGCCTTCACCGTGGAGCCGCCGATCTGCGTGCTCAAGATCGACGGGCAGAAGATCGTCCTGAGCCATTACCCCATGGCCGACTGGCAGGGCATGAACCATGGGTCGTGGCACCTCCACGGGCACATCCGCAGCAGCGGCGGCGCGTACAACGAGTTCAACCGCAAGCAGGGCCTTCTGCGCTACGACGTCGGTTGCGATGCCAACGGGCACTCCCCGGTGAGCCTCGACGAGCTGAGGAAATGGTTCGCCGGAGTCGACGAGCCGTGCGGCCGGGTGAAATGGCCCTGGTGGGTCAACGAGACCGGCGACAGGCAGGTCGAGCGCGAGCTGGCGGCGTACAAGAGGGAAGAGGTGATCCGATGACGGTCTATGTGACGGGCGACATCCACGGTGGGCTCGACATGCAAAAGCTCCGCGACTGGGAGCTCGGCAACAGTTTTACCAGCGACGACTATCTCATCGTTGCCGGTGACTTTGGCTTTCCGTGGGACTTTTCTGCCGAGGAATGCGCCGACATCGCCTGGCTGGAGTCGCGCCCCTACACGGTACTGTTCGTCGACGGCAACCACGAGCGCTTCGACCACTGGGAGGAGCGTCCCATGGAACCGTGGCACGGCGGGCTGACGCAACGCCTGTCGGATACTTCGTCTATTCGGCGCCTGACGCGCGGCGAGGTCTTTGAGCTCGACGGTTCGACAATCTTCACCATGGGCGGTGCCACGAGCGTGGACAGGGAATACCGCGTGCCGTATTCCAGCTGGTGGCCTCAGGAGCTCCCGGACGAGCGCGATTTCGATACCGCGCGGACAAAGCTCGACGAGGTCGGCTGGAAGGTCGACTGCGTCATCACCCATACCTGCGCCACGCGCATGCTCTCGCCGACGCTCTACCCGGATCCAGGCTGGGAACGCCCTGATGTGGACCGGCTGACCGGATTCCTCGACGAGCTCGAGGACCGCCTGGACTATAAACATTGGTATTACGGCCATTTTCACCGAGACGGCAACCCGGACGAACGGCACACGGTGCTGTATGACCGGATCGTGAGGCTCGGGGACAAACTCCTGCCGTGGGGTGCGTACTGATGACGGTCTATGTGACAGGCGACGTGCACGGCAGGGCCGAGTACGGGTCCAGCAGGTTCGCCTTCAAGTCTTGGCCACTGGGCCGCACGCTGACGCGCGATGACGCGGTGATCGTGGCCGGCGACTTCGGCTTTGTCTGGGATGGATCCAACGCCGAGAAATACTGGCTCGACTGGTTCGAGTCGAAGCCGTGGACCACGTGTTTCGTAGACGGCAACCATGAGAACCATCACGCCTTGGCTAATCTGCCGGTACGGGAATGGAACGGCGGGCTCGTCCATGAGGTGCGACCGCACGTGCTGCACCTGATGCGCGGAGAGGTGTTCGACATCGACGGGCTCACGGTCCTTGCCATGGGCGGTGCCGCGAGCAACGACAGGCAGTATCGCAGGGAGGGGAGGAGCTGGTGGCCCGAGGAGATGCCGAGCGAGGAGGAGATGGAGCACTGCCGCGCCTCGCTCGACCGCGTGGGCTGGAAAGTCGACCACGTTGTGACTCACGAGGCTCCTGCCGCCCTTGCTGAGGGGCTGTGCCGCGAACGCGGACGTGAGTACCGCGGGGATCCGCTGCAAACTTTCCTGGGCGAGCTCGAAGGGCGGCTCGACTATCGTATCTGGCTCTTCGGGCATTACCACGGCGACGAATGGCGCGACGACAGGCATCGCCTGGTCTATCGAGACATCGTGCCGATCGAAAGTGCTGCGCCCGGTTCTCAGTTCTAGAAACCCCCTAGAAATGTTCTAGAGGGTTTCTAGAAAATTAGATGCTATGCGGCCTACTCGCCCCTCATCTGGGTCATGACCTCGACCTTGGCCTCGGCCACGGCCGCACGCTGCTCGGTTGCAGCGAGGCGGTCCTTGAGGGCGGCGACCTCGGCCATCAGGTCGCGCTGGGCCAGGAGTGCGTCGTTCAACTCGGCTTGGGCTTTCAGCGCGGCGTCACGCTCGCCGCGCAGGCGCTCGATCTCATCGACCATGGCCACGGCCTCGGCATGGAGCTGGACGACCTGCCTGTCGAGCTCCCTGGCATCGGCGAGGTATCTGACGCTCGCGGCGTGGAGCTCGTTGTTCTCGAGCTCGAGGCTCGCGGTATCGAGCTCGAACTTCTCCTCGATAAAGGCGACCCGCTCATTGCAGTCGGCCTCAAGTCTTTCGTTCCGGTCTCTCGCCTCGACGAGCTTGCGGTTGAATTCGTCGAGCTGGGCCCTGAGCAGCGCGTTCTCGGTCCTGAGGTCGCCCGTCTCGTGCAGCAGCTTCTCCCGCCACGTCGCCTCGGTCCGCTCGGCGGCCTCATCGAGGACGGACTTCACGCCGTAGATCTCCCTGATTTTCTTCTCGTTTGCCATGGTGCGGCACTCCAATCAACAACGGGCATGGCTCCGCCATGCCATATGGCTGGGAACAATGCACGGCCGCTGTTGATTTGTGTTCGCCCTGCGATCGGTGAGTTCTAAAAGGCGTCTCAAGTCATGCGTTCACGCAGGTTTTCGGTTGGAGAAATACCGCACGTTTTCATGGTAACACGTGCCTTAAAGAACGGGCGGCCATATCGATTCGTTGTAAATAGCGCCTACGACGTGTTGGTGGCAGGAGGTGAGGGCGTTAAAGATGTCGAGAATGATTGTGGGAGTATTTTAGATACAGGCATGAGAAAGGGTCGAATCGAAGTGTCTGGCTGGACGCCAATTGTCCGGGAACTGTTTCGGTTCGACCCTGCTTCATTTTGCATCCGCGGCATGTTCTTGTGGGCATCCTGACGGTGACCGACTCTCACGACCTCGATAGTCGGTTTGTGGGCTTAAAGTTTCGGAGGCTCCCAAGCCTTTTCAATCGCGGCGCGGTAGATTGCGGCGTAATTAAGCATCCAGCTGCCATCACCAACTTTTTGAATATACCCCTTATCCTTCAGAGAGGTATAGGCCCGGGATATCGTGTTCTTACTCAGGCGGTAGTGATCCTCAATCCATTTGCTTTTAGCGCAGAAGCCCATGGGCCGTTTGTTTTTGGAAGGTTTTCCAAACTTCCATACAAGGCCGAGGATGAGACGCTCGGCGGCAACGGTGGTGACGCAGCACGCCCACTCGGGCACTGAAATAAAAATAGCCTTATCCATTTTTCCCGTAATCTCTCGTTGCTCAGTAGCATCATCGCTAAATATGTCGGAAATCGACGGAAGCTCGCTCATGTTTACCACCTAATCAAGGTGGGCGGTACGACCTTCAAGCTGCTTGAAAAGCTCGTAGAACGAGCTTTCAAACATGTAATTAGAGCGATGGATCTGGATGAGCTTGCCGGACTCTCGCATAAACTTGCGTGCGGTGTTTTCGCTCCAGCCAGTGAGTTCGCGGATATCGTTAACGCGGAGCAACCGATCGCACTGAGCGGCACCAGTGGGGAAAGTCGGTGTGGACGCCTGAGTGCTAATCTTTGGAGTAGCCATGATGAGCTATCCTTTCAATGAGGGCCCTCCCTGTGCTTGTAAGACGTACCAGGTTCATAAGCACTTGGGGGGCCGGTTTCTATGACTACATGCGTAGCCATCTGACAGCTTTAGCATGTATTAAAACTCATTAGATGTCAATCAAATAAAGCATCTACCTGCGGAAACGGTATTATAGTACCGTAATATTATGAAATAAACTATGAATGAAAAACATGCTATTTCTCGCTTCTCTGTATATAGGCGTTGATGAAGGCTTCGTAGCCTTTAACTGCTTTTATTTCTGATTGTTGAACGAGGCTTGTATACGTTTTGAGCGTGATATTGGGGTCCGCGTGGCCAAGAATACCTTGCACGCTTCTAACGTCCGATCCGTTCGCCAGCATAAAAGTGCTTACACAATGCCTGAGCTGATGCGGGCAGATGCCCTTATATAGTTTTCCGCCAGTCGAATTGTTCGGCTCATAGATTCCAAGATTGCAGCTAACTGCGAAATCGCGAAACCAATGGTTGAAGATGTAGTTTTTCATGTGACAGACAGTAGGGATCCCTTGCTCGACAGCAATATCGCTAATGATGGGAGTGCTGCCAGTCTGGGACAGCCCCAGAGAGGCCAGGAGCTCTTTTTGTATGGCTGACCATGATTGAAGACGTTCGGCCAAGGTTTCTCCAACGGGGATTTTACGTTGGCTTTCTTGTGACTTGGGTGCCCTCAGTTCATGGTCGTTGGTGTACTGCCTGTCAATTTTCAAGGTTTTATTGGCAGGGTCCCAATCGCGCCATTCGAGGCCCAGCATCTCGCCTTTCCGCATACCCGTATACACTAGTACTAGTGTACCAACAGCTTCGGCGGTGAGCTCAATGTGTTGAAGACGTGTGCATAGGGTAGCTACTTGGTCGATTGTCAGTGATTCTCTTTTGTTGCGTGGTCTGCGAACATGAACGGTAGCGCAGGGGTTTCGGTCAATTATTCTCTTTGCGACTGCATTCGATAAAATCTGACGCAGTTTCGCATTGATTCGTACAAGCTCTGATGGTTTGTATTTTCCCGTACGACGAGCTTCGGCATATGTTTCTTCGATTAGATCGGGAGTTAGCCCCTCAATTGTCTGAAACGCACCGAATAGGTCTTCGATATGCCTGCAATCGTACGCTTCTCTTTCATAGCTCGTTGGCGCAAGCTCGGTGTCCCTATTTTCATGAAAGGCCCAGCAGTAGGACGCAAGCAAAGTTGGCTTTTTAGTTTTAGTGATCGTGCCAGAGGAGTTGATTTCAGCCAGCTTGGCCTGCATTGCAGCCTTAGCTTCTGTTTTAGTCTTGCAACGAGCTGTATAAGTTGGGGATCGTTTGTAGCGCCCCGTCTTAGGGTCCTTGACTCCAAGGGAAAAATAATAGCGATAGGTGTTAGGTGATCTCTTGTCTTTCCAACACGTGCCTCTTCCGCTAATTAGTGGCTGTTCTGACATCTTTGCGCTCCGTTTCTTTGAATAGTTTTCAACAATTCATTGAGTGCAGTTTAGCTAAAGCTGTTAGTAATATGTTTGTAAAAGCGTAGGCGCAGCTACCGGAGGCAAAAGACACAAACTGCTATGTTTATCTGCGGTTATATGATGTTCAATGATGCTTGATGAATGGTAGGGGGTAGCATTAAATCATATCTCCTAAAGCGGGTGTCGACGGTTCGAATCCGCCCGGGGGCACCAGAGATTTGTCGAGCCTGGTACCACCACGGTGCCGGGCTCTTCTGGTCTAAGGGCAGGATTCGGGCCGCCGACACCCGCGTCACCAATTTCCCCGCGGGGGGAGTTTTCGAATCCGCCCGGGGCACCAGGGAATATGACGGCGTCGCGAGAGCGGCGCCGTTTCTGGTTTGTAGGGGCCGCCGGCGGATTCGGGCCGTCGACACCCGCGTCACCAATTTCCCCGCGGGGGGGGAGTTTTCGAATCCGCCCGGGGGCACCAGAGGAATATCGAGCCCGGTACCGCTACGGTGCCTGGCTCTTCTGGTTCATGCCATGTCAAAAACGAGGCGCCCCCATGCTGGGGGAGCAAGCGGGCGCCTGTGAGCGAATATGTTTGCGGCGAAAGCCGTGATGAGCGGTGGGGTGGCGGCTAGTTGGTCGTACCGGAATCGTCGCCCGTGCCCGTGCCCGAGCCCGAGCCCGAGCCCGAACCAGAAAGTGCGACCGTCAGCGTAATCGTGCTGTCGGTGGACTGCTTGCCGGTGGGGGAGACGCCTGTAACGGTGGCATCCTCGTTACCGCTTACGGGATTGCCGTTCTGGTCACAGAAGCCAATGTTATAGAAACCGGCGTTGTTGAGCGCGGTGACGGCGGCGGAGATGCTCTTGCCGTACAGGTTGCCCGGGACGGCGGCCTTGCCGGACTTCTTGGCAATGACGACGGTAATCGTGGCGCCGGGCTTCTGCTTGCCGCTGGGGTTCCAGCTGATCACGGTGCCCTCGGTAACCGAGTCGTTCTCCTGGTAGCTCACGTCGACGCCAAAGCCTGCCATATCGAGGGCGTTGCGCGCCTGGGCCTCGGTCATGTCGGTCAGGTCGGGGACGGACGTGGTATCCGGGCCGCTCGAGACCTTGTACGAGATGGTCGTGCCCTTCGCGACTTCCTTACCGGCTTCGGTGCCCTGCTCAAAGACCTGGCCCTCATCAGCCTCGTTGGCCTCCTCGGAGGCGTTGCCCTTCAGGCCAACGCTTGCCAACGCGGCCTCGGCCTGGTCTTTGGTCAGGCCGACAAGCCGGGGAACCTCAACCTTCTCGGAGGGCTTGGGGCCCTTGGAGATTACCAGGTTCACCTTGGTGCCCTTGGCTTTCTTGGTGTTGCCGTTGGGCGTCTGCTCGGCGACCTTGCCCTCGTCGACATCGTCGTTGTAGCTTTGGTCGATGGTGCCGACCTCGAGGCCGGCTTCCTTGATCAGCTCGACGGCAGTCTGCTGGTCCTTGCCCAACACGTCGGGCACGGTGACCTGCTCGCCGCCAAAGAGTCCTGTGGCAAAGGCCACCACGATGCCGATGACGGCAACGGCTGCCACCACGGCGGCGATGATCTTGTTCTTGTTGGATTTGGGCTCTTCGACCTCGTAGGAGCCGGTGGAGCCCGAAACCGAGCTACGGGCGGTATTCTGGCCGCTCACGCCCGAGACGGGACGCACCATGGCGCGCGTCTGATCGGAAAGCTCGCGAGTCTTGGTGGCGCCCAGTTCACCGGGGGCACCGATGATGCGCGTGGGCTCCGAGACGTTGACGGCACGGCCCGACAGGTAGCTGTTGAGCACCTGACGCAGCTCGTCGGCGGTCTGGAAGCGGTTTGTGGGGTCCTTCTCCATGCACTTGAGGATGATGCGCTCAAGGTCGGCGTCGACACCGGAGTTGATCTGGCTCGGCGGAATAGGCAGCTCGTTGACCTGCTTGAGTGCGACCGAGATAGCGTCGTCACCGTCAAAGGGAACGCGGCCGGTGGCGCATTCATACATCACGACGCCCAGCGAGTAGATATCCGAGGTGGGGCCGAGGTCCTGACCACGGGTCTGCTCGGGGCTGACGTAGTGGGCGGTTCCCAGCACGTTGTTGTCTTGCGTGAGGTGGCTGTTCTTGGCGCGCGCGATGCCAAAGTCCATCACCTTGATGTTGCCGTCGGGCAGCACCATGATGTTCTGCGGCTTAATGTCGCGGTGGATGATTTCGTGCTTGTGGGCGACCGAAAGCGCGGAGCTGATCTGCGAGCCGATCTGGGCGACCTTCTTGGGGTCGAGGGCGCCGTGGCTCTTGATGCCGCTCTTAAGGTCGGTGCCGCGCAGGTACTCCATGACGATGTAATAGGTGTCGCCGTCCTTGCCCCAATCGTAGACGCCCACGATATAGGGGGAGGAGAGGCCGGCTGCTGCCTGGGCCTCCTGCTTAAAGCGTGCGGCGAAGGTTGCGTCGCCGGCATACTGCGGCAGCATGATCTTGACGGCTACTGTGCGGTCGAGGACCTGGTCCTGTGCACGGTAGACGGTCGCCATGCCGCCTGTCCCCACCTTATCCTTGAGGAGGTATCTTCCCCCGAGGACCCTCTGTTCCATTCCTGCTCCTAACATAACTATTCGCTCAACGATGTGTGTAGTACCTACGATGTGGCCGCTGGGGCCGTGTGGCGCGTTGCCGCTAACTCTTCGGCCGCGGCGCGCCTCGGGTGTCCGATTCGATCATGGGCATCACGCTCCCTGTGCGGCAAGCGCCGCGGTCAGGACGATGCCGGCGATCTTGGCGGCCTTGACGTCATGCTTGTCGAAATCCTCCAAGGCCACCGAGATGGCGACCGTGGGTGAATCGTAAGGTGCAAAGCCAACGAACATTGAGTTGACGTTGGTGCCGCCGGTCTCGGCCGAGCCGGTCTTGCCGGCGACCTTGACGCCTGGGATCTGGGCATCGGTGCCGGTGCCGGACTGGACGACGGCAAGCATGGCCTGCTTGACCTGGTCGGCCGTGGCGGAGCTGACGGCCTGGCCCAGCGAGCGGGACTGCGTGGTCTTGACCACGGTTCCGTCCGGGGCGAGTACCTGGGCTACAAAGTACGGGTCCATGACCACGCCGCTGTTAGCGATGGCGGCGGCAATCACGGCGTTTTGCATGACGGTGGTCTGCGGGCCGGGCGTATGGTCCATGCCGACAGGCTGGCCGGCGCCGGCCCAGGCGGTCTCCCACTCGGTCATGAGCGACGGGTCGGCCATGATGGAGGCCGCGGAGGTCAGGTCCTGGCCGAGCTTTTGGCCGTAGCCAAAGGCGTTGGCAAACTGCACGAGCGTGTTTGCGCCAACTTCGTTTGCCACCTGGCCAAAGACGACGTTGGAGGACACGGCAAAGGCCTGCTGCAGGCTGATGGTGCCGTAGCTCTCGTTGGCATAGTTGGTGACCGGTGCGTTGCCGATGTCCATGGAGCCGGGCGCCTGGTAGGTGCTGGTAAGGCTGGCGGTACCGGTCTCGAGTGCCGCGGAAAGCGTAACGACCTTAAACGTTGAGCCCGGCGTGTACAGCGCGTCCATGGCGCGATTGTACATGGAGCCGTCCTCGCCGCCGCCCGTCTGCAGCAGGGCATCGATGTTGGTGTTGTCGTAGGTGGGCGAGCTGGCACATGCGAGCACCGCGCCGGTACGCGGGTCGATGACCACTACAGCGCCCTTAAAGCCCTTGAGTGCCTGCTCGGCCGCCGTCTGGATGCGCGAGTCGATGGTGAGCTTGGCGGTGTTGCCCGGCTGGGTCTGGCCCGCGAGCGACGCGATGGCGTTGTTCCAGCTGGAGTAGTCCTTAGAACCGGTGAGCGTGTCGTTCATGACGCTCTCGATGGCGGTGGTGCCATACTGCTGGCTCACGTAGCCAACCACGTGCGCTGCCAGGTTACCGTTGGGGTAGGAGCGTACGTAGGTGCCGTCCTCCTGTTGCAGCGACTCGGCCAGCGTCACGCCGTCGGACGTGATGATGGAACCGCGCTGGATGTACTTGGAGCGGGCGATGGTGTGGTTGTTGGTCGGCATGTCCTGATAGTCCTTGGCCTTAATGACCTGGACATAGGTGAGGTTGCCGATAAGGATGGCGAACAGCGCCGTAAAGGCGAGCACCGCACGGGTTAGACGGTTGGCGAGCGCCACGCGGCCGAGCACACCGGATTCAGGCGTGTCGAGCAGGCGACGGCGCATGCGCGAGCCGACGGAATGGCTGCCGCTGCCGTAGGAAGACGAGGTGGCAAAGCGCGTGCCCGTCGGGGCGGCGGCAGATGCGACCTGATCATCGGTGATGGCGGCCATGGTGCCGGTGCCGGTAAGCTCGGCCTCGCGTCCGGTCGCCTCGTCACCGGCGCGCAGCAGGAGCGCGACGATGATAAAGCTCGCCAGCAGAGAGGAGCCGCCCTGGCTCATAAAGGGCAGGGTGACGCCGGTCAGCGGGATCAGGCGGGTTACGCCGCCAACGATCAAGAAGGCCTGGAAGCTGATGGCGGCCGTAAGGCCCGTGGCACTAAAGGCGGCGAGGTCGGACTTTGCGCGGGCGGCTGTGGTGAGGCCACGCACGGCAAAGAGCATAAACAGGATGAGCACGGCGCCGCCGCCCAAAAGGCCCATCTCCTCGCCGATAGCCGAGAAGATAAAGTCGGACTCGACGACAGGGATGTTGTTGGCCATGCCGTTGCCGATGCCAACACCGACCAGACCGCCATCGGCAAGCGAGAAGAGCGACTGGACGATCTGGTAGCCCTGGCCCTGGGCGTCCTTAAACGGATCGAGCCAAACCTGGAAACGCACCTGAACGTGCGACAGGAACTTGTAGGCGCCCACGGCTCCGACGGCTAAGAGCGCAAGGCCGATAACGACATACGAAAAGCGCCCCGTGGCCACGTAGAGCATCAGCAAGAAGATGGTGTAGAACAGCACGGCCGAACCCAGATCGCGTTCGAAGACGACGACGAGCAGGCACACACCCCACACGGCAAACAGCGGCAGCAGCAGTCGCAGGCGAGGGATCTTAAAGCCCAGAATCTTGCGGTTGGAGATGGAGAGCAGCTCGCGGTTCTCGGCCAGGTAGCCGGCCAGGAACAGGACGATAAAGACCTTGGCGAACTCGCCGGGCTGGATGGTAAAGCCCGCGATGCGAATCCACAGCTTGGAGCCCGAGATCGTGGTGCCGATAAAGATAGGCAGCATCAGCAGAATGATGCCGATGATGCCAAAGGTGTACTTGTAGCGCATGACCACGTCGAGGTTTTTGACTAGTGCAAGCGTTCCCACCATGAGCGCCACCGAGACAAACAGGATGATGAGCTGTGAGATGGCGAGGGCGGGGGCGAGACGCGTCACGAACGTGATGCCGATGCCCGAAAGTATAAATACGATGGGCAGGATGGCGGGGTCGGCACCGGGCGCCAAGATGCGCACGGCAATGTGGGCCGCGGCAAAGGCGGCAAAGAGGCCGATCGGTACGGCGAGCGTCTCAAAGGAGATGGCAGCGCCCGCGGTGAGGACGTACATCGCATACAGCAGGATGACGGGGAACGCCGAGGCGATGAGCAAGAGCAGCTCGGTGTTGCGGCGACTCATAAGCGGCACTCCCTTTCTAATTCTTATCGGAGGCTTCGGCCTCGGCGGACTGTTCGGCGGTTTTCTCGGAATCTGATTCGGAGGTCGATCCCTGATTGGTGTTGTCGCGAATCGTTTGCGCGTCGATCACCTGGCGGGTCTGCTCCTCGTCGATCTGGTGGCGGTACTTGGATATCGTGTCCTGCGCATCGTCGACACTTGTTTGCGGAATGCCCGCCTTGAGGCGGTTTTGCGTGTCTTCGGGCAGGTCGGACAGCTTGATGCTGGTTTCGCTTTCGAGCCAGTGGAGCTTGAGTCCGAGCGGCTTGCCGGGCAGGCCGCGCCAGACGGCGACATTGCCCTGGTAGGTACCCAGGTAGTACGAGCCGGTGACACCCGTGTAGGCCCAGATGCCAGCTGCCAGCACAAAGACGAGGGCCAGGATGGCGGCGATGGTAATGTTGCGGCGACGCACGCGTTGCGCCTCGCGCATAACGCCATCGTCAACCAGGTCAACGACTACTACGGTCACGTTGTCGTGGCCGCCGGCGGCAAGCGCCGCGTCCACTAGGTTGTCGACGCAGATTTGCGCGGTTGAGGACTGCGTGGCGATGTTCTCGATATCGCTATCGGGAATCATGCTCGAGAGGCCGTCGGAGCACAGGATCAGACGGTCGCCTTCCTCGATATGCAGAGTGAAGTGGTCGGCATACATGGCGGGGTCCGAGCCCAGCGCGCGGGTGATGACCGAACGGTTGGGGTGGACGCGAGCCTCGTCTGCCGTGATCTCGCCAGCGTCCACGAGTTCTTCCACATAGGAGTGGTCGCGGGTCACGCGGATGAGCGTGCCCTCGTGGAGCAGGTAGGCGCGCGAGTCGCCCACGTGGGCGATGGCGAGCGTGTCGTTTTCGATATAGGCGCAAGTGGCTGTGCAGCCCATGCCGGGCTTGCCCAGGCCGTTCAAGGCGGCCTCGATTACGGCGGCGTTGGCGGCCTCGACGGCTGCGGCCAGGCGTGCTGCGTCGGCGGACTGTGGGGCCGTCTTGGCAATAGTCTCGACGGCGATGGAAGAGGCTACCTCGCCGGCAGCGTGACCACCCATGCCGTCGCATACGCAAAAGAGCGGCGACTGCACCAGGTAGGAATCCTCATTGTGCGGGCGCACACAGCCAACGTCGGAGCGGGCGCCCCACATGAGTTGCGTGGTGGTGCCGGCATCATAGGTCGAGTCGGTCTCGATGCGCTCCTCGGTCAGGGGCTCAAAGCTCATGGTCGAGCCGGGGTCTTTGAGCTTGGCCTCAACGGCGGCAACGTCGATCTCTGCTGTGTCACCGGGAGAGACGGTGTCGGTCTCGGCGTTTGATTCGGAATCACCGGTGTCCGGGGAGTCGGGCTCCTCGGAAACGCGGGCGGTCGACTCGTCGTCTTGCGGGCTGACGTCTATAGGCTCGGGCGCCGGCGTAGACGCGGGCGCAACCTCGGATGCCGGGGCTATGGGAAACGCCGGCGCGGCGGGCTCGGGTGCCGCAAACACCGCAGCGCTCTCGTTGATTGCCGCGGCGACGGGCTCTGCAAAGTGAGCCGGCGCCGGGGTTGCTTCGGGCGCTGTGGGCTGTTCCGCAGCATGTGCGCCGATGGGCGCCGCTACGGCATCCTCTCCGTCCTCGTTATCGGCGAGATCCGAAATATCATGCGTTACATGCGAAAGAGGCAGGGAGAACACGGTGTCCTCGGGCTCCACGGGTGCGGAGCCCGCCGGAGCGGCGTGGGCCGGC
>JABLTM010057493.1_pt1 | contig 35394 bp, 30 predicted proteins | sample 7160121 | NCBI WGS metagenome assembly JABLTM01 (sample SAMN14651224, study PRJNA627086) | human gut metagenome | isolation source: feces | host: Homo sapiens
CATTTAAGCCTTTTCATTGACCTTTCCGAGAATGCAAAGACCGCTGAGGTTATGATTGAGAAAGAAGACAATGAGAAAGAGAAAGTTCTTGAAATGAGCATTGATGAGCTTGAGCTTTCAGTTCGTTCTTACAACTGTCTGAAGAGAGCAGGCATCAATACTGTTGAGGAGCTTTGCAATAAGACTTCTGACGACATGATGAAAGTACGTAATCTTGGACGTAAGTCTTTAGAGGAAGTACTTGCCAAGTTGAAAGAGCTGGGCTTACAGCTTCAGCCAACAGAAGAGTAAGATAACCATAAAGGTATCGCGTAAGATTATTACAGTGGGGATTTGCTAAGCAGCAGCCCAGTAAGACCGAACAAGCGTGGACTGCTGTCCCACAGATGGAGGAAAATTAAATGGCAAAATATAGAAAATTAAGCAGAACAGCTGACCAGAGAAAAGCTCTGTTAAGAAACCAGGTTACAAATCTGTTATACAACGGAAAAATTGTTACAACAGAAGCTAAAGCTAAAGAGATCCGTAAGATCGCTGAAGGCCTTGTAGCTATGGCTGTTCGCGAGAAAGACAACTTTGAGACTGTTACTGTAACAGCTAAGGTTGCAAGAAAAGACGCTGAAGGCAAGAGAGTGAAAGAAGTTGTAGACGGTAAGAAGAAAACTGTTTACGATGAAGTTGAGAAGCAGATCACAAAAGATGCTCCATCCAGACTTCACGCTCGTCGTCAGATGATGAAAGTGTTCTACCCGGTTAAAGAAGTTCCGGCTAAGGGCGCTGGCAAGAAGAAAAACACTAAAGAAGTAGATATGGTTAAGAAAATGTTCGAGGAGATCGCACCAAAATACGCTAACCGTAACGGTGGATACACCAGAATCGTTAAGATTGGACAGCGTAAAGGTGATGGCGCTATGGAAGTGCTCATCGAGCTGGTTTAATCCGAAACTGAATTACTGATCATATTAAAAGAGATATTTACGTTTCGTAGATATCTCTTTTTTTCTATATGGAGGCATTCGTGAAAAGAATTATACTGTTGATCGAAATCCTTCTGGCAGCCTGCCTCTTTACAGGTTCTGTCCCATATGGGAATGCCAAAGAAGAAATTGCTGTGAATACGCCGGAATTTAACTGGGAAAATTGTGAGTAGTAGGTGCCGGGAAATACTCTGCAGGAATATAATTTAAGCTACCAGCGATTGTATAGTATCCATTATAAGTGTCGTCAGTAATTGCCAGATAGCTGTCCTGATAATCCTTAGCATAAATCTGTCCTGTTGCTTTATCATAAGTGAGCACTAACGGATTCTCCTTATCAAAAGTAACATTGCCAGACTGATCAACATGTGCTCTGCACAAGAAGACTTCAGAACCCTGAATTGAGCCTATTTTCTGGCAGTTGTCAATGGTTATCTCTGTGCCGGCAGCATTGAGTGTTCCTGTTATCTTTGCATCAGGAAAAATGCTGGCGTATAACATATTGGAGAAAGTAACCTTGCCGTCATTTCCAAACTCAACATCGGCAGCCACATGGAATCTTGTTGAAAATCCTATATTATAGGCACAATCAACATAATCAAGATAATAGTTTGACGCATTCTTTTCAGCTGCATTGGCTTTTGCCTTTGCCATACCTGTAGAAATTCTTGTGGTCTGTGCCTTGGTTACAGTCCTCTCTGTCAAAGGATTAACGTCTACTTTTGTCATCTTTTTCAAAGGTGACTGTGCAAACATACTCACTGAAACGAACATTGCTGCTACGAGTAAAAATTTTTTCATAATAATTAATGATTTAAGTTAATAAATAAGAGCTTTTTTAAAAGTGCTGCCAAATATAATAATTATTTGCCAAAGAACAACAAGCTTATATAGTTTTAATTATTTTTTATACTTATTCGACCAGTTTTTTATACAAATTTATCAGTACGGCATTGAAAGACATACATCTTTCGCCATCATGGTTCTGTATCAAAAAAATTAGTGCCGACAACAGAAAACTTTTTTATTTTGACGCTCCCAGAGTGGCGATGTCCGTCACGAATACGGCTTCGGGACGTAAAAAGTGCCAAAAACGTAAAATAAAGGCAACCAACTGATATACTGACAGTTGCACATTTTCAGACAGAAAAAGCAATGAGTTAAAAAATATTACTCAGCCGTTTACCACACAAAAGTGGGCCGTTTACGATTGCCAAAGTGGCTCACTTTTATGGTTAAACGCAGCAATTTAGCCGTGAAAAACGGCTCTTTCAAGAGAAAAGACAGGCGATAAAGACAACAGATGTTAATGAAAACAGCCATTACAGGCCAAAGATTTAACATCTGTTATATATTTGATTTCTATTTCACAGAAAACTTTATACATAATAATGTAAAAAGTTTTCGGATAAGCATGTATATTACCGGAGGTTTATTACTATGTATATACAGCATCTCCGACAAGCACCGAAACAAATTTGAAAATACATCTTTTTCAGATTACAGGCACATATGTTAATCTAACATCCTCTGAAAAAATTATTGCTGTCCGTATATAATTCATATTCATACAGACAGCAATAAGACGATACAAGATATTTTCTTGTAAATCACAAGTCGCTATTTTTTAAATCTTCATTTTTGTCCTGATTGACTGAATCAACATAATCAATCCACAACTGATATTTAAACGCATAATCAGCTTCTTTTATTTTCAATTCTATGATGCCTATCAAAGGAGACCCTTCTTGTATAGCAGGCTGCGTTACAAGCCAGGTATAAGCATCGGGCTCTTTATCCTGAATATCATCAGATGTAAGAGAAACTGCATCGTATTTATTACCCAATGCCGCCTTATAAGAGGCAAAATCCACACGTGCATCACTTTTCGAATTATAAAGATAGTCAAACACCACCCTGCACATATAAACAATCTTTGACTTATTATTGTAAAAGACGTATACATTTGCACTTTCATTAGTAAAATAGCCTTCGAAAAGTCTAACTCCAAGAGGCAAATACTTATTTGATGAAGATGGTCTGAGCCCCTTTTTAATGAGTTTGTTCTGAAATGACGTTATCGTTCCGTCTATAGGCAGTCCCATAAACGTCAGATGATGCTGACTAAAACATAATATGGAGGTGCAGCATAAGAAAATAAACAAAATCAGCCTTTTCATATTGGTATGATTATTTCATGATTAATATAATGACTACTGCGCACATACATGACACAGCGCCGTCACGGATTCTTGCGTATCAGCGTCAGTCCGTCGCGCAACGGCAAGAGGACTTTCTCTACGCGGCTGTCGTTCATCACGAAGTCGTTGAAGTTTTCGATGCCGGCAGTCTGGCGGTCGCTGCTCTTGGGCACTTCGAGCACATGGCCGTCCCACAGCGTGTTGTCGGCAAGGATGAATCCGCCGGGACGGAGCACGGACAACGCCATTTCGTAAGACTCGATATATGTGCGCTTGTCGCCGTCGATGAAAGCTATGTCGAACTCTATGCCCAGTTTTGGTGCCTCCTTTATGGCGTCGCCAATGATAAAGCGTATCTTGTCGGCCACGGGCGAGTTTTCAATCCAAGGACGCGTGAAGTCTTCCTGCTCGTCGTTTATCTCGTATGTGTACACCATTCCGCCTTCTTCCAGTCCTTCGGCCATGCATATAGCGCTGTATCCGCTGAACGTTCCCACCTCAAGGATATTCTTCGGACGTATCATCCTCACCAGCATCTTCAGCAGTCTGCCCTGCAGGTGTCCGCTCGCCATGCGTCCGCGCAGCAAGTGAACGTTAGTGGCACGCCACAGTCTGTAAAGATAGTCGCCCTCAGGGTCGATATGGGACAGAACGTAATTTTCTAATTCAGAATTCATAATTCACAATTCGCTTTTCTAATTCATAATTCACAATTCATAATTGGGGTGCTTTCTTAATTCTTAATTTTTAATTTTCTCTCCTTTTCTCCCAATTATGAATTATGAATTGTGAATTATGAATTAAATATTATTCCTTCTATCGCAAGTCTGTAGGAGTCGAGACCGAAACCGCAGATGACGCCAAGGCAGGCGCACGAAATCATTGACTTATGGCGAAACTCCTCGCGCTTGTGTACGTTAGAGATGTGAACCTCAACAACGGGAGCTTTCAGCGAACGTATGCAGTCCTGCAGGGCTATGCTCGTGTGGGTGTAGGCTCCTGCGTTGAGCACTATGCCGTCGTAGGTGAATCCCACTTCCTGCATCTTGTTGATAAGTTCGCCTTCTATGTTGCTCTGATAATAGTCGATGTTTACATCAGGCATCTTTTTTCTCAGTTCGTCAAGATAAGCCTCAAAAGAGTTGCTGCCGTAAATCTCGGGCTCTCTACGCCCCAGCAGGTTCAGGTTGGGGCCGTTGATAATCATTATGTTCATAATATATCGCGGATTTATACTTTAAGCGGCAACATGCGTGTTGCCATAAGCAATATCGTTTATTGTGATGCAAAATTAATAAAAATAAGGTAAACGCAAGAATCATAAATAAAAAAACGGCGCGGCAAGCATCTTGCAAGATGCCTGCCGCGCCTTATCTATTATAATATATGTCTGCAATTATTTGCCGAAACGCTGTTTCAGTTTCTCGATCATGTCGCGCGTCATGGCGTCAAGGTCATACTCGGGTTTCCATCCCCACTCCTCACGCGCACATGTGTCGTCAAGAGAATTAGGCCAAGACTCGGCAATAGCCTGGCGCAGCGAATCTACCTTATACACCATCTTGAAGTCAGGTATATATTCTTTTATCTTGTTGTAGATAATCTCCGGCTCAAAGCTCATAGACGCAATGTTGAACGAATTGCGGTGCTTCAGTTTTGACGGGTCGGCCTCCATAATCTCTATTGCCGCACGCAGTCCATCGGGCATATACATCATATCCATATATGTGCCGGCAGCTATCGGGCACTCAAACTCCTCACCCTTTACGGCCGAGTAATAGATGTCAACTGCATAGTCGGTTGTGCCGCCTCCGGGAGGTGTAACGTAAGATATAAGTCCGGGGAAGCGCACAGAGCGTGTGTCAACGCCGAAGCGCACATTATAATAATTGCTGAGCAACTCGCCCGAAACCTTCGTAACGCCGTACATGGTCTTTGGGTCGCGCACGGTATCCTGCGGAGTCTTGTCCTTGGGCGTGTTGTCGCCAAACGAGCCAATCGAACTTGGAGTGAACACAGCGCATTGTTTCTCGCGCGCCACCTCAAGCACGTTGAAAAGTCCGCCCATGCCTATCGTCCAGGCAAGCTGGGGCTTCACCTCAGCAACGGCAGAAAGGATGGCAGCAAGATTGTATATTGTATCAATCTTGTATTTAGACACCACCTCGCCTATCTGTTCAGGCTTAGTAACATCAACGACCGCCGACGGTCCCGACTCCAGAAGTTCGCCCTTAGGCTCTGCTCCGGGAATATAACCGGCAACGATATTTCCATTGTAAAGTCCACGTAACTTCATTGTCAACTCCGACCCAATCTGGCCGGTAGAGCCAATAACTAAAACATTTTTCATACTATAAATATTAGATTTACAATTAATCTTGATACATGCACAATATCTTAATGGACACGCCACAACAACGGCAACACGCACCGGCAGCCACAACAACGGCTGCCTAAGGGCAACGCCACACCGGAAATGGCCATGCACAACATCAAATTAAGGTTAACCTGCCGAACCGCCGCCACACCAAGACAACAGACATGGACAGCATGCCGAGGCAGCAATAAGCAGCAGCCGTACACAAAACGGCGCATACATATAATGCAAAGATATGAAGAAAAGATTATATTATAACAAAATTTATCGGATTATTTACTCTAATTTCAAAAAAAAACAAGAACTTTGTAAAATGAAAACATTGATGTTAAACTTAATCTAAGAATTATGTACGGAAAAATGAAAGAGTTCCTCACGAAGGAACTGGACGGCATAAAGGCCGCCGGCTTATACAAGAACGAGCGTATAATAACAACTCCGCAGAGAGCCGGAATAAAAGTTGGCGACGGACAGGAAGTGCTCAACTTTTGCGCCAACAACTATCTTGGACTTTCTGACAACACACGCCTTGCCGAGGCTGCGGAGAAAGCCATGAAGGAAAGAGGCTACGGAATGTCGTCAGTAAGATTCATTTGCGGAACACAAGACATGCACAAAGAGCTTGAAGCCGCAATTTCCGATTATTTCAAGACCGAAGACACCATCCTGTATGCTGCATGCTTCGATGCCAACGGAGGTCTGTTCGAGCCTTTGTTTACCGAAGAGGACGCCATCATATCTGACGCGCTCAACCATGCATCAATAATAGACGGCGTCCGTCTCTGCAAGGCTAAGAGATACCGCTACGCCAACGCCGACATGGCAGACCTTGAAAGATGCCTGCAGGAAGCACAGGCACAGCGCCACCGCATAATAGCAACGGACGGCGTGTTCTCTATGGACGGAAACGTTGCCCCGATGGACAAGATATGCGAACTTGCCGAAAAATACGACGCACTGGTAATGGTAGACGAATCACACTCTGCCGGCGTTGTAGGCCCGACAGGTCACGGCGTGGCTGAAAAATTCAACGCTTACGGACGCATAGACATATTCACCGGAACATTAGGCAAGTCGTTTGGCGGCGCAATGGGAGGATTCACCACAGGCCGAAAGGAAATTATCGACATGCTGCGCCAGCGCTCAAGACCATATCTGTTCTCTAACTCTCTGGCACCAGCCATCGTAGGAGCCAGCATCGAAATGTTCAAGATGCTGAAGGAAAGCAACGCCCTGCACGCCAAGCTGATGGAGAACGTTGAATATTTCCGCGACAAGATGACCGCTGCCGGATTCGACATCAAGCCTACGCAGAGCGCTATATGCGCAGTTATGCTGTATGACGCAAAACTGTCGCAGGACTTTGCAGCCCGCATGCAGGACGAAGGCATATATGTAACAGGATTCTACTATCCCGTAGTGCCTAAAGGCCAGGCCCGCATACGCGTACAGCTGTCGGCAGGCCACGAGAGAGAGCATCTCGACAAGGCTGTCAACGCCTTCATAAAGGTAGGCAAGGAACTCGGAGTAATCAAATAACACTCAAGATAATACGGCCAAGGCGGCATCACACGCAAAACTTGGCTGAGAAATAAAAATCCGGGGCATGTCGGTCCCCGGATTTTTTTAAGCTAAAACCGGGCGTTAGAGTTCAGCCTGTATTTCAGCCTTATATTGAGCTGATTTCCGTCTGATTTTCGCAAGCATGGCAGACTATGGCCAGAAAGACGGACGAAAAGGCGACAACAGAAAACAAAAGACGGCTGAAAGCACAGATAAGCAAGACAGATAAAACTATATGCTGTCTAAGAACCGATTGTAGAATAAATCCTGCCGTGCAGACATGGCCATGACGCTAAAGCCGGGAAAATACAGAATAAAGCAAAGATGATTCAGAAAGAACAAGACAACATTATACACAAATATATCCGCTACATGAAACTTCAGCGTAATTATTCAGGCAATACGCTCGAAGCATACATTCTTGACATCAACAAGCTATTAAAATTTCTGAAGGACAACGGCATCAGTCCGGAAGCGGCAAAACTAAGCGACATACAATGCTTTGCCGCCTCACTGCACGACATAGGAATATCACCTCGCTCACAATGCAGGATTCTAAGCGGCGTGAGAGCATTCTACAAATATCTGTATCTTGACGGATACATCAAGGACGACCCTACAGAACTGCTTGAATCGCCAAAACTCGGCGACCATCTGCCCGAGGTGCTCACCACGGAAGAAGTGGACAGACTGGAGCAGGCAATAGACCTGAGCAAATGGGAAGGACAGCGCAACAAGGCCATAATAGAGGTGCTGTTCAGCTGCGGACTGCGCGTCAGCGAACTTGTAAACCTGAAGATGTCTGCGCTTTATCTCGACGAACAGTTCGTAAGAATAATGGGCAAAGGCAACAAGGAGCGGCTCGTGCCTATATCTGAAAATGCCATAAAGCAGCTGAAATACTGGTTTATAGACCGCAGCCACATGAACATAAAGCCGGGAGAGGAAGACTACGTGTTCCTGAACCGCCGCGGAGCTCACCTGACGCGCACCATGATACTGATAATGATAAAGCGGCTGGGTGCCGAGGCCGGCATACAGAAGACCATAAGTCCGCACACGCTGCGCCACAGCTTTGCCACAGCCCTGCTTGAAGGCGGAGCCGACCTGCGCGCCATACAGAGCATGCTCGGACACGAGAGCATAGGCACAACCGAAATTTACACCCACATAGACACGCACACGCTGCGCGAGGAAATCCTGAACCATCATCCGAGAAACATAGCAGCAAAGGATAATAAGGTGGAAAACTGAGTCGGCAAAGGCGTGAGACAAGCATGACAATAGCAATCCGTCAAATGAATATATTAGAAAGTGGCGATACAGACTGTAAGCTCTTGAAATAAATTATTTTATCTTAATATTTACAGATTATGAAAAAATTACTTTTTGCTTTTTTACTTGCCCTCGTAATCCACAGCACATCTTATGCAAGTGATTTTTCAAAATATCGTGGAGTCTGGGCTTCAAATGATGCAGAAGCGGTTATAACAGACAGCATTTGTATGTTCTTTGAGAAAACTCCAACAGGTCTGAGAGCATTTCTCAATATCCCTACACAAGACATATATAGCTGTACCACTTATAAAGATTCGGCATTTGTCGTTGAAACCACTACGCCTCTTACACTCACTGACGAGGTCAAGACGGTTAACGGAACTGCCGTTAAGACACTTCGTATTGGAGATAAAGTTATGTCTAAGGTAGAGGAGATAACAACCTGCAAGCCTTATGAAAAATCCATTGCCAAAAGCAAGTTAGACATCGGTAAGTGTCTACAGGAATGGAGACTTGGCGCCAGGTTTGGAAAAGATGGCGATGTTTTTATGTGTGAGGTCAATACAAACCGCCATATGTTTGTCTATTTGGTCAATGGCCGTATGATATATATCAGGGCAGCTGCAACAGCCAACAACAATAATGGCACACTGTTTTTTCAGAACATTCGTATGATGCGCAACGATAATACCGGAGAAATGACATCATATATTGAACCTGACAACTATAATATCGCCGCAAACGATTTGAATATTGACAATAGCAAGTTTAATCCCAACGCTTGCGTATTTAGTCCTGATGGCGGAATTTACTGGTCATTCATCTCGTTTACACCAGACCAAATCCAGCTAAACGGCTGTGGCGAAACTTATTATATAAAGCGTACTGATCAATTTGACGAATACTTTAAGTATATTCCCTACGAAAAAGCAGGCTTATAACAATTACTATTTCTGGGATAATGGGCTTTACCGTACCTTTGTGGCTTGGTAAAGCCCATATTTTTATTCAGGCCTGCCCGATAAACAGCTTTCGTCAAAGCATATTACCATAAGCTTACCCCGAATCATTATACGGCATATAAGTTCTATCTGTCTTGTTTATTCACGCCTTCATCCGCTCAATAAAAAAGCAGCAATCTGCCCTAATAATAAAGGTCTGTTTGGGTTAAAAGACCGTTAAAAGCCGGTGATTTATTGTTTTAATGTGTTAAATTATCGTTTTTCGATAAATTTTTATTGAAAATATTTGGAGCATTCAAATATAGTTCATACATTTGCATATCGAAAAACGATAAATGATTATTGAATTTAGATAACGCTGCTTCCTGCAGGATATTAAAAAGACAATATCACGACGTAGTTTTTCAGAACAAAGAACGTCTAACGACAAAACAGATAAAGAATTAAATAAACAAGAATAATAACGAAATAAAAAATATAGCATTATGGAACTGATTACAATTACCGCCGCAACAATTATGAGTTTGTTCACAAGCATCGCAGGAACATCCAACTCTGACAACCGCTTCGCATACAACGCCGAGATGCAGGACGGTAAAGTAAGCGCTATTGTAACTTACGACAACAACGGCAAATATCTTACAGCCAAGACACGCAAGCAATATACATACGACGACCAGGACCGCGTGATAAGAAAAGAGGTGATGAAGTGGAACAGCGACAAGCAGAAATGGGAAAACTACCTCTGCATGGACTACACCTACAACGCCGGCAACACTGTGCTCGACATGAAGGTATGGAAGAACAGCGACAACGCCTACGTGCAGAGCCAGCGCATGACATACAGCAGCATCAGCGGAAACGCCACAGGAGTTGACTGCTACACATGGAACAAGAGCAGCAACATGTATGAGCTTAACGACAACTACGTACTGCTAAGCGACTATACCGCCAACCTGCTGGCCGACATGAAATGACAGCAACAACGACTCTCTCTAACTAAATAAATAAAGGCCTGCCCGCCGGCCGAGAAAACAGGGCGGCGGGCATTTTTTATGAAAAATACGCAACAAGATGAAAACAAAGCTCAACATATTCTGCCTGCTTATCTTCGCCGTTATCATCGTAGACATATTGATGGCCACCGACCTTATGTTCAGCGGCATGGTCAGCGGATATAAGTCGGCCAAGCACATCCAAGAGACAAACACAGAAAGCGTTGACGGCTATCGCGTTGTGTCGCTCATACCGAACGAAATCACATGGCGCAACGCAATAACCATAACCGACAGCGCAACGAACAAGTCGTATAAGGCATGGCCTACACAGATAAACCTGCCGATAGAGGATTCTTCAGGCACAGCAGGCAGCATTCTGTCAGTAATCATAGGCATAGCAATAATGGTGGCAGGCATCATCACGCTGGTGTCGTTCATACGCTTCGTGCTGAACATCAACCGCAACAACATCTTCACACGGAAGAACACGAAATACCTTAAACGCATAGGCTGGTGCATGGTGATAATAGGTCTGCTGGCAACGATAAAATATTGTAACGACGTATATGCCGCCACACAGACGTTCAGCCTGACGGGCTACACCATCGGATATTCAGACGCCGTGTACACGGGCACGATACTCTTCGGACTATTCTCTCTTGTAATGGCAGAGTCGTTCTCCATCGGACTGAAGATGAAAGAGGAACAGGAACTCACGATATAATAACCTACGTAAACAACTCTAAAGCAACAAGTATGGGTAAAATAATAGTAAACCTCGACGTGGAGATGGCCAAGCGGAAGATTTCGCTCGGCGAGCTGGCCGAAAGAGTGGAGCTTACGCAGGCTAATCTGTCGATCCTGAAGACCGGCAAGGCCAAGGCCATACGCTTCACCACGCTCGAAGCAATATGCCGCGAGCTGGGGTGCCAGCCTGGAGACATTCTGGAATACCGGGAGGAAACATAAACCGGCTTACAGCATGGTATTTACACGAAAGTAACAATTTTGCATACAAAACGTATAAAATTTATTAAATATAACAACCAGTAACAACATTCGAGAGATAAAAAAACTATCTTTGTTGAACTATTTTAAACTCTTTTTTATGAAAATAAAACATCTAATCATCACGGCCGCACTGTTCTTGGCAAGCACAGTGGGCATCATGGCTCAGGGCATGCAGATGCCTCCCATCCCGGTTGACCCGGCAGTGAGGACTGGCAAGCTGGCCAACGGACTGACCTATTACATCCGCAACAACGGTTATCCGGAGAATCGTGTTAACTTCTACATTGCCCAGCGCGTGGGTTCTATCCAGGAGAACGACGACCAGCGCGGTCTGGCTCACTTCCTTGAGCACATGGCCTTCAACGGCTCAGACAACTTTAAGGGCAACAACCTCATTGAATATCTGCGCTCTATCGGCGTAGAGTTCGGTTCTGACCTCAACGCATACACAGGCGTAGACCAGACCGTATACAGAATATGCAACGTTCCTTCTACACGCATTGAGGCTCTCGATTCTTGTCTTCTCATCCTGAAAGACTGGTCTAACGGCCTTACACTCGACCCAAAGGAGATCGACAAGGAGCGTGGTGTGATCAACGAGGAGTGGCGCCTGCGCACTGACGCACAGACAAGAATGTTCGACCGCAACCTCGAGAAGATCTATCCGGGCAGCAAATACGGACAGCGCATGCCTATCGGTAAGATGGAGATCATCAACAACTTCAAGCCTGAAGTTCTCCGTCAGTACTACCACAAGTGGTATCGTCCCGACAACCAGGCAATCATCGTAGTCGGCGACATCGACGTTGACCGCACAGAGGCTAAGATCAAGGAACTGTTCAGCGGCATCAAGCTTGATCCTAACGCTCCGAAGGTTGTCAACGAGCCTGTGCCCGACAACAACGAGGCTATTATCATCGTAGACAAGGACAAAGAGCAGCAGACTGACATCATACAGCTGATGTACAAGCACCCCGAAGTGCCAGACAGCCTGAAAGGCAGCCTTGCATATCTCGTTCAGAACTATGCAGTAAGCCTCTCAACACAGATGCTCAACGCACGTCTGCAGGAAATACAGCAGAATCCTGACTGTCCGTTCGTTCAGGCTTACGCTTACGACAGCGACTTCATCCTGGCTTCTACAACCAAGGCATTCACCCTGGTTATCCTGCCGAAACCGGGCATGAGCGAGCAGGCAATCAGCACAGCCACACGCGAGGTTATGCGTGCCGTTAAGTTCGGCTTCACAGCCACAGAGTTTGAGCGCGCCAAGGCCGACTATATGAGCTCACTCGAGAAGGTTTACACCAACCGCAACAAGCGCGACAACGCTATTTACGGTGACATCTACCGCGACAACTTCCTCGGCAACGAGCCTATGCCTTCAATCGAAGACGAGTATCAGATAATGCAGCAGATTTCTCCGGTTATCCCTGTTGAAGCTGTCAACGAGATCACCAAGGAGCTGATAAGCGAAACTGACACCAACACAGTTGTAGTGGCATTCTACACAGAGAAGGAAGGTGCTAAATATCCTACAGCTGAATCTATCAAGAAGGCCATCGACGGCGTTCACGCTGAGCAGCTCACAGCATGGGTTGACAACGTTAAGAACGAGCCGCTGATAAGCGTTCTGCCCAAGAAAGGCAGCATCAAGAGCGAGAAAGAGAACGCTAAGTTCGGCTACAAAGAGCTCACACTGTCTAACGGTGCAAGAGTATTGCTGAAGAAGACTGACTATAAGGACGACGAGGTTATCCTCAGCGCTACATCTAAGGGTGGTGCTTCTCTGCTCGGCAAGGAAGACTACGCTAACATCAAGATGTTCGACACGGCCATCGGCTACAGCGGACTGGGCAACTTCAGCAGCACTGAACTGCAGAAGGTACTGGCAGGCAAACAGGTTAACGTTGACCTCACAATGCAGAACCTGCACGAGACTGTAAGCGGAAGATCAACTCCTAAGGACCTTGAGACTCTCTTCCAGATGACATATCTCTACTTCACAAACATCAACAAGGACGAGAAGAGCTACAACTCAATGGTGGGACTGATAAAGACCTCTCTGAAGAACAAGGAGCTTTCACCTGAGATGGCACTGTCAGACTCTGTAAAGAACACTCTCTACATGCACAACCCGCGCTTCGCCTCTATCGAGATGAAGGATGTTGAGAACGCTAACTACGACCGCATTCTGCAGATTGCAAAAGAGCGCACAGCCAACGCTGCCGACTTCACATTCACAATCATCGGTAACTTTGACGAGGCTGCCATCCGTCCGCTCATCGAGCAGTATATAGCTTCTCTGCCTGCAAAGGGCGCTAAGGAAAACTGGAAGCCTGTTACTACTTACAACAAGGGCAACACCGTTAACCAGTTCTACCGCAAGATGGAGACTCCGAAGGCTAACGCTTACATGTACTGGTATAACAACAAGACTCCTTACACTCTCGAGAACAGCATCTACGCTGACGCAGCAGGACAGATCCTGAGCATGATCTACCTGGAGAAGATTCGTGAGGAAGCCAGCGCAGCCTACTCTGCAGGAGCTGCCGGATACTCATCACTCGGAGGCGACGTTCCGTTCACATGCATCATCGGTGTTTGCCCGATGAAACCTGAGAAGAGCGACATGGCTATCGGCATCATGAACGACGAGGTTACTAAGATGACCAAGACTGTTGACGCTGAAATGCTCAGCAAGGTTAAGGAACTCATGCTGAAGCGTGCTGACGAAAACGTTAAGAAGAACAACTACTGGCTGGGCGTTATCCAGAGCTTCGACGAGTACGGAGTTGACACAAACACCGACTACAAGAAGATTGTAAGCGAAATGACTCCTGAGAAGATGGCTAAGTTCATGAAGAACGTCATCATCGGTGGCGGCAACAGCATCAAGGTTATCATGCTGCCTGACACAATGAAGAAATAACACATACGGTTATTAACCATACAAAAGGCTCCCTTACTTGCCGCACAAGGCAAAGGTAAGGGAGCCTTTCTTTTTGCCCTTTTATCAGGATAAGACACGGCTGACAGCATTGCAAAAGGCATGCTTTTACACGCTGAAAGGCGACCTTTCGCAAGGTAAAAGCATACCTTTTGGAGATATCAGTAATAAGCCTGTCTGGAGTAAACCTATATAAGGAAGGACAATGCGATATGATCATAAAAAAGTTTTCGGAGAAACTCGTCACTCATCACAAAGGCACATAAACCGCTGCATATCAATATTTTACAGCGTGACGAGTTGTATTTTCAACTCATCACATACAGGTCATCGCCCCATCCAAACATCCAATTAACCGGTTTCTCAAAAACAATGTGACGAGTTGAACGGCAAACTCGTCATGCTATAACGCACTGCTATTCAATAATTTACATAAGAATGTGACGAGTGATGAGTTTATTATAAAAACACATTAGTGTCCCGTTAAAATGGGACACTAATGTGTTGCTTTAATTAAAGAAGGATTATTCTCCACGTATAAACATATTCTGATAGTTGATTGTAAGCCGTTTGAATGACAACACAAAATCTGCTCCTAACGAACCTGCAAACAACCGACTGTTTATTCCTGTGTTCGTAATCACTTCTGTATTATGCAATGTCACCTTAGAACCTGCCGCCTCGAAACAGAAATTTGGCAATGTTACTGCTTTTATCTGCGATATTCCGCCAAAGCCTCCACGGGAAGTAACCTGTTCTGCCAATCCGCCAATGGCATCAGGAAATGTTTTAGCAAATTTATTCCCCAAGTCAGACTTTACATTTCCTGTATCAAAAATCAGGTCAAAAGGCTTTCCGTTATAGCCGATTCTTACTTGAGGCGTATTTGATGCCAAATACATATTTGGCTCCCCCTCAGACACTTTTTGCGGAAAAACAAACTTTCCGGCCTCATTGTCTATGATTATTTCCTTGGCGTCCCTGATAAAGTGGTAACCTATAACTCCATCAAAAGCAAATACCGAATCGACCTCATGGTCTGGAGGCGCAACCATAAAAACAGGATTATGATATACCATTTCTCCTATTTTCATTGAATCTGCCACAGCAAGTTTCACAAGACCAATCTCCATACCTGATACCGGAATAGAATCAGCTACAATTTTCAGACCAACTTCTTCTGCATACTTTTCTGAAACGAAATTGCCAAAAGAGCAACCTGTATCGAAAATATAGTTTTTCGTTATGCCGTTTACCTCTACAGGTATATAGATATGTTTGCCTCTTCCAACAATTTCAACACTTAACGGCACAGCAACATCTCTATCAGGACGTTCAAGATAAGGTTTTGGAACATTGGCAAGTGCTTTGCCAACTTTTTCGATAAATACAAAACTGTAAAGAGATTCAAACGGAACTGATTCCTTTAGTGCATTCACCAGACTTTCTCCAACTTTTCCGGCTTGCTCATACATGCCCAAATTCAAGAGGTTCATGCCTTGCAAAGCAGCCATACCTATTGACGTTTGCGCACCAAGCTCGTTTTGGTGATGAGCCAACAAACTGTCAAGGGCAACGGCAGCATTTTCCAATTTATTAAATCCGATGCCTAACTGAGCGTCTGCCACCAGATTAAGCATCTTCACACTCACGGAGCCTTTTAGATTCGGATATTCTTTTCTTAACTGAAACAGATCACCGCCATTCAGGATCTCACCCATTTTCACATCAGCCTGTGTTTGTGAATAAACAGAGCTATACCCCAACAAAAAGGCAACAAGAAAAAATGAAAGTCTATTTATAATTTGCATACTGCTTGTAGATTTTGTATTAAACATGAAACAAATATACAAAATCCCATGAATTTTCCAGCAGTATTTATGATTTATTATTTATTTGTCTTGCCGTCGGCCTTTCACCAGAATAACTCTATTCATGCGAAAAAGCAGACGGCAAGACGCTCTGTATAAAACGATAATCCAACAGGATTATGATGAACGGTTCAGCTTAAAGTTCGTGAAGTTCTTTCAGCTTGTCAGCCATTTTCTCTATCATAACCGTTGACAGGATGATCTTGCCCTGGCGGTCGATAAGATACATGGCAGGAATCCACTTGATTTTATACATCTGCGAAATCTGGGTTTCCTTCCATTTCTTCAGTTCGCTGACGTTGAGCCAGTCCATGCCGTTGGCCTCAACATAGTTTTTCCAATTTTCTTTTTTGTCGTCGAACGACACACTTACAAACTTGATGCGCTCGCCGTATTTGGCATAGAGTTCCTTCAGCATGGGCACATCCTTTCGGCAGTCGGGACACCACGAAGCCCAGAAGTCGAGCACGACATAGTTTCCGCGCAACTGGCTGAGCGTGTGTTCTGTGCCGTTAATGTCCTTCAGCGTGAAGTCGGGAGCCTCAGTTCCGGGCTTCAGCAGTTCGGTGGCATAGCGCGAGTCGGCATCCTGAGCCGCAGCGCCAAGGACAGTCATGATGGCGAAAGCCGCCATAAAGATAAGTTTTTTCATAACGCTAAAATTTATTTTGGTTAATAAAATTCACTACAAACATCATGCCTGAACGACAGCAGATGTGCAGGCACGACACGAAGAATCAGAGCCGCTCCATGCGCAGCACACGGTCGCAATAGTCTACCACGGCCATGCGGTGGGTTACAAAGATGATGGTGCGCTGTCTGTCTGCCAGCAGATTGGCAAGCAGGCGGCGCTCTGTGTCAGGGTCGAGCGAGCTTGTAGCCTCGTCGAAGAGCATCACGCTGCCGTCGCGCAGCAGTGCCCGGGCTATGGCTATGCGCTGCGCCTGACCTTCGCTCAGTCCCCCGCCCGACTCAGAGCATACGGTGTCGAGCCCGTCGGGCAGCTCGCTGACAAAGTCGGCACAGGCACGATGAAGGGCGTTGAGCATATCATCGTCAGTGGCCGAAAGGTTTCCAAGCCTAAGATTGTCGCGAATGGTGCCGCTCAGCAGCGTGTTGCCCTGCGGCACATATACAAAGTTGCAGCGCGTGAGCGACGACAACTGGTAGCTTTCGCCTCGTCCGTTGTATATCACGGCGCGTCCCGAGTCAGGGCGTATCAGGGCAAGAATCATGCGCACAAGAGTGGTCTTGCCGGTGCCGGTCTCGCCGAGCACGGCAGTACAGCTGCCCGGAGTGAAGTCGAACGAAAAGTTATTCATTATCTCGCGTTCGCCGTCGGCATAGGCATAAGCTACGTTCTCGAAGCGCACGCCCACCCCACCGTCGGCAGCTACATGCAACGGGGCGCCCTGCTCCTCAAGTGGATTTTCCTCAAGTTCCATGAGCCGTTCTGCCGCCGTGAGCACCGACACAAACTGAGGAACAAGCTTTGTCAGATTGCGTGCCGGCCCTTGTATACGCGCCACGAGCTGAAGAAAGGCCGTCATGCCGCCGAAAGACAGCGTGTGGCCGTACATCCTTATGGCTCCCCACAGAAAGGCGATAAGATAGCCTGCCGCAAAGCCGAAGTTGAGGACAAAGCTCGAGAACAGCGAGAAGGCCGTGCGCCTTACCACATTATGCCGCAGTTCGCTCTGCGTTGCCTCAAGCCGCTCCACCATGGCGTCATCCTTTTCAAGAGTCTTTATGAGCATGCGGTTCTGTATGGTCTCCTGCAGCACGCTCTGCACGCGGCTGTCGCAGTTGCGAACGTTACGCGTAAGACTGCGCATGCGCCCCACATATAGCCTGCTGACAAGCATAAACAGCGGCAGCATTATCACGATGACAACGGCCAGCATGGCGTCCATCGAGAACAGATAGAAAAACGAGCCGAGAAAAAGAGCCACCACCGAAAGCGTGTTGGGCATGGTTTCGGTAAGAAACTCCACTACAGTCCTTACGTCAAGCTCAAGCCTGTTGAGCACGTCGCCGCTGTGCATGCTGTCGCGTCCGCGCCACTCTGAGCGCAGTATGCGGTCGAGCATGTGCTGCTGCATGCGGTTCTGCGCCTTTATGCCGAGAATGTTTCTCACCCATACCGAAGCTATGCTGACGCCAAAGTCGCAAAGCACAAACACGCCCATAAGCGCCACAGCCGCATAGAGCGAGCCGCTGCGGACATGAGATGCCACGTCGATGGCATTCTGAACAGCCCACACCGACATCAAGCTGGCAGCCACGCCGAGCAGTCCGAGCGCGGCGTTGAGCACGGCCTGAAGCCGGTTGCCGCGCCAAGCGTGCCACAACCAGCGCAAAATAGCCTTGACGGGATATTTGCTTTGGGGTATTCTCAACAGGTTCTTTATCTTCATAAGCTTCTGCTAAAGGTGCTTCCGGGTATGTCGCAGACACCACGCCGGAATGCAGGACTGATGTCAGCATACTGGTGCGGAGATGTTGTCAGCCGCGCGTGTCGGCTCCCCACATCATCTTCTGGCGCAGGGTGGAGAAGTATTTCTGACTGCTGCGCTTCACGATTTTTATGTTGTATGGTGCCTTGCGTATGGTGAGCCGTGTCTTCTCGCTGCACTTTGCCGACTGTCCGTCGACGGCAATGAGGAAGTTGTGGTTGCGGCTCTCCACGGTGAGAGTTATTTCAGAGTCGTCTGAAATCACCATCGGCCTGATGTTCAGGCTGTGCGGAGCCACCGGCGTAAGGCACAGGATGCCCGTCTGCGGCACGATGATAGGTCCGCCGTTCGACAGCGAATAGGCCGTTGAGCCCGTAGGAGTGCTGACAATGAGTCCGTCGGCCTGATATGTAACGAGATACTCGCCGTTGATGCTTGTGCGTATTGATATCATCGAGGCATTGTCGCGCTTCAGCACGGCTATGTCGTTGAGCGCATGGCTCACACCCGACAGAGGCTTGCCGTCGGCCTCAACGCATATTACCGAATGGTTCTCCAGCGTGTAGTCGCCGCGATAGAGCGAGTCGAGCGCGCTCTCGGCTTCGGTAGGCACGATGTCTGCCAGGAATCCGAGCCGGCCCATATTGACTCCAAGTATTGGTATATTCTTGCTGCCCACGAGCCCCGCCGCACGCAACAGCGTGCCGTCGCCGCCCATAGATATGACGAAATCAGCCATGAAGTTGCCTCCCTCAAACACTTCAACGGAGCCTGGCGACAGTCGTCCGGTGCTTACAAGAAAGTCGTAAAAAAATTTTTCAACGCACACTTCAGCGCCGCGGCGCGTGAGATACGACATTATATCCCGGATGTTAGCCGACTTCTTTGCCTGATAGATATTTCCAAATAGTGCGAATTTAAACTTGCGCGACCCCATAATTTTAAGCTTTTAAATTTCTTTTTTAGTACAGGATGCAGAAAAATGACAAACATTTAGTAACTTTGCCAATGAATAAACTTATCTGCAAAGATGTCACAAGCCCCGTATGACAACAGCCAGAAAGCCGCCTGCACAAGGCTTGTCATATGCAAAATTACATCATTTTGCGGAATAACAGATACTGCTAACTAAATAAATTTGTAAAAAATGACGAAATTAAGCGTAAACATCAACAAGGTGGCCACCATACGCAACGCACGCGGAGGCAACAATCCCGACGTGCTGAAAGTGGCCGTTGATTGTGAAAAGTTTGGCGCGCAAGGCATCACCGTGCATCCACGTCCTGACGAAAGACACATCAGATACCAGGACGTAAGAGACATCAAACCACTGATAACCACAGAGTTTAACATAGAGGGCAACCCAATTGACAAATATATTAAGCTGGTGCTCGAGGTGAAGCCCACCCAGGTAACACTTGTGCCCGATGCAGACAACCAGATAACGAGCAATCACGGATGGGACACAGTGGCCAACAAGGGCTTTCTGACCGACGTGATAGGACAGTTTAAGGAGGCAGGCATCAGAACGTCGATATTCGTAGATGCCGAGCCTAAGATGGTTGAAGCGGCACGTATGTGCGGCACCGACAGAATAGAGCTTTACACTGAGCCATACGCAGCAGGCTATGAGGCCAACCGCGAAGAGGCGATAAAGCCGTTCATAGAGGCGGCAGAAGTGGCAAGAGAAGTGGGGCTTGGCCTCAACGCAGGACATGACCTCAGTCTGCAGAACCTGACCTATTTCCATCAGAACATTCCATGGCTCGACGAGGTCAGCATAGGTCACGCACTGATATGCGATGCGCTGTATTTCGGCCTTGAAGACACGATAAAGAGATATCTGGCTTGCCTGAAATAAGGCTATGCCATCATTATACAAATAAACGTTTAAACCTTAAAATTCAGAAAACCACATGGCTAAAGTTTATGAATTCCTGGCTACAGGCTTCGAAGAGATTGAAGCCCTCATACCATTAGATATTATGCGCCGCGCAGGCGTTGAGTTTAAAACCGTGAGCGTTACAGGCGCAAAGGAAGTTGAATCGGCACACGGAGTGAAAATCACTGCCGACCTGCTGTTTGAAGAGGCTGACCTCAGCGACGCCGACCTGCTCATGCTGCCGGGCGGACTGCCTGGAGCAACCAACCTCAACGAGCATGTTGGAGTAAAGAAGTCTCTCATAGAGCAGAACCGCAAGGGCAAGATGATCGGTGCAATATGTGCCGCACCTATGGTGCTTGGCGGAATTGGTCTGCTGAGGGGCAAGCGTGCCACATGTTATCCCGGATTCGAGAAATATCTTGATGAAGCAGAATACACACACGAACTGTGCACCGTAGACGGCAACATCACTACCGGAGAAGGTCCGGCAGCCACCCTGCCCTATGCCTACACACTGCTCGAGGCTCTTACCGACCATAAGACAGCCGACAGCGTGGCCGAAGGCATGATGTTCAAGCATCTCATGATGAAATAACAACAACCGGCTCATCAGCCCGGATACGGCAGCAAGACTTATATTCGGGCTGATGAATATATAAGCACGGATTAACCCCGTGGCGGCGTGTATGCATGATGCGGAACACATACATCTGACCTGCATCTGAAGATATAGCCTGCATGGGCACAGCTGCACGCCCATACACACATAGAAAACTTACTGACAATAAGACAAAACAAGAAGAATCACAAGAAGAATATTATGGACTATGTTGTAATCGTTGCCGGAGGCAAAGGATTGAGGATGGGCTCTGACATACCAAAGCAATTCTTGCCTGTCAACGGATTTCCTGTCCTTATGCACACAATAAAAAGATTCAAAGAATACAGCACCACGCTGAAAATAATACTTGTGCTGCCTAAGGAACAACAGGAATATTGGCACGAACTGTGCAAGAAATATCACTTCGCTGCAGAATATCAGATAGCAGACGGAGGCGAGACACGCTTCCACTCTGTCAGAAACGGACTGGCATGTATACCCGACGACGAAACAGGAGTGGTTGGCATACATGACGGTGTGCGCCCGTTCCCGTCGATTGAGGTGATATCCAACTGCTATGAAACAGCAAGAACACGCAAGGCCGTGGTGCCGGTTACGCCTGTAGTAGAAACCCTGATACATCTCAACGCCGAAAACAAGAGCACCACCGTGCCAAGACAGGAGTATCGCCTTGTCCAGACGCCGCAGACCTTTGACATACAGCTGCTGAAGGAGGCATACAAGCAGCCCTACCGTGAAGACTTCACCGACGACGCCTCTGTGGCAGAAAGCATCGGGCAAAGTCCGACGCTCATAGAGGGCAACCGCGAGAACATAAAGATAACCACTCCGTTCGACCTGCTTATAGCAAGGGTGCTGGCGTAGATAATTTGCTGACATAATATTTTCATCTAATCTGAAACATCTCTCAAAACGCGACAATGCTCGACATATTAGACCAGGACATACAGTATCTTCCGGGCGTAGGCCCAAGGCGCAAGACTCTGCTCAGTAAGGAACTGGGCATCAGCACCTATAAGGAACTGCTTGAATATTACCCATACAAATATGTCGACCGCAGCCGCATATACCGCATAAATGAACTTTCGGGCGACATGCCCTTCGTGCAGATACGTGCAAGAATACTGAGTTTTGAGACTTTCGAGATGGGATTCCACCGCACAAGGGTAGTGGCACATGTGTCAGACGGAACCGGAGTGGCAGACATCGTGTGGTTTTCGGGAGCAAAATACATCATCAGCCACTATAAACTTTCTACCGACTACATAATATTCGGCAGACCTACCGTGTTCAACGGGCGCTACCAGTTTGCACATCCCGACATTGATCCGGCATCAGAAATGCAGCTATCACAGATGGGACTGCAGCCGTATTATGTAACTACAGAAAACATGAAGAAGACGGGCATGACGTCGAGAGCCATAGAAAAGCTCATAAAAAGCATGCTCGACAACATGAAAGAACCGCTCAGGGAAACCCTGCCCGACTTCATAACCAAGCCGCTGAACATGATATCAAGGGACGAGGCGTTCAGAAAAATACACAACCCCAAAACGCCCGACGACATGAGCAAGGCCCGCTACCGTCTGAAGTTCGAAGAGCTTTTCTATGTTCAGCTCAACATTCTGCGATACGCCAGCGACCACAGGCGCAAATATCGCGGCTATATATTCAGCCGTGTAGGCAAGACGTTCAACGACTTTTACTTCAACAACCTTCCTTTTCCGCTCACAGGCGCACAGAAACGCGTCATTAAGGAAATAAGGAAAGACATGGGCTCGGGACAGCAGATGAACCGTCTGCTGCAGGGCGACGTGGGCAGCGGCAAGACGCTCGTGGCACTGATGTCCATGCTCATCGCCATCGACAACGGCTTTCAGGCCTGCATAATGGCCCCGACAGAAATTTTGGCGGAACAGCACCTTGCCACAATACAGGGAATGCTCGGCGGAATGGACGTAAACGTAGAACTGCTGACAGGCATGGTGAAAGGCAAGAGGCGCAAGGCCGTGCTGGAAGGACTGGCCAACGGAAGCGTAAACATACTGGTGGGCACCCATGCCGTCATTGAAGACACCGTGCAGTTTGCACGCCTCGGCTTTGTAGTCGTAGACGAGCAACACAGATTCGGAGTGGCACAGAGGGCACGGCTATGGAACAAGAGCGACAACCCGCCGCACGTGCTGGTCATGACAGCCACGCCTATTCCGCGAACGCTGGCAATGACCATATACGGCGACCTGGACGTGAGCGTCATAGACGAACTGCCGCCGGGACGCAAGCCTGTAGTGACAATACATAAATATGACGACCAGACAACAAGTCTGTATAACGGAATAAGGAAACAGATCAACGAAGGGCGTCAGGTATATATCGTGTTCCCGCTGATAAAAGAAAGCGAGAAGATAGACCTCAAGAATCTTGAAGACGGATTTGAAGGACTCAAGGAAGCGTTTCCCGAATTCAGGCTGAGCAAGGTTCACGGCAAGATGAAGCCGGCTGAAAAAGAAGAGGAGATGAAGCACTTTGTGTCCGGCGAGACCCAGATACTCGTGGCCACCACCGTAATTGAGGTAGGCGTAAATGTGCCGAATGCATCAGTGATGGTAATACTCAACGCCGAACGCTTCGGCCTGTCACAGTTGCATCAGCTGCGCGGCCGTGTAGGACGAGGAGCCGACCAGTCATACTGCATACTTGTAAGCAAGCGCAAGTTAAGCGAAGAGACACGCAAGCGAATAGACATAATGTGCGACACCAACGACGGATTCAGGATTGCAGAAGCCGACCTGAAGCTGCGTGGCCCCGGAGACCTTGAAGGCACACAGCAAAGCGGAATGGCCTTCGACCTCAAGATAGCCGACATTGCGCGCGACGGTCAGCTGGTTCAGCTGGCACGCGACGAGGCACAGAAAATAATTGACAAAGACCCCATGTGTCAGAAGCAGGAATATGCCATGCTATGGAAAAGGCTTGACTCACTGCGCAAAACAAACATAAACTGGTCTGCCATTTCATAGGTATTTTAACTAAAATGCTAACAATATGAATATCAACCAGTTAGTATTAGTTAAATTAGGGACACCTTGCATGCTAGTTTGTTAAAGTGTCCATAAAGTTGTTAAACCGGAAAACAACTATCACACTTTTTTATTATCTTTGCAAAGGTTTTTATGATAGGCCGGAAAATTTTTATCTGTTGATTTTTTTCTGACTATCGCCCGCGGCAGCCTCCGCACTTTTATCTTAACCAAGAACAATAAATTATGTATTTAATAAAAAGAACAATAAAGACATTAGCATTTACGGCATTATTTACCCTTACGGCAGTAACGGCATCAGCCCAGGACCTGCTGGCCCGCCAGGCACCTATCGACAGAAAGATGAAGGCGGTTGACACTTTAGCCCTTAAAAACATAATACAGAGAGAACAGACTGGCTCCCCTTCAGCACAGCTTTACAAGGAATGGAGCAACAAATATGCTCACCGCGCCACAACCCTTCCCGATTCTTTTCTTATTAACCTCAAGCACTTCTGCATGCCTACGACAAGCAAAGTCATAACGTCTAACTTCGGACGTCGCTGGGGCCGCATGCACAAAGGTATCGACGTGAAGGTTTATATCGGCGACACAATACGTGCCGCATTCAGCGGAAAAGTAAGAATAGTAAGATACGAAGCCAACGGATATGGCAACTATGTGGTTATACGCCACTATAACGGACTTGAGACTATATACGGACACATGTCTAAGCACCTGGTTGAAGAAAACCAGACTGTAAAAGCCGGAGAGCCCATCGGACTTGGCGGAAACACCGGACGAAGCACAGGTTCTCACCTCCACTTTGAGACACGTCTCTGCGGCGTAGCCCTCAACCCGGCACTCATGTTCGACTTCAAGAACCAGGACGTAACAGGCGATACATATATGTTCCGCCGCGACACTTACGACAACGACTCAAGACTTGCAAACAAGGAAAGAGGAAAAGACGACAACGAATATGCATCAGCAGAAAACAGTTCATCGTCTGACAAGAGAAGCAGAAACAACGACAGCGGCGACATACGCTATCATAAGGTTAAACGCGGAGAGACTCTGTCGAGCATCGCAAAGAAGCGCAATACAACTATCGAGGAGCTCTGCAAGCTTAACCACATAACAAAGAAGATGCGCATACGTCCCGGACAGATCTTAAGATACTCATAATTGTTAATGTCTATAAATGTCAAGCGGCTGTCAGCATTATGCTGGCAACCGCTTTTTTTATTCCAATCGGTCATCAGGCAGGCTGAAAGCATGAATACACAAAATTGATAAAGCTATGTGCGGTCTAATGACCGACTGGGGTCTATGTTTTCTGCCAGACATACCTGTTTCTGTCGCCTGTCTGAATCTGCATTTTCCTGATACAGCCGCCATGCCTGCGAAAAAGCAGACGGCAGCACTTCCGATATAAGACAGCAATACTTTCTATATAAAACAATACGCCCAAATCAGCATGACCGATTTGGGCGTAATTTATAACTGATATTTCTGATTCTTATTTTTTTATCACCGCACGTATGACAAACCAAGCATGCATGACGATAGTGGTAAAAAGTCCGTAATGACGGCTCATAACATCAAAACGTTCAAGAAGCGAGGCCCTGTGGTTCTTTGTAGACTGCCCCTCACGCTGATAGTCGGCAATGGTGGCATGAACGTTCACCAGTGGCAGCGACTCTTTCTCTGCTTCTTTCATAATTCTTATACACCAGTCAACATCTGCCGAAAAACGATAACGCAAGTCGTAAGGAACCTTCTGCGCCAAATCAGTGCGCGCATAAAAAGCCTGATGGCACACAAGCATACCATGACGGAAAGAGCGCCACGTGAGTTTTTCTGGCGGTGTAAGCCTTCGCCGGCTCATATAGTTGCCGTCATTATCCACCCAGTCGGTATCACCATACAGCACTCCCGGCAGCGGTTTTCCTTCGCTGCTGCACTCTTCAAGACGTGCGTTGGCAGCAATAACATCCAACGTATCGGCCGACGGGAAGAAGTCTCCGGCATTGAGGAAACACACATAATCGCCCGTAGCCAGCCGGCGCCCTTTGTTCATGGCGTCATACAGTCCCTTGTCAGGTTCGGAAACTATCCTCACCTCATGACCGTTGCAGGCTGCATCTGAAGCCTTTTTATATTCTTCTGCCAGATTCTGCGTGCCGTCAGACGAAGCCCCGTCTATAATAAGATGCTCCACCGCCGCATAAGTCTGCCCCGCAACGCTGTCAGCCGTGCGCATAAATACATCGGCCGCATTATACGTAATTGTTACAATCGTAAACTTTATCATAATCTGTAATGCCTGTAAGCCCTGGCCTGGTTATAAACCTCGATATACTTCATCGCCACGCTCTGCTGCGAATAGCTTATTGAAACCTTTTTCACCGCATTGTCGCTCAGCTCGTCATAGTCGGCTTCAGAGAGCACCCAGCGCATGCCTTCAGCCAGATCTTCGGCACTCTTGTATTCAGCCACATACCCATTCTTGCGGTGATCTATCATCTCCGGTATGCCGCCCGACTTAAATCCTACGCACGGCACACCGCAGGCCATAGCCTCCATTATAGTGTTAGGCAGGTTATCTTCAAGCGAAGGCAGCACAAACAAGTCGGCCGCGTTATACACATCTATAATCTTCCGTTGGTCGCTGACATAGCCGAGCGGACACACCGGAAAAGCCAGCTTGTCGGCATAGTCTTCCGAGTGGCCTCCAAGGATAACTATGCTCGTGTTTTCCTTCATCTCAGGGCAACGCTCTGCCATAATCTCGCAGGCACGCACCATATAGTCCATACCCTTGCGCTTGTCTGTTATGCGCTGTGATACGACCAGAATAAGACGTCTGTCAATAGGCAGCGACAGACGCATGCGTGCCTCGCGCTTGTCAGCCGGCTTATACTCGCGCGTATCTATTGGGTTAGGTATGCTGACCACCTGCTTTCCCGTCAGCAGCCTGCTGCCGCGCACGGCTGAACACAGCCATTTACTGCACGTAACGAAGAATATGTTGCGCGATGACCACACCTTGGCCTTGCGCCTCCATATCTTTGCCGAGAGGTCGTTGGCAGAGCCTCCGCCGGGCAGATACTGACAGTTATGACATCCCGTGGTCTTATAATAGTTACATTTGCGGGTGTAGTGACATATACCCGTAGCCGGCCAGAAGTCGTGCATTGTCCACACTACAGGCTTTCCGCTGTCGATAATCTTGCGTATATCCTTTATCGAGAGCATGCCCTGGTTTATCCAGCTCAGATGTATCACGTCTGCCTCCTTAAACTCGCGCATGCGAGTTATGTCCGTGCCGGCATTTGCTATATCAACCTCAAAGAGATGCTTCCGTGAAAAGTGCATGTGACAGAAAATGCACCATCGCTCCCACAGGAAGTTCCACCGCTGCCATATACCTTTAGGCAGCTCCACCACCGTGATGTCCGAAGTCTCCTTGTCGCGCACCAGCATCTTAGCCTTAACGCCATTATTGTTAAGAGCCTCCATTAGCCGGTTGGCAGCCACGGCGGCGCCTCCGGTCTTCTCGCTTGTATTTACGATTAGCACCCGCATTGTTCAAAATGTTTATGTTTTTTATTGCAAACACAAAATTAAAATAAAATACTTATTCTACCAAATTTAACGGCTGTTTATATGCTGTTATCGCACACAATTTATTGATTTGCGTCAAGAAAAGCGTCTTTGATTGCAAAAAGACACGTGCAAGTATTGACAGATAACGTTTTTCGCCGTATCTTTGCAGCATCAAAAGGTTAATAAATTGTTTAGGTTAGTAAATAGTATTAGTTTAAGGTAAAGTTTTCATGATTATTTAGGATGACAAAGGAGGCCGTGAGGTTCCCTTTCGAATCGAAAAAGGTTTTTTAGTTAAACATATTTTTAATACGCTGCAGCTTGCTGAAAGTTGCAGCGTGTTTTTTATACTCACAAAAGTTCCAAACAGGCATAGCTTCAGTCAGTCATTAGACCAATTTTGTCTATTCCGTACATTCATGCTTTCAGCCTGTATTCTTGTTTTATATAGGCGTTTTTTTTGCTACGTGATGTGCAGCAACGAAGCATTTGTGCCGGCAGATTTGCACATGTTGTTAAGCGTAGCGAAAATTTCGGCAGCATCGAATATCAGAACCAACAATCAGCGAAGCTAATTTTTCAATCCGATTGCTTCCTATGCATTATAATTTATAGGTAGAAGTTGCGGATCAAAGATCCTGATATTCGATGCTGCCGGATCGCAGATCCAACAGAACATTAGTCTTGTTGTTTCTCTGCAATTCTCGGTATGTAGCAACAAAGCTATTGTGCCGGCTGATTTGTAATCTGCCGGAACTGAGTATAAGGATTTTCAATCCGCTTGCTTCCTATGCATTAAAATTTATAGGCATTAATCTCGGATCAAAGATCCTTATATTCGATGCTGTCGGATCGCAGATCCGACAGAACATTAGTCTTGCTGTTTCTCCACAATTCTTATATTCAATGCTGCCGAACTACAGACCGAATTCCAATAACAGATTTGCGATGATCAGTCGTCCTTGCGTTCTATCAGCACCACGGCATAAGCGCTTATGCCCTCTTCACGGCCCGTAAATCCAAGTTTCTCGGTTGTAGTAGCCTTTATGGATATGTTGTCCTCGTCGGTGCCTATAACTTCTGCAAGGCATGCCTTTATGGCCGGCACATGCGGATTGATCTTAGGGCGCTCGGCACACACTGTGGCGTCGATGTTGCCTACCACATATCCTTTGCCGGCAATAAGTTCAACGGTCTTGCGCAGCAGCACCTTGCTGTCTATGTTGAGCGTGTCGGCCGATGTATCAGGAAAATGATAGCCTATATCACGCATATTGGCAGCACCGAGCAGCGCGTCGCATATAGCATGTATAAGCACGTCGGCATCGCTGTGTCCCAGCAGTCCCATGCTGTGCTCTATCTTTATTCCTCCGAGCCACAGGTCACGGCCCTCAACGAGCCTGTGAACGTCAAATCCAAATCCGGTTCTAATCTTCATAATCGTTTATTTTAGTTCTGTTTTGCTATTCAATATGATAATGTAAAACAAGAAGTCGCATGGGCGCGTTATTTCGGGCTCATGCGACTTCTTGTTTTTCCTGCTCCCTTCGGTTTATCTGCGGAACAGGTCCTTTATGCCGTCCATGTCGAATCCGAGAGTGAAACGCAGTGTCTGGTCGAGCGGGTTGCTCTTTGCCGTTGCGATTACATAACCGCAGTCGAGCGAGAAGGCGCTCATGCGGAAACCGGCACCTACGGTGAAGTATTTACGGTTACCCTTGTTCTCCGACTCATGGTGATAACCGGCTCTCAGCGTAAACTTGTCGTTATACACATACTCAGCACCCACACTCCAGTTTATCTCCTGCAGCTCTTCCTTGAATCCGCCGGGAGCATCACCGAAGCTCTTGAATATACCTGATATGCTCGACACATCGTAATATTCTTTCTGAACGCGCTGCTGATAGTCTTCTGTCGACTCGCCTTCCTCCTGCTTAGGATATGTAGGCACAAGGAGCTTGTTGGCATCTGCAGCTATGGTGAATCTGTTAAACTCGTCGATGGGCACCATCAGGGCAAGACCAAGACGCATGTTCGTCGGTATAAACTCGCTGTTGTCATCGCCTCCGAACGTAATCTTACTACCGATGTTGCTTATGTTGAGTCCGATGCCGAGCTGACACTCGCGCGCGCCAATGTTTATATAGTCGTTATAGTAGCAGGCAATGTCGGCTGCAAACGCACTACCAGGCGACGTATCGTCCGTGTAGTCGTATGTAAGGTCTGAGTAGATCCATCTTACGGCAGCAGCCAAAGAGAACTTCTCGCTCAGCATAAGCGAGTAAGCCACGTCGAACGACATTTCATAAGGGTTAATCGTCATGCCGCTGCTCTCGCCGGTCTCGCCGTTATAGTCGGTCATAACCTCACCCAGCGAGAAATATCTCAACGATGCCGACACGGCACTGTAGTCGCCAATGCGGTAATATCCTGACAGATAAGCAAGGTCCATGTCGCTTACGAGCTGACGCAGCCACGGCGTATAGTTGAGCGACACTCCTGCACGGCTTATACAGAAAGGATACTTGGCAGGGTTCCAATATTGCGAGTTGACATCAGGGTCGGTAGCCACACCGACATCACCCATACCGGCGGCACGTGCGTCGGGGGCTATCATCTGTGAAGTTACTGAGGTGTTAACCGGATTAAACATGTCCAGCTTGTCCTGAGCAAAGGCTCCGGCCGAGGCCACAGCAAGCATCAATGTCAACAATATTCTTTGACTATTCTTCATTCTTTGTCTTTATTTCTTTTTCTGTAATGATTATGCAACTAAAAAACTTTTGTCATGCGCAGAAGCGACATGCGCCTTGATATAATAACCGCTTTTCTCTCATTTTATTGTGTAGTGCGGTCATTAATGCCACAATTTAGCGCCGCCATGCCTTATTGTTCCGGCTGCTGCCATGCAGCGTCAGGCATGGCGCGTCACCTGGGCGGCTGCCGTGTCAGCGCGATATGATAATCAGCTTCTTTGCCTTCGACACCATGTCGCTGCCGCTGCCGCCAATCTTCACGCGGTAGATATAGACGCCCGTCTGCAGCTTGCCGCCGTTGCTGCCCGTCAGGTCCCAGTCTACGGTATAGTTGTTGTTTGCCGACACGCCGCTCTCCTTGTGTTTCCACAGAGGACGGCCGCTCATGTCGAACACCTCAATCTCCACGTCAAGGTTGCTTCCGGCGCGGTCGTGGTTGATGATAAACGTTGTCGACGTTCTGGCAGGGTTGGCCGTGCAGTTGATGTCTATCAGACCGGGGCGCAGACCGCTCACCACGTTGAACGTAAGTTCGGTGGTGGTCAGGTTGTTCATTATGTCCCATGCCTTAAACCTGAGCGTGTGCATGCCCGGCTCAAGCTCCGGTATGCTGTAGTATGTCGAGCCGCTGGTGTAGCTGCCGAAGTCGTAGCTGAAGTTGTCGTTCAGCACGTATGTCTTGTCGGCATCGCCGTCTATGGTCAGCATAAGGTCGTGGCCTATGCCGCTGCCAGTGGTGTTTATTCCGTCTTTGTCGGTTATCTCGGCCACGAAATAAGGCGTTGGATTTACGTTGCCGCCGTTGACAAAGGTCGGAGAGTTAAGATAGCAGTAGACAGACGGGCCTATGCCGTCGTTGTCGAGCGAGCCTGTTCCGCCCACGATGAAGTCTTCGCTGTAGCCGTTCACGGCATCGCCCGTGTCGCCGTTTATTGCAAACACGTTTATCAGTCCGCTCTCGTCGCTGTAGTCGATGTCCTTGCCCACGGCAAACGACATGCTGAACTTGCCTGCCCTCACGCTGTCGGTGCCGTTGAACAGGGTGTTTGAGCGGTCGTAATATTCAAACGGAGTGCTTGCTCCCTCGCTCGACGTGTTGTTAAGCTTGCACACAACGAGCTTCTCGGCGTCTCTCACGGTCAGCGTGGCCACGCCTCTGAAGGCCTCGTCTATGCTGCCCGACGCTCCCTCTATGTGTCCTTTCACTGTGGCCACGGAGCCTGCCTTGAGCTGCGGCAGAGTCTCGGCAGAAGCCAGGGGCACGCCGTTGATGCTGTCTACCACCACTCTCATCTGCGGCAGATTGAGCTTCAGGGCAGGGTCGCCCAGCAGCGAATATTGCAGTTTGTTCTCCGTCTTGTCGGCGCCCGACTCTATAAGGTCGTTCTTGGCCAGGCGCTGCGCCTCGCCTATAGTGACATAGGTGCCGTTCTGCGGGGTGAGCAGGGCCTTAAGATAGGCACGGTTGATAGCCCTGTTGCGGTCTACCCACACCGTTCTCGTTGTTCCGTAGAATGCCACCGCACCGCCGTTGCTGTTGAGCACCGCCGTCTCGCCGATGTTCTGCTGCTGCGAGTCGAAGGGCATGATGTCGCACGACGCCGTTATCCACAGCGGCAGGTTGGCGTTGCTGAAGCCGGAAAAGTCGGTCAGCGTGAGCACACGCTCGTGCGATATCTGGTCGGCACGTCCGTGCCCGCTATAGTTCATTATCAGTGCGCCGTCGCTCTGCTGCTGCTTTATTATCTTTGTCACGTCGGGATATGTATTTCCGGTAGATGTCGTAACGCATGTATATGCGTCCCACATGACGCGCTTCACCTGAATGGCCGGATTTATACCCTCAACCACTTTTGCCATCTCGTCGGCATCATCCATGTGTATATTCTCGTTGCCGTCGTCGCCCATAAACATCATCACGTTCTGCCAGCTGCCGGCATTTCCGTTCTCGATATAGCTTATGGTTTTGTCTACCATAATCTTTGCCTCAGCGGCATTACGTACCGGGAAACGCCCAACGGCCATATCCAGCTTGTCTGTCTTTGGATTGTCTCCCTCTCCGTCGTCGAGCAGGCAGAAAAAACCGTCATCAACATAGCAGTCGGTGGCGCTGAACGAGTTTTCGCTCTCATGGCACAGCAGGAAATCGTCAGGACTAAGACTTGCGCAGTCTGGCGTGTTCATGCGGTTATCCCACACACAGTCTCCGAAGAGCAGCAGATGCGACGGCATGTCGGCCTCAGTCTCGGCGCGGTCGTAGAGCATCTTCAGATAGCGGCGGTATGCGTTGGCATCGGGCGTCCCGCTCGAAAACTCGTTATAAAGCTCGTCGGCCGGCACGATGCGCACTCTCATTCCGTCTTTCTCCTCGTGCAGCTCCTTTATGCGCTGGGCCTGAGCGGTAAGCTCTGCTGAAGTGGGCACAATGATCACCATGTCGGCCGGGCCGTCGGCATGAAGGTTCTGGTTAGTTATGTTGTACACGTATTCGGGCACGCTGAACTCACGTCCGCTCAACGTGGGGCACGGGCGCGGCTCGTCCTGCGTTACGCTGATATAGTCGAGCCTTGCCGGACCGCCCGATACGGTGGTTATCGTAACCGTGTCCGACGGCGACGCGTAGGCGTTGCTGTAGGTCATGTTGACCGACTTGCCGTGGTCATATTCGCCGAATGTCATGCTGAACGTGCGCGTGTCCGACCCGTTAATCTTTATCTGCACCGTGGTGGCCTGTCCTGCGGTGACGCTGGCATAGACCTTACGTATGCCCTGACTCGGCGAAGAGTTCTCCAGAATATATGTCTTCGACGTTCCTGCGCTTATCGGCGTGTTCTCATAAAGGTTGCGTCCGCCCTGATACCATGCATAATTGTCTATCTCGTGCAGGAAGTGATAGTCGTCGGCAGAGGGATAGAACGAGTCTACAAAGGCTGTGCTGTCAACGGTGAGCGGCTCGCCGTCGCTCTCGGTAAGGAAGTAGTAGCCGTAGTCGGAGTAAGGATTGCGGGTGCGCGTGGTTGTTGTGTTGCTGCTCCACGACACCGGTCCCTGCGCATGGAACAGCCTGCGGCCGTCAACATAGCATGTGGGCACCTCCTTCAGGTCGTCATACTTTATCAGGTCGTCGGCTTCGAGACTTTCGTTCTGCAGCGCGCCGCCGTAGCCATACACCTTTACGCGGCTCATGTCGCTGAATCCGGCGCGGCGTATCAGCGCGTCGGTTATCTGATATATGCCCGTGGAGGGCACGCGTATCTTTGCCCAGCGGCCTTCGGCCAGCACCGACTTGGCTGCATAGCGGCCGGCAGGACTTACGGCTTCGGCTCTCGAGGCTGTCCTGAGGGCAGCGTTCTTAGGCTTAGCCTCAACGTCTATCATAAAGCTCACCAGCTTCTGCCACTTGCCCCCGCGCTTTACCACCGGCACAAACGACACCTCGATGCGTCCGCGCTTGCGCTCCGTAACCACGTTGACCTCCAGCTCCGGCATTTCGGGCATGTTGTCGCCGGCAATCTTCAGGCAGCGCTCTACGTCGCCGTCGCTCATGTCGTAAAATTCGGGATATTCAATCTTTACCGTATATACAGAGTCGGCCCATGCGCCGCCGAGCGGCAGCGAACAGGCAAAGCGCGGCAGCACGCTGTCTATCTTAACCTCGTCGGCAGTGAGGTTAAAAAACTTCTGCACACTGCTGCCCATGATGTTGCAGCAGCAGAGCAGCGCGATAACCGACAATAATATTTTTCTCTTTGTCATTTAACGTTAAACTCCAATACCTTGCGGTCTTCAAGCCAGCCCGTAAGGTGGTCATCAATATGAACGGGGCCCACTCCGGCCGGAGTGCCCGTATAAAGGATGTCGCCGGTCTTCAGCGTGAACCATTGACTTATGTAGGCTATAATCTCGTCTACCTTGAAGAGCATGTCGCTCGAGCAGCCTTCCTGAACGGTGTTGCCGTTGATGTCGAGGCGGAAATGTATTGCCTGTATGTCGCGAAACTTCTCTATGCTCACCCATTCGCCTATTGCAGCCGAGCCGTCGAAGCCCTTGCACAAATCCCACGGCTTGCCTTCGGCGCGCAGCCTGTTCTGCAGGTCGCGGGCGGTGAAGTCGATGCCCACGGTTACGGCGTCGTAGTATCTGTGGGCAAAGCGCTGCGGTATGCTCTTGCCCAGGCGGCAGATGCGCACCACCAGCTCTGTCTCATAGTCGATGCGTCCGAGCTCGTCGGGCAGGAAAAACGGCTTGCTGTCTTTTAGCAGAGCTGAGTCGGCCTTTGTAAATATCACAGGCTCTTCCGGTTTATATAACGTTCCATCCAGCTCTTTATTGTGCTGGATATAGTTCATTCCTACGGCAAAAATCTTCATAATCTGATACTTGTTTATACTTTATCCTAATAACACGGCGCCAGCGTCTCTGCAACAACTATCCATACCCGCACCGTGTTGTCTGTTGCAAAGATAAGATTTTCTGACGAAATGGCAAAAGGATATTTATTAGGAGTTATTTATTAAGGAGTTAAAGAAGTTAGAGTAGTTAAAGGAGTTAAAGCCAAATGCTTTTTTTACAATAAAGCGCCGGCAGCATAGCGGAACATACCTATAAATCAGCAATAGGAAGCAAGCGGATTGAAAATCCTTATACTCAATTCCGGCAGATTTTTCGCTGCGCTCAACAACTCGTACATATCAGCCGGCACATTAGTCTTGTTGGTATATATCGTTGCTTGTAAGCCTCGTTGCCTGGGAGCCACAAGAGTAATGTTCTGTCGGATATGCTATCCGACAGCATAAAATATAAGGATCTGCGATCCGAAAAACATACCTATTAATCAGCAATAGGAAGTAAGCGG
>JABLTM010040138.1_pt1 | contig 35327 bp, 33 predicted proteins | sample 7160121 | NCBI WGS metagenome assembly JABLTM01 (sample SAMN14651224, study PRJNA627086) | human gut metagenome | isolation source: feces | host: Homo sapiens
CAAGGGTTGGGCTGTTCGCCCATTAAAGTGGCACGCGAGCTGGGTTCAGAACGTCGTGAGACAGTTCGGTCTCTATCTATCGTGGGCGCGGGAAATTTGCGTGGCTCTGACACTAGTACGAGAGGACCGTGTTGGACTGACCTCTGGTTTACCGGTTGTGCCGCCAGGCGCACCGCCGGGTATCCATGTCGGGATCGGATAAGCGCTGAAAGCATCTAAGTGCGAAGCCGGCCACAAGATTAGATTTCCTCATGAGGGTCGTCAAAGACGATGACGTTGATAGGAGGCAGGTGTAAAGACAGCGATGTCAAAGCCGAGCCTTACTAATTGCCCGAAACTTATGGCCGTGCCCGCTGTATGGGGCGTGCCTGCTGAGAGTTCGTGTTACCGCAAGAAATAATAATTGCGAAGAACGATTGCCAAGAGTAAGCATTACGAAGTTGTTTTCAACATGTCACGATATTCTGGTGGTTATAGCACCGGGGTTCCACCTCTTCCCATTCCGAACAGAGAAGTTAAGCCCGGTCACGCCGATGGTACTGCGCAAGCGGGAGAGTAGGTAGCCGCCTTCTTTTTCAAGCCTCCTTCAGAGAAATCTGAGGGAGGCTTTTTTTGTTTGGTTCGTGCGAAAGGGAAGGTGCAAATATTGAACGTGCGGGATCTCACAGATGCAGTTATAGTAGGCTGTATTCCGTCGTCACGGCTTTTCCTGCGCAAGGATACTTATTTAGTGTTGGGGATTTAGTGTTGGGGAGCGGTGTTGTTCTACGGTCGCGGCATGCCGCGACCCAATAGTATGCCATTCTAAATGATCATAATATTCCCGCAGTATGTTGCTGTAATATAGCCAGTCAGGTTTGGATCTGCTGATAAATTATGAGGAGTCAGTCGCGTTCATTTGACTGGGGCGCGGTAGGCGATTACTCTGACTGTGGCTTTGTAAGCACGTTACAGAGATAAGCTATGTTGAGACGGGAAACACACCCATAGTATCGAGCGATGCATCGAATTATAAGAGACTTTATCGTCAATGTTCGAATCCTTTTTGTAGCCATCATCTGGTGCCCCTACTTCTGCTTGTTCCATAGTGTTACCCTGTTATAGGGTATAATAGTGTCTACTTCATACAGGTGGACTCCTTCTACTTTATTGGCCATACTTTTTTATCGGTTGAATACAATTTACAGCATGGAGCATTTTCCATATAGCAAAAGTCGGGCAGTAAGACATCAATCTTACTGCCCGACCTTATCATTTTTCAGAGATGACTATTAGAATAGTCAACCGTTCTCAGATTAGTAATTTGCGTTTTGAGGATCAAAGTTAGTCCAGCCGCTTGTCCAGTTCTCTGAACCGAAGGCACCAATGAAGTTAACCTTATCCAATTGTGAAGCTGTAACACCATCGAAAGATGCAGCCTGGAGTAACGGAGAAGTAGCTGCAGGCATGATGCCTATCTCTAATCCCGTAATGCCGCCTAATTGCCAGTTAGTAAGGTCATCTGTGTGGTTGCCCGTCTGAGCTTTGAAGAAGGTGCTAGAGAATGAAGGCTTTGTCGTATCCTTGATAGGCTTCTTATTTGCATCATATCCCGTAACGAGAACATCTTCATAAAGCTTGTTTGCATCTGAACCCGTAATGTCCATGTCAGCAAACCAGAGGTTCTGTAAGCGAATATTTCCAGCCTTTGCCTGCTGTTGCGTATCGCCCTTTTCACCATCTAAAATAATGCCGATAGGATAACCAAAAGCAATGGAGTTAATGCAATTCAAGCGAGAGCCACGGCGAATCTGCATGGCAGCCTGGAATTTGCCTAAACCTGATCCATTATTCGGGTTCATGTTGCCACCATTGATGTAGTCGCCCGTGTTTTGGAACTGTTTGTCTACTACCTTCGGACCTACCATCGTGATGTTGCTGAAAGTAGCTGAGGTATAGGGAGATGCAGTAGAACCGCTGGCATCGTTGTCACTTTCGAAACCATTGCTTTGACTCTTGTCTGCCAGTTTTGAATCGCGTACAATTAAACCATATTGTACAGAACCTGAGAAACCATTGTCTGTATCAAAATCATCGTCCCAGCCTTTGTAAGCAATGAGATGTTTACAGTTTACCGTACCGCCAAACCACTCAAAGGAGTCGTCGTTTGAGTATGAGACTTGTACGTGGTCTATTTTAGTACCGTCACCCACTGATCCCAGTGTAATGCCGTTGATTTCCTGATCGGTGGCAAAGGGATAGCCAGCAAACTCAACGCGGACATAACTCAATACGCCGGAGTTGTCGTGAGCATTGTTGCCACCGTGTTTAGTGCGCGGTCCACCTTCAATTTGAGCTTCGCTCGCATTGTGCGGAGCCTTACCGCAGATAATCAGTCCGCCCCAGTCACCCGGTCGACGGTTGCCTTTAGCTTCTTCTGAAGTAAATACAATCGGTTCAGAAGGCGTACCCTGTGCAATCAGTTTACCGCCTCGTTCCACGATAAGAGAGGCCATGGTCTGCTTGTCGCCTTTAATAATAGTACCCGGTTCGATGGTCAATTCAGCACCATCAGCAATGTAAACCCAGCCTTTGAGCAGGTAAGTACCCTTCTTTAGTGTTTGCTTTCCCTTGAATACAAACTCATTGTCACCGTTACCAATCTGATTTCCTTCGAAGAGCAGATTGTCACATGCCTTCAATCCACCGTCTTCGCTCCAGTTGTACTCAGGACGGGGGGCAGGTGTTGTGTCATCGTCATCGCTACAAGCAGTAAAGGTTGTAGCCGTAGCCAGGCTCATAGCCAAGAGAGCCCACACTTTGATAGTGTTCTTACGCATAAAGCTTTTAGAATTTTGAAATATAGAGTGTCTTAAATTTCACGGTGCAAAAGTCGGTGGACGAGGTGACAAACCTGTTTCTGCCTCGTGACAATTGCGTGAAGAGGGTAAACGAGTCGATTCGTACGCTTTTTCAACTACAGCATATTTGAAAGTTAAGCACTTCTATATGAAATCAGTCTTCTGCATTTCCGAATTCATTTAAATCAACCACAAAACACCCGAATAAATCAAGATCTTAGATGGTTATTTAGGAGTAAAAAAGTGATATGGCAAAAGAAAATTCAAAGACTAAGCTAAAATGTATGTAGTTTTTTCTAATTTTGCAACCAAGAAGTATGAATTGCATCCCTAGATAGAAGATAATGATAACTATTAATTCTCCATCTAAATGAGTAATTTGATTCTTCCTTTCGATAAGCAGCTTGTGGATGAATTTAAAACAAATGCTGTCTCTTTTCTCTTGAAACACAGGATATTTCCGACGTTTTAGGGAGCTAAGATATTGCCTTTTTCTATATAAGGTAAGGTCGCAATAGCTTCCATAGAGATTTCGCATTCACTATAAAAGCATGATTTCAGTATCCCCTTTATGCAGTTTATAAGCATGGAGATCATATAGATGAAAATTAATGCCATTTCAAAACACGTAATTTGTTTATAGAGTATGGCGCTTAATTCTTGTCGTATTAGGAAAACTGTTTTATTAACAATCAAATTTTATCACCATGAATAAATTGTTTTCTTGTTTAGCAGGTATGCTGCTCTTATTGACTTTCTCTTGTGAAAAGCTTTATCTCCCTAATGAACAAAGTAAGGGAGAAGATTCCAATGGTAACGTAACATTGTGTGTAAGTGCTTTTGAACAAATGCCTTTCACACAATTAGGGAAGCAACAGAGTTTTTTACAAATGCGTGCTTCACGTCCAATCAAAGGACTTTGTGCTCGATTGAATTTTGCGGTATTCCAAAATGGAGAGAAAGTAAAGAATATATCTCAAAAGTCAGATGATTCTGGATTTGGAACAGCTAAGATTGCATTAGCTCCAGGTGATTATGAATTGGTTATTGTTGCACATAATAGTGCTGGTACTGCTACAATCTCTGCACCAAACGATATAACGTTTCCCAGTAATCGACTTACAGATACCTTCTACTATTATGGTATGCTGACTGTAACCGATCAATCCTCTACCCACCATTTGAATTTGCAGCGTGTGGTAGCGATGTTTCGTTTAGTTCTTCGTGATGAAACACTCCCCTTGGAGTTTGCGCAGATGAAGTTTTATTATACTGGAGGTTCATCAACTTTAGATGCCACACAAGGTGTGGGTGCTAAGCAGTCTCGTCAGACGGAAGTATTTTCTGTAGCAGATGCAACTCAAGATTTAGATGGTAATTCGGTCTTTGAAGTCTATACATTTCCCCGTCCCAATTCGGATGCTTTGAAAATGACTGTTACAGCTCAAAATGCAGCCGGTGCCCCCATACTTGAACGAATCTTTTTAGAGGTTCCTGTTGTTCGTAATCAAATTACCCAATATGCCGGTGTATTCTTTCAAGAGAGTGGAGGCAATGCAGAGGATATTACGTTAACAGCTGATCCCGAGTGGGGAGGCCAGAAGAATTTTGTATTCTAAATAAGCGAGTTTACACTCATGGGATGAGTGGTAGCTCTGCTTGATTAGTATGGGGGTATATCAGTCTAAGTTCTTTAAGTAGAAAAAATACCAATCAGAATTCGGAAAGGATACATCCTTACGATTGATTAAGTAGGTGTTGTAATTGAGTTGTATAATGCGATGCTTGAATGGATTTATATATGCAAGCAATTTGATTGAATGACTTAAATTTCAATATCTACTTATAAACGATAGTTTTACATCTAATCTATAGTTATCATGAAACAGACTTCTTTATTTTTAGCCTCAGGCTTATTTCTTTTATCTTCTTGCAATAATAATCTTCCAGATGAGTATTCTAATAGTTCGAGTGGTAAAGATAAATTCATCACGCTAAGTTTGGGTGGAGAGTTTATAAGTTCTTCTGAAAAGCCACTGCAATCAGCTCCTATGGAGTTTACTCGTTCCTCGTTCGCTACGGGAAAGACTCTTTATGCTGTCAATGTAACCTGTTCAAGTAAGCCTTATGCTTATGGGCTTTTTGATGATCCGTCAAAGATGAAGTTGGCTATAGCTAGAGACAATACAAGCCCGTTTCTTTTTGAGGTCACAGCTGTGACGGAAGAAGGTGATAAACTTTATCAAGAAGGTACCGCGTATGCAGAGCCCTTCCTGATGAGTGATGAGTCAACTTTACCTGAGGTAACCAATCGTTTTGTTCCTAACAAAATGATTCAGTTTAAAGACTTAAAGCATGGGGATACAATGGTAGAAGGACAAGAAACGATAGTTTCCCATCCTCGTATGGATCGTTTTTATGCGCAAACGAATTACCAGAATCAAGGGAATGTGGGCAAAACAATCAATATTGATTTGAAACGTGCTGTCTTTGGTTTAAAGTTCAATATCATTCCGCCTCAGAAAGGAACCGCAACCGTGAAGTTCTTAGACCGTACCATTTCGGTCAGTGCCGATGATCCGACAAATTATTCTGAAGAACATATCTATACCTTTGCCGATGTACATGCGGCCGCAACTGCTGACGAAGCCAGTGGAGCGGCTTATGAAGAAATCGTTCCCTTGGAAATTAAGTGGACAGGGGGAACGAATCCACAAGGTATTACCAAGCAGGAGTCGATTACTGCTAAGCGTAAAACCATGACCACATTAAATATTGATTTTAGTTCTGCTTCAGACTTTACCATTAATCTTACTTTAGAAGAAAAAGTCATGAAGCAGGAGTCACAAGATATCACTGTGACGGAGTAAGTAAGGCTAATATCCTAAGTAGGTGTTCATAATTATTTTTACATTTGAATTACGTTATTGTACTGTAGTTGATTGTTCTGGGCGAAGGAGCATAGCGGGCTATGTGACTGAGCGCAGGGCAAGCAAATGCAGTGCAAGAACGTGATGCAAAGTAATAATACTTCGATAGTAATATATAAATAATTTTGAATACCTACTTATAGCTTAGTAAAGGCTGAATAGATAAACACGAGTCTGTTGGGGTATGCTTTCTAAGTTGATGATATCCCTTTGAAAGTATGGCGCAACGGAAGTGTTTACTTGTTGCTATAGTAGAGTTGCTGGATGGGGATTTAGTGTTGCTTACTTCCTTGTACGAATTAAGTTATACAACTTTTCGGTAACTACGATGGTTTTCCGAAATTGAGTAATCTAGATGTTTGATAATGAAAAAAACGCTCTTTAGTTTCTGTTTGTCATTGTGCTTTTTATCAGCAGTGACATTAATTTCTTCCTGTGCCTCCTCTAAGAAGGTAGTTTATTTTCAGGATGTAGTGCCTGGTGAAACTGCTATCGATGTAGCAACTGTAGCTCCGATTCGCATTCAGCCAGAGGATCGCTTGTCAATAATTATCACTGCACGGGATGAACAATTGGCAGACTTGTTTAATTTATTGAAGGGAACTCAAGGTCAAACTACTACTAATAATAATTTGTGTTATGCAGTAGACTCTCAGGGTTATATAGACTTTCCCATCTTAGGTAAGATTAAAGTGCAAAACATGAAACGAGAAGAGGTGGCAACGTTTATCAAGCAGGAATTGATTCAACGAAATTTATTGAAGGATCCGGTAGTTACAGTCACTTTACAGAATGTTTATGTATCAATCATGGGGGAGGTGCGAAGCCCAGGGCGTATCAATATAGATAAAGATAGACTGACTTTGCTGGACGCTTTGACTGCTGCTGGTGATTTAACCATTCAAGGTAATCGAACCAAAGTGATGGTGATGCGTCAGGAAGGCAATAAACAACGTGCCTATGCAGTTGATTTAACCTCCGGTAAAGATATCTATACATCTCCTGTTTATTATTTGCAGCAAAATGATTTGGTTTATGTTGAGCCTATACCGATGAAGGCTCGTCAGGCTGATGTCAATGGAAATATATTACATACTCCAGGTTTTTGGATGTCTGTTGTTTCATTCTTGACGACCTTCGCGGTTCTCATCTTTAAATAATATAAGCAGTTGTACTTCCTATGCAAAATTCACAAGTTACTAAGCCTGCATCATTGAATAAATCTGTTTTGACTGTTGAGTCTTTGCGTTTGCAGGATATATTTTATCAGTGTTTAGCACATTGGTATTGGTTTATTTTATCCATTCTGCTTTCTTTAGGTATTGCTATTGGGTATATTATGAAGACACCTCCGGTATATAACCGGACGGCATCTATCTTGATTAAAGGTAGTGAGAAGGGGCAAAGCGGAGAAATATCTGAGCCTTTTTCTGAGATGGCTTCTTTCCGTTCAAATACCAATATTAATAATGAAATTCAGACACTGCAATCGCCCGCTGTGTTAGCAAATGTGGTGAGTCGTTTGCATTTGGACAAGAACTATTATGAAGAAGGAACTTATTATCGCAAAGTATTGTATGGAAAAGAACTTCCTTACGATGTTCAGTTCTATGGATTAGATGCTGCGGAAACAGTTTCTTTTACATTGAAACCTCAGGGCGCTAACCAGCTTATTTTGACTGATTTTAAACGGAATGGGGAGGAGTTGAAGAAGTCTGTAAAGGTTGCAATCAATCAAATAGCTGAAACTCCTTTAGGGCGTTTAGTAGTAAAGCCTACAGCTTATTATCAAAAGGGAAAGTCGGATAAGATTTTTGTTGAAAGAAAGAATATTTCTGCCGCTGTTACTGCTTGTAGCAGTAGTTTGTCTATTATTAGAGCGAGTAAGGAAACTACCGTTTTGACGCTTTCTTATCAGGATGTTTGTCCACAAAGAGCTGAAGACATCTTGAATACATTGATTACAGTTTATAATGAAACTTGGGTGGAAGAAAAAAATCGGGTCGCTGTCAGCACTTCACAGTTTATCGATGAACGTATTAAAGTAATCGAACGTGAACTGGGAAATGTCGAGAACAGTATTTCCGATTTCAAGAGCCAAAATCTGATTTCAGATGTTCAAGCGGCTTCTGGTATGTATATGAATAAGCAGAGTGAAGCAGATGCTCAATTGTTGAACCTAGCCACCCAGCTTTCCTTGGCTCGATATATGAAGACGCATTTATCAACGATGGTCGGTAAGGATCAATTGTTGCCTTCTAATTCGGGTATAGCGAATTCAGGAATCGAGTCTCAGGTTTCTGAATACAATGCGATGATTCTGCAGCGTGATAATTTAGCACGCAGTAGTAGTGAAGAGAACCCTTTGGTTCAGGATCTCAATCAGTCCTTGCAGCAGTTACGTACGGCTATTTTGATTTCTGTAGATAACTACTTAGCTTCCTTACAGACGCAGATTAGTCATCTACAACAAAGTGATAATCAGACCAAAGCTAAATTGGCTGCCAATCCAGGTCAGGCAAAGTATTTACTTTCGATTGAACGTCAGCAGAAAGTAAAAGAATCACTTTATCTTTACCTCTTAAAGAAGCGTGAGGAGAATGAATTGTCACAGGCCTTTACCGCTTACAATACGCGTATTATTACCCATCCTTCAGGTTCAATGGTTCCCATAGCTCCTGTTAGGAATAAAATCCTCTTGATTGCACTTGGTGTGGGCTTACTTATCCCGGTTGCTTTTATCTATCTGAAAGAGGCTACCAATTCTTGTGTACGTGGGCGTCGTGATTTGGAGCGCTTGACCATTCCTTTCGCAGGTGAAATTCCAGAAGGCTGGAAAGCTAAGCGAAAAAAAATCTTACAAAATAAAAGTCATATTATTCGAGAAAATAGACAGGATATAATTATTAAATCTGGTAAACGTGATATTCTCAACGAAGCTTTTCGTGTATTGAGAACCAATATGGAATTTATGATTCCGCAGACGAATCGTGCCAGTGTATCAATTCTGACTTCTTTCAATGCGGGGAGTGGTAAAACATTTATTTCTATTAATGCAGCGGCATCTTTTGCCCTGAAAGGTAAAAAAGTTGTCGTAGTTGATGGGGATATGCGACATGCTTCACTTTCTTCTTACGTAGGTAGTCCAAAGGTGGGATTGAGCGATTATTTAGCAGGTCATGAAGACAATATTCAGAATTTGTTGATTTCGTTTGATCAGCATGAAGGGCTGTATATCTTGCCTGTGGGAACATTACCTCCAAATCCAACAGAGTTGCTATCTCCTCCTCGTATCGCGCAGTTATTAGAAGCTCTTCGGAATGATTTTGATGAAGTATTTATAGACTGTCCTCCGATTGATGTAGTAGCCGATACCCAAATTATTGCAAAGCATGCGGATCAGACATTCTTCGTTGTGCGTGCTGGGTTGATGGAACGTGAAATGATTCCTGAACTTCAGAAGATGTACGACGAAAAGCGTTTCAAGAACATGTCCCTGATTCTTAACGCCACCCAGCGTGCTGCTACTTATGGTCGTTATGGCAATAAGTATGGTTATAATTATGGGTATGGATCGTATGGAGCGCATTATTATTATGCGGAGAAGTAAGGAGTGAACTTTGATAATATGTCAGTATGTATAAGGCAGAAGGCGCAGTAAATAGAAACTGCGCCTTCTGCGTATGATGAATGTCAGATAGGAGTTTGCCGCTCTTTGACTCCTCTGGAAGGCACGAATTTACGTGACTTTCTTTCCGCTAATCATTGAGCCAATCGTATGGATAAGTTTCTTTGGGGAGCATAAATCCCATTATAGCTATATGATTCAGATAGATAATAAAAAAGACTGTTGTGGTTGTGGTGCTTGTGCGGCTCGTTGTCCTAAACAGTGTATCACACTTCAATCAGATGAAGAAGGTTTTCTTTATCCTAAGGTAGATATTTTTACGTGTATAGATTGTGGCCTATGTGAGAAGGTATGTCCTATGATCCATCCTCACAGTAATGAGGAAAATCAACAGAAAGCCTATGCTGCAATCAATCCTGATGATGAAGTACGTTTGCAGAGCAGTAGTGGCGGTGTCTTTACGATTTTAGCCGAACAGGTGTTGACAGAGGGGGGGGTCGTATTTGGTGCTCGCTTTGATGAGCAATGGCAAGTAGTCATTGATTATACTGAGCATGTAGAAGGATTGGCTGCTTTTCGAGGTAGTAAATACGTGCAAGCTCGTACAGGCAATAGCTATCAGCAGTGCGAACGCTTCTTGAAGGCGGGTCGTAAGGTATTGTTTAGTGGTACACCTTGTCAAGTATCTGGTCTTCATCGTTTCTTGCGAAAGTCCTATAGTCAGTTGATCACTGTCGACTTCATCTGTCATGGTACACCTTCTCCTTTGGTGTGGGGTAAGTATTTGCAGGAAGTGGTAGAGGCAGGGAAGCAAGCCATTGGTGACCATTCTTATCGTGTTCAACGTTTAGGGTGGAAACGTTATAAGGGGAGGATTGAAAACAACGTGAGTGAGGGGCTTTCGTTGTGTTTCCCTAAAGATGATAGCCACTATATGCGTGCTTTCCTCTCCGACTTAATATTACGTCCATCGTGTGCTACTTGTCCTGCAAAGGAAGGTCGATCTCATGCAGATTTGACTATAGCAGACCTTTGGGGAGCTGGTCAAATTTTGCCTGAAATGGATGATAATAAGGGAACCTCCTTATTGTTTGTTAATACCATAGAGGGAGAGCAGTTTTTGCAGCAACTCCCATTGCGAAGTAGGGAGATAAACAAGCAGCAAGCCGTTAGCTATAATTCTGCTTATCTAAAGTCTGTCGTGATGCACCCTAAGCGTGAGGAGTTCTTTAATGATTTACCCACTTCCACCTCGGTGACGCAACTCATTGATGATAAATTACGCCCGACGTTTATACAGTCGCTCATTCAATCTTACTGGCGCATTCGTATTTATCTCGTCAAGCGTTTATTGCATCGTTCGCGTGATTGTAAAAAAGGAAAATACATTAGTGAGGAGGATATAAGTCAACTCTCAGTTCCTATGCTTCATGCGGTAGGAGTCAACTTCCGTGATAAGGCAAAGGGCTGGAGTTCGTATGAACTGACGATAGCGTTGAGTGATAAGAAGAATAAGTAGTAGTGTTCGTTGAGGCGTAATTATAGTTTTAAGGGTACACTTTCTAAAGAATCAAAGGACTGATTTTTAATCATATATAGTGGAAGAAATAAATTCAAATAAACGAATAGCCAAGAATACGTTACTGCTCTATTTCCGAATGTTCTTTATGATGGCCATCTCGTTATACACGAGTCGTGTCATATTGCAGGTGTTGGGAGTAGAGGACTATGGTATCTATAATGTGGTTGGTGGAATGGTCAGTATATTTGGCCTTATCAGCGGTTCTATGTCGTCTGCCACCCAACGCTATATCACCATAGCATTAGGGGAGGACAATCAAGCAAAGTTGTCCAAAGTTTTTAGTGTGGCTTTGCAGATTCATGCAGCTATCGCTTTAATCACCTTCTTGTTAATCGAAACGATCGGTCTTTGGTTTCTTTATACGCAAATGCAGATACCAGCCGCTCGTATGGATGCCGCCTTTTGGGTTTTACAGTTTTCGGCGGTGACCTTCTTGTTTTCAGTACTGAGTGTGCCTTACAATGCAGATATTATCTCACATGAGCGTATGTCTGCGTTTGCTTATATCTCAGTGATAGAAGCTGTCTTAAAATTAGGTATTGTATTCTTGCTTTTGGCCATTCCTTTCGATAAACTCATTGTTTATGGTGCTTTGTTGGTAGTTGTACAAGTAGCCATTCAGTTGTGTTATATGTACTATTGTTACAGACACTTTCCTGAGTCGCATTATCGACCTTATCGTGATAAGGAATTAGTTAAGGAAATGGCGGCTTTTGCGGGTTGGAATATGTTTGGTGGCATGTCGTCCATTGCCTTTGGACAAGGATTGAGCATGTTGCTTAATGTGTTCTTTGGTCCTGTGGTCAATGCGGCACGCGCCATAGCACAACAGGTGCAGACAGCCATTTCGATGTTTATTACTAACTTCCAAATGGCGCTAAATCCTCAAATCATTAAGAATTATGCGCAGCGTGATTTTTCCGCCATGCATCTGTTGATGGCTCGCAGTTCGCGTTTCTCCTACTACTTGATGTGGCTTTTGAGTTTGCCTGTCTTGTTTGAAGCTCCCTTCATTTTGCAATTATGGTTAGGGGTTGTACCTCAGCATACAGTTGTCTTCTTACGACTCATTATTGCTGTATCACTCCTTTATACGATTATCAATCCTATCCTTATAGCCAACAATGCGACAGGTAAGGTACGTACGTATTACGTGGTTTGTGGAAGTTTGATGATTTCCATTCTACCTATTTCGTATGTAGTGTTGAAATTAGGTTGTCCTGCCTATAGTGTTTTCCTTGTTCATTTTTGCATAGAAGGCATCACACAAGTTGTTCGCCTATTTATGGTGCGTAAGCGTTTGCAGTTGTCCATACGAAAGTATGCAACTGCCGTTTACCTCCCTATTATCTTAGTGACGATAGTCTCGGCATTGTTTCCTAGCTGGGTTTATTCGGTGATGCAACCTGGTTGGGGACGTTTTTTTGTTATAGGTCTCGTTAGTGTCACTTCGGTAGTAGTCACTGTTTTTGCATTAGGATTAACTCGTTCTGAAAGGAGTTTCTTTGTGGAGCAGTTCAGAGTAAGATTGTTACGAAAATCGTAGCTTAGATTATTGAATATCAATGTATTAGTATTATGAGAATCGGTATTATAACATTCTATCGTTCAAAAGATAACTATGGGCAATTATTGCAGTGTTATGCATTGCAGCGTTTCTTGAAGAAGCAAAGTCACTCTCCTTACTTGATTCTGTATTGTAATACCCCAAAAGAATCGACTAAGTCTGTTGGAAGATGGAATAAATTTGTTGACTACATTGTTCATTTTAAGACCTATGTTGATTTGTTCTTTATTCAGCGAAAGGAACGATTTTATAATCAAACAGCTCAAAATGAACAGCGTCATTTTTCTGATTTCATAAATAAGTACATAGATGTTAGTGAGCAGAATTATACGGATGACTTGCTCCAACAGAATCCTCCTTTAGCTGATGCATATATTTGTGGTAGTGATCAGATTTGGGGTGGTGATTTTGCTTACTATTTGAATTTTGCTCCCCCTACCACTAAACGCATTGCTTATGCTGCTTCGTTTGGTGGTGTGAATTCTTTCTCGATCGAATATGAAGATGAGCTAAGAAGATTACTTGGTAAGTTTTCTATGTTAGGTGTTCGTGAGCAATCAGGCGTTAATACTTGTCTTCGATTGGGAGCTAAGCATGCAATGAAGGTTGTTGATCCTACTTTGTTATTGGAAGCGAGGGATTATGATATGCTGAGAACCAATGTTTCTCCCAAAGAAAAGTACATCTTTGTTTATCTTCTAGGCAATCCTATTGCTATGAAAATGAAGGAAGTATATCAATTCGCAAAGGAAAAAAGAATGAAAGTGGTTTATGTAGCAAGTCAAGGACAATATGATAAGTATCCTAAGACCTGGGCCACAATCGGAGATTGGATTGATTACATTGCTAATGCAGAGTGTGTTATTACTAATTCCTTTCATTGTACAGTATTTGCTTTACATTATTCAGTTCCTTTTGTATCCGTTCCTTTGGTGGGGAATTATGAAAGAATGAATACTCGAATCAATGAATTGTTAGAAGTGTGTAATTTGTCTCATCGCATCTATAATGGTAGTTTGAAGGAAGTGATTCAAAGCAGTATTAGTTTTGAGGACTTCAAAGATTATCTAAAGAAAGAAAGTGAGCAGTCATCTCAACTCTTACTTAGTTCATTAGAAATCTGATATATGAGCGTTGGTATCTTTTCAGCGTTTTGCCTGACAGTATCGCTTTATATATATAAAAGTCGCTTGTAGTGGGCATTGATTATTTCGTGTATCGTTCATTTCGCGTCTTACTGAAGACTTGAAACTTTCAAAGGTAGAACAGGTACAAATATTAAAATGAGAAGTATATGGAAAATATAGCTTTTTTATCTCGGCATGAATTTAATCCTACCTATGGAGGTATAGAAAGGGTGACAGACTTGTTAGCTAAGGAACTATTACGTAGAGGTCATCAGGTCTATTATATTGTCTTGGTTAAGAATGTAAAGCGAGCAAATTTTGCATCCCCTTGTCCTCATTATTATTTAGATGGTGGTGATGGTGCTGATTTGACAGTATGTAGAAAACAACTTTTGAATTTGCTCAAGAATCTTCGTATTTCTATAGCAATTAATCAGTACGGTTTGTCTCATAGTGAAAGCTATTTGTTTAGTCAACTGTACAGGGGGCAGATTGTTAATATATCTGTTATGCATAGTTCTCCTTTTCTACTCTATAATCATTGGTTGCAGTATGTGCTGAATTTTACTGGACTTCAGTTTGTAGTTAGAATGGCGCTCTTTCCTATTTTAAAAGAAAGATATAAGCGTAAGAGGATTGAACATATACAGATGCTGGATGAGAGGGTCGATGCAATTGTTACCTTATCATCAGATTTTACTCAGCAGGTAAAAAAGTATGCACATAAGTGTCAGGTGTTCAATATTCCTAATCCCGTGGCTACTTTACCATCCATAGAATTTTTAAAAAAGGAAGGTAGGTTGTTGTATGTAGGTCGTTTGGAAAAGATGGAGAAATCTCCCCAGTTTTTACTTCCTATATGGGAGGAAGTGTCTAAGAGTTTTCCTCATTATCACTTGGATATTGTGGGTGATGGGCCTTATAGAAAGGAGTTAGAATCTTTATTCAAGCAAAGGGGATTATCGAACTACACTTTTCACGGCTTCACTGATCCTGTAACTTTTTACAAGCGTGCTCAAGTACTATTGATGACTTCAAAGAATGAAGGATTTGGCATGGTATTGATTGAGGCCATGTCTTATGGTGTTATTCCCTTTGCATTTAATAGTTTTGCAACGCTCAAAGATATAATTGACGATGGTGTAAATGGTTTTTCCATTCCACCTTTTGATACGAAAGAATATAGTTCAAAAATCTGTAATCTGCTAAACCATTCTTCTACTTACTCTACAATGCAACAGAAGGCATTGGAGAAGGCTGCTTTTTTTCATGTAGAGAAAATTGTTGATAGATGGGAAATCCTGTTTGACAAACTTAGAAAAGATGGCTTAGGTAATCATTGATTTCAAGTGTGTAATATGTGGAAGAGCAGAAACATTAATACATTTAAGTATGCAGCATATTCCTAAGATAATACATTATTGTTGGTTTGGTCGCAATCCCTTGCCCGAATCGGCACAAAAGTGTATTGCCTCTTGGCAGAAGTTCTTTCCTGATTATGAAATTAAGGAATGGAATGAAAGTAATTTCGATGTTAATGTAATAGCTTATACAGCAGAGGCTTATGAGGCAAAGAAATATGCTTTTGTAAGCGACTATGCTCGTTTTTGGATTCTCTATAATTATGGTGGCTTGTACTTTGACACTGATGTAGAGGTTATTCAATCAATGGATGATATTATAGCTCGTGGTCCTTTTATGGGCTGTGAAAAACCTTTCCGCGAAGGGGCAACGCCCAATTTATTGGGCGTTGCCCCCGGCCTCGGTCTGGGGGTAAACCCCGGCCTCGGTCTGGGGGTAAACCCCGGCCTCGACCTCTTGCGAGAAATATTAGATGAGTATGGTCATTATCATTTTAAGCGTGCTGATGGAACGCTTAATTTGACTACGATAGTGGATTATACTACTGGGATTTTGTGCAAACACGGACTCCAAATGTCACCTGATATACAAGAGGTGGCTGGGGTATTTATCTATCCAGCTGACTATTTCTCTCCTAAAAATGTGGATACGCGTCAGTTGACGATTACAGATAATACGCGTTCTATCCATCACTATGATGCCTCATGGGCTTCTGAGGCAAGTCATAAGTCTGATCGACGAGGCCCTAAACTTAAGAAACTCTTTGGCGATAAGTTGGGAGGTACAATTAATGGTATCATCTTTTGGCTACAAGAGTATGGCTTTATAGGAAGTGTCAAGCGCATGATGGGTAAACGATAGTAGTGGAAGGTAACAGTTTCTTTACTTCATTGCTATAATTTGCGTTTAATTATTTCTACGAATCTTGCGTTCTTTGCGACTTTACGTGATGAAGTTTTTGTGCGTGAGTTTTTGTATGGAGTAGGTAGGCATATGTCCAAATGTATTAGCTTTTCAATTGCTATATGAAAAAGCGAATTCTATTTCTTATCAGTAATTTAGAGTCTGGAGGTGTAAGTAAGGCTATGGTGAGCCTGCTCAATACGATAGACTGTCATAAGTATGACGTGTCGCTTTGGATGGCTTCTCCCCATGGTGTGTTTATGCCTCAGATACCTTCAGGCGTTAAAGTGCTTTCTGATTACCGTATAGCGGCTTTAGTCCAAGGGGTTACTGGAATGTTTACCCTTATTAAACATGGGCAGTTGTTGATGGTTTTAGGCAGTGTTCTTCGAGTTGGTTTGTCGGCGATAGATCGAAAGGAGTTGGCTGCTCGTTTGTTGGCTCGCCTAATGCCTGATATCGGTGAGGGACATTATGACCTAATAGTGGACTTTAATGGTCAGCAGCAGCTTTATTACATGGTAGATAAACTAGAGGGAGATAAAAAGGTTACGTTCTTTCATAGTGACTATTCTAAATGGCCTTATTATTATCAAGCAGATAAGCGGTATTTCCCCTTGGTAAATCGCATCTTTACGATATCTCCTCATTGTGTGGAGGTTTTAAAAGAGTGGTTTCCTCAACAAGCTGATAAGATTTGCTTGATGGAAAATATTACTTCGCCTGATTTAATCAGTCGTTTGGCGGAAGAAGTTACTGATGTTAAGTGGCGTCCCAACGCGTTGAAGCTTGTTACTGTTGGACATGTGACGGATATGAAGGGATCACATTGGGCCATCGAGGCAGCTCACCTTCTGAAGAAGTCAGGCTTAGACTTTCAGTGGTTGTTTGTTGGGGCTGTAAAGGATGAAGTTCGTTATCAACAGATGATAGTGCAATGGGGACTTCAGGAGAATGTAACCTTTGTCGGGGTCGTAGCTAATCCTTATCCTTATATCAAAACTGCTGACATCTTAGTCCATCCCTCCCAATTTGAGGGTAAGAGCATTGCGCTTGATGAAGCTAAACTTCTATGTAAACCCATTGTTGTGACGAATTTTTCAACAGTTCATGACCAGTTTGAAAACAGAGTCAATGCAACGATTTGTGAGATGAAGCCTAAGGCTATCGCAAATGCCATAGAGGAACTTGCGATGAATGCGGAATTGCGTCAACGCTATATCAGTTATTTGGCTTCTCACAAGGTGGATAATACCGATGAGATTAATAAACTCTATCAATTACTTGAAGAATGATTTTTTCGCAGCTAACACTCGACATTCTAATTAATACAACGTTTGTCATCTCTATGTTTATGGTTTTCCGCTTACAGTCAGAGCCTTTAGAGATAAGGCAAGACGCTGGTACTTTTGGTCCATTCATAATAACGCTTTTTGCGTCGTTGATGTTGGGCTTATATGATATTGGTTATGGTGTGAGCGGAGACCGCGAACTTTATGCGGCCAACTTTCTAAGTCATGTAAATTATGATATATCGTGGGAGGAAGTTTTAGCAGCAGATGAATGGGTTTTTCAATCTTGGATGCATTTTATGAGTTTCTTAGGAGATGCGCAATATTGGTTGATTTGCACGGCACTCATTTATGCTTTCAATTATTATGTCGTAGCGAAACGTGTTGCCCCCAAACATGTATTCTTGATGTTGGTTACGATGTTTACAAGCTTTGGTTTTGTGACTTATGGTACCAACACAATACGTGCTGGATTTGCGCTTTCGTTTGTGTTGATAGCGATGACTTATTATGAAAAGATGGCTGTCAGCTTACTGATACTTTTTCTTGCCTACAATATTCATCATTCAACGGCTATTCCAATGGGTGCCTTTTTGCTTGCTCGATATTGGAATCGGCCAAAGTTCTTCTACTACTTTTGGTTCTTCTGTGTTGTCTTGAGTGCTGTGGCTGGTAGTTATTTTACAACCCTTTTTAGTAGCTTGGGGCAGGATTTCGATAATCGTGTGGATTATCTCACAACTACGGATACTCACTATAATGTAGGCTTTCGTCTAGACTTTGTATTATTCAGTTGTTTGCCCATTATAGTAGGGTATCTTTATCAACAGCGTTACGAATATAAAGATCAATTTTATAGCATCCTTCATAGCACTTACATTATAGCTAATGCTTTCTGGGTCTTGGTGATTCGTGCCAATTTCTCCGACCGCTTTGCTTACCTCTCATGGTTTCTGTATGCATTAGTGATGATGTATCCATTGCTTGACCAGCCTGACCTGTTCCCCAATGTGGGTAAGAAAGCAGCTCTTACTTTGTTTATTATAAGTGGATTTACTTATTATATGTACTTGAAATAAGATGACGATTACCGTATTTACTCCAACTTATAATCGTGCTCATTTACTTCGTCGGCTTTACGAGAGCCTATGTCGGCAGACCTGCATGGATTTTGAATGGCTTGTTGTTGATGATGGTTCTGTAGACGATACAGCCTCCTTGATGAAGACTATTGTGGTTGAAGGGAAGTTGCCCGTTCGCTATATCCAAAAGTCCAATGGAGGTAAGCATACAGCCATTAATCGAGGGGTAAAGGAAGCCCAAGGAGAACTATTTTGGATACTTGATAGCGATGATAGTCTGCCGTCCACTGCTGTTGAAATGGTCTTGCGTTATTATCCGCAGATGAAAAAAGAGAAACTCGGTGGTATATGTGGCTATATGGCTCATCATAACGGGCAAGTAATTGGTCGCCCCCAAGTTGAAACTCCTCAAGTTGTATCGTCTATTGAAATGCGCTATCGATTGGGTGTGCAGGGAGATATGATGGAGGTGTTCTTGACTCAGGCTCTTAGAGATAATCCATTTCCTGAAATCGTAGGTGAACGCTTTTGTCCAGAAATCCTTGTGTGGTATCGGATTGCTCAAAAATATCAGTTGCTTCTTATTCCAGAAGTCATCTATTATCGAGATTATTTGGACGGAGGATTGACTGATAATATCGTGAAGATAAGAATGAAGAGTCCGATTGGCACGATGATGACCTATGCCGAACTGTTTCAACTCCCAATTCCTTTCAAGGATAAGGTACGTAATGCAATTAATTATTGGCGTTTCGCTTTTTGTACTACTAACAGAGAGGTTCGGATTACTTCTTGGGGTAAAATGCTGGCTCCGATGGGTTATCTGATGCATTTGATTGATAAGAAAAAGCTTTAATAAGATGAATACGCAAATAAAGAAAGACCTTTTTCGCTATATAGGTCCTGATTGTCATAAGTGGAAGATGCAAATGCGCTATCTCTTCTTTACTCCTGGATTTACCTATACTTACTTGATGCGTAAAACTCAAAAAGGGGGAATACTAAAGTTCCTATGGATGTTCCTCTTGCGTTGTTGTATGTTTCGCACAGGTATTCAGATTCCCTATCAAACTCAAATAGGTGAAGGGTTGTATATCGCTCACTTTGGTAATATCATCATTAATCCTGGAGCAAAAATAGGTAAGAATTTTACGATTGCGGCAGGTGCACTTGTCGGTTTTACGCTCGGTAAGCGGATTGGTCATCCTACTATTGGGGACAATGTCAGAATGTGTACCAATTCTATGGTAATAGGTAATGTAAGGATTGGCAATAATGTATTGTTGGCACCTGGAGCCTTCTGTAATTTTGACGTTCCTGATAATTGTATCGTAATAGGAAATCCAGGCAAGATTATTCAGCGCGATTCTTCACCCACTGCGAAATACCATGGTGCTTTTGTGGTGGAAAACTATCAATAGTGTTTTTAATGTAAGGTGTATAGATAATATTTGTTCTTTATGAAGATACTTCTAATCATTCCCTACCTTGGGACGCTTCCTCAGTATTTTCCTGCGTTTTTGCATTCTTGTAACATGTTGCGGGGGGGGTAAACATTCTTTTGCTAACAGATGATTCCGCTATTGACAGGATGGCTATCCCTATGTGTATGAAGGTTGTTAAGACGACCTTTCAAGAGATTGCTGGCCGGGTTGCTTCTCTTTCGCCTAAAGCTCGGCTTTATTCGGGCTATAAGCTTTGCGACTATAAGGCTATGTATGGATCAATATTTAAGTCTGAGTGCGAGGGCTATGACTATTGGGGCTATTGTGATGTTGATACCCTGATAGGAGATATTCCGGGGTGGCTTGAAAAAGTGGATTATCAAAAGTATGACCGCATTGGCCGTGCCGGGCATTTTACCATCTATCGCAATACGCCAGAGGTCAATAATCTTTGGCGGGTGAAACTCTCAAGGACAGTATCTGCTGACTATGTTTTGGGTACAACCTATCCCTGTTGCTTTGATGAGCGGGGAATGAACGATATCTGTATGAGTCAGGAGATAAGCTTTTTGACCGATTGTGGTGAGGCTAATATTGAACCCTTTGAGAGTTTACACCTCAAGACCTATGGGCACGTATGCAGCCATGATAACCTTTGTGAAATATTTACTTGGGAACGGGGGCATACTTATATGTATCGTCGTGAAGGTGGAGTGATTCATAAAAGTGAAGTATCTTATATCCATTATTCTTCGCGAAAGCAAATGCCCATCCATGACCCTCTTGATGACATGGTGCTGATAACCCACGAAGGTTTCTATCATTTTGATGCCAACCGACTCGAAGAATATCTCGATAACTATGGGCGTAAAGATACTCCAGAAGAGTATGAAGCCTTTACTCGTGCCCAAAAGAAGCATTGGAAACAGTGGCGGCGGAATAAGATGATTTTTGAATTCAAAACGCTTGGGCTTGTGAAGGCTTTGTCAAATATTATATGGCGATTTAATGGATTATCGCTACGAACCTTGTTGATGAGAACAAAAAAATAAGGGGGATCTCTTTAGTTTTTTTCTTCCTCATTGTTTAACTGCATTGCATTTGTATTCAAATGAAAATACTTCAGGTAATTACTTCGCTCAAAATAGGTGGAGCAGAGAAACTCATTGTTGATATGGTACCGCTCTATCAAGAGCGAGGTTACGATGTCGATGTGTTGCTATTTGATGGGGAAGATACGCCTTTCAAAGAGCTGCTCATGGCCAAGGGCATAACAGTCTATGAGACAGGTAGAGGACGTTCGGTTTATCATCCGATAAATCTCCTCAAGCTGATTCCTTTCCTTCGCCAATATGATATTGTGCATACGCACAATACAGCACCACAGCTATTTGCAGCTATAGGTAGTTTATTTTGCTCTGCCGTTCTTTGTACCACAGAGCATAATACGGCTAACCGCCGCCGCGATTGGCCGTGGTATGCGGCTGTTGATCGCTGGATGTATCGTCGCTATCAATCTGTTATTTGTATTTCTGATAAGGCAGAGGAAAATCTGGTGAAATATCTTGGCAACTCTCAGCATGTCAAGACCATCTATAATGGGGTTAATCTTGATACATTTCGCACTGCTGAGCCCGATGAGACATTGCGTCCCAAGGGTAAAAAGATAGTTACGATGGTGGCGGGATTTCGTCGTCAGAAAGATCAGGATACGCTGATTAAGGCAATGAAGCATCTATCTGCCGATTATGAGCTATGGCTAGTGGGCGATGGAGAGCGACGGGATATTCTTGAAAATCTTGTAAAACATGAAGGACTTGAAGATCAGGTTCGCTTTTGGGGTATTCGTAGTGACATCCCAACCTTACTGAAAACTTCCGATATCATCGTGATGAGTAGTCACTATGAAGGACTCTCACTCTCAAGTATTGAGGGAATGTCGGTCGGTAAGCCTTTTGTTGCCAGCGATGTGGATGGACTTCATGAGATTACTGCAGGGGCAGGCTTGATGTTTCCTCATGAGGATGATAAGGCATTGGCTGAAATTATTAATCGACTAATGGTTGATACTGAACTTTATCGTAATGTGGCTGATAGCTGTATGAAGCGTGCGGAGTCTTATGATATCAATAGCATGGTTGATAAGTATTTAGAAGTATATAAACATTTGATTTCAAAATGACGAAACAAGAAACGCAACAAATGAAGGGCGTTGCAATCCTAATGATGCTTTTTGTTCACCTTTTTGGTGAAACTTGGAAGATAGGTTCTTATCAAAGCTTGATTAGTTTTGGCGATACGACGATAGAGCAGTTTTTGTGTACAGCTTTTAACCCTGTTGCCTTTTTTCTTCTCTTATCAGGTTTTGGTTTGCATTTTGTTTACAAAAAAATGGGGGGGGATAGGCATCGGTATAGTCGAGTAGCTAAGGTCTACATTCATTATATTTTCATTTCTTCTTTGTTTGTAGTTATAGCCCTTCTTTTAGGTAAGAATGTTTTACCAACGGAGGGGGAGATAGTTACTAATATACTCAATAACTGGGTTGGGCTTAATCCCACATGGAATCCTCATGCATGGTTCTTATTGCCCTTTTCTATATTGTCATTGGTAAGTCCTTGGCTTTTTAGATGGGTAGATCGTATAAAACCATGGTGGATTTTTGTAGGTGCATTGTTCTGGGGGCTTTGTACGAGTTTTGTCGTTAGCCGGTTCGGTAGTGAGTATTTGTATCCCAATCGTTGGCTCTATAATATCTTTTTGCCTTTCCATTTAGCTCCTTCATTGGTATTGGGGGCGCTCATCCATCGTTGTGGGTTGATCAGACGTACACGAAGTTCCATCGGAAAAACTGCTATAGCCCAATTGGGTGGGTATCTTTTCATAATAGTTTTGATAGTAGCCGTGAGCTTCTTCCATCCGTTGAGTATTTTGTATTCTTTCTGCTTTACCATCTTATTTGTGTCTTTGCACAAGTCTGCTTGGATTTCGAAGGGGCTTGCCTTATTGGGTGAACACTCTATGAATATGTGGTTTATCCATGGTTGGTTATGCTGTACGCTCTTTATGGACTTCTTCTTCAGTTTCCATTACTCTCTATTGATATGGGCGGCAACAGCTATCGTTTCTTTGTTACTTTCATATGTGGCCAACTGGATATGTGCGCCTTTAGATAGATGGGTAGGTAAGGTGTTGGCTTCATAGTGAACCCACTATATTAATCTCGATAATCTTTATGTTTATGCGTAATATCATCTTTGCCGCTCAGTATGCGGCACCTTATGAAGGAAACTTCATAAAGTCGCTTCGCACTTTGGCGCAGAAGTTAGAGGCGCGAGGTGGTTGCAAAGTTTCTTATATATTTCCCGAAGCAGCCAAGCGACAAGCATGGATGCCAGAGTTTCGTAATTGTAATCAGGTCTATTTTACTGTTGACGATGTTCGTTCTTCAATAGCCCTAGTTCAATTGCGTGAAATTATTTCTAAGCTCAATCCCATCTTGATACATACTCACTTTGATGGTTATGATATAAGTATGCGTAAGGCTGGAGCTCAATGCCCTATTGTATGGCATTTACATAACTGGTTGTCGTTTATGCCCAACCTATTAAAGGCGGTTTACCAACGATTTGGATTCTATCTTCATTATGGTAGAGGCTCTCGAAAGGATATCTACGCTATATCGGTTTGTCAAGAGATGATAGACTTCGTTGTTCGCTTCGGGTTTAAGCGCCAGCATGCTGTTTGTATCCCTAATGGTATTGATCTTAGCAGAATTACCCCCCCCGTTATACATAATTTAGCAAATAAGGGTTGGGATAAACGTGCAGCTTATTCCTTCTTAGCCTTTGGTGGTAGAAATATTCAGAAGCGTATCGATCTACTTTATAAGGCTGGTGAACGTCTTTATAAGGAAGGGGTAACAGACTTTGTTTGTTATGTGACGATAGGTACCGATACGTGTGAAACAGTAAAAGCACTTGGTGGTGAGCAACCCTGGTTTAAGCTCATTCCGCAAAATGATGACATTAATCAGATATTTGCTCAGGCTGATTGTTTTGTGTCTACCTCTACTTGCGAAACTTTTTCTTATGCCATAGCTGAAGCCTCCTATTATGGACTGCCTATAATCCAGTCGGATATTCCTGGTACGTCATGGAATCGTCCGAGTCAGACTACCCTTTGGTTTGAGTCTGAAAATGTAGAGGACTTGGCCTATCAGATGAAGTGCATGATGGAGGTTAAGTCCAAAAGTTTGGCTCATGCATTACAGCAAGCTTCTGAAGAAATCCAGCACAACTATTCGCTTGATAGCTGGGCCGATAGGATCCTCAATTGCTATAAGATGTTTGGAATTGAGGTATGAAATAGTTCTTCTCGTATACGAAAATTGATTATTTAAGCATCTTTGAAGATGCTTGATATCTATAAAACAAATAATTTTGAAACATAATCGTACAACTATCCCCCCAAAAAATAAAAAACTCCTCCGTTCCGTCACCGTCTCCATGTCCGTAGGCTTTTTCGAGCCGATGGTAGAAGATTTGCAGCGTCAGGGGTATGATGTGGTTTCTGTGTCGTCTGACGGCCCTGAGCTGGAAAGGCTACGAGCAAAAGGCGTGAAGACGGTGGTGGTTGAAATGGAGCGGCGGATGGTACCGTTGAAGGATCTCAAATCCTTGTGGAACCTTATTCGCGTATTCCGTAAAGAAAAGCCCGATATTGTGCATTCCATGACACCCAAGGCGGGCATGCTGTGTATGCTAGCGGCCTGGTTGACACGAGTGCCGCGCCGTGTGCATACCTTTACTGGTTTGGTGTGGCCTACGACCACAGGACTGACACGGCGCATTTTGATGTTTACCGACTGGCTGACCTGTGTCTGTGCAACCCATGTGATTCCTGAGGGGCAGGGAGTGATGAATGACTTGCAGCAGCACATTACGCATAAGCCCATGAAAGTGTTGGGGTACGGCAATGTGCGCGGAGTGGACATGGAACGGTTTAGCCGCCGTCCGGAGGTGATGCAGTTGGCAGAACCGCTTCGAAAGCCCGGGTTTACCTTCCTCTTTGTGGGCCGTCTGGTGGGCGACAAGGGCATCAATGAACTGGTGCAGGCTTTTCAGCGTTTGCATGAAGAATTTCCTCAGGCACGTCTGGTACTGGTGGGCTTCCACGAACCCGAACTCGATCCCTTGAAGCCGGAAACGGAAAAGGTGTTGCAGGAAGCCACCTACATCGAGTTTGTCGGACCGAAGCACGGTGACGAATTGTTGGCCTGGTATGCTGCCAGCGATGCCTTTGTATTCCCCAGCTACCGCGAAGGCTTCCCCAATGTGGTACTCGAAGCAGGGGCGATGGGCTTGCCCTCGATCGTGACGGACATCAACGGCTCGCGCGAGATTATCGAGGAGGGAAAGAACGGAACGATCATCCCCATCAAGAATAGTGAAGCGATTTATGCAGCCATGAAGCGGATGTTGCAGCATCCGGAAGAAACGGCAGCATGGGCAGCGAATGCACGGTCCCTGATTGCTTCCCGGTTTGAACGGAGCTTTGTGCAGCAGTGTTTATATGATTTTTATTCAGCTTTGTAATGTCTTAATAACCCTATGTATATGAAGTTGAATGGATTCTTCTTGTAGCGGGATGAAAAATCAAAAGTAAAAACCTGAAATTAGAAGGGTATTTCTGATATTTTTGTATCTTTGTATGTCCCAATGGATAAATGATGAAAGGTATAATAAAGGATTATATGAAGATTTTCCCTTCAACTGAATTTGAATTCAGTGCAGAGGAAAAGGAAACCCAAGTGATTTTTCTTCCCCAAAAAGTCACTTTGGAGCATCATCCCTTTTGGGTAGTCGATAGAAATTCTGTTCCATCTCAAGAAGGTTTTGTCCTATGCCCGCATGTTTCAATATCTATTTTCGATTTGTATTTGATAGCCTTCCAGATGAATACATTACCGGGTATCATTTCTTTATTGTACATCAATAGTAGTGGAAACTATCGCAAGTCGCTGATTAAAAGCAAAATCTTGAATTTTATGCTTTATGAGATTGCTCCAAAGTACCAGCAAAGCCTTGTTTATTTGCAGTCCTTGGTGCAGACTGCTGAAATGCGGTTGTCGGAAGTAACCGAAGAAGACGTTCAATATGAAGAATGCAGCTTTGAAGTGGACTTTTTTTCAGAAATACGAAATGCGATAGGAGTTGAGTTTCATGTAGGAGTGGAAATAAAGGAGAAGACACAAGTGCTTGAGCGTTGGAATGAATTTGTAAATGAATGATCCAAACATGGTGAACTGGATGCGGAAAGTTTCATTAAAATTTTTGCGATTGACAATCCTGTTTTGACGAGTGTTAAGCGATTGCATATTATGGCAAGAAATATAGTCGGCCTTTCATTAAATACGGATGCTTATGTGGAAAATACGTAAAGTATCTCTGGAAAACTTCAAGTTTTTCAAAGATGAGTTCACTTTGAATCTGGAAGGGAAAAACCTCCTTCTTTATGGTGAGAATGGAAGTGGAAAAAGCTCTATTTATTGGGGATTATATACGCTCTTTCAAAGTGTCTATAAAGAACCTGTTCCAGATCAAGCTATGAAATATTTTCTTGCAGATAGTTCTGAAAATCTAAGAAACAAGTTCTCTTCTCATGATGAATATTCAGGCATAAAAGTGACGTTCACAGAATCTGGAAGGGATTATATTATGGAAGATTCTTCTGTTCGTTGTAATACACACTGTCCGGGAGATGGCTTTATGAATATCTCTTCAGCAGCAAGCGATTTTATGAATTATAAGTTTCTGTCTGCGATATTTGATTTTAAGAATAGTCAGCTTCCTGAAATATTTCATATTTTTGAAACCGATGTATTGCCTACCCTGATATTTAGCCCATCCGTACATTTAGTGCATACAGATGGGACAAATCCCGAAAATTTTCAGGATAATGCAGATTATTGGTGGAAGTATCTACAAAATCAGTATACATGCTTGCCTAAAGCCAAGAATCCAAAATCTATATTGAAGACATCTCCGGAAATGATTCGTTATAAGTCTCTTTTGGATGAGTTCAATAGGCAGATTTCGTATCAATTGGCAGCATTGGCAAGAAGAACGAACCAAAAGTTGACGGATTCTTTTAGAGTTCCCGCTTCAATTTCTTTTTCTTATATTCCTGCTCATATTGCTAAAGTCATTCCTCATGCGGGTTATAATTTTACCTCCAAATTGGTAAGGCCGCAAATTCATGTGAAGGCTCATTTTAATCATGATCTGTTAGATGAAGCAAATCGGGAAGTTCTTCATCCTCGTTCATTCTTTAATGAAGCCAAATTGACTAGCATTGCTTTGGCAATTCGGTTAAGTATAGCCGAGATGAAGATGGATGCCGATGCGCTGGGTGCCAAAGTTCTTCTGGTCGATGACTTATTGATTAGCTTGGATATGTCTAATAGAATGGTAGTCGTCGACTACTTGCTTAAGTTGGTCGGTAGGTATCAGATGCTGATCTTTACCCATGACAAAGCTTTTTTTACGCTGATTAAACGTCGTATAGAAGCTAAATATAGTTTGGATGATTGGAAGACATTCAAGTTGTATGCATCAGAAAATTTGGAAACAGGAATACCTACTCCCTTATTGTTTCCTACCTCTTCTTTATTGGATGAAGCACGGTGTTTTTTCACTGCTTGCAATTATGCAGCTTGTGCAAATACCTTAAGACGCGATGCCGAATTTCTTTTTCAAAATTTGCTACCTCATGATACGATTTATCCAGGAGGACAGGAACGTCCTATCATGCTACATGAGATGATAAAAGAAGCAAAGGCATATTTTCAAGCTATCCGTTTGGATTCTTCGTTACTCGATAATTTGAATTTTTATCGTGAGTTTCTTCTTAACCCAATGTCTCATGGTGACTCCAGAACGGAAGTTTATAAGTCAGAACTCATTCAGATTATAAATGACTTAAAGGTTCTTCATTCCATAGGTCGATCTGACAGGATAACCTTAGACGATTGCAATTCAATGCAGGAATATCAGATAGCCATATCGAACGGAAACAAGGGCCATGTTGTACGTTTCTATTTTCGTGAGCCTTGGCCTGTGTATCATTTTAACAGTCAAGATTATTATCACAGATACATAAATGTTTCTATTACTTATGCTGACTTTATGACTATTGATCCGAATAAATTGCCTACTTCGACTATCGGTAAACTTTATACAAAAATGTGCAAAAAATTGTTTGGCGATTCTTCTGAATTGTATCCTGAACTGAAGGATGTGATTACAAAGATGTAGATTGATACAAGTGATTCAATTACAAATTTTATATTGAATAGTGGGTTGAAGTTTTCTTGATTTTAACTTTCAAGTTCGAAAACAAAGCCAAATGGATAAAAAATGCTGCTGATGAAAAAAGGAATCTATGGTAAAGGTGGGCCAAGACCGATAAATACGTTTTATGTTTGTACACACAAGTGTTCCACCGCAGAAATTGGCTGGCGTGTGATACGTGATTACTAATTTCCAAATCTTCTTGAAGAAGATGAAGAAATGAATCAGGTTTGCGATAATGTCGATATAGTTATTCATAAGCTCTGTCTTTATATAATTATACAAAGATATTATTAATATTCTATCAATGAGTAGCGTTGCCTAAGGCGAAAGCTAAAAGCAACATCAGGCATGTATTTATCATTTAAGGATAGCTACGACCTCTTTACCATTATTCCTTTTATCAGTATGAATCCAGAATGGTTGAAATTTAAAAAATATCCCCATATAGGGATGCCGTTAACGGAGAAAAAAGATAGTGGATGGATTGTCAAATATGTCATGAATCCACAACAGATCCTGACTCACAAATTCTTGCCTCTATTGCACCGGACTATGTCTCAAAAAAAATTTAGACCAGATAATTCGGTTACTTTGAATCCTAGTGGCAAGCGTAAACGTAAGCATTATCCCTCAAAAAAAAGACAGATTTATTTCCCTTCGCATTTAGATTCTATCATTTATAGCTATTATAGTTATCTTCTTATGAATGCTTATGAGGATTTTTTGGCAGATAAGCCTTATCGTCATGTAGCAGTAGCTTATCGTAAAATAGCTAATGAAGACGAGTCTCAAGGGAATAAGTGCAATATAGAATTTGCGAAAGAAGCCTTTGATTTTATTTTGAGTCAAAAGCACCGAAAGCTTTCTGTGATTGTAGCAGACGTTACTTCGTTCTTTGATAATTTAGACCATCGGTTGCTACATACGCAATGGAAGAAGGTTTTAGGCGTTACAGATTTACCCAAGGATCACTATGTTGTTTACAAAAGTTTAGTAAATTATAGATATGTCAATGAGTCACAGCTTTATCGTTGTTTTAAAGATAAATTAATTGTAGAACGTTGTAAGGTCAATGATGACAAGCATACGGTTTATAAAAGAAAGCATGTGAAGAAAGCTTATAATCTTCGTCGTGAGAAGGTTGTTGCTTTCTGTACAGCGAAGGATTTTTTTAAGGATGCAGTAGGGTTGATACATGCTGATAAGCCTTATAACGCAAAAATGAGGGAACTGGAAGGTAAGAGTGTGCTTAAAGGTATTCCTCAAGGAACTCCCATAAGCGCTACATTGGCGAATCTCTATATGTTGGATTTTGATGATAAACTTTATGCTAAGGTTTCCGAGAAAGCAGGCTTTTATCAACGGTATAGTGACGATTTGGTACTTATTTGTGACCAAAATGATGAGAAGTACTTTTATGATCTTGTAATTCGTGAAATAGAGGAGAAAGCAAAGTTGACTATACAGTCTACAAAGACCCATATTTATCATTATGAAATGAATAGTGAGTCTGTATTGCAAGGTGGCTTGCGGAATGATGTCTGTGTAAATGGAAATAAACAATTGGAATATCTGGGTTTCAAGTTCGATGGGAAAAAAGTTTACGTAAAAACGGTTAGTTTCTCCAGATTTTATCGTAAAATGAAGAGATCATTTGGTCGTGGAGTTCATTTTGCAAAACAATCCTATAGTCCTTCACACGCATTGTTTGAATGGCGACTTTACAAGAAGTATACGCATTTGGGCGCTCATCGTCGTTTAAAATGGGAAAAAGTGGGTAATCCTCCAAAATTTGTCCGTACAACACAATATGATTGGGGAAACTTTATTAGTTATTTGAATAAGGCCAATGCTGTGATGAAACCCATTAATCAAGATGATACCATCAAGAAACAGTATCGGAAGGTTTGGAATAAATTTGATGCAATAAAAAAGGAAGCTTATAATCAAATCAATAGTTCACTAAAAAATAGCCAAGCTTAAGCGGTTCTGGCAGTTTATAACTACACAACGATATGTACAAACACTTTTTCAAACGATTGATAGACTTTATCATTGTATTTACGGCCTTGGCCGTCATCTGGCCTTTCCTCTTGGCCATTACCCTTTGGCTTCACTTTGCCAACAAAGGGGCAGGGGCATTCTTCTTCCAGGAACGTCCGGGTAAGAACGGCAAGATCTTCAAGGTCATCAAGTTCAAGACCATGACCGATGAGCGCGATGCGCAGGGCAACTTGTTGCCGGATGCCGACCGACTGACTCCGGTGGGTCGTTTCGTGCGCTCTACGTCCATCGACGAATTGCCGCAGCTCATCAATGTGCTGAAGGGCGATATGGCGCTGATTGGTCCTCGTCCTTTGCTCGTGAAGTATTTGCCCCTTTACAGCCCCGAGCAGGCACGCCGTCACGAGGTACGTCCGGGTATTACGGGTTGGGCGCAATGTCACGGACGCAATGCCATCAGCTGGAAGAAAAAGTTTGAACTCGATGTATGGTATGTTGACCACATCTCTTTTATGACTGACCTCAAGGTTATCTTCCTTACGATAAAGAAAGTCGTCTGTCGTGAAGATATCAATCAAGAGGGAGAGGCCACAATGGAGGAGTTTGATGGGCATAACTAACGATAGTGACCAGTTGATAAGTTGAAAAGTTTAGGCTGGGTCTATTAGTGATTAGTTGATAAGTTAAAGAGTAGAAGGTTGAAGAGCATAGGCTGAAAGTCATTGGCTTGATGAATAACTCCTAAACCGCATTTTATCAATCGCATACAAGTCATCTATGATAATCTATGGAGCAAGTGGTCACGGCAAGGTGATCATCGACATATTAGAGGCAATGGGGAAGCCCCTCGACTTTGTGGTCGACGACAATCCTCATGTCACGCAGCTCTTGGGCTACGAAGTCCGTCGTAACGAAGGAAGTTACGACGAAGCCATCGTTTCGATAGGTTCTCCCACCATTCGTAAGCAAGTAGTAGATGCTCTGCAGGTAACGCGCTATGCTACCGCCATCCATCCTTCCGCATTGATTTCCCCTCGTGCCGTAATCGGTGAGGGCACGGTTGTGATGCATGGAGCTGTAGTCCAGAGTTGCGCCCGTGTGGGTAAACATTGCATAGTCAACACGGGAGCCTCCGTCGATCACGATTGCCAGCTCTCTGACTACGTTCACATCGCCCCGCATGCCACCCTTTCGGGCAATGTGCAGGTAGGCGAAGGCAGTTGGGTAGGTGTAGGAGCCGTGGTAAAGCAAGGTATCCGCATCGGTGCTTGGTGTACCATCGGTGCAGGAGCCGTGGTGGTTCGCGATGTACCCGATGGTGCTACCGTAGTGGGCGTGCCTGCACGGGTGATTAAACAAAATGATATGAATACGAGTGTTTTAAAAGTAACTAAATCGGGGGGGGTAAAATGTAATATCTCTCTAAATCGGTTGCATACGGAAGGAGGACTGGCGTATGCAGCTTAGTTCTTTCTACTCACATACCATCTCCTTTATAGAGTATAGTCGACAAGGCTACGAAAGTACCTTGCCGACTATATTTGTGCCCTTTTCTGTGCTTCGTTATGGAGTGCAGGGAAGGGCTTTTGTGTTATGATATTCAATAGAGATTAATCGAAAAATGAACAGCTAATGAAATGTGACGTTTTAGTAACCTATTGCTGGAATCGGGTAGGTTACAATATCTTGAGAAGTTTGTCTTCTCGTGGTCTGCAGGTATGGGCTGCAGATACTTCAAAGAAAAATATTTGCAGCATGTCAAAGTTTTGTTCGGGTAGTTTTGTCTATCCAGATCCTTTTAAAGACGAAGAGGCTTTCATAGCTTGTCTCGTGGAAAAGGTGGAGGAACTAAAGCCTCAAGTGTTGCTCCCGACGCATGACGAAAGTGTAGTTATTATGCGTAACAGACATCGTTTTTCCAAGGATTTACTTATTCCTTATGCATCAGAAGAACTACTATTGACATTAGCTAATAAGGCGCGAGCCACCGAGTTAGCCCGTAATGCTGGAGTACCTGTTCCTGAGGTGTATCGTGCAGTCAATGAGGTGAAGACGTTTCCTGTAGTATTCAAGACGGTTATCGGTAATTCTGCCAAGGGCGTATATTTTCCCAAGACAAAGGAAGAACTTGCCAAATTGGTGGAAGAATACAGGGCAGAAGAAACCCTGTTGGAGGAATGGATAGGCGGAACTGATTACAGTGTAGACTGCATTAGGTGGGACGGATTCTATCATTCGTCAGTTTATCACGCATTGGTAACTAAAACTGATGGCGGAGGTACGACTACTCAACGCGAGATAGTGGATGTTCCTGTGTTGCAGCAATATGCGAAGCGTTTACTCGATGCCGTAGATTTTAAAGGGGTTTGTGGCTTGGATTTTAGATATGATCCTATAAGTGGAAGAGCAGCATTTATCGAAGTGAATGCCCGTTTTACGGGTGGTATCGCAACTCCTATTGCTGCTGGATTTGACATACCATGGGTAATATATAGGTTGGCTACAACTGGAAAATATGAAGAAGAGATTCAGACAAGAATCGGCACTAAAACGAAATGGATTCTAGGTGATGTTATTACTTTGGTTGGTCGGTTGTTACATCTGAAATGGTCAGCATCGGAAATCAAGCAGGTGTTTACCTTTAGAGGGTTTGATGCGTTTGATGACTACTTTAAGGATGACAAGCAGGCGATAAGAGGAGAAATGATTTATTATTTTGATAAACTAATAAAGAACGGAAAGTTGAATCCATGAGAAGATTAGTCTTTGCATTTTATTGTGCTATTTCCAAGTGGATGTTTCAATGGAATAGAATCAATATGGGGCGTAATTCTTATATATCTAGGAAGGGATTTGTGAAAATAGGGGGGGAGTGTTAATCTTGACGAATATGCACAAGTAAATTCTGGATGTTTTCTTGTAGCATTCGATACGATTACCTTAGGCAAGAACTCTACGTTGGCTTACCAAGTGACCATTCTTACCTCGGCCAATCCCAATGCTCCTTACAATAAACTTAGTAGTCTCTATAAGCCGATGCATGCCCCCGTGAAGATAGGTGATAATGTATGGGTGGGAGCGCGTGCGGTAATTTTACCAGGTGTGACAATTGGCAACAATGTAGTTGTTGCAGCGGGTAGTGTCGTCAATCGAGATGTTCCGGATAATGTAGTTGTAGCGGGTGTGCCTGCAGTAATTAAAAAACGAATAACTCTTTAATAACAATACATCTATGATGTTGCTTAAATGGATGTTTGACCGCTTGGCGGCACTCATCGGACTTTTTCTCTTATGGCCTGTTCTTTTGATTGTGGCTATTTTGGTGAAAGTAAAAATGCCGGGTGGCCCCGCCTTCTTCGTGCAGAAGCGCGTGGGCAAGGGAGGCAAGTTGTTTAACTGCCATAAGTTTCGTACCATGACGATGAACCACAATGGTTCGACGGTATCGGTCGCTGGTGATTCACGCATTACACCGTTTGGTGCGACACTGCGTCACTACAAGTTGGATGAACTGCCAGGCCTGTGGGATGTGCTGATTGGGAATATGAGTTTCGTAGGTCCCCGTCCGGACGTGCCAGGTTATGCAGATAAGTTGCAGGGGTACGATCGCGATGTGCTGAAACTGCGTCCGGGTATTACGGGGCCGGCTACCTTGAAGTATCGACTCGAGGATGAGATGATTTCGGAATATGTGGCGAAACAGCAGGCGGCAGGTGACCAGCGTTCCATGCAAGAGATTGCCACTGAATATAACGACCAGATAATCTATCCAGATAAGGTGCGCTTAAACTGCTATTACTATCGACATTACAGCTTTGTTAAGGATGTGGAAATTATTCTTGCAACGGTGTTGGGTTTTAAGGTGAAGTTTGCAGGGGAAGAGGTGTAAGCTTTTCTGCATTCCCCCATTTTTACCTTATAAAATCCCCGCAACCGAACGTTTTTCAGTAGCGTTCAGTTGCGGGGATTTCTCATGTTACGCGGCTGACGGGGAGTCAGCGCGGGATTCATTCAGGATGTACTTCCGTGGGCGGAACGTCAGCGTGGCCGCCTTCAGTTTGGCTGTTGCCGCCTTCGGGTTGAGGCTGAGGTTCCGGTTTGGGTTGGTTGCCGCCTTCGGGCTGAGGTTCTGGCTTGGGCTTGTCAGCCTCCTCCTCCTTGCGCTTGGCAGCGTTGACAGCCTGCTTGTGTTCGAGGTTGGCCTTGTAGCGGTTGACGGTAGAGTTCCAGCTGGGAATGTCCGTCTTGAAGGGGGCACCAAACATGGCGGCGGCTGATTCGAGGATGAAGCAGAGGTTGCCGTAGGCCTCGTCGGTGGCTCTGCGGGCTTCGGCCATGCCGCCCACGGTGCGCTGTTCGTTGAGGCGGTCGCGGGCATCTTGAGCCTGGGCTACAGCCTGGTTGGTGCGCTCCATCTCGTCGAAGACGGGTTTCATGCCCATGGTGGTGAGGGCTTCGGTGAAGCTCCCGTCTTTCTTGAGGTCGTCGATGATGTTGCGCAGAAGGCCGGTCTCCTTGTCGATGCCCACGCTGATGCGGAGGTTGTACTTATCAATCGTGGCGAGTATTTTCTCAGCCACTTCCCTGACGGGGGAGGCTAGGGCATTGGCGTGGGCTTTGACACAGGCACGCAGATAAGTGTAACAATTGTCACGCAGCTGGTCGTTGGCCGTGACATTTTTTACTTCTTCGTTGGAGATGAAAATCTTGAGTTGCTCGTCTTCTGTCTTCAAGGCTTCGTTGAAAGTCTTGAGGGTGTTGTTGATCAGCTCGTTTTCGTACGACTTGGCTGCGAAGAAGGTGGAACATGTGGTCATAAACTCGAAGTGGGTTCCGTTTTCGAGTTGTCTCAAGTCGATTTTAGTAATTGAAGTTTTCATGGTTTCTTGATATTTTGAGTGTGAAACAATAAAGAAATATTCGATGTTGAGGGGGAGGCGTACTTTTTACCATTCTGATATTTGAGTGCGACGCGTGTCGCAGTGCTCATACGGCTCCCGAATTTGGGCGCAACGCGTGTCGCAGTGCTCATACGGCTCCCGAATTGGGGCGCGACGCGTGTCGCAGTGCTCATACGGCTTCCGAATTGGGGTGCGACGCGTGTCGCAGTGCTCATACGGCTCCCGAATTTGGGCGCGACGCGTGTCGCAGTGCTCATACGGTTCCCGAATTTGGGCGCGACGCGTGTCGCAGTGCTCATACGGCTCC
>JABLTM010067117.1_pt1 | contig 35327 bp, 28 predicted proteins | sample 7160121 | NCBI WGS metagenome assembly JABLTM01 (sample SAMN14651224, study PRJNA627086) | human gut metagenome | isolation source: feces | host: Homo sapiens
CCGGTGTGGCGGAACTGGCAGACGCACAGGACTTAAAATCCTGCGGGACTTATACTCCCATACGGGTTCGATTCCCGTTGCCGGCATTATATCAAGGCTGTACAAGAATGAATGGATTCTTGTACAGCTTTTTTGGTGTGCAAAGATGAGAAAAAGTGTGAATATATTGATTGTATATTGAATATATCTGAAGGAAATAACAGATATAAAGAAATATTGGCAGATAAAAAGAGAATAAGCAATATGTATGATGTTGCACAGAGAGTAAAAGACATAGGGATAGAAATGTTCAGATGAATAATGAATGATATGCAATTTGCCAAACAATAGAATAAAAATTAAGCTAGAGAAATAACAATGCCAGAAATAAACACTGGTATTGTTATTTTTTTGACTTATAAGAAAAAATATAAAAAAAACCTAAAATTTGTGAAAAATTACAATGCGTCTAATATATGAGAAAAATGTCGGAAGCCAGTAAATGCGGTGGTTACGAGGTTTGCGTACAAGCTGTAAAAAAGAGTTTTATTGCTTTTAGAAAGATAATAATGTTGGTATTGTGAAATATGCACAAAATATGCACTAAATATTGGTGTGAAAGGCGACATAGTTACCAATGAAATGGATTGACTGGGTGAATCGTTTGTGTTAATCTTATGAAAGATTTCGGGAAAAGTGCGTGTTTCCCGTGCAACAATGAGATATCGTAGTAAATACGATGTTTTAGAAACAAGGAGGCAATTTATGAAAAAGAACAGAAAGCGGATTGTGGCGGCGTTCATGACGGTTCTCATGGCGTTGACATTAGTCCCAACATGGCTGTTGGGTGGTGCGTTTGCTACTACAGCTAAGGCTGATGGGAAAACTTCTCTCTCATATAAGTATAGTTCTAGTGATGCTAAAACTGTTGAGGGAAAAGTGGTTTTCAGTAAAGAACTTAAGGATGGAGACGGAACCGTTGCTTTATTACAAAGCATAGGAGAGAAAGTTACGGCAGATCCTTCAAAGAGTTATTTGACTACAAAGGCGACATCAGCAGATAAATCTATTAATTATGAAAAGGTAGCTGATGGTAATATAACAAAGGATGATTTGCCACAAGGAGGCGCCATTAAATTAACAGTAAAAAAAGACGCTGAAATCAGCTTGAAGCTGGGAGTTAATAATACAAATGTTTATTTTTGCATAGTTAAACAACAGGGAGATGCATATTCATATGTAGAAAAAATTAATGTAACAAATAAAAATAATGATGTAAATAATAAAACTTTTGAGATTACAGCACAAAGTGGAGATGTGTATTATATTTTTACAAGTAATAGTAAAATTACACCTAATTCACCAAATCCAGCTCCAAAGGAAGCAAGATTCTTTTCAATGGAATTAAAAGGTGATTTTAAAATATTACCAGCACCAGATGCGACTGCATCAGCAATAACAGCAACACAGGATACAACAGATATATCAAAGGTATCAGTTGATGTTTCTGGATTAACTGTTAATGAAAAAGGTCCGGATGCTTATTATGCTGTAGAGAGAGCTAAAACATCATATGGTTCAGATGCAGAACCAGACTGGAATGATGCAGAAGAAGTATATAAGTATACAGGAAAAGAGACATCATTTAAGTATGATGATACAGTAAGCAAGTCTGGTACATACTATTACAGAGTTGTTGGTAAGGGTGTTGCATCAGATGATTCAGTAGGTGCTGCAACAACAGCTGGTATTCAGTATGAAGCAGCGCTTGAAATCAGTGCTACAGGAGATGTTAATAAGGTAACTGCTACATGGGCAGATATTGAGACAGCTTCATCATATAATGTATATGTATATAAGAATACAGAAGCTTGCCCTGCAACAGCAACTAAGGTTGTTTCAGAAGAGGAAATAGCAGAATTTAAGAAAGCTAAAACTAGTGTTAGTTGTACAGTAGATGGTCTTGCAGCAGGTTATAAGTATAATGTTAAGGTTGATGCAGTAAGAAAATCGGGTGTAAAGAGCAGTAATATTGTTACAGTAAGAGCATTAGAGCAGATTGATACAACTAAAGCTATTACTGGAATGAAGCTTGTTGATCAGGAATCATCAATGCCTGTTACTGTAATCAGAGATAAGGGACAGATAACAGCGTTCCAGCCAGCTACAACAGGTGGTGTATCATCTAAGGGATTTAGTAATACATCATATGTTGTATTGAATAATACAGTTGCAAAGGATAAGGACTTTACTCTTACAGCAGATGTAACAGTAAAGGCTAAGCCAGCAGCGTCAGGTTCAGGACTTTATGTTGGTGCATTTACAGATATTGATAAGTCAACAGCAAATCTTTACGCAGTTGGTTTCAGAGGAGCTAACAGTGGAGTGTGTGATTTAGTTTATTACAGAAATAAGGCTGATGGTTCTTATTCAGGTGGTAAATATAATAAAGTAGTTAATGCGTATACAAATGATACAGTATATTCTGTAACAGTAACAAGAAAGAGTGGTAAGTATACTACAGAAGTCAAGACAGCAGATGGCAAAGTTAACTTTAAGTCTTCAGAGGAAGAACCTTCAAAAGCACTTATGGGCGATGTTAATGTTGGATTTGCAGTTATTGGTACAACAGCAGTAGTTAATAACTTAAAGGTTGTATCTGGTTCAGATACATTATTTGATGCTTCAACACTTACTGGTACATATTCACCATTTAGTGATAACTGGGCTGCATATGAGGGAGCATCAGTTACAGGAACAGTTAATGATAATGAGAATGGTAAAATTACAGTAACGGTTGATGGAGAAATTGGTACATATGGTGCAGGCTCAATAGATGTTAATATGTACAATGTAGCAGGTGAACTTAAAGATACTAAGACAATAACAGCATGGAACACAACATCTAATGAGGTTGAGTTTACTCCAGATGCAACTGGTGTATATTATTTTGAGGCAGTTGCAAAGAGAACAGGTGTTACAAAGACATATACATCAGCAAAATATAAGTCAGAAGGATATATTCTTCCACTTGGAGCACCGGAAATTCAGTTAAGAACAGCAGAGTCAAGTAAGATTGAAGTAACATGGGATGCAGTTCCAGAAGCAACATCTTACAAGGTTGAGTATAAGAAGAGCGATGCAACAGACTTTACAACACTTGTTGCTTCAACAACAAGCCTTTCTGCTAAGACAGGATCACTTAAAATTGGAGATACATATATTTTCAGAGTTACAGCGATAAGACAGTTAGATGGTTCAGAAAGAGTATCAAAGGAGGCTTCATTACAGGTTGCTGATCATGAACAGTTTACATGGAAGTTCTCAGCATTTGGACAGGGCGTAACTGTAAAAGAAGGAAGCCTTAATGACAAAACAGCATCTAATGATGGTTACTCAGGAGAAGTTAATTCAGGAGATGGAAAAGTTAATGTATGGTCACTTAACAGCAAAGGAAAGTTAGTACCAGCTTCAACAGATGGTTTAGCATTCTATTATGCGACAATACCTACAAGCAAGAACTTTACACTTACAGCAACAGCAAATATTAATTCTTGGACATATACTAATGGACAGGAAGGATTTGGTATTATGGCAGCAGATGCTGTTGGAGATAACGGAGATTCTTCAGTGTTCTGGAATAACTCATACATGGCTTCAGTAACTAAAGTTGAGTACTACAGCAATATTGATGAAGAAACAGGAGTTGCTTCTGTAAGTAAAACTTCTGGAGATAAGATTTCTATGAAACTTGGTATTGGTTCACAGGAAAAGATTGGTGTTACAAAGAAGAATATTGATAAGCTTAAAGATAATGATACTGATACAGTAACTAATGAATTTAAGTCATCAATGACAACTCTTGAAACATCTAAGTTGGGATCAGATCCAGGAACATATAATCTTATTGGTAATTACACTAATACAGATGAAACATTTAAGAATACAACAGTTGCTAATCCTATGACATCAGTTAAGCTTACAATCAGAAAGAATAACACAGGTTATTTTGTAAGCTATACAGATGCAAGTGGCAATACAACAACTAAGAAGTATTATGATACAGAAGCACTTAGCCAGTTAGATGAAGATAATGTTTATATTGGTTTATTTGCATCAAGAACTTGTGATGTAACATTTAGTGATATTTCACTTACAACAATTAATCCAGAGGATGATGATCCAAAGGAAGAGAGACCTATGGAATATAAGGATGTTGTTTTAGGTATATCATCTGCTTCAACAGCAAGCACAGAAGATTATAAGCTTAAGGGACTTTCTAATGTAGATGGTCATGTTGTAGTGACTAAGGGAGAAGAAGTTGTTGGCGAGGCAGATGTTAAGGCTGATGAGGCATTTACATTTGATACAAAGCTTAAGGTTGGTGATAATAAGTACACAGTAACACTTACACCAGATTCAACATTTAAGTTTGATGAATATGAGATGCCAACTTCATATGATCCAATTGAAATATCTAAGACAGTAACATATGCATACTTCACAGGTGATTTGATTTATGTAAGTGCTGAAGCTACTGCAGCAGTTGATGAAGCTAAGGCTAATGAGACTTACTCATCAAAGGCACAGATTAACTCAGGTAAGGGAACTAAGAGTAATCCAATTGATATTTACAATGCGGTTGCTTATGCAAAGGCTGGACAGAAGATTCTTCTTCTTGAAGGTGATTACAAGGTAGCTAACAACTTATTAATTCCATTTGGAATTAATGGTACAAGCGAGAAGCCAATCTACATGATGCCAGAAAAAGCTGGTACAAGAGTAGTTCTTGACTTCAAGGGTACAACAGGAGAAGGTTTAACACTTTGCGGTAATTACTGGTATATCCAGAACATAGATGTAACACATTCAGCTAATGGTAAGGATGGTATCCATGTAGCAGGAAGTTACAATGTATTAGATTGTGTTGACACATATGAGAATGGTAATACAGGTATTCAGATTAGTAGATTTTCAAATGTTCAGGCTAAGTCGGACTGGCCAGCATACAACACAATTAAGAACTGTACATCACATAACAATGCAGATGCAGGTTATGAGGATGCAGATGGATTCGCAGCTAAGTTAACAATTGGTAAGGGAAATGTATTCCTTGGCTGTATTGCACATAACAATGCAGATGACGGATGGGATTTATTTGCTAAGGTAGAAACAGGTAACATTCCTACAGTTGTAATTATGAACTGTGTAGCTTATGCAAACGGATTCCTTGAAGATGGAACTAATGCCGGAAATGGTAATGGATTTAAGATGGGTGGTTCAAGCCTTTCAGCTGGACATGTACTTCTTAATTCAATTGCATTTGATAATAAGGCTAAGGGTATTGATAGTAACTCTTGCCCAGATAATGTAGTAGTAAGTTCAACATCATATAACAACTTTAACTACAATGTTGGTTTATATACTAACGATTCTAAGAATACAAACTACAATGTATATGGTGTTCTTTCTTACAGAAATAAGTCAGTAGATTTAGCTGATAGCCTTAAGGCAAAGGGAACACAGGATGAAGCTAAGTTATATCAGGCAACTGATTATTACTGGAAAGCTGCATCAGGCGATGCTAAGGATTCAAGTGAGATATTAAGTGACGGCAGCTTTGCATCAGTAAATACTTATGCAGTAAATGTTGATACAGCAACAGCATTAGCAGATAATAATACAACATTACTTGCTGATACAGCGTCAACAATTAAGTATACAGCAAATCCGGTTAACAGAAATGCAAATGGTACTATCAGCATGAATGGTCTTATGATGCTTACAGCTCAGACAAGAGCAGCATTAGGTGCAGGCGTTGGTGCAGATTCACTTGACAGAGCTCCACAGCTTACAGCAGAGTCTAGAAAGATTCTTATCGACGCATTAGGCGAAGAAGAATTTAACAGAATTGCTTCTATGTCATTCACTTCACCAGTTCTTTCAAGAGATGGTGAGGAGGGAGCCCTTACAAAGGATTCAAGCAATATGGCATTAATGATGGTAATACTTATGGCATCTATAGCTGCAGTTGCAGGAGTAGTTGTATTTGAGAAGAAGAGAAGAATGGCAAGATAATTCTTTGAAAATGCTATTACACCAGAATGAAAACTAAATAATCTATAGTATTAAATTCCTGAGGAGTATATAATATATACGACTCAGGAATTTTAGTTTGACATAATATATGAATAATGTTACCATTTGTTTAAAATATTAGCGTGTAATTATATCAGATAATAGGAGAAAGAATGACAAAATCATTAAGTAGTACTGAAGATTTAATAAAATATATGAAAAGCCAGGGGATAAAATTTCAGGTTTTTAATGAAGAAGATACGAAAAATTTCTTGGAAGAATGTACATACTATAAAAAAGTGTCTAGCTACAAAAAGAATTTTTTGACAATTAAAGTTGGAGAAGAAAAGCTATATGCTGATTTGGATTTTGCATATTTAAAAGAGATTTCATCTATAGATGCAGATTTAAGAAGTATTATTCTGACAATAAGTCTGAATATTGAACATGCTGTTAAAGTTACAATAATTAACAAGTGTCTGGAACATGGATTTAATGGATTTGATATAGTCGAAAAATTTTTTGAAAAATATCCACAAGTAAAGGATAATATATTGAAATATATGCATAATAGTTATTGCGAAGACATTATATATAAACATAGAAACAGAATGCCAATATGGGTTGTTGTAGAGACAATTTCATTTGGAGACTTATGTCTTTTATATAAATTTATGGTGGATAATAATTATTTCGGGGATAAGAAGAAAGCTGAAATCAGGGATTCTGTAGGGATTCTTTATTCTGTACACAACATAAGAAATGCTGCGGCACATAATCACTGCTTATTAAGAGATTTGAGATATTCAGATGCTGTTTCAGATGTTGTGCATATGATATCAAGATATGTGTCGGATGTTCCTGATATAAGTAATGATCAAAGAAAAAAGGCATTAAAGACAAAATTCTACTATGATTTTACATGTTTGCTCTATTCTATTGATTATTTTATGAAAAGCCAGAAAATGAAGGATAAAGCAAAAAACAGTCTTAATGTATTTATGAAAGAAACGGCAGTCAGGCATAAAGAATATTTTACAAAATGCATACCAATAAAGAATGCTTATACATTTTTTAGAAAAATACTTGACAAATATTCATGACATGAATATCATAATACTGTGAACTTAAAAAGAGTACTTTTGTATGGACTGAGTATAACTCGGTCCTAGTTTTCTTTTATGGATAATTCCTGTTAATATAGAAGAATGAAAACTAAATAATCTATAGTATTAAATTCCTGAGGAGTATATAATATATACGACTCAGGAATTTTTTTAGGGGATTATATTATTATGAAGAGATGGATAATAAGTGCAGGATTTGTGTTAGGAATAGCTGCGTGTATGTGGATAAGTATGACCACATTTGCAGCAGATGTGGATATCAAAGCAGAGTGCGAAGACAAGGGGTATGTGTATTGTGAGAGTGGAGAGCAGGCACTTGCTAAAGCGAATGAGTATCTTGATGATGTATGCTGGGACGACAGGACCGGAATATATGTTGTTTATCCGGGAAACGATGTGTCAGGAAGTGTTAGGGTTAATAATAATCACAGCATTGCGGATTCTTATGCGGATTTTATATTTGATGTACAGGTATGTAATGAGAAGATAACGCTGCAAGGAGCTGGGTATAATCTTTTGAATGTGAAGAGATGTGCATATGAGACACATTCATATGGTATTACAAGGGAACAGGCACTGGAAGCAGACGCAGCTGCAGATGAGGTAGTGAACAAATGCAATGCAGAAAGTACTTTGGATAAAATAAGCAGTGTATATAATTATTTGTGTGATAATGTGGTTTATGACAGTGCATATGAATATGGCAGCATATATGATGCGCTGGTTGGCGAAAAAACTGTGTGCTCCGGTTATGCTGCCGCATTTCAGGTGATGATGGAAAAGCTGGATATTCCCTGTAAAATTATGGCGGGAAATGTAAATGGAACAGCACATGCGTGGAATGCAGTAAATGTATCTGGTAAATGGTATTATGTTGATGCAACATTTGCAAATACGATGGGCATGCGCGCGGACTATCTGTTATTCGGAAGCGACAGACGCGCTGATGTGTATGGGATTGGAATTGTTAGTGGAGATTATGGTACACAGATGTCTGATGATGCGCTTGTAATTGAGGATACTGGGGACAATAACGATAATAAGGCGGATGGAAATAGAAACGGATATATTATTGTTATTGCCATGGCAGTGATTGTGCTTGTCATTGCGGCGGGATGGTGTGCTTTAAGGAAAAAGAAAAGTTGAATACAAAATATGATATTTGCATAGAAGATTATAATATTATATAATATAAATTATATTGTTAAATAAAGCGCATTAACGCGTTTGGGGTACATGAATGGAAAATAATAATGTCAACAGGATGCGCGATGGCGTCCAGAATATAATCCTGTTTTTTACAGATGCATTATGTATAATGATAAGTTATTACTTATCAGGATATATATGGTTAATGGCATATAAAGGCTTTAGCAGGGAATTTGCAATGCATCAGCTCAACGGAAGTCTGGTTACAGTTCTGATTGCGTTGATTATAACGGTTGTTTTTACTAATATAGAACCTGACTTCATAGTAAGAGGAAAATTTAAGGAAGCACGTTCCATTGTTAAAAAGATATTGGTTTTTGGTGCTTTTATAGCTGTGTATGAGCTTTTGAGAAGAGGTAATGAGGAGATTCCAAGAGGAATTTATGTTGTTACGATTTTCTTGTCATGTGTATTTATGTTTTTTACCAGACAACTGGTAAAAAGGTATCTTTTTGCCAGAAGCCATAATAAAAGACATGCCCTTAATGTTATTGTGGTAACAACTAAAGACAGGGCTGCTCAGGTTATTAAGAGTATTAACAAGAAAGAAGACTGGATAAGAGATATAACTGCGCTTGTTATAGTTGATGCCAATATGGTAGGAGAAGAAATTAATGGAATCAGAGTAGGGGCTAATGCCCATACAATGATGGAATATATAAAGAATGAGATTGCTGATGAAGTTTATCTTGATCTTGACTATCAGACCAAAATCGGGTATAAGACAATGGTTATGGAACTTGAAGATATGGGTGTTACCGTTCATATGCGGCTTGAACTGCTTGAAACATTTAATGACTTCGATGCTGCAATGGGGCATCTTGGAACTATACCGGTTGTTACATTTGCTAACAGAATATTTGACTATAAGGCAATGCTTGTTAAGCGCATTATGGATATTGCAGGATCAATTGTTGGTATGATATTTTTATTCATTGCAATGATTATTTTTGGACCAATTATTAAACTGACATCGCCTGGACCTATCTTTTTTAAACAAAAGAGGGTTGGAAAAGGTGGAAGATATTTTTATATATATAAGTTCAGATCAATGTATCAGGATGCGGAGAAGAGACTTAAGGAACTGACTTCACAAAATGAAATGAGTGGATTTATGTTTAAAATGGAAGATGATCCCCGTATTACTCCAATAGGTAAGTTTTTGAGAAAGACAAGCATTGATGAATTGCCACAGTTTATTAATGTTTTCAAGGGGGATATGAGTCTTGTGGGGACAAGGCCGCCAACGGTTGGAGAATTTAAACAGTATCATGGACATCACAAGAGAAGACTGTCTATGAAACCTGGAATTACAGGAATGTGGCAGGCATACGGAAGAGATACTGTTACAGATTTTGAAGAAGTTGTTAAGATGGATCTTGAATATATTGACAACTGGAATCTTGGAATGGATATTAAGATTCTTGGAAAAACAGTGGTAACATTGTTTACAACTAAAGGAAAGTAATACATGAGGAGACATTTATATGAAAGATAAGATTAAGCTGGTGTGTAATCTGGCTAAGAATGACTTTAAGAGCAGATTTGCAGGGTCATATTTTGGAGTTATATGGGCATTTGTTAATCCGATAGTTACTATTCTGTTATATTGGTTCGTGTTTGAGAAAGCGCTGAATGCAGGAGCACAGATTACCAAGGCTGGTATTAATGTACCATTTGTTTTATGGCTTATTGCGGGTATGATTCCGTGGTTTTATTTTTCGGAAGCGTGGAGTTCAGGCACTAATTCGTTAATAGAGTACAGCTATCTTGTTAAAAAGGTTGTTTTTGATATAAGATGTCTTCCTGTCATTAAGATAATATCATCATTATTTGTACATGTATTCTTTGTGGCAGTGGGTCTTATTATATATTTATTATATGGATATTATCCAACATTGCCGACAATTCAGATAATATATTATTCATTTGCAATGATTATGTTTACATTGGCTCTGACCTATGTCACATCATCTCTGGTTGTATTTTTTAGGGATTTATCACAGATAATTGCAATTATGATGCAGGTGCTTATGTGGATGACTCCTATTCTTTGGAATATTGATTCAATGCCACTTAATTCGGTTATTTTATTTATACTTAAGTTAAATCCAATGTACTATATTGTATCAGGTTATAGAGATGCACTTATAACTAAGTTCTGGTTTTTCAACAGACCGGAGCAGACATTGTATTTCTGGGGGGTAACAATAATTTTAATGATTCTTGGAAGAAGCTTGTTTAAGAAATTACAGGTTCATTTTGCAGATGTATTATAGTTCAGAAAGGTAAAGATATGTCAGAAGTTGCGATTAGTGTAAAAGATGTGAGCAAAATGTATAAGCTCTTTGATAAAAATTCAGACAGACTTAAGGATGCATTAGGTTTTTCAAAAAAGCAATTATATAAGGAACATTATGCATTGCATCATTTATCATTTGATGTATATAAAGGTGAAACAGTAGGAATAATTGGAACTAATGGAGCCGGTAAATCTACAATATTAAAAATAATAACAGGAGTTCTTAATCCTACTGAGGGAGAACTTGAGATTAATGGAAGAATTTCGGCACTTCTGGAATTAGGAGCAGGATTTAATCCAGAATATAATGGAATTGAAAATGTTTATCTTAATGGTACAATGCTTGGTTTTACTAAAGAAGAAATCGATGAAAGACTTTCTAAGATACTTGAATTTGCAGATATAGGTGATTTCGTATATCAGCCTGTTAAGACATATTCAAGTGGTATGTTTGTGCGTCTGGCATTTGCAGTTGCTATTAACATAGATCCTGAAATTCTTATAGTGGATGAGGCATTATCAGTAGGAGATGTGTTCTTTCAGGCAAAGTGTTATCAGAAATTCGAGGATTTTAAGAGAGACGGAAAGACAATTCTTTTTGTAAGTCATGATCTTGGAAGTATATCAAGATATTGTGACAGAGTTATTCTTCTTAACAAAGGAGAGAAACAAAGCGAAGGAAAGCCTAAGGATATGATTAATCTCTATAAGAGGCTTATTACTACCAAGGCAGATAATAATCAGAATGAGAACGCTAAAGATAAGGAACTGGTATCAATTAATTCAATATCAGGTGAGTGGAAGAAGAATTTTACAGTAAATCCTAAGCTTGAGGAATATGGAGACGGCAAAGCTAATATCATAGATTTTGCTATAATTGATAATGAAGGCAATCTTACAAATGTTATTGAAAAAGGCACAAAGTTTACTGTAAAAACTAAAATCAGAATAGAAGAACCGATAAAGGATCCTATATTTACCCTTACATTCAAGAATGTAAGGGGCATAGATATTACGGGAACTAATACGATGCTGGAAGATATAAGGCTTGGTGTATGTAATGCAGGAGAATGCTATATTGCATCTTATGAGCAGGAAATGAATCTTCAGGGTGGAGAGTATCTGATTTCTATGAGTTGTACAGGATATGAGAATGGAGATTTGAAGGCACATCACAGATTGTATGATCTTCTTAGCATAACTGTAGTATCTGATAAGAACACAGTTGGATTTTATGATATGAATTCTAAGGTTACTGTAGAAAGAGTTGAATAAACTATAACAAGAGGGGAAGGTATTATATGAATGCTAACTGGTTTGAATGGCTGACAGGTATGGATAAAAGCGTATATTGTATCGGAGACAGATGCCTGTCAGTTAAGGAATACTGTAGTAAGTGTAATATTGATGCTGAATGGTCGAAAGATTTTGATGTGGAGAAATTACATAATACAGGAAGAAAGTTTGATGCTGTAATATTATGGGGGGTAAATATACCAGTTAAAAATCATCTTGCTGAGATTGTATCTGATTTTTTAACAAATGACGGCAAGCTTATAATGGTGTATGATAATCCACTGGGAGTAAGCATGTTCAATGGATTTATCCCAGCAGGAGAGAAGAAATTTTTTGCAACATTTAACAATGAAAACCAGAAATGCAGTAATACATATTATCGTAAGGATGAAATTGAAGATGTATTAAAAAGGGAAAATATAACAGGGTATAGGATATATTATCCTTATCCTAATGCGGACTATACGGAAACAATATATTCTGATAAACATATGCCTGAGAAAGGAGAACTTCATATTGAAGAATATCCTTTTGAAACATACAGAATGCAGCTTTTCAGGGAACAGAATCTGTATGACAGGCTTATAGAAGCAGGGTTATTTGAAAAATTTTCTAATTCATATATAGTAGTTGCAGGAGGCAGCCTGCCTTGTGCTGACTATGTCAAATTTTCTAACGAGAGAAGAGAAAATCTTAATATATATACGGAACTTATCAGTGGTTCACATGTGCTTAAATGCGCATCGAATGAAAAGAGTCAGAAACATATAAGCAGACTTGGACAGATATATGTCGGATTGCAGAATTCATTTGATGGTACGCCTTTAAAAGCAAATGTCTGCAATAAAATAAGTGATGCATGTGTAAGATTTGACTTTGTTAGTGGAAAAAGGCTTGATGTTATGCTGGATGAAGCTTTAGAAGAACAAGATAAGACCTCGTTTTATAAAATATTAGATAAATATCTTGAATATATCCATAAGGTATATGATTCGGGAAACTCAGAGTTTATGGATATCGATCTTATTTTCCAGAATATTATAATTGATAATGGCACATGGAATGTCATTGATTATGAGTGGACCTATGATGATAAGAGATATACGGCTGGCTTTTTAATATACAGAGCAATCCGTTATTATTATTATCAGAGCCCATCATGTCGTAATGCATTTGAAAATATAAATCAGTTGTATGAATATTGTGGAATTCTGAGCGATGACATGGATACATATGATTCGCTTGAATATGAATTTCAGGAATCAATTGTGGCAGAACACAGGGATACAGGATATAGTGATGCCAATGTGATTAAACTGTCTGATATGATGATGGATATCAGGATTGAATGCAAAAACAAAGAATGTGCTGATGATAATGGCTTTGTAACATGTCAGGTACCAGTTATTAATGATAATGTTATAATTGAAACAGAATTACCGTGTGCATGCGAAACTCTGGAATTATGTACGCCGGATACAATGATAGCAGTGGGGGACTTATGTGTTCAGGGCTGGGATGGTAAGAATAGTACATGGGTTGATACGACGGGGATAAAAAGTGTGGGGATGAAAACGGATGATAATATTTATCTGTATCCTGACACTCCGTTTATAATGACTCTGGATTTTGCGGTTCCGGTTAACAGAATACGCATGAGTATGAAGGTAATTACAAAACAAAAAGATATTATTACAATCATGCAGAAGTGGCAGGGAGAATATCTGCCAAGATTAGATGCAGCTGAACATAAAGTAGATGAGCTTACACAGTTGTGCGAAGAAAGAATGACGGTAATAGATGAATATAGACATATAATAGATGGATACAGACAGGAACTGAACAGCGTATATAACTCCAGAGGATGGAAGATGATGGAAAAAATGCGGGGGCTCAAATCAGTGTTAACTGGTAAAAATTAGTGACAATATGTGTCTAAATTGACAACTGATGAATAAAGGAATATCATTGTAATGTATGCCTAAAGGGCATGGACGATAATTAAGAATTTTACGGATATATATGTAATAATGAATACTTAGGAGACGGTATGAGTAATAAGGATAGACAGAGAAAACAGAATCGTTTTGATGATGTAAAGCATACAGTAGAAAAGCTTGAGGCACTTATAGAAGTGTTTGCTCTTATGATGGCTTATTTTATTATATGGAAATATAAGTACAGACCTATGGATTTCTACCCATATTATGGAAGTGGAAAGTATATACTGGTGGGAGTATATGCTTTCCTTATTTTCGTATTGTTCTGGCATTGCGATGCATTTAAGTTTGGACATCTTAAGCTTACAGATGTATTTATATCGCAGGTTATATCTACATTTCTTGTTAATATAGTTACATATTTACAGATATGTCTTATGGCAAAGAAAATGGTTCCTGTATATCCAATGGCTTTGTTATTTGCATTTGAGATAATTGCGGAATTTATATTAGTGTATATATATACAGGCATATATCATAGACTTTATATTCCTAAGAACATGATTATGATATATGGCAATGATGATGCTGTTACTCTTAAGTTCAAGATGGATGAAAGATCAGATAAATATAAGGTTAATAGGCTTATATCTATTGAAGAAGGATATGAGAAAATATGCAGATCAATTGCAGATTATGATGCGGTTATTATTAATGATGTATCAGCAGAAATAAGAAATGATATTCTTAAGTTCTGTTATGAGAATAAAATCAGGACATATGTTACGCCTAAGCTTACAGACATATTAATCAGCGGGGCAGATGACATAACACTCTTTGATACGCCTCTTAAGCTGGTTGATGGTCATGGATTTACTCTTACGCAGCGCGCAGTAAAGAGAACAATGGATTTAGTGTTGTGCCTTATTGCCATGATACCAGCCGCACCTATTATGCTCATTGTTGCATTATGTATTAAGATAGAGGACCGCGGACCGGTTTTCTTTAAACAGGAACGAGTTACAAGAGACGGAAAGAAGTTTGACATCCTAAAATTCAGAAGTATGATCGTTGATGCAGAAAAGGAAGGAAAGTCAATTCCAGCAACAGGAAGAGATCCAAGAATTACCAAAGTTGGAAGGGTTATCAGGGCAACAAGACTTGATGAACTTCCACAGCTTCTTAATATAATTAAAGGCGATATGAGTATAGTTGGTCCAAGACCTGAAAGAACAGAACATGTTGAAAAATATTCTGAAGAAATACCTGAGTTTCCGTTCAGACTTAAAGTAAAAGGCGGACTTACAGGATATGCGCAGATATATGGAAAGTATAATACTACTGCATATGACAAGCTGAGACTTGATCTTATGTATATAGAAAATTATTCAATATTATTAGATATAAAGCTTATTCTTATGACACTTAGAATAATGATAAAGCCAGAATCTACAGAGGGCTTTGAAAAGCAGAAAGAACTTGATGCAATGAAGGAAGAAATTCTTTCAGAATGTGCAGTAACTAGTGAGGATGCAGATAATAATGAAAAAGTCAGATAAGAAACATATTCTTGTAGTAAGCCAGTATTTTTATCCGGAACAGTTCAGAATTAATGATATATGCGAAGAATGGGTAAAAAGAGGATACATGGTTACAGTTGTTACAGGTATACCTAATTATCCTCAGGGGCAGTTCTATGAGGGTTATGGACTACACAAGAAAAGAAAAGAAACGTGGAACGGAATAGAGATAATAAGAATACCTCTTGTTGCACGAGGACATAATTCCATAGGGCTTATACTTAATTATATGTCTTTTATGATAACCGGTTTTTTCTGGAGTCATTTTACGAAAGTTAAGGCTGATATGGTATTTAATTTTGAGACATCACCGATGACACAGGTTAAAGTTGGATGCTGGTTTGCAAAAAGAAGACATATTCCTAATTATCTTTATGTGCAGGACTTATGGCCTGAGAATGTAGAAATAGTTACTGGAATACATAATCCGGTTATAATAAAACCTATAGAGAGAATGGTAAAGAAGATTTACAAGAATTGTGATTACATATTTGCTACATCACCAAGTTTTGTTGAGTCTATATGTGATATGGGCGCAGAAAAGGAAAAGGTGTATTACTGGCCACAGTATGCAGAGGAGTTTTACAAGCCAACGGATGAAACGGACATTCATCATATAAAATCAGATGACAGTTTTAAGATGATATTCACAGGCAATATTGGATATGCACAGGGATTACAGATAATTCCTAAAGCAGCACAAATAATTAAAGAAAAGAGTATAAATGCTACACTGTATATAGTGGGAGATGGCAGATATAAGAAGGAGCTTGTCAGGGAAATATCTGAGGCAGGAGTTGAGGATGTTGTTAATCTGATAGACAGACAGCCTGCAGAGAATATACCGGCGTTGTTATGCGGATGCGATGCAGCATTTGTTTCATTTATGGATAATGAACTTTTTGAAAAAACAATACCAGCAAAATTACAATCTTATATGGCATGTGGTATGCCAATAATAGCAGCGGCATCAGGTGAAACTGAGAGAGTTGTCATGGAAGCTGCTTGTGGAATGACATGTAAAATTGGAGATGCCAAAGGATTGGCGGATTGCATAGAAAGCATGGCAGCAAAAAGCATTGCGGACAGAAAGACAATGTCACAGAATGCCCTGACATATTGTCAGAAGAATTTTAACAAAAAACATCTTATGGATGTTATGGACGAGTATTTTGGAAAGTAAGATAGCGAGGAATGAAATGGGAAATAAAGGGAATGTTAATGTGAGACCATATCAGCGATGTACAAGATGTGTTATGGATACTACAGATTCTAAGATAACATTTGATGAGAATGGTGTTTGTGATCATTGCAGAAATTTTGATGTTAATATTAAGCCATACTGGAAAGCCGATGAAAACAGATATGACGAATTAATGGAAGTGGCGGAGAAAATTAAAAAGGCTGGCAAAGGCCATGACTACGATTGTATATTAGGATTAAGCGGTGGTGCGGATAGTTCTTATCTTGCATATATAGCAAAGGAAGTAATGGGATTAAGACCATTAGCTTATGTTGTTGATACTGGCTGGAATCTTAATGTTGCTGTAGAGAATATTGAGAAAATAGTCAAGGGATTAGATCTTGATATGTATACAGATGTAATTAACTGGAAAGAAATGAGTGATTTTCAGTTATCTATGTTTAAATCGCAGATATCATCGCAGGACGCTCCTCAGGATCATGCGATATTTGCATCTTTATATAATTATGCAGTTAAACATCATATTAAATATATACTTACAGGCTCAAATAATTCAACAGAATTTATAAGACCGCCAGTAGAGTGGATATATATGAATGACCTTAGAATGTACAAAGATATTCATAAGAAATTCGGAAAACGTGAAATGAAAACATATCCTACATGTGGTATTCTCAGATACAGAATACTATATAAATATTTCTTTGGAATGAAGAGATTTTTTCCACTTGATTATGTTGTATACGATAAGGCAGAAGCAGAAAAGTTTTTACATGAAAAATACGGCTGGACTAAATATGCTAATAAGCATTATGAAAATGTGTTTACAAGGTTTTTTGAGGGGTATTATCTTCCGACAAAGTTTGGATTTGATACGAGAAAAAATGTATATTCCACACAGATTCTTGCTGGTACAATGACAAGGGACGAAGCGTTGAAAATGCTCGAAACTAATCCATATGATGAAGACCAGATGGAACAGGATAAGGAATATATTGCAAAGAAACTTGGTGTTTCTGTTGAAGAATTTGATGAAATTATTCATGGAGAGAATAAGACACCAGCAGATTATAAAAATTCTATGTGGATGATAAAGCTTGGAGTTAAAGTATGTAAGCTGCTTGGCATAGAAAATAGAAATATAAGGTAGGATAAGCAAATGGTTGCAGTTGTTGATTATGGCTTAGGAAATCTTGGATCAATAGCTAATATGTTGAAGGTTATTGGAGAGAAATCAGTTATAACTAGTGAGAAAGAAAAAATAGCAAAGGCTGATAGAATTATACTTCCAGGGGTTGGGGCATATGATGCCGGTATGACTAACCTGGAGCAGCGAGGGCTTGTTGAGTTTCTTAAAGAACAAGCAGACTCTGGAAAACCAATAATGGGTATATGTCTTGGAATGCAGCTCCTTGGACGTGGAAGCGAAGAGGGAGAGAAAAATGGATTAGGATTAATACCATTTGATAATGTAAGATTTAATATTCCAGATAATATGAATCTTAAAGTCCCTCATATGGGTTGGGATATAGTGGATTTTAAGCAGAAGGATAATAAACTTTTAGAAGGAATCGGTGAGAATCAGAGATATTATTTTGTTCATTCATACCATGCAGTATGTGATAATGCGGAAAACGTACTTATGACATGTGATTATGGATATGAATTTGCAGCTGCTGTATGCAAAGACAATGTATATGGAGTACAGTTCCATCCAGAAAAAAGTCATGATTTTGGAATGCGATTGTTTGAAAACTTTGTAAGGATATAGGAGAAAGGTATGTTTACAAGACCAAGAATTATACCAGTATTATTAATTGATGACAGAGATCTTATTAAAACTATGAATTTCAAGAATCCTACATATCTAGGAGATCCTGTTAACGCGGTAAAGATATTTAACAGAAAAGGAATTGATGAGTTATCAATTCTTGATATATCAGCCACAAAACTTGGCAAAGAGCCTGATTTTGAAATCCTTGAGGATATAGCCAGTCAGGCATTTATGCCATTAAGTTATGGTGGAGGAATTAAGAATATAGATCAGGTTAAGAAACTGCTTGCAATTGGCTATGAAAAGGTTGTAATTAATACGGAATTCGTCAATAATCCACAGCTTGTTAAGGAGGCAGTTGCTCTTGCTGGAAGCCAGAGCGTAGTTATATCAATAGATGCAAAGAAAAAGAATGACAAGTATGTTTGCGCGATAAATGATGGCAAAAAAATTATAGATGAATCACCAGTGGGATTAGCAAAGAAAGCAGAAGAATTAGGCGCAGGTGAGATATTCCTGAATTCTATTGATCAGGATGGAATGATGAAAGGATATGATATTGAACTTGTTAAGAGTGTAGCTGATGCAGTGAGCATACCGGTTACTGCTTGCGGAGGTGCAGGCGGCATACAGGACTTAAAGAGGGTGCTTCAGGATGGTCATGCTCATGCTGCAGCGGGCGGAAGCATGTTTGTATATTATGGAAGATTAAAGGCAGTACTTATAACGGCACCAAGTGAGGAAGAGTTAACTGATGCCGGTATATATGGGATGTAATGTGTAAGTAAGAGGTATATGTATGAAAGATAAGTCATGGGAATATTACTCGGACAGAAATAAATTAGCACAAGAAGCACAATCAGAATTTTCCAATAGTGTAATGGTTCAGAGATATATGGATTTATATGATGCAACTTCAAATGGAGATAGAATATTGTTAATAGATGTAAATTGTAAATATTCATCGACAGGTAATATTGTGTATGATTTGTATACATATATGAAGAAATATGGAAGAAATGCGTCTGTATGTTATGGGAGAGGTAAAAAAATAAAGGAATCCAATATTATAAAGTTTGGATATGATTGGGAAACTAACTTACATGCTCTTCTTGCAAGAATAACAGGATATAATGGATGCTTTTCTTTTTTCTCAACACGAAGACTCATAAAATATATAGATAAGTATAAACCGGATGTGATTCATATACATGAATTGCATGCGTATTTTGTGAATATAAAACAACTACTTAAATATATAAAGAAGAAAAATATACCCGTTGTATGGACTTTCCATTGCGAATATATGTACACTGGAAAATGTGGACATGCATATGAGTGCACAAGGTATATGAATGAATGTGGAAAATGCCCGTATAAGAGGGAATACCCTAAGAGTTTATTTTTCGATAAAACGAAGAACATGTTAAAAATGAAGAGAAACTTATTGTCAGATATGAATCTAACTATAGTCACGCCGTCCAAGTGGCTTGAAGATAGAGTAAGAACTTCATTTTTGAAAAATAAAATAATAAAGGTAATACCAAATGGTGTGGACACATCTGTTTTTAGACCGACAGATAGTGAAGATTTAAGAAAAAAACTGAATATATCCGAGACAAAAAGAGTGGCTCTTTTTGTTGCTCCAGACATAGAAAATGAGAGAAAAGGTGGAGCGTGGGCTATTAAATTAGCACAAGTAATGAGTGATAAAAATATAGTCTTTGTAATGATTGGAAAAGTCAACGATACAGTACAACAAATGTCAAATGTGATATATGTTGGTGAAATAAAAGACAAACAACTTATGGCACAATATTATTCTTTAGCAGACTGGTATTTATTGTTTAGTCAAAGAGAAACATATTCTATGACATGCGCAGAAGCATTATGTTGTGGAACTCGTATCTTGGGATTTAAGTGTGGAGCTCCTGAAAGTGTTTTCTCTAATTCATATGCCAAATTTTATGATTATGGGGACATAAAACAACTTACTCAGATTATATCAGAATCTGTTGATTAGATAGGAAAATAGTTGATAGAAAGGTTATAAATGAAAAAAATATTATATTTGACAAATATTCCCTCACCGTATATGGTTGGATATCTTAATGAACTTGGTAAATATTGTGAAGTTGAAGCTGTATTTGAAAAGGCAGTAGATTCCACTAGACCAGGAGCTTGGGGCAATACATTAAATGATGTTAATTTTAATTATAAAATATTAACAGGAATTAATGTTAATAATAAAGTATATGGAGACAAATTAAATATTGCGCCGGATGATAAAGCGCTTTCTTTTGGCGTTATTAAGTATATTAAACAGAGTACTTATGATGTAATTATTGTGGCAAATCCATGCACACCTACAGGAATTATAGCAATTGCATATATGAAATTCAAAAAAATATCATATACAATTCAAAGTGAGGGAGGTTTTCCAGGCAGTGGAAAGGGAATTAAGGAAAAGATTAAATTGTGGCTTATGAGTGGTGCAAAAGGCTATTTTAGTACTTGTGATTTAGATGATGAATATTTTTTAAAATATGGTGCTTCTAAAAATCAAATTTATAGATATCCGTTTACATCTATGTCACAAAAGGATATACCTTCAAAAGAATATTTATTTAATAAGAGGAATCTTACTCATAGGGAGATAAGGGGGAACTTTGAAAAAATAATCCTTACAGTTGGAAGAGGGGTAAAAATGAAAGGATTTGATGTTTTACTTAAGGCTGCTAAAAATTTACCTGATAATGTTGGAATTTATTTTGTGGGAACATCTATTACTGATGAATACAAAAAAATAATTGATGAATATAATATTCAGAATACAGTATTTATAGATAATATATCGTTCGATGAATTGAAAAAATATTATTATAGTGCAGATATTTTTGTATTACCATCTAGATATGAAACATGGGGATTGGTAATTAATGAAGCGATGGCATATGGCTTACCAGTAATAACTACAGATATGTGTATAGCGGGGACAGCTTTAATACAAGATGGCATAAATGGATATATAGTTGAAACAGATAATGTTAATATGCTTAGAGAAAAATTAAAGCTGTTAATTGAGGATGAAGAAAAATGTAGGGAAATGGGAGCGATGAATAATGAATTGATTCAGACATGGACATTAGAGAATATGGGAAAGATTATGTGCGATAATATTGAAAGATTTTTAAAGAGAGGATAAATCAAAATGATTTTATATTTTAGTTCGGCGACAAACCAAGATACTTTTAATGAATTATTTAAAAAAGGTCTTATATCAGGGGCATGTCCTGCTCAGAATTTTAACTATAATATAATTGAAGGATTAAGCAGATTTGAAAAGGTTTTTTCAATTTCAGCAGTTCCATATAATGATGTAGATGTTGATTCATTTTGTTTAGAAAAAGGTAATGTTCAGTATTATACTATCGCTAATAAAAAAGGAAAACTAAGGAAGATTAGTAATATTATTCAATTAACAAATGAATCCAAAAGTATTATAAAGAAAAATGATGTGAAATATATTATATGTGATGCTATATCGACAAGTGCAAATATTGTTGCTCATAAAATTTCTAAAGAATATAATATACCATGTATAGCAATTATAACAGATATTCCTTCTATTATGAATCATGGAAATACTGGACGTTTAGATAAGATGTTGGAAAATATAATGACAAAATATGATGGATATGTATTTCTTACGGAAGCGATGAGCGAATATATAAATAAAAATAATAAACCATATATTATTATAGAAGGTTTATTTAATTTTAATGATAAAGATATTAACGTAGATAAAAAAGAACATATATGTATGTATTCTGGTGCAATATGGAAAAATTCAGGATTTGAAGAAATGATAAATGGATTTGAAATGGCAAATAAATCAGATATGCAATTACATATATACGGCGACGGAGATGGAAAAGATGGAGTCGTAAAATTGTGTGATAAGTATGAAAATGTTAAGTATATGGGATGTGTTTCTCTTGATGAGATAAGAAGAAAACAAAGACAAGCGTATCTACTTGTTAATCCAAGAAAATCAGTTAATGAATATACGAAATATTCATTTCCATCAAAAACCATGGAATATATGTCTTCTGGAACCCCTTCGCTTATGACAAAATTACCAGGAATACCAGAAGAGTATTATAAGTATGTGTATACGGTAGAGAATGAAAGCGCAGAAGGATTCTGTGATGCTTTTAAAAAAATATTTGAACAAACTGAAGAGAATTTAGAAAAAAAAGGTAAAGATGCACAGGATTTTATATTTGAAAATAAAAATAGTTTAGTTCAAACACAAAGATTATATGATTTTATTCAAGGAATATGACATGAATTATAAACAAATAATATTTAAACATTCAACAATTGTTGGCATTTTAACTTCTATTTACAATAAAATGAATATTCATAATAAAATTAGACGTGGAAAGCATAATGAAATAAAAATGAATGCAGTTTTATGCAATAATTTAAATATTGTAATAAATGGTGAAAATAATATAATTAAAATCGGGAAATTTAGTAGAATAAAGGATACCAAGATTTATATATACGGTAATAATAATATTATTGAAATAGGAGAAAGATGTTTTATTAATAAAACAGAATTTTACATTGAAGATGATTATAATAAAATAAAAGTAGGTAGACATACCTCTATGGATGGGCCAACTCATTTAGCAACAATAGAATCTACTGAAATAAATGTTGGCGAAGATTGCATGTTTTCTTCAAATGTAAATATTAGAACTGGAGATTCTCATTCTATTATGAATTTAACAGGAGAAAGAATTAATCCATCACATGATATTATAATAGGAAACCATTGTTGGATTGGTTTGAATACAATTTTATTAAAGAATACTCAGGTGGCTGATAATAGTATTATTGGTGCAGCTTCAGTTGTTACGAAAAAGTTTAATGATAGTAATGTTATAATAGCAGGTAATCCAGCAAAAGTAATAAAGGGAGATATAACATGGGAACGCGAGAGAAAGTAAGTAATTATATTGTTGATTTGTTAATTATATTAGGTGCTTTTATTATTATTTATAACCCACCCCTTATAAATTTTAACAGTATGCATATTGTAGGTGGATTGTCGATTTTCTATGTTTTGATTAATAAAATAAGGGATAATAGGTTGATAATTAATAAAAATATTGGATATTTATTGTTTGCCTTTTTTATTATCTTTTTTTATCTATTTATTAATGTTGTTTTAGTGCATGGATATTCAATATCGGAATCAATTTATCCTATTTATTTTATTTTAGATGTAATTCCTTTTGGATATGCTGTAGCAATAAATTTGAATAAAAGACATTTAACAGCAAATTATGCTTTTAATTTACTTGTTATTATGGCACTAATTCAGTCAATAATAGCCATTCTTTGTTTTTTTATCAAGGATGTGCAAATATTTTTCTTTAACAGATTTATTTCATATGGATATGGAGATGCCGAAACTTTAAAAGAATTATTAGGATATCGTATGAGGGGGTTTGCAAGCGAACTTACCTTTTCCATGCCTATAGCTCAAACTATAATATCTTTAATGTGTATTTATTCTGCAAGACAGGGGAATAAATTGATAAGGTGGATAGAGGCAGTCGTTATTTTAATTTCTGCAGTAATCAATGCGAGAATTTCTTTAGTTGTTTTCTTTTTGGGGTATATTGTTATAATTATTAAGAGTTCTTTAAAAAAGAAAATTTTATATCTTATTATTTTTGCAGTTGCTATAATAATGTTCTTTTTAGTTGGAATGCCAATGTTAAGAAAATATGCTTATCCAACATATTATTGGCTATATGAATGGATAAGCGATATGACTAAATTTATGCGAGGCGATATGTCTGGATATTATTTCTCCTATGCTACAAATCCTGCGAATCATCCAATTCCGAAAACATTTATAGGAATAATATTTGGAGAAGGATTTAGGACAATGGGAGCATTATCTACACATGGCGTTGCATCAGATATGGGATATTACAATGATCTATTTCTGGGTGGAATAATATACATGTTAATGATATATTGTGGGACTGCTCATTTATGTGTACAATTAATAAAAGATAAAAGAAACTTAGTTAGATATGTAGGAATTGTTTCTCTTATTGTTTTATTTGTTGTTAATATAAAGGCATCAATTTTTAATATGAATTCTATGCTTAATCTTTTTATTCTTATGTATGTTGTTACAAGAATGTTACATTATCAAGATGATATAGAAGGGAACAATAATGACAAAGGATCGAATGAATACAAATAAGATATCAATTATAATACCTGTATATAATGTGAAAAAATACTTATCAAAATGTATAGACTCTGTTATTAATCAATCATATGAAAATTTACAAATAATACTTGTTGATGATGGATCTACAGATGGTAGTGAACAAATATGTGATGATTATAAAAAAAAAGATAAAAGAGTTGAAGTAATACATCAAACAAACAGGGGATTATCCGCAGCTAGAAATGTAGGACTTGATATGGCAACAGGTAATTGGGTAGCTTTTTTGGATAGTGATGATTGGATTGATGCAGATATGTATGAAACATTATTGAGTGTTGCATTAGAAAAAAAGGCTGAAATTGTTTCGTGTTTAAGTGAAGACTTTATAGAAGAACAATTAATTACTGCAAGTGAGAGAAAAAATTTTGAGGTTGTTGAGTTTGGATATAATGAAATTATTAGAGAACTTGTAACTCAAAAAGCTATTAAGTTTGAGGTCTGGAATAAATTATGGAAAAGAACTTTAATAGGTGATACTCGATTTGTGGAGGGTCAAATAAGTGAAGATATTTATTTTGACAGATTATTATTTAATAAAGCTCAAAAAATATATCATATAAATTGGGTAATGCATCATTATTTAACTCAAAGAGATGGGAATACGTGTTCAACATTCAAACCAGGTAGAATGTGTGTGTACAATGAGTTTTCACAATGGATACAGCAATTGCAATACGACTATGGAAACGAATTAGCAGGCTGGATGGCATTGATAGCAGCTAATTTTGCATTAAACATGTACGAACAAGCAGTTGACACAAATCAAGAAAATTCTATAAAAACTCAACTGATAGATAAATTCAAAAGTTATTATAAAATTATGGACTCAAAGCATTTAAAGGGGCGAAAGGCTGTAAAATTATTTGCAATAAGTCCACGATTATTTATATTTATATCAAGACTAAGAAAAGGAATATATAATGAATAAGATACCCAAAAAGATACATTATTGTTGGTTTGGAGGAAATCCTCTTCCAAAAGAAACTGTTGAATATATAAAGAGTTGGAAAAAATATTGTCCAGATTATGAAATAATTGAATGGAATGAAAGTAATTTTGATATTAATTGTTGTCAATATGTAAAAGAGGCTTATGATAATAAAAAATGGGCGTTTGTATCCGATTATGCTAGATTTTGGGCACTTTTTAATATAGGTGGTGTATATTTAGATACTGATATCGAAATTTTAAAGAATTTTGACGATCTATTAAATAATAGTGCTTTCTTTGGTTTTGGAAATGAATCTTTGACTCTTCCAGTTTTCGGGGCTCAGAAGGGTACACAATTATTTAAAGATATATTAGAAGATTATTCAAAAAGAAAATTTGTAAAAAGCAATGGACAGTTTGATACAACAACAATTGAAAGAACTGCTCAGCGAATTTTAATAGATAAATATAATTTAAAAATGAATTGGCAGCATCAAGTTTTGAAAGATGATATTGCAATTTATCCGAAGGAATATTTTTGCTCAACAGATTGGCAGACAGGCATAATATCAAAAAATCCTAATCTTTATGTTATTCATTATGCTGATGGTTCATGGATGTCTGATGAACAGAAATTAGAATATTCAATAAAAAGAAAGACAATAAAAATTTTTGGAAAAAATTTAGGGAATAATATAGGAACTGCCATTGTGTTAGTAAAGCAAAAGGGATTATCTAGTATGGTAGGACCAATAAAACGATTAATCAAAAAGAGTATATATAAAATATTAATGAAAATTTTTTGGTGCTTTGCAGGAAAAAACAATAAAGTTGTAATGCAAAATTTTGCTGGGAAAGGATATGGAGATAATCCCAAATATATTGCTAAAGCTTTAATAGATTCAGATGATCAGTATGATTTAGTTTGGATAGTTAATGATATTCATAAATATAAATTCCCGAAAGAAATTAGGGTTGTAAAGAAGGGAACGCTAAAAGAAATATTTGAATTAGCGACAGCGAAGTTTTGGATAGACAATAATAGAAAACCGTATTATTTATATAAGAATCCAAAACAAAAATATATTCAGACATGGCATGGGTTTTATCCATTTAAGAAAATGGAAAAAGATGCGGAAGATTCTTTAGGAATAGATTATGTAAGAGATGCTATGCATGATGGCGAGATTACGGATTTAATGGTGTCTGGATGTAGAATAAGAACACAATTATATAAAGAATCATTTTGGTACAAAGGAGAAGTATTAAACTGTGGTACGCCTAGAAATGATATCTTCTTTAGTGGAAAAGATTATAAAAATATTGTTTATAATAAGTTAGGAATTAATAAAAATTATAATACTATATTATATTGTCCAACATTTAGAGATAATCATTCCATAAAAGCATATGATTTAGACTTTGATATGGTTTTAAAAGCTTTAAAGACAAAATTTGGTGGGGAATGGTGCTTCCTTATTAGATTACATCCCGCAGTGAGAGAACGTAGTAAAGAGTTAAAATTAACTGAAAGATGTATAGATGTATCATCATATGATGATATTCAAGAATTATTTGTGGCAGCAGATGCTATGATAACTGATTATTCTGATTGTATGTTTGAATTTTCGTTAACAAGGAAACCTGTTTGGATATACGCATCTGATTGTGAAGAATATATAGGTCAAAGAGATTTTTATTATAATATTCATGACTTACCTTTTAATATTTCAGAAAATAATAGTTCGGTTATTAATGGAATTTTAAATTATGATGATGAAACTTATCGAAAAAAAATTGATGAGTTTTTTATCAAAATAGAGTGTTATGAAAATGGAACGGCATCTCAAGCGGTTGCTAAATATATAAAATCAAATGTTTAAGGAGTAGAAAAATGGTAATTGGTGTAGTTGGTGGAATGGGCTCATATGCAACTTTGCATTTTTTTAAAAGATATTTGGAGGTTTTCTCTGCTGTTAAGGAATGGGATAGACCAAGAATGATCATTGATAACAGATGCACTATGCCTAGCAGAGTAAGGGCGATTCTTTACAACGAGAAATTTGATCAGGTTGTAAGTGAATTGTCAGAATCAATTATAAATTTAAAGAATGCAGGCTGTAGTAGTATAGTTCTTGCTTGCAATACATCACATGTATTTTTACCATATATATTAAAAAAGCATCCAGAACTTGAACCTATAGTTGAAAATATAATAGTTAATTGTTCTGAAGAAATTGTTAGAAATAATGATATTAAAGAAAAGATTTCTTTAATTGCAACAGAAGGAACAATAGAATCAAATATTTATCAAAATACAATGCAAAAGGATGGGATAAATATTCAATCTCCATCGGAAGAATTATATAAAGAATTAAGAATGTATATAGAAGCTGTTAAGCAAAATGATATTTCAGAAACTTGTTTAAAAAAATTTAAAGAGTTTATACATAATCAACCAAGTAATATCTTGATTGCTGGCTGTACTGAATTTCCAGTATTAATTGATTATCTTAGTGAAGAGGATTTTGAAGGAATAAAAATATATGATCCATTAGAGATAACTTTAAAAAAATTGCATACATCATTTTTAAAAGAATCTAGGAGTTAGTATGAAGATAGGATTAATGACGTGGCATCATACTCAAAATTATGGTACCGTATTCCAGGCATTTGCATTAAAAGAAGTATTGCAATCTTTAGGTAATGAAGTTGATTTGATTGATTATAGAAGAAAATACAATGAGCCAATTAAGCAAAGGAATATAAAAAGTTTATTTGAATCAAAATTTAAAAATAGGAATACTTCACAACAAAATTCTGTTAATGTGTATAGTATGGTGCATAATGGTTTTGAAGAGTTTTATGAAAGATATTTTTCATATTCCATTCATTGTGAATATAATGATGATTTCGAAAAAATAAATCAAATATATGACTGTTTTGTATGCGGTAGTGATCAAATATGGGGGCCAGAATGGTTAGATGGAAGATTTTATTTAGATTTCGTAGAGGGTAAAGAAAGAAAAATTGCATATGCGGCTAGTTTTGGGGTTCAGACAATAAATGATAATGATATAAAAAGAATTATAAAAAAATATATAGAAGATTTTTCCTATGTTTCGATAAGGGAAACTAATGGACAAAATTTAGCAGTACAATTATCGGGTAACAATGCTATAAAAACAGTTCTTGATCCAGTTTTTTTATTGAGTTCAAAGGAATGGGAAGAATTCGTGGATGAAGATAACGTTAAAATGTCTGGATATATGCTTATTTTCTTTCTTAAAAACAATGAAGAAAATATAAAATTATGTTTAGACAGAGCTAAACAATTATCTCTTGAACCAATAATTCTTCATTGTACACAGTCTGAGGATACTGTATATGCAAATATGGACAATCCGTATCCTAAGGAGTGGTTATCTCTTATAAAAAATGCAACTTATATATGTACAGATTCGTTTCATATGACAGCTTTTTCAATTATATTTAATATTCAATTTGAAGCATTTAATAAAGATAATAAGAATACTGGTCTTTCAAAAAATAATAGAGTATATGATTTGTTAGATAAATTGGGTATCGATAATCATATATATAATGGTCGATGGGGAAGTAACATTGATTATAAAGTTGTTAATGAAAAAATCTCTTGTCTAAGATCAGATGCTTTTGCTTTTTTAGAAAATGCGCTCAAAAATGTAGGCGCAAATTCGTTATCTAAAAAGTGTAATAAAAATTGCAATAATCAAACAAATTATTGTAATGGAAAAAGAGTGAATTGCGCAACAAGTAAATGCGGTTTTATAAAAAAGAGAATGAGTATATGGAATTTCGATTTAATGGATAGTTGTTATTCATGTAGATTATTAAGGAAGAGTCCTGAATGTATATATCAAAAACCAGTGTTTTATGATAGACTCTTAGATGATGAAAAAATGAAAAAATCGACTATTTATCTATATTTTAAATATTATTTATTATATGATATACCTAAGATTTTAAGGGAAATAAAAACAAAGTTAAAAATATAAGGTGAAGTATGCAAAAATTATATACGGTTGATAGTGAATGCTGTGGATGTTCTGCTTGTGAAGCAGTTTGTCCAGTTAATGTTATAAAGATGGAAATAAATGAGGAAGGTTTTTTTTATCCCAATATTTATAATGAAAAAAATTGCATTCAATGTGGATTATGCAAAAAAGTTTGTCCAATGAAGAGAAAAGATATAAGCCAGAATTTTTCAAAACAAATTTTTGCGGCAGTATCAAATAATCAAGATATTTGGGAAAGTAGTTCAAGTGGAGGTATTTTCACGGAGATCTGTCAAAGTCTTAAAATAGAAAATCCAGTTATATTCGGCGCTAGCTGGGATGGATTAAATGTAATTATGGATTATAGTGATGGATTGGATGATATATGTAAATTTAGGAAAAGTAAGTATGTAATTGCGAATCCAAATGGGATGTTTCAAAAAGTAAAAGAGTATTTAAATTTGGGAAGATTCGTTATTTTTTCTGGAACTCCATGTCAGATAAATGGATTGAACTTATTTTTGAATAAAAAATCGGAGAAGCTACTAACAATTGATTTTGCATGTCATGGCCAGGGGTCAAAAATAATTTTTGATAAATGGATTGAATATTTAGAAAGAACAAACAAACGAAAAGTGATTGGCTTTTCATTTAGAGAAAAAAGACGTTTAAAAGATCATATTAATTCTAATTGTTGCTCTTATGTTCTTGAGAATGGTGATAAAATTATAGAAAACAGAGATTATTATCATCATGCATATGTAAATGGATTATGTATGAGAAAATCATGTGCAGATTGTCAATTTGCGAACCACAGATTATCAGATATAACTTTGGCGGATTTTAAAAATTTAAAGAATGGTTTGCCAGATTATGAGGAAATTAGAAATGTTTCCACAGTAATTGCTAATACTGATAAAGGTAAAATGGTGATAAATAAGCTGAACAATATATCTAAATTTGAAGTGGATGATGAGTTTGTTTATAGATATAATCCTAAATTGGTTAAAGGATTACCAGGGAATCCGCAAAGAGATAACTTTATGAATGATGTTATAGTGTTAAATAAAGATGTTTCCAAAACTATAAAAAGATATGCAAAGATTTCATTAAAAGAAAAAGTGGAATATAATTGTTCAACAAAAGTATATCGTATTTTAGCTCCTGTAATGGGGGTTTTTGATAAAATTATAAATAAGTTAAAGAGATAAAAAGGAGAAAAAATGAAAGCATTAATATTAGCGGCTGGATATGGAAAGAGATTGAAACCAATAACAGACAAAATACCGAAATCTATGGTTGAAGTTAATGGCACTCCACTTTTAAAAAATACTTTAAATAATTTGGTTGATTGTGGAATAAATGATATTGGTATAGTTGTAGGACATAAAGCAGAATATATTAAGAATGCTATAGGAGATAGTTATAAAGATGCTCGAATTACATATTTTGAGAATGAAAGATATTTAACAACCAATAATGTTGTATCATTATATGTAGCTGAACAATTTATGGATGATGACGTTTTACTATTGGAATGCGATATATACTACAAAAAAGAAATGCTTGAAAAATTAATTCAGGGCAAAGGTGATTGCAGCATTTTGGTAAGTCCATTTAATAAAGATGTTATGGATGGAACAGTAATTAGAGTTTCGGAGCAAGATAAGGCAGAAGATCTTATTCTTGGTAAATGGCAAGATGAAGATTTTGATTATTCTTCAACAAGAAAGACTGTTAACTTATATAAATTTACTAAACATTTTGTAAAGGATTTATATATGCCGTTAATTAAATGGTATGTACAAAATATGTCAGAGAATAATTATTATGAAAAAGTTTTAGGTTTATTGTTATATTTGAAAGAATGCGATATAAGAGTAGTAGAAGTTCCATCTGATATGTGGTGTGAAATTGATGATGTGGATGATTTGCAGAGAGCGAGAAGATTATTTGGAGAGTAAAGGTAGCAGTAATGGAAAGTAGAACAAAGAATGGTGTTAGAAATATATATAGTGCATTTGTAAATCAAGCAATTTCAATTGTCCTACCTTTTATTGTAAGAACAGTATTTATTAGAAGTCTTGGAGAACAATATTTAGGCCTTAATAGCTTGTTTGTGTCTATTTTAAATGTATTAAATTTATCAGAATTAGGATTTGGAAGTGCATTAGTTTTTAGTATGTATAAGCCGTTGGCACAAAATGATACTAAGAAGATATGTCAGCTATTAAATGCCTACAAAAAAATATATAGGGGAATAGGCGTATCTATAATGATAATAGGAGTTTTAATAACTCCGTTTGTTCCTAAGATTATAAAGGGTAGTGTACCAAGTGATATTAATATATATGTTTTATATTTAATATATCTTTTTAATGCTTCTATAAGTTATTTTGTTTTTGCATATAAGAAGGCATTATTAAAAGCTAGCCAGAGAAGCGATATAATAAGCAATGTTGCTACAATTACAACTACAATTACAAATTTATTACAATTATTAATTTTAATTGTACTACCTAATTTTTATTTATACGTAATAATATATCCAATTTTTACTATTATAGATAATATTATAGCAGCTTATTATACTAAAAAGTTATATCCTGATATTAGATGTGAAGGAAAAATGTCAAAAGAAGATAAGCAAGAGATGAAAAAGCATGTCATAGGTATAGCAATACAAAAGTTTTGCTCTACCTCAAGAGATTCTTTTGATAATATTGTTATTTCGTTATATTTAGGATTGTCAACAATAACCATGTATAATAATTATTACTATATTATGTCTGCTGTTCATGCTGTGTTGTATCAGATACCAAATGCAATAAGAGCATCTGTGGGAAATAATATAGCAATAGAGTCTCAAGAAAAAAATTACAAAGATTTCAAAACTATGAATTTTATATACATATGGATTGTTGGAGTATGTGCAATATGTCTGTTATGTTTATTCCAACCATTTATGAATATATGGATGGGAAATAAATTAATGTTTTCATTTTCTACAGTAATTCTTATATGTGTTTATTTTTATGGATTGGGAATGTCTGATATTATATCACTGTATAAAGACGGTGCAGGATTGTGGTGGATTGGAAAAGTAAGAACTATTTCTGAGGCTATATGTAATTTGATATTAAATTTTGTTTTAGGAAAATTTTTTGGTGTCAATGGTATAATTTTTTCTTCAATTATAACATTATACATTATTGGATTAGGATATGGTGGATATATAATTTTTAAAGGATACTTTAAAAGCTATAGTTTCTTAAAATATGTTATTCATCAGCTTGGTTATATGATTGCAACTATTTTTGTTGGAGCAATTGTATATTGGATATGCAGTCTTCTTCATGGTAATGAAGTAATTATACTTTTAATAAGATTAATTATCTGTGTTGGAGTTACCAGTTTATTATTCTTTTTCATATATAGAAAAACAGAAGTTTTTTCAGAAGCTAAAAAATTCACGTTTAAGATAGTTTCAACTTTTAGGAGAAAAAGTAAATGAAGAAAAGAATTATACTATCATTAATTTTAGCGCTATTTTGTACAATTGGTTTTTGGTGTGATAATTCTTGTGAATCTAGATTATGGACTTTAGGAATAATATTTATAATCTCATTTGTTTTTGTAATGTTTTCAATACAAATCTTATATATTGTTTTCAATAGATTTGATATGAAAATTTCAATTAAAGCTATGTTGGTATTTATTATAATAGAATGGCTTATATATATTACATTATGTTATCCAGCAAGTTCTATACCATTTGATAGCTTTTATATGATAGATGAAATATATGGATTTTATCCTAAAACTAATGCGCATCCATTTTTATCAGTTATGTTGATAGGATATGCAATGAAGATAGGAACTTTTTTAGGAAATAATAATCTGGGAATATTTATATATATTCTATTTCAAACCGTTATTTTTTATTTGGGATTGATTCAGAACGTATTTCTAATGAAAAAGTGGGATGTGAAAGATAGATTTATTAAACTTATGCTTGTACTATATATTATATTACCAGTATATTTTGTCTTTTGCGCTGTAGACAGAAAAGATGTTTTGTATAGTGCGTTTATTCTTTTGTATACAGGAGTATTTACTAATGAAATTAAATCTTTGAAGGTTAAAATAATAGATTTGAATTTTTTAATGATGAATTTCTATGGGCTATTATGTGTGTTATTAAGACATAATGGTTTGGCAATAGTTTTAATTTCACAGATATTTTTAATAGTATATAATATTGCAAAAAAATGTAACACAAATTTAAAAAGAAATATATATACATTTATTAGTGTGCTGTTTTTGTATATGCTTTTTAATAAAGTTGTGTATCCACAATTAGGAGTTGGAGAAATAGAGCATTATCGCTCATATGCTACAATGAATTCTTTAAGATTCCAACAAACTGCAGCTTATATAGATAAACATTCGGATGAATTAGAAAGTAATGAAGTTGATTTGATAAACAAAATGTTTAGGGGGGGGTAGAACGGATAAGAGATTATCAAAAAGATAATGGTGATTATATGATGCTTCTAACATATTTTGATAGAGAGAGTTATATAGAGCGTGAATATAATAAATTTTGGTTTAAATCAATGTTAAAAGATCCATTTGTTTATTTTAAAGCACATATGGAATATGTATATAGATACTATTATCCTTTTTCTATATCAGATAATTCGCTTTTTACAATTTCTACTGGATATGCGAATACTGGAGAGTTTAATATCTTTAGAAGTAAATTTTCTAATCGATTTTGCAGCTACATGAATAATATTTTTTGGGGAGTTGCTAAAATTCCTATAATTAAAGCTGTTTTAAGTCCTGCATTTTATATGTGGATTTTTATGGGGCTTTTAATATGGAGTATATTATCAAAAAATGCTAAGTGTTTAATTGCTTTAGGAATTCCATTTGTTCAAATAATAATAAATCTGATGGGGTTATTACCAGTAAATGGAGCTTTACATTATGCATATTCTTTTATAATCCTTATGCCATTTTTATTGGCATTTATTTTAAATGAAAGAGAAGAAACATTGAATGAAATATAAATAGAGTCTATAGATAATTATTGGCTATAGTATTTTGATTGTAAAAATCCGGGACAATGTCTCGGATTTTTTATTTTATATAAAACTATCTTGATAAGAAGGTGACAGTATAATACTATATTTTTAGTTGGAATCGAAGTTAATAGTCAGATTAAATTTTGAACATAATTTAAAGAAAGGCGCGAATATGAGAAAAATAATCCGATTTATAAACAATTATTCAAAGGATATAATACAATTAGGGTTATCATTAGTTGTAATAGTTATAGCGTTTGTAGTGTACCATAAGGGAATAGATGAAATTAATATAGATATATTTATTACTTTTATATATGTATGTGTATGTACTTTCTTAGCAAATGTCATATATTATTGGATGATTATTCCGGAGCTCTCTGAGCCACCTGTCCGGACTTTGGGAGCCACCATTCCGGAGAATGAGAGCCACATATTCCGGTAATTCAG
>JABLTM010015055.1_pt1 | contig 35220 bp, 32 predicted proteins | sample 7160121 | NCBI WGS metagenome assembly JABLTM01 (sample SAMN14651224, study PRJNA627086) | human gut metagenome | isolation source: feces | host: Homo sapiens
TCTGCCGTTCCCCCCACTTTAAAGTAATCGACAAGATGCTTCTTACCTCAGATGGAAAAAGACTGATTTCCTACTGGGGGAAGGAGAATTTTGTCAATGTGCCACAAGGAGTGGAGAGCATTGGAAACAATGCATTTGCATGGTGTAAAGCCTTAACATGCATCATACTACCACAAGGAATAGAGCGCATTGGAAACTCAGCATTTTCATGCTGCGAAGCCTTAACAAGCATCACACTGCCACAAGGAGTGGAGAGCATTGGAAATTACACATTTTCAAACTGCAAAGCCTTAACAAGCATCACACTGCCACAAGGAGTGGAGAGCATTGGAAACGAAGCATTTTACTACTGTGATGCCTTAACAAGCATCCGTATTCCCAAAGGCACCCTAGCCCACTTCCAAAGGATATTATCCTCATACCTCCACGGAAAATTTCGTAAATGCTAACACCCCTCATGATAAATGTTTCGCAACGACACGATGAAGAACATCAAACGCACGGTGCGACGTTTCGGAATGCTCCTGAGACACTGCAAGGGCGTTGACAAGGAAGCGGTGTGACAGGGTCGCAGCTGTAGTAGGGTCGCGGCATGCCGCGACCCATAGCCCAAGCGTCCTTTTCCTGCACGAAAAAATAGTTTGGCATACGCATACGCGACCCGCCCCCACCTGTGATTCCATAGCAAAAGCATCTTCCCCCGTACGCGCAGAAAAAAATGAACGGTGATAAAAGCGCGGAATAAACGCACACGAAACGCGCCTTTTGCTTGGCATGGACGGCACTTTGCTGTATTTTTGTTCTGCCAATCGGAACATTCCGAACACATTACGCACAAATTATTTACTTGATATGTACGATAACTACGTTAAACTCCAAATAGAAGGTCTGACTCGCGGGAGTGAGTTGCAGGATGCGTTTATCCTTGTGTTGAGCGAACGGGAGAATGAACAGTTTCTGCCCATTCTCGTGAATCATGAGGGATACCTCCGCCTGAAAGCGGCACTCCACGATGGCGACTATACTCCGACGAAGCTGATGAACCAGTTGGCTCGACGGGTGGGCATGACGCTCATCGGGGTGCGCATCATGGCTCCGAAAAATGGGGAAACGAATGCGCTGATTGACTTTGAACTCATCAACGAGGTCGTATCGATTTCGGTTCCTGTGGCGGATGCGGTCATCGCTGCCCTCGAAACGAAAGCGGACCTTTGGACGGCGAAGGACAACTTCTTCCGCCAACACCCACAAAGTGATAACCCTAACGCGGTGGCACTGCCGCTCTCGGCGATGAATGAGAAACTCCTCCGCGAAGCCCTTGAAGGGGCGGTCGAGGAGGAGAACTTTGAACTGGCGGGCATCCTGCGTGACGAACTCAAGAAACGAGAACAAACCGAGGAGGAGAAGGAAGCTTAACTGAACGGTATAAACTGGAAGAAATGTGCGAACTACAAACGCTAAAAACGTTCCTGCTGTTTTTCAGTACTTCGTTGACTCTGGCTCTCATCTACTTCACCCCCCTCAAATTGTCTACATCAAATTCCTAAACTCTGTAATTCCTAATCTACTCTCCCCATGCGCGAAACTCATCTCTTTTACGATCCTGAACTGTCTGCCCACGATGGCGCACTGCCTGCCGAAGAGGCGGCACACGCTGTACGCGTGTTGCGAATGAAGGAAGGCGACGAACTGACGCTGACCGACGGACGCGGTCACTTTGCTTTGGCATCGATTACGGCGGCTACGCCGAAACGCTGTCTGTATCGCACGACACAACAATGGGACGACCCGAAGCTGTGGAATGGCAACATCCGTCTGGCGGTGGCACCCACAAAAAACATGGACCGCATGGAATGGTTCTGCGAGAAGGCTACCGAAATCGGTGTGGACAGCATTCACTTGCTGCTCTGCGACAATTCGGAACGCCGCGTGGTTAAGACGGAGCGACTGGAGAAAATCGTGACGGGCGCAATGAAGCAAAGCCACAAAGCACAGAAACCGGAAGTGGAGGAACTGGTGAAGTTTATGGACTTTGTGAAACGGGATTTCCCGGCAGACTGCCAACGTTTCATTGCACACTGCCACACTCCGCAGGAAACTGACGAAGGAACTGCTAACGAACAGACGTTGCACTTGACGAACCGTAACTTCCTCGGAGACTTGCTTCAGGCTGACGGTGACGCGGTGGTACTCATCGGTCCGGAAGGAGACTTTACGCCCGAAGAAGTGGCGGCGGCAGAAGCGGCGGGATTCCAACCCATCAGTCTGGGCGAAAGCCGACTGCGCACGGAAACGGCCGCGCTGGTGGCGGTGCACTTGATGTACCTGGCAAAGCGGTTGCGAACGAAGCAATAAAGGCTGGTTCTATAAAATTATCGGTTAACGTTTTCTCAACTGCTGATGTGTACTCGTCGGTTACGAGGCCACATTTACTCCATCACAATGTGTACTCGTCGGCTACGAGGCCACATTTCTCCGTTACAATGTGTACGCGTCGGCTACGAGGCCACATTTCCTCACTCGAAAGCTAACTGACACGGAGTGAATGGAGTACTTACGGCGCATGTAAATGCTTCGCACAGTCCTTCGTAACAAGCGTGTCGCACCCCCTTAATTCATTCCCCCCTATGCATACGATTCAACTGAACCAACTGTTGCCACAGGTGTTTGCACAAATGCCTGACCTCGTGAGTGAGGTATGGCGGCAAGATGTGACGCTGGAAAAAGGCAAAGCATACTTGATTGAGGCTTCTTCGGGAACGGGGAAATCGACGCTTTGCAGTTACTTGCTCGGCTATCGCCGGGACTACGCGGGCCACTTGCGCTTTGACAACCGCGACGCACGAACGCTGTCGGTTGCCGAGTGGACGGCGGTGCGCACGCGCCACATTAGCCAACTCTTTCAGGAACTGCGCCTCTTCCCCGAACTGACTGCTCTGGAAAACGTGCTGATCAAGAACGAGCTGACGCACCACCGTTCGACAGAAACGATACGCTCGTGGTTTGAGCGGTTGGGCATCGGTGACAAAATCGAGACACCCATCGGCCGAATGAGTTTCGGACAGCAGCAACGCGTGGCACTGATGCGTGCCCTCGTGCAACCCTTTGACTTTATCTTAGCTGACGAGCCTATCAGCCACTTGGACGAACACAACGCGGCTGAAATGGCCTCCTTACTCTGTGAGGAAGCTCAGGCGCATGGTGCAGGCATTATTGTCACCAGCATTGGCAAGGCTTTGCCGATGGACTATGACCGAAAACTGCAGCTATAAAGGACATTCCTTTCTTTTTGAACAACTCGGAATAGCGAAGGAGATTGGCTTGGCACAAGCAGGAGAGGTGCATTACCGCTCTACAAACGTTGCCTAGGCTTGACGACCTTCCCTCATCCCTCATCACTCCCCTCTCTTCACCTCTTTATTCCCTATTTCCTATCAACCTCATGACTCCTCTTCTTTCTTTGTATAAACAATGGTGTGGCGAAGCTCCGCTGAGTGTGGAGACCTTGCCCAAAGCGGGCAGTAACCGCCAATATGTACGTATGTTTCGAGCAGACGGCTCGTCTGTCATCGGTGTAATGGGGCCTTCGGTTCATGAAAACCGTTGCTTTGTCTACCTGGCTAGCCACTTCTATGCACAGGGACTGCCCATGCCCCGCATCTATGCCTTCAGCGACGAAGAAGATTGCTACATTCAGGAAGACTTGGGTCACACATCACTCTATGATGCACTCGCCCCGGCACGCAACCGAAACTATGAATACGGAGAGAAAGAAAAGGAACTGCTAACACGCACCATTCGCCGCCTGGCACATGTACAGGTCACCGGGGCTGAGGGACTGCACTTTGACCGTTGCCTGGAACCGATTGAGTTTGATGTCAGAGCGGCGATGTTCGATCTCAATTACTTCAAATACTGTTTTCTCAAGACTACGGATTTGCCCTTCGACGAGGGAAAATTGGAAGATGACTTTCAACGCTTTGCAGCTGACTTGGTGGGCAATACGGCCGAGGAGCATTTCTTCCTTTACCGTGACTTCCAGGCGCGCAACGTGATGTTGGACCCGACGGGCGAACCGCACTTTATTGACTTCCAAGGCGGCATGAAGGGGCCATTGCAATATGACGTGGCTTCCTTCCTGTGGCAAGCTTCGGCACGCTACCCGCAGACGCTGCGCGAGGCATTGATTGGCGAATACATAGACGAGTTGCGCACGCTGCTTCCAGGATTTGCGGAAGAGCGTTTCCGTCACCGCCTCGAACAGTTTGTGCTTTTCCGCATTCTCCAGGTGCTCGGAGCTTACGGACTGCGGGGGTACGTGGAGCGCAAGAAGTACTTCCTCGACAGCATTCCCCCCGCCATCCAAAACCTGCGCCGCATGTTGCTCGACGGAGCTGCACTCGCCTATCCTTGTCTGAACGAAACGCTTCACCGACTGACGGAGTTGCCGCAGTTTAACCCGCATCCCGCAACACACGGCGAAGCTTCGGTCTCCCGCTACGACGGAAAGGGACCGCTCCGGGTACGCATCTTCAGCTTTAGTTACAAGAAGGGAATCCCGGCAGACGAATCGGGGAACGGGGGCGGTTATGTATTTGATTGCCGCAGTACCCACAACCCGGGACGATACGAACCGTATAAGAAACTGACGGGACTCGACGAACCTGTGATTCGCTTCCTGGAGGACGATGGTGAAATTCTGGCTTTCCTCGATTCGGTCTATAAACTCGCCGATGCCCACGTGGCACGCTACATACAACGGGGTTTTACGGACTTGATGTTCTCCTTCGGCTGTACGGGCGGACAGCACCGCAGTGTCTATTCGGCACAACACCTTGCGGAACACCTGCATAAGAAATTTGGCATTGAAATAAACATCTGTCACCGAGAGCAGGGTATCACTGCCACATTGCAAGCAATCTCACATAATCAATAATCAAACGGACAAAGCATTTAGGTAAAAAACAGTCTTTAGGTAATGCTTACTGCTACATGGACTCTACAAAAAATCGCAGAGAAACGTACCTACGTATTACATTATACATTACCTTTGCTAACGTCCTTCACCCGAAACGGTATGACTCATCCACTCTTTCATTCTATCAGTCAAGCACTCGAAGCGGGAAATCTTGCTGAGGCTCAACGCTTGATTAGCGAAACTAAAACGACCGAACAGTCGAACGCAATGCTTTACTTCCTCGAAGGTAAACTTGAAATGAAACAAGCTAACTGGGGAGCAGCAATGAGCTGTTTTCTGAAAGCGGAAGCACTCGATGCTGATTCGCCTGCTCGTGAATGCCGCTTGATGCTGAAAGACATCATGGAGTTTTACAACAAGGATATGTTCAACCAATAACTGTCAGCCGAAGCGAAGGAGCCGCTAAAAGGAAACGGTACGACACGGTCAATAGAAGACGATTCCCAGGAAGACTGAAAAGTAGCAGAACATGCTGACGCTACAGAAAGCTGTTGCTTTACGTTCGTCTATCTCGGTCAGCTTCTTCTATTCCCCATTGCGTACTTCTACTCATTAGCAACCTTCGCCGCTTGACTAATACCCTCCACACTATGAGCAAAATCAAAGGAGCCGTAGTCATTGACACGGAACGATGCAAGGGTTGTGGACTCTGCATCGTGGCCTGTCCCACTCAAACGCTCGCCCTCTCTGAAAATGCGGTCAACCATAAAGGTTATGCTTACTGTCAAGAAGTGGCAGAAACTTGCATCGGTTGCGCTTCGTGCGCCATTGTTTGCCCTGATGGTTGCATCAGCGTGTATCGGAAGAAAGTGAACGAATAAGGACTTGATTTGTCAAAGCGATTCACTCTCTCCTACTCTTTTCTGAAGTCGGGCTCAGTCTCAATAAGACTAACCGAAAAAACAAAAAGGTGTCGACATGACACTGACACTAAACTCTCCCCTTCCATGAAAGAAGAAAATGAAATTCTCCTTCTAAAAGGAAATGAAGCCATTGCCCGCGCTGCAATCCGTTGCGGTTGCGACGGCTACTTTGGCTACCCTATTACGCCTCAAAGCGAAGTGCTCGAAACCTTGGCTGAACTCAAACCGTGGGAAACTACGGGTATGGTGGTGCTCCAAGCTGAGAGCGAAGTGGCATCTATCAATATGCTCTACGGAGGTGGCGGCACGGGTAAACGTGTGATGACCTCCTCCTCTTCTCCCGGTATTGCCCTCATGCAGGAAGGCATCAGCTATATGGCAGGTGCTGAAATTCCGGGCTTGATTGTCAACGTACAACGTGGCGGACCGGGTCTCGGAACGATTCAGCCCTCACAGAGTGACTACAACCAGGCTACGCGCGGCGGTGGCAACGGTGACTATAACGTGATTGTACTTGCACCGGCTTCGGTACAGGAAATGGCGGACTTTGTGGACTTGGCCTTTACGCTTGCCTTCCGTTACCGCACGCCGGCGATGATTCTCTCGGATGGTGTCATCGGTCAGATGATGGAGAAGGTGGTGCTCCCGCCCTTCAGACCTCGCCGAACTGAAGAGGAAATCGCTGAAGAATGTCCTTGGGCTGCCAACGGACACGGTATTAAGCAACGCGGTCCGCAGGTTATTACTTCGCTCGAACTGGAACCGAACAAGATGGAGCTCAAGAACCAACACTTGCAGGCGAAGTACAAGGAAATCAAAGAAAAGGAAGTGCGCTACGAAACGAAGCTGATGGACGATGCGGAATGGGCTATCGTGGCATTCGGCTCTGCGGCTCGTATTTCTCAAAAGGCTATGGAGTCGGCCCGCAAGAAGGGTATGCGCGTCGGATTGTTCCGTCCCATTACACTGTGGCCTTTCCCTGAAAAAGAAATTGCAGATCTTTCGCGCCGCGTGAAGGGTATCCTCGTGGTGGAAATCAATGCGGGACAAATGGTTTTCGATGTTCGCTGTGCGGCTGAAGGACGCATCCCTGTAGACCAATATGGCCGACTGGGTGGCATCGTTCCCGATCCGGATGAAATCATTGATGCCCTGCTTAAACTCCAACAGAAGGCGTAACTGGTCGAACCTGTAACTCGATTAGCCTCTCTGTAACCAACTTTGTCGAGCTATCGACTCCTGACATACTACGTATTACTTAAGCACTATGCTCAATAATCCTTATCAACACGACGATCGCGACATTCTGGAACGACTGAGACACCCCGAACGCGAAACGGAACGACGCAAAATGAGCCGTAACCTTTTCTTACGTAACATTCTGAACTCGCTCTTTATCCTGCTTGCGGTGGTGGCCATGGGGGGCATCTTACTTGCAGATGCTAAAAATATGATGCCCTGGTATATCGTTGGACTCTTTGCCGTCATTGTCAAAATGGTAGAGGTCATGCTCCGTATGCCAGGTATCAAGAAATAATCAGAATATCCATCTCATCACAAACAGTCAGTATATGACAAGAGAAGAGATTATCAGTCCGGAGAATTTGGTTTATGAAAAACCGAAACTCCTCAACGATATGGGCATGCACTATTGCCCGGGCTGCTCACACGGCGTGGTTCATAAACTCATTGCCGAAGTGATTGCCGAAATGGGAATGGAGGATCACACCATCGGAATCAGTCCTGTGGGTTGTGCTGTCTTCGCTTACCGTTACATTGACATTGACTGGCAAGAGTCAGCACACGGACGTGCACCGGCGTTGGCTACTGCCTGCAAACGCCTTTGGCCCGACCGCCTCGTCTTTACCTACCAAGGTGACGGTGACTTGGCTTGCATCGGTACGGCTGAAACAATTCACGCACTCAACCGTGGCGAAAACATCACGATTATCTTCATTAACAATGCTATCTACGGCATGACGGGCGGACAAATGGCTCCGACCACGCTTGTGGGTATGAAGACGGTTACTTGTCCTTACGGTCGCGACCCGAAATTGCACGGCTATCCGCTGAACATCACGGATTTGGCCGCTCGACTCGAGGGTACGGCATACGTTACTCGTCAAAGTGTACACAGTGTTGCGGCGATTCGCAAAGCGAAAAAGGCGATTCGCAAAGCGTTTGAGAATTCAATGGCGGGTAAAGGGTCAAACCTCGTTGAAATCGTTGCTACTTGTTCGTCGGGTTGGAAACTTTCTCCCGTTAAGGCCAATGAATGGATGGAGGAACACATGTTTGACTTCTACCACACTGGTGACCTCAAGGACAAGGAATAACAGATTCATAGTTCCCCAACGGAAAGCCTACGGCATACGGACTCAACGGATATAGTACTCAAGTGCTCGCTGAAACGAATGCAAGGCTTATCATTCCCTACAAATTAACTCCTATGAAACAAGAAATCATCATATCCGGCTTCGGTGGTCAAGGCGTTCTCTCTATGGGTAAAATTCTCGCCTACGCCGCTCTCATGGAAGGCAAAGAGGTGACTTGGATGCCTGCCTATGGTCCCGAACAGCGTGGAGGTACGGCTAACGTCACCGTCATCATCAGTGACGAACCGATTTCCTCGCCGATTCTCAGCCGCTACGATACGGCTATCCTGCTGAATCAGCCTTCGCTGGATAAATTCCAACCCAAGGTGAAACCCGAAGGTACCTTGATTTATGACAGTTTCGGCATCCTGGAAAAACCTACACGCACGGACATTACATCTTGGCAAATCCCTGCCATGGAAAAGGCTGCCGAAATGTCACTGATGAAGTGCTTCAATATGTTTATCCTCGGCGGATACCTCAAGTTGCACCCTATCGTTAGCACGGAGAGTGTCATGAAAGCACTGCGCAAAACGCTTCCCGAACGTCACCACCACCTCCTTCCCATGAATGAACAGGCTATCCTGACGGGAATGGAGATTGTCCGACAGCAGGAATAAAAGACTGGGGCTGTAAAGTGACCATAAGGTACTTGCTACAGTACTTAGTTACGGATGCGAGATCGTAACCTTATTCACACCCACTCCCCTACAATTACATAACTGAAAACTTCATTATATTCACTCACAAATACATCACTCCTATGGCAAACCGTAGACAGCTCAAGAAGAGCATTAAGTTAGTGACTGGCGAACTCTTCGCTGACTGTGTAGCACTCAGCATGTGCGAACAAGGCGACCAGGCTAAGTTGGACAGCTTGATGACTGAAGTCATTGCACTTCATGCTGATTATGTTGCACGCATCAGCCACACTGAACGTGGTTCTGAACGTGAGTTCTACCGCAAACTACGCCAGGAATTTACTGAAAAGGTAAATGACTTGAGCGAACGCATCGTTCAGGCATAACTTTACATAGCGTGGAGCATTGGCACGAAAATTCCAGCAGGGGGGAATAGGCTACAATCGTAGATTTTCAACCTGTAGATTTTCGTCAACCAACGCTCCACGCTTTTCTTCTCTCCCTTTCCATACACCTATTTATATGTTTCAATCACTCTGTCAAACGATTCTCTTCAAGTGCTTGGGTTGGAAAAAGAATGTCACTGAACCATTCCCTGAAAAGTGTATCATCTGCATCGCTCCACATACCAGTAACTGGGATTTCTTCATCGGTAAAGCGTATTGTACAGCAATCGGCTTGACTTCAAACTTTCTGATGAAAAAGGAATGGTTCTTTTGGCCACTCGGTCCGATATTTCGCCGCATGGGCGGTATTCCTGTAGAACGTAGCCGCCACACCAGCATGACCGATACACTTGCGAACCTCGCAAGCCAATCACCACACTTTATGTTGGCTGTCACGCCAGAAGGTACTCGCTCGCGTGTAACGCAATGGAAACGCGGTTTTTACTTCATTGCCTTGAAAGCGAAACTCCCTATCCTACTCTACGGCATTGATTATGCTACCAAGACGATTATCTGTACCCGTACACTGATTCCTTCAGGAGACGTGGAAGCCGATATGCGTATCATCATGGACTATTATCGCAATATCCACGCAAAATATCCCGAGAAATTTGCGGTTGAACCCTAACAAAACTGATAGATCAGGCCTCTAAGCGTTGAAGAACTTCCCCAACCAACCACTTCAGTGGGTTCTTTCAACCTTTTGGTACAAGGGGAATTCACGCAACATAGATGTTCTTGATCACCCAAAACAATTATTGCTGTCCGATAAAACTCCAATACAGCAATACAAAACAATAGTGCCCTGTTTGCTTCTCGTAAAGCAAACAGGGCACTATTTCTATGTTTCAATCCAAGAAGGATTTATCGACCTTTACTCACCAACTATAGCCTTGCTATCGTACGCGCCAATGGTGTCCGTCATAAACGACCGGAAAGAGGATTTCCTCGTGCGTACCATCCTTATAGGTAACTGTAAGGAATACATTCGCCACACGGTTGGAATCATACATTTCGGTACGTTCAACACGCACACTTGCCAGGCCTTGCTTCTCTTCCACAACCTTCTGCTGATGATGGCGAAGCAAACGCTCCATCTGCTTGCGGTAAGCCTCTGTCGTACTGTCGCACGATTCCATAGCAGCTACATAATCAGCAAACTGCCCTTTGGCACGAAGCTGATAATAATAGAGTGCCGCTGAATCAGCCTGTTCCGTATGCACTTGTTTCTCAGCCGCATCCTCCTTTGAATTACAAGAAGGCACCAAGAACGAAGCAGTTAACAGAAGAACCAAGCTGGAAAGAAAAGAACGAAGCATAAAAGGTGGTGTGATTTATTTCTGACGCAAGAAGATGTTGATCGGTGTACCCGTGAAATCCCAGCGTTCGCGAATCTTGTTTTCAAGGAAACGCTTGTACGGCTCCTTAACGTATTGGGGCAAGTTCGCATAAAAGACGAACGAAGGAATCTGCGTATTAGGCAACTGGGCACAATACTTAATCTTAATGTATTTACCCTTAATTGAAGGGGGCGGATAAGCCTCAATCAACGGAAGCATTTCCTCATTGAGCTTCGAGGTACTTACACGACGCTTACGAGCAAGGTAAACTTCCTTGGCAGTTTCGAGCACCTTGAAAATACGCTGCTTGGTCAGTGCTGATGCAAAAATAATGGGGAAGTCTACGAAGGGAGCCAAACGATCGCGGATAGCGGCCTCAAAATGCTTGATAGCTTCATTCGACTTATCTTCTACCAAGTCCCATTTATTGACTACAACAACCAGACTCTTCATATTGCGCTGGATAATCTGCACAATGTTCAAGTCCTGGCTCTCAATACCACGCGTAGCATCAATCATCAAGATGCAGACATCAGAATTTTCAATCGAACGGATGGCACGCATCACCGAATAAAATTCGAGATCCTCTGTCACCTTATTCTTGCGACGAATACCTGCAGTATCTACGATATAGAAATCGAAACCGAACTTGGTGTAACGCGTCAGAATACTGTCACGCGTAGTACCGGCAATATCCGTCACGATGTTACGATCCTCGCCGAGGAAAGCATTGATAATGCTGCTCTTGCCTGCATTAGGACGACCAACGACACTGAAGCGGGGAATATTGTCCTCCTCACCTTCTTCCATGGCATCCGATCCCAACTTCTCGATAATGATATCAAGCAAATCACCCGTACCACTACCCGTAGCTGCCGAAACGCAATAGGGATCTCCCAAACCAAGCTTATAAAACTCGGGCGCAGAATAGATGTCAATGTTGTTATCTGCCTTGTTCGCACAAAGCACTACAGGTACTTTCGTACGACGCAAAATAGAGGCTACTTCTGAATCGAGGTCGGTGATACCATTTTTGACATCTACCAAGAAGAGAATCAAATCGGCTTCTTCCGTAGCAAGTACCACCTGCTTACGAATTTCCCCTTCAAAGATATCGTCGGAGTTAACCACCCAACCGCCGGTATCAACCAGCGAAAATTCTTTATTACCCCATTCACATTTACCATACTGACGGTCACGCGTAGTACCGGCTTCATCGCTGACAATGGCCTGGCGCGTTCCCGTGAGGCGGTTGAACAGAGTCGATTTGCCGACATTCGGTCGGCCGACAATGGCTACTAATTTAGACACTTTCTTTTACTGTTAAAACTGTGATGTAACAAGCTTCGGGTTAGGCGAAAATCAGTCCAGCTTATAGCCGTAGGCCTCCAGACGCTTCGTATTATTACGCCAATCCTTGTCTACCTTGACAAAGATTTCCAAGAAGATGGATTTACCGAAGAATTTCTCCATGGTCTTTCTCGCCTCGGTTGACACCTTCTTGAGTGCCACACCGCGATGACCAATGATAATACCCTTTTGACTGTCGCGCTCCACATAAATTACCGCACGGATATGGATGCGCTTCTCTTCCTCCTTAAACTCTTCTACAACCACTTCGACTGCATAGGGAATCTCCTTATCGTAGTAAAGCAAAATCTTCTCACGAAGAATCTCCGTTACAAAGAAGCGGGCAGGCTTGTCTGTCCATTGATCCTTATCAAAGTAAGGCGGTGAATCGGGCAAAAGTTCGCGAATGCGAGCCAATACACGGTCTACATTAAACTTTGCCTGAGCCGAAATCGGATAAATCTCAGCTTCGGGTAAAGCCTCATGCCATTGTGCCACCAACGTTTCCAGTTCTTTCTGATTCGACAAATCAATCTTGTTGATGAGTATCAAAACTGGAACCTTCATCTTTTGGACACGTGCCAAGAATTCGCTGTTCTTGTCAAACTTCTCAACAACGTCCGTCACATACAGCAACACATCGGCATCTTGAAGAGCAGAAACCGAGAAGGCAAGCATTTCCTCCTGAAGTTTATAATTGGGCTTCAGAACCCCCGGAGTATCCGAGAAGACAATCTGCGAATCCTCCGTGTTGATAATCCCCATGATGCGGTGACGCGTAGTCTGCGCCTTGAAGGTTGCAATCGAAATGCGTTCGCCCATGAAGAGATTCATGAGCGTAGACTTTCCCACATTGGGATTGCCTACGATATTGACAAAACCAGCTTTATGCACTTGATCAAAGTTTTAGGCGAAAGAAAGGTAAAGCGTTCAGCCTGCGCGGCTACCTTTAGGTAAAAAGAATGTCTAAAGTAAAAGCCACGACACGCTCAACGCTCTACGAAAAATGGTTATTATTTAGCTGTATATCCCCACTTCAGGTAAGCAGCACCCCAAGTAAAGCCTGCACCAAAGGCACAGAGAATCAGGTTATCACCCTTCTTGAGTTGCTTCTCATAGTCCCAAAGAGCCAAGGGAAGCGTACCTGCAGAAGTATTACCGTAACGCTGGATGTTGAGCATCACCTTATCCATAGGCACTTCCAAACGATTAGCAACAGCTTCGATAATGCGCACATTAGCCTGATGCGGAACGATGTAAGCAATGTTCTCCTTATCCAGACCATTGCGTTCAGCAATCAGCGCCGTTGCGTCACTCATGTTCGTCACGGCGAACTTAAACACCGTGCGACCTTCCTGATGGAGGTAATGCATACGGTGGTCAATCGTGAAGTAAGAAGGGCTGCATACAGAGCCGCCTGCCTTCAGACAGAGGAAAGGAAGGCCCTTACCATCCGTACGCAAGTAGCTATCCTGCCATCCCAGTCCTTCTTCATCCATTGAAGGTTCAACCAAAACGGCAGCAGCACCATCACCAAAGATTGGACAAGTAGCACGATCCGTGTAGTCAACAACTGACGACATCTTGTCTGCACCACAAACTACGACCTTCTTGTATCGACCACTCTGCACCATGCTCGCAGCCGTATCCATGGCAAAGAGAAAACCACAGCAAGCTGCTTGCATATCCAGCGCGAAAGCGTTCTTCATACCCAAACGACCAATCACGATGCTAGACGTAGAAGGGAAATGATAGTCAGGCGTAGTCGTTGCAACAATTACACAATCCACTTCCTGCGGATCGGTACCCGTCTTTTCCAGCAACTGCTTAACCGCCTTGCGCGCCATATAGCTCGTACCAAGTCCTTCTTCATTAAGGATACGACGTTCTTTAATACCGATTCGGGTCATGATCCACTCGTCATTCGTGTCGACCATGCGCGAAAGTTCATCGTTATTGAGTACGTATTCGGGTACATATCCGCCTACGCCAGTGATAACAGCATTGATTTTTTCCATGGGGGGATTATTATTTAAATGGACAACCCTCTGTGTTAGCAAAGAGTGTACTAAAAAAAGAAATAGTTTAAGAGTCAAAGCCTCCGCATTCAACCCTATCCTTAGACAAAGGAGAAATGCCTAATCAGCCTCTAACTCTTAAACTATGAATCTCGGGTTATGCGAGAAATGCGCCGTTAATTATTCGGCAACTTCCTTCTCAATAGCGAGCTTACCGCGGTAGTAGCCACAAGTGGGGCATACCGTGTGGTAGATGTGCCATGCACCGCAGTTAGGGCAAATAGCCAACGTAGGAGCAACAGCCTTATCGTGAGTTCTACGCTTCAGTGTTCTCGTCTTGGATTGTCTTCTTTTAGGATGTGCCATTTTTTCGTTTAATATTTAATGATTGGTATTATTTACTGACTTATATATATTGCGTGATACTTCCGACTCTTATTCGTCGTCTGCATCCTCTTCATCGCTACTGATAATGTAGCTGACCATATCCGCATTGCACTCGCCTTCTGGATGAGCCCGATGAATAGGCAAAGAAGTTTCAATGATTTCGTACAAACTCCAGGACAAGTCAAAGGTTCTACTTCCCTTATCCATATAGAGCAACTCTACATCATCGTTTTCTTCCGGATCGGCATCCTTTACTTTCACTTCGTCTTCCACATCCACTTCAAGTCGTAGCGGATCCAAACAACGATCACAAGGCACCGTCACAAAGCCTTCCACCTGTACTTTAACCTTAAAGATATCACCAGCGGAAGCACGTACAACAATATGGGCATGCAATTCTCCGCCGCTTATTTCTTCTTGCTCCAGGTCAGCGAAGAAGCGATCAGTCAGCTCAACGTCAAGGCCTTCCGCTGCTTCGGCTACGGATGCCAAATTGATATTTAGGAGATTTCCACTTTGCATAGCGGCTGCAAAGATAGAATATTTTCACGATATGTATCTACTCCGGCCTATTTTTTTCTGATTTCCTTAGTCCTAAGCACTTCAACTCTTCTCTAAAACAAAGAGGCAGACTCCGAAATGGAGCCTGCCTCGTAAATCTACAAACGGATTAAAAGCTATACTTCATCGTATCACTTTCATCCAAAGCTGTCAGGTTATGCCCAACAGTCATCTTGTCAACTTAGTTAGGGAATACCGGCGTATTTTGGAACCAGTCAGGTGCGTTAGAGATAGCCTCTACCATACCTTCGGGCATTTCCTTGAGTTCACCATCCTTCACGAGCTGATCCATATCGGCCTTGAACTCATCGTACATCGGCTTCGTCAGAACGGTCCACTTATTACCATAGTCACCAATGCGCAAAGCAGTGACACGGAAGAAGCCCCAAGTTTCGAAGTAGGGGAACAAGTTGTAACCCGTCAGACGAGATACCTTACGTACATAGTTGAAGATATACGGTGCAGAGTTACCCCACATCGTGCTATTAGGTGTTACGTAGTTCCTAGTAACCCATACACTGTTGGGGAAGCGACTCTTCAATTCCGCATACTTATTATTCTTGTTACCATTCTGAGCGGAAGCAATCAGCTCATACTTATCAGCCTTACCCTTCTTCTCAATCTGAGAACCATTCTCATTGTCATTCTGACGGAGTGATTCGTACCAGTGCGGAGCAAATTCAGGATCAGCCTTCACACCGAACTTTTCATTACCACGAGAGAAGAAATTATAAAGCATGATGTAGGGGCAAAGCGTTTCACCCACACCGACTTCCGTAATACCCAGAGCACGATCCTTGTTTACATTGGGACGATAAATGATAGAATCCTTCATTTCCAACGCCAAATCTTGGAATTCCTTGTTGTAGGCTACCTCCTCATTACAAGTGTAAGCCAAATGACGTTGCGTACTCTTGGTATAGAGTGCATCAGCTTTGTGCGTACCCTTCGTTACAACCTTACCTGTAGCACGATCAAACTTAACCGTGTTATAGTTGAACGAACCATAGTATCCTTCTACAAAGTGCTTACGAGCAAGCGGCCAAGCGTCAATCTTATCAGACTTCGTATGACCCATGCGCATCACATTGTAGTAAGAGTTCATGTTGTTCGTCACCTCACTCATACCAGCCCAGCAGAAGTAGGGATGCATCTGATGCAAGTGACCCCATTCGTGTGAGAGACCCCAAATGGCATCATCATCGTCATAAATCAGGTTCTTGCAATTCAATACACGAGGTTCCTGGTCGACCATAAATGATACACCATGATAACCCTGGAACATGTAATAGGTAAAGTTCACGTAAGCCGTTGTACGGTTGTCGGGAGTCAAACCATACTCCGTGTAACCCAACAGATTGTGTTCCCACGTAACGAGCGAGTCGAGCACGTTCATGAACTGACGATAGCCCTTCGTTCCGTCTTCAGCCTTACAGTTACCATAGAGACCTTGTGAAATCTTTTGACCATTCTTGTGATTAAGAACACCACGGCTAGTCCAGATAGAGTGAACCTTGCTACCCACCACGTCCATACAGGGGTTAGGAGCATACTTCAAGAGGCTGTCCATCTCTGCATTCGTCTTATCAGGTGACAAGTAACCATTGACTTCACCATTGATAAAGTGAACCTTAACCGGCTGACGTTTAGCAGGCTCATCATCGTAGAAACAGATATAAGCCAAACCGTCATGGTCAAGCGGATAGTCAATTTCATTGAAGCCATTCATCAATGTGTAGCTCAATTCGTGAGGTCCTGCTCCATCGGGATCATCAACACCCTTGGTCTTACCTTGATACCAAGCAATGATGTGCATCGGCAATCGCTCGCCTTCCTTCAGTCCTGATACGGCAATACCCTGCTTACCCTTGCGGATATTAACACCTGTCACACCCTGAATACGGTCATAGCTCTTACCCGGTGTGCCAAAGATTTCAGCTTGCTTATCCGTAGAAAGCTTTGCCTTATATTCGGCGATACGATAGTCCTTCTTGTAAGTACCATCCAGTAAGGCTTGAGCCAAGTTTCTGATATAGGAATCCTCAATTTTATCAATATCAGCCTGCTTGATGTCAGACTTCAACGTAGTCAATGCCTCATCTGCAAAGAGGTGCGTAAACAGCTCCTTTCGGTTGTCAACCATAAAGCGCATCTCAGCACAGGAAGCAAACATCTTGCCACCTTGATCGGATGCACCTGAAGTAACCTTCAGTTGAATGGAAGTAGGATTATTCAAGCCTTCTTTACCTAAGTCAATGCGTGAAGTACCACCTGCGCCACCAAGATCAACCTTAGTGATTGTCTTGTATTCGGATTCACTACCACACTTTGCTAAGACTTCTACTTCTTTAAAATTACCGTTAATACCTTGTGGACGAGCTACATACTCAATATAGTCAATATGTGCGACATCTTTGAAATTATAGGTCAAGATAGCAGGATTCTCAGCAGAAAGATCACCTGCATAACTCGTGTGATAGAGGGTGCTTACATTGTTATCCAAAGTCTTATCAACACCATCATTACCATTATGACCATTATCCGTAGCACTGGCAACAGCAACTTGCGTATCCTGCGTCAAATCCTCAATCACCTCATTACGTCCCTGAGTCAGTGTCAATACTTCATTGAGATTACTTTCAGCGTTGACAAATTTCACTTGGGCCGTACGCGGCTTTTCAGTCAAATTCTCTTTGAGGTGAATGTAGACCGTACCGTCCTCCATTTTACGAACACTTACCCAGTCTGCGCCCTCAGTAGTTACTTCAAAAGGAACATTGGCGGTAATTTCGTAGCAAAGCGTACGTTCACGGAAACTTACCGTCTGATTGTGCGGAGCTACAATCACCGGATAAGTATCCTTTGCGAGATTAATTTGTGCCGATACTGGTTGAAATGCCGTAGTCATCATTGCTACGGAGGCACAACAAATTATATGTTGAATGCGATTCATTGATTCTATATTTTAGGTAATTCTTCAATTACAATACCACCTTCTTACCGTTCACTACGTAAACACCTGCAGGAAGCTGTACGGTAACAGGAGCATCAGCTACCTGACCCTTCCAAACGAGTTTACCGGAAGTAGCATATACGCTAACAGACTGTGCCATAGCTGCCTCCAATACGAGGCGACCATTTTCCGCATAAACTTCAAGTGTAGAAGCCGCACCCGTAGTCACGTTGTCGATGCCCGTACTGTTGGGATTATATACCTGGAAGTGAGTGGTTTCGAACTTCAAATCAGGATAATTTGCACTGGTTATTTCTACATAGACTTCATCATATGCTTTCAAGAAAGCAATCTTACCATGTGCAGAACTAATCATGTAATAATCACCGGGCTTAGAAGCTGAAGCCTTAGTCAATTCGACAGGCTTTCCATCTACCACAGCATAAGGAGTTACATCCACACGGCGGTTACCAGAATCGTAAGCATAGTTCGTCAAGTCAATCTGATACTTCTCCACCTTACCTTCGCCATAAGAAGGACACATTGTGATAAAGTATTCGTTACGACGACGGTGCAACTGATTCTTAATGTCTATATACGTCTCTTGAGGAAGATAAGCGAAGTTTGTCGGCATTTGCGCCTTTCCTGGCAAATTTGCAAAGTTCAAAGCATTATCCTTACAAGTATAAGCATAGAGCGTATGATGGGGCAAAGCCACCTCTGCCAATTTGTTAGAGTCTGCTGCCAAATATTCCAAAGCAGTAGCCTTTGCAACATCCAACTTCTTCAGTTTATTATTATCTACAAACAACTGGCGAAGCTGCGCAGCCTCCTCTGCCAACGTTACGGTTGTCAAGTTATTATTGCTTGCCAATACGTAGCTCAACTTCGGAGTAGCCGAAATATTTAATTGTGCAATTACATTATTCGAAGCCTTCAGACCATCCAACTTTGCATCACGATTGGTCAACTTAACCATCGTAAACTTGTTGTTGCTGATGTCTACATGCTGAAGGTTGTCATTGGACATTGCGAATGCCCTGTCCGTGCTAGAAATTGTACTCAACTGATTATCTGCCACGTTGATGTTTTCCAAATTCGGATTCGTGGTAGAAGTTATATTGATAGTCTGCAACTTATTGTTAGAGCAGTTCAAGTCTACAAGTTTCTTACAAGGAGAAACATCCAATGTACCTAATGCATTGTTCTGACAATAGAGTGAAAGCAAATTAGGTGCTGCAGCCAAATCAATAGCCGTTAAGTCATTGCCAGCACAGAGCAAAAGCGTGATTTGCGACTGCGAAGTCACCGTAATCACCTTGCCCTTCACCTTTCCTGAAACCACCAGGTGAATAGCATCCGTTTTTGCAACCGTAGTCTTGACACCATCGCCCCAGTCTACAATTACATCTTGCTTAGGCTGATTCAATTCAAATGAAACTGTTTCGCCTACAGCCTTACTTGTCGTCAGCTTGACGGTATCCTCACCCATCATCGGGGTTACGGCCATCATGCCTGAAGCAAGCATCAAGACAAAGAGGTTATTTTTCTTCATAGTTAGTTTGAAATTTGTAAAGAGGTATTCATTATATGTAGAGACGAGCCCCAAAGCTCACTCGCCCGCCGGATAACACATCCGTTACAGCTACGCTGGCAAGGTTCAAGTCAGCCGAACCTTCCTGTTCTTCTCTTCATCAAAAGCTTTAAGGGATAGAAGAACGATAGAAACACAATAGGTATTAACGCTGCAAATTTGCGGAAATACATTCGAAGAAAAAAATTTACTCTCTATAAAATTCAGGATTAACACCGATCAGACCCTAAAAAAGGAAAAATGAGCAAGGGATTTCTCCCCCACCCATTGCAATCAAATACGCTTAAGAAAGCTTGTTTTTTCTGACGATGGCGCTCCTGCCAACCATCTTTCAGCTGCTGACAGGGTGTCTAGTTTCCCCACATCCAAGAGCTGCAAATCGGGCTGAACGAAACCACGGATACCCACTTGTGCACAAGCCTGAAGATAGAAATCCATAATCGGGAAGCGACCGGCGTAACCCAAGTCCTTCATCACTTCAAACAAACGAGGCGAGAAGCAGTGAATACCCGAGAAGGCATAACGATGAAGGCTGTTGACATCTAAATCCGGATAAGGCGAACGAACCTCCCCCGTGGCAAGATTGGTCCAACCACGCAAACGCATCTCGTCATCAAAGAGGAGATAACGTTGCGACACCCGTTCGCTCACCATGAGTGCCGCCTCACAATCCCGATTTGCTTCGTAGAAAGTCCGCAAGTCGGCATTAGAAAGAATGTCCACATTGTGAATTAAGATCGGTTCATCACCGGGAGTAAAAAGCGTAGCAGCTTGTAGCAAACCACCTCCCGTATCGAGCAAGGCTTCACTCTCGTCTGAAATGCGCACAGGAACACCCCAATCACGACTCGCTACATAATCAATAATCTGCGAAGCAAAGTGATGTACATTGACCACGATTTCATTTGCACCCTGGTCAATCAATCGGTTCAAGGTATGATAAATAAGCGGGAAGCCTCCCACAGGAACCATCGCCTTAGGCATGGTGTCTGTAAGAGGCTTCAAGCGAGTACCTAAACCAGCTGCAAAAAGCATGGATTTCATTGGTAATCTGAAGTATTAAGAGTTATCGATTCAATCGGCTGTAAACCACATCCATTTTCAAATCGCCGGAATTACCTCCCTCCAGGCGCGCTGAGCCCAATCCCAGGTCGTGACGCACCTCTTGAAGAACTTGTATCGGCTGACCATAATAGTTAGTTGTTTGCGTATAGAATGCAGTAACCGGAACCAGCATCACCTTATTCCAATCCGGATGTTGCGCCTCCCACGCCGCATATTTGCGGTTACGGGCCGCCTCATCATCGTCACGGGTCACGCCCGCTCCCTGGTCACGCTCCACCTTCAACTCCGTCACCAGTTGTGACAGGTTCGCAAAGAAATAAGTATTGACTATCGGATCGAAAGCGGCACTCAAGTAAGAGGATTTACCATTAGGCAATTCCTTCTTCTCAAAGAAATCCTTCATCTTTTCTTTTCGCACCATCAAGAGATACTTGGGCACGGCAAAAGGATTCTTTACACCCGCCACCGTATTATACTTACGGAGCGTAATTTTCGCTTGACTGATACTATCCGTATAATGCTCTCCAGCAACTATTTCTGCCACCGGGAGCGTCATTTCCGTAAGCAATCCGGCCGGAGTCTTGACATACGAGGAATGAACCTTGTCTAAATCGTCTAAACTCAAGCTACCGGGATAATCATTACCAAGCTTCGTACACTGTATCACTTCTTCCGTTGCACCAAAACGCTGCATACCGTCAACAATGGTATCCTTTCCGGCCTCCGTCTTCGTATGGTAACTGAAGTAAAGATTCATCGCCATCATCTTCGAAGTAATCATAGAACCTACCCCGCCCGCACTTTCAAAATAAAAACCGGGACAGATGTTATGAATAAACTGGTAGGAATTCTTGAAATACTCGGGATGCTCGTAATAACTGCGCAACAAACGGTTGGCATACTCCTTAGGCAGTTTGACAACCACCTGGCGGTAATACGTCGATCCATCCGTTTCGTTACTCGGGCGACTCAAGTCCTTCACCGCGTAAGCTACAGACTTTTTCCACTCAGGCTGCGGATTCAGGAAGTCTGCCGGATTGAGGTCGGTATAATATTTCTTACCTTCCTCCAGCACGCGCTCTTTAGAGAGTTCCTGCACGTTCAGCTTCATCGTGGCAAGCGAGTCCCCGTAATATTGGTCGAAATACAAACGAAGGTCACACGAGTCCGCCACAAGTTCACCCGCATTGTCTTTCACCATCAACTCCTTTGCAGGAAGCTTAAAGTTGTCCGGCAAATGAAATTGAGCCAAGAAACTACTGGTCGTACGGATGCGCATTTCGGGATCAATGACACTCCCCAAATAACAAGTACTGGTACTTGCATACACTGCGCCCGCTTCGACAGTTGCAGTACGAATGTGATACGATTTGCTTGCGGCTGAAACCTGATCGCCTTCAGGCATGATATCCATACCAATCAGCGACGTATCGTCATCACAAGCAGACAAAGCCAATGCACTTAGCACCAGCGCCAAGGATATTTTATTCATGTGGTAGAATAAGCATAAACAGTTTAGTCAGCAACAGCACCTCTACGCCCTATAAAGAGCGGAACTGCCGCAGACTACCTTACAACGAAGGAAGTGGCGATTTATTCTACAAGCTTTCGAAAAAAGCGCGATAATCTGCCGCCTTATCTTGGATAGAAGCCTGTTCGAGCACGGGGAGTCCCTTTTCCTTTGCCAAACCGAGCAACGTTTCGCTCACCCCAGCTTCAGCCTCAATCACACCGTCACTGAAGGCTACCGCCAAACGACCCAAGCTGTCAGGCTGCGACAGGTCGACCCCGGCAGCAGTCAAAGCTTTCTTATTGGCATCACGGAACTTCAAGCACTCAGCAAAACGTTCCGTTTTCGTAGCATCGGGCATCTGAGAATAAAGCGAGGTCACCACCTTTGCATTGGCAAAGGGCGGCTCGTCGCGGTATGCTGTCTTGATATAGAAAGGAGCGACAGCGGCTGCCCAACCCTGACAATAGATAACATCAGGGCACCAACGCAGCTTCTTCACCGTCTCCAACACACCACGGGCATAAAAAATAGCACGCTCCATATTGTCAGCATATTCCACACCTTCGGGGTCGGTCATCAACGCACGCTTATGGAAATAATCATCATTATCGATGAAATACACCTGCATACGTGCGGCCTGAATAGAGGCTACCTTGATAATCAACGGATGATCCGTATCGTCAATAATGATATTCATACCCGAAAGGCGAATCACTTCGTGCAACTGATTACGACGCTCATTAATGCTTCCCCAACGGGGCATAAACGTGCGAATTTCACAGCCCTGCTCCTGCAGTGCCTGAGGCAACTCACGACCGTCAAGAGCCACCGGACTCTCATCTACGTAAGGTACCATTTCCTGGGTAATGAATAAGACTTTCTTTGATTCCATTATGCTAATACGTTTTTACAGCAAAAGAACACGAGACGCACCCCTCCTTCGAAGGTTGACGGTCTCCTCACTAACAACTGATTGTAAGCCTAGGTTTTTTTGCAAGCTGCGACATGCCCCACTTCGGTTCATCTAACTGTGCAACAGGAAACATTGCCGCATAAGTTATACTTCTAACTGCAAAGGTACAAAAAACAAGCGACTTTTCAGCCATTTCTTCCTTCGATAGACTGCTATTCGATGATTTTGCTGCCATTTTGCCGCTTAAAATTGATGATTGACAAATAGGCATAAACATTCCGACACTCCAATCTACCCATCTTCCTGCTCACGAAGCACACAAAGGCACACCGAAACACCCACTGAAATCTCAATCTTATATAATAAGGTACGCGCGCGAGATAAACAAATAAATATCCTCCAACTCCACCCCTTCCGAAGCAAACTTCACCTTCTTCTATCGAAACCCACCGTCACCTGAATACACCTTTCACTCCCCGAAAGCACCTCTGAAAGACACGACGCACCCCACGCTGTCGTAACACTTTTAAGAACTTACGCGGTACATTCACAGCAAAAGCAGTAAATTTGCAGCCGTTTCAAAAAAAACAAGATCAATGATAGTCTTTCATACCACTCGCGACCTCGAAGCCGCGCTCGACCACGCACGTCAACAAGGTCAGAAGATCGGACTCGTACCCACAATGGGTGCCCTTCACGCCGGACATGCCTCACTCGTTAAACGCTCTGTCAGCGAAAACGACGTAACGGTTGTCAGCGTATTTGTCAACCCCACGCAATTCAACGATAAGAACGACCTCGCTAACTACCCCCGCACACTCGAAGCCGACTGCCAACTCTTGGAATCACTCCAGGCTGACTTCGTCTTTGCGCCCAGTGTCGAAGAAGTTTATCCCGAACCCGATACACGCCAGTTCTCTTACCCTCCCATTGACACTGTAATGGAAGGCGCACGCCGTCCGGGACATTTCAACGGAGTTTGCCAAATTGTCAGCAAACTCTTTTACATGGTGAAACCCGACCGCGCTTACTTTGGCGAGAAAGATTTCCAACAGATTGCCGTCATCCGCGCCATGGTGAAGGACTTACAGCTCCCCATTGAGCTCTGCCCCTGCCCCATCGTACGCGAAGAAAGCGGCTTAGCTCTCAGTTCACGCAACACGTTGCTGAGCGAAAAGGAGAAACGCACCGCTGTGTGCATTTCGCAAGCGCTTCGTACCAGCGTTCCTTACTCTGAACACCACACGGTCAACGAAACGCACGACCTGGTGGTCAATGCACTCAATGCTACTCAGGGACTTGAAGTAGAATACTTCGAAATTGTCGATGGCATCACGCTCCAGCCTGTGCAGTCATGGGAGGATACGGATTACATCGTAGGTTGCATTACGGTGTTCTGCGGCGAACGCCCCGTACGCTTGATCGACAACATCAAATATCGTGGCTAACGCCTCTGCACATTTCTAAACTTCTGTCCGCAGCCCATTCCTTTAGGCACCCGAGACAGCTTAACGATTAGACCAAACTATGTTACTCAGCATTCTGAAATCCAAGATTCACTGCGCCGTGGTAACGGAGGCCAACCTCCACTACATGGGCAGTATTACCATTGACCAAGACCTGCTGGACGCCAGTGGTCTGTTACCCGGCGAACACGTACACGTGGTCAATAACAACAACGGCGAACGCATTGAGACTTATACCATTGCAGGCCCGCGCGGCAGTGGTTGCATTTGCTTAAACGGAGCTGCTGCCCGCCTCTTCCAGGTTGGCGACGAGGTCATCATCATGGCTTATGCCCAAATGACTCCCGAAGAAGCTCAGACTTTCAAGCCGAAGGTTATTTTCCCTACGGGTGAAAAGAACCAACTCGACTAATACGCTGAACGGGTCGTAATGCCCACCTACGAAATACGACTCTTTCTCTCCAGACCATCCAAGCCCAGTATAGACGACACACAGCCGTGACAAACAGCGCGCTCGTGTCACCTATACTGGGCTTGAATGTTTTTACCACACCAGACAGATGAAAAGATGAAACACAAGGGCCCACCCGATGAAAAAATGTGAGTTGCTCAATCCCAACTTATCGGGCCACCTCCAAACGCGTCACGCTTCCCAACCGAAACTTATAAGAATACTTACCGCTTACCATTGCCCCGTAAGAAAGCACACTGTGTAACCGTCTCCATTCCCTCGCGCCATCTGCGCCACCCTTCTGCACCAGCCCGTCCTTTATTCGCTCATCGTTCGAACACATTCAGCTATTGGGCAAACCTCTACCCGCTCCCTCTCCCAACCCTTCTGTAAGACGTATCGAATAGACCGATTAGTAAACAGACACGATCCGCGCACTGCGAAAGACTATTGTTTGCCAAACAGACATAATCCGCACGCTGCGAAAGACCCTTGTTTGGTAAACAGACACAATCCGCGCACTGCGAAAGACCATTGTTTGAAAAACAGACATAATCCGCGCGCTGCGAAAGACCATTGTTTGACAAACAGACACAATCCGCGCACTGCGAAAGACCATTGTTTGGCAAACAGACATAATCCGCGCACTACGAAATACCATTGTTTGGCAAACAGACACAATCCGCGCACTGCGAAAGACTATTGTTTACCAAACAGACACAATCCGCGCGCTGCGAAAGACCATTGTTTGGCAAACAGACACAATCCGCGCACTGCGAAAGACTATTGTTTGGCAAACAGATATAATCCGCGCGCTGCGAAAGACTATTGTTTGATAAACAGACACAATCCGCGCACTGCGAAAGATCCTTGTTTGACAAACAGACACAATCCGCACACTGCGAAAAGGTTCTGTTTGAAAATCGGAACCTATTTGCACAAGATTCTTTACCTTTGCTACACCATCCCTTTCTATAAGCTGATGCACATAAGACTATCGCCAATCATTCACTTGCTATTCAACAGAAAGCCAATCCCCTCCGGCTGACAATCCTCCTTAAGTTTACCAAACACCGAAGCATACTGAAGCTCTATACTTTATCAGATAACCCCTTACTAATCAGTTCCGCACGAGTATGACAAAAATAAAGTTCATCAAACTAACTCCCACGCAGCTGCATCGAATGCGTACAGGTACGCACATACACCTGATGAGTGCGTTACAAGACTTGTTTTCAGCCTACCAAACTGAAAATGAAAGATACCAAAAGCTATTGGCGCAATTTACCGAAGCCATCCGCCACGAGGATTCCTTTATAGGAAAGCCCAAAGGCAGCTCTTTCACTCAGGACCTCTATAAAGCTGATCAAATTCGTCGACATTTGTTTTCTGCGCTACAGGCTCATGTAAAAGCGTATGCTCAACTTCCTGACCTGGAAGAATACGAAGCAGCCAAATACCTTATGCCGCTACTGAATTCACGTAAATTTAATTTCAAAAGCAAAATCGGACTTCGCCAGGGTACTTTCTCTATTCTATTCAGTGCGTTAAACAATGAAGAAGGGCGCGCGGCCATCCATGCCCTGCAATTAGATCGCCTCTATACTCAGCTTTTGCAATACCACGAAGAGGTGCAACGGAATATTGTCGCTCGTTCTAACGACTTAAAGGAACAGGTGGCGGGGGCTGTGCAAACTGCACGCCAAACCTGCAATGAGTGTTGCTTCCAGATGTTTGACTACATTGAAACGCTTTGCAATTACACTGAACAGCCGGAACTCATAGAACTCGTTGAGACCTGTAACATTGAAATTCGCCGTTCTTTATCTGAAATGAAGGGACGCGACCACGAAGAGGATGACGCGGATGCACAAACTGCAACGCTGTAATTGACGGGGAATATTCTGTCAACTTCTGTGTCTTCTATGGTCAATTTTTTTATCAACCACGGAAGACACGGAAATCACGGAAAGCAAGCTGACCTTCCGTGTCATTCCGTAATTTCCATGGTCAACATTTTACCAACCACGGAAGACACGGAATGTACGGAATTCACGGAAAGCAAATTCAATCTTCCTCGGCATTACACAAAGTCGGGTGGTACACCTTCTACAACCACAACACAGATACATATATAATATATAAGCGTCCTTTGAAAGAGATTCCCCAATCATTCAGCTGACGTTCACCCCCTTCCGACAAGAAGAATAAATTGTTAGAGAAAGACATTTAAAAGAGTCGGTTCAACAGACAGAAGTTCCCGAGCTTTTTTGTATCTTTGCATCTAAAATAAGGACCTCAACTGAATATGAAGTATTTCCAACAAAAGTGTGAAGAGAAATACGAAGCACTGGGCCAACAAGAGCTTACTGCACACGGTGGTGTAAGCCATTGGAGTCAGTGCCGTTTGGAGGGAGCAGGATGGATGGATATTCCACACCAGGCTGCTCCTAATGAGGTTTTGGGGTGTTGCGGACAAGCTTGGGGCGCTTTGGCTACTCAGGCGCAATCTGACATTGCACCTAACGACATGATTATTTCTGTAGACGGATACTCCCCTCAAGCGGACTTTGCAGTTCGCTTTGGAGCGTTTGTTTACGATTACAATAAGAGCCACCTCCGGTAATTGCTTACCGGTTAGGGTGGCCTTTCTTTTGTCTGTACGTCTGCTGGCTGATAGTTATCACTCCTCGGACGACAAGACAAAGGCTTCAAGGGCTGAGATGGGCGGACACCAACCGCTATTCACTCCCCTCCCGAAAATAGAACCGAATAAACAACGACCGGGTTTGCGCCCTTCTCGCAAGGAAACAAACCTATTAGCACAATATCATACATTATGCGTAACGTAACACTCATTCTTGACGACGGCACCAAATTTCACGGTAAGTCGTTTGGCTACGAAGCTCCCGTTGCGGGCGAAGTAGTCTTCAATACGGCCATGATGGGCTACCCTGAAAGCTTGACAGACCCCTCGTATGCGGGTCAGCTCATGGTGCTCACTTATCCCTTAGTAGGTAACTACGGTGTACCCCCCTGCACGAAGAATGCAGACGGGTTGACCCACTTCCTCGAAGGCGACCGCATTTATGCCTCTGCGCTGATTGTCACTGACTATAGCGAACAATACAGCCACTGGAATGCGGCTGAAAGCCTGGGTGACTGGTTGAAGCGCGAAAAGGTGCCTGGCATCACAGGAGTCGACACGCGCGAACTGACCAAAGTGCTGCGTGAGCACGGTGTGATGATGGGTAAAATTGTGTTTGACGACGAGCCGGAGAACCAGCCCGCGCCTGCTTGCTATGAGGGTGTAAACTTCGTAGCTGAGGTTTCTTGCAAGGAAGTGATCCGCTACAACGAAGGTAAGGGATATAAGAAGGTGGTCCTCGTAGACTGTGGTGTAAAGCACAACATCTTGCGTTGCCTCCTTCGTCGCAACGTGGAAATCATCCGTGTACCTTGGGATTATGATTTCAACACGTTGGAGTTTGACGGTCTCTTCCTGGCAAACGGTCCTGGCGACCCGAACACGTGCGCTACGACGGTGGAACACATCCGCCAGTTCTTGGCTAACCCCACGGTGCGTCCCTGTATGGGTATCTGCATGGGTAACCAGTTGCTCGCCAAGGCTACCGGTGCTTCTATCTACAAGTTGAAGTATGGTCACCGCAGTCACAACCAGCCTGTACGCAAGGTCGGTACGACGCAGTGCTTCGTTACTCCCCAGAACCACGGCTACGCTGTTGACAGCCGTACGCTTCCCGAAGGATGGGAACCGTACTTTGTCAACATGAACGACGGCTCAAACGAGGGTGTACGCCACTTGACCAATCCTTGGTTCTCTGTACAGTTCCACCCCGAAGCTTGCTCTGGTCCGCTTGACACGGATAACCTCTTCGACAAATTTGTAAATCTGCTCAAATAAGAATCCCCCGGGGCGATATGCACTTCCTGTGTATTTTCTCCCCCACAAGTACCTATAAAGATTATGACAGCCATCAAGAAAGTGCTACTGCTCGGTTCCGGTGCCTTGAAAATCGGTGAAGCCGGCGAGTTTGACTATTCAGGTTCACAGGCACTCAAGGCCCTCAAGGAAGAAGGCATTGAGACCATCCTGATTAACCCCAACATTGCCACGGTACAAACTTCGGAGGGAGTGGCAGATCACATTTACTTCCTTCCTGTAACACCGTACTTCGTAGAACGTGTGATTCAGAAGGAAAAGCCCGACGGCATCATGCTCGCCTTCGGTGGACAGACCGCACTCAACTGTGGTGTGGAACTCTTCCGTACGGGCGTGCTCGAAAAATACAACCTCCAGGTGCTTGGTACGCCCGTTCAGGCGATCATGGACACGGAGGATCGCGAGCTCTTCGTAGAAAAGCTCAACGAAATTGACGTTAAGACCATCAAGAGCGAAGCTTGCGAAAGCATTGAGGCTGCCCGTCAAGCTGCTAAGGAGTTGGGCTACCCCGTTATTCTCCGTGCGGCTTATGCACTCGGCGGTTTGGGTTCTGGCTTCTGCGACAACGAAGAGGAACTTGACAAACTTGCAGAAAAGGCATTCTCTTTCTCTCCCCAGGTTTTGGTTGAAAAGAGCCTCAAGGGTTGGAAGGAAATCGAATATGAAGTAGTACGTGACCGCTTTGACAACTGCATCACGGTCTGCAACATGGAAAACTTTGACCCGCTGGGTATCCATACGGGTGAAAGTATCGTGATTGCTCCGACGCAGACGCTCACGAACTCGGAAGCTCAGAAGCTCCGCGAACTTTCTATCCGCATTGTCCGCCACGTGGGCATCGTGGGTGAATGTAACGTGCAGTACGCTTTTGACCCCGAAAGTGAAGATTACCGCGTGATTGAGGTGAACGCCCGTCTGTCACGTTCTTCGGCTCTCGCTTCTAAGGCTACGGGTTATCCCCTCGCTTTCGTTGCAGCTAAGTTAGGCTTGGGCTATGGCCTTTTCGACCTGAAGAACTCGGTAACGAAGACGACTACGGCTTACTTCGAACCGGCTTTGGACTACGTGGTATGTAAGATTCCGCGTTGGGACCTCGGCAAGTTCCGTGGCGTAGACCGCGAGTTGGGTTCTTCTATGAAGTCTGTCGGCGAGGTGATGTCTATCGGCCGTACCTTCGAGGAAGTCATTCAGAAGGGCTTGCGCATGATTGGTCAGGGCATGCACGGTTTCGTTGACAACAAGGAAATCGTCATTGACAATGTAGAAGCAGCCCTTAAGGAACCGACCGATAAGCGTATTTTCGTCATCGAAAAGGCGTTCAAGGAAGGCTATACCATCGATCAGATTTATGACTTGACGAAGATTGACCGCTGGTTCCTCCAGAAGCTGCATTGCATCCACGAGACTGACCGTCAGCTTCATGCTTGCACTTCAGTGAACGTGTTGGACAATGAGTTGCTTCGCAAGGCCAAGATTCAAGGCTTCACGGACTTCCAGATTGCCCGTGCCTTAGGTATGGAGCAGGAAATGGACATCGAGAAGGCCAGCATGGCTATCCGTGCACGCAGAAAGCAAGCAGGCATTCTCCCCGTGGTAAAGCAAATCGATACGCTTGCAGCTGAATATCCGGCTCAGACGAACTACCTCTACCTCACTTACAGCGGAGTGGCACACGACATTCGCTTCGAACAAGACAAGCGTTCGGTTGTAGTACTCGGTTCGGGTGCTTACCGCATCGGTTCTTCTGTAGAGTTCGACTGGTGTGGCGTACAGGCTCTCAACACCATCCGCAAGGAGGGCTACCGTTCGGTGATGATCAACTACAACCCCGAAACGGTTTCGACGGACTACGATATGTGCGATCGTCTCTACTTCGACGAGTTGACCTTCGAACGTGTTATGGATATCCTCGAACTGGAGACTCCGTATGGTGTCATCGTGAGCACGGGTGGTCAGATTCCTAACAACCTCGCTATGCGCTTGGATGCGGAACACGTGAACTTGCTCGGTACGCAGGCGAAGTACATCGACAATGCAGAAGACCGTGAGAAGTTCTCAGCGATGCTTAACCGCATCGGTGTGGACCAGCCGGAATGGAGTGCGTTGACCTCTATGGAGGACATCAATGAGTTTATTGACCGTGTGGGATTCCCCGTATTGGTTCGTCCTTCTTACGTACTTTCAGGTGCAGCCATGAACGTATGCTCGAATGCAGACGAATTGGAACGCTTCCTTAAGCTCGCAGCCAATGTATCAAAGAAGCACCCCGTTGTGGTAAGCCGCTTCTTGCAACACGCCAAGGAAGTGGAAATGGACGCTGTGGCAAAAGATGGCGAAATCATTGCTTACGCTATCTCAGAACACATCGAGTATGCCGGTGTTCACTCTGGTGACGCTACCATCCAGTTCCCGCCGCAGAAGCTGTATGTCGAAACTGCACGCCGCATCAAAAAGATTTCTAAGCAGATTGCTAAGGAACTCCACATTTCGGGTCCCTTCAACATTCAGTTCCTTGCTCGTGAAAACGACATCAAGGTTATCGAATGTAACCTGCGTGCTTCGCGCTCCTTCCCCTTCGTTAGCAAGGTGTTGAAGATTAACCTCATCGAGATGGCTACCCGCATCATGCTCGGCCTGCCCGTTGAAAAGCCTAACAAGAGCCTCTTCGACCTCGACTATGTGGGTATCAAGGCTTCTCAGTTCTCATTCAACCGTCTGCAAAAGGCTGACCCCGTACTGGGCGTCGACATGTCGTCAACGGGTGAAGTGGGTTGCTTGGGCGAAGACTCTCGCACGGCGTTGCTCAAGTCTATGCTCAGTGTGGGCCACCGCATTCCGCAGAAGAACATCCTGCTCTCTACGGGTGACGGTAAGCAAAAGGCTGAAATGCTCGCTGCTTGCATGATGCTCCGCGATCACGGTTACAAGCTCTTTGCTACTCCGGGTACGAGCCGCTATCTGACCGAAAACGGCATCGAAAACACGACGGTATACTGGCCCAGCGAAGCTCCGCAACAGCCTCAGGCTTTGGAAATGTTGCATAACAAGGAGATTGATATGGTAGTCAACGTAAACAAGAACCTCTCTTCTGGCGAATTGACCAATGGTTACAAGATTCGTCGCGCTGCTATCGACCTCAACATCCCCTTGATTACCAACGCACGCCTTGCATCGGCATTTATCTATGCCTTCTGCACGGTGAAGCTTGATGACCTGGAAATCCGTAGCTGGCAGGAGTACTAATCGAGACTCCCCCTATCGGGATTATTAAACGAATAAGGTGTGTGGAAACACGGTGCCAGCTGTCCGCTTATCTAGGACGCGGTGTGTACCGAGCTTCCACACACCTTTATTATATTCGGATCAGTAGCGTGATTCAGATGTTATTACATTCTCTGCTGCGAGAGCCACACTCTGAGACGCTTGCAGATTTACGTCGCACATTGATTCTATCCCCTCATTCCTCACACTTATGAAAACAATACGCTGGGGCTTCATCGGTTGTGGTGAAGTTACTGAACGAAAAAGTGGTCCTGCCTTCAACGCTATTGAGGGTTCGGAAGTGGTAGCTGTCATGAGCCGCCGCGCCGAGAAGGCCAAGTCCTACGCGGAACGCCACCGGGTGAAACGCTGGTATACGGACCCCGTAGAACTGATCAATGACCCCGAAGTAAACGCTATCTATATTGCTACTCCACCCTCTACGCATGCCACTTATGCTATCATGGCGATGAAGAGCGGGAAGGCGGTCTATGTCGAAAAGCCGATGGCCTCGAACTACGAAGACTGTTGCCGCATCAACCGCATTGCTGAAACAACGGGAGTTCCCTGCTTTGTGGCTTACTACCGACGTTACCTGCCTTACTTCCAGAAGGTGAAGCAACTGGTAGAAGAAGGTGCAGTCGGTAAGGTGGTTAATGTGCAAATTCGCTTTGCGGTGCCGCCACGCGATTTGGACTACAACAGTACGAACCTGCCTTGGCGCGTACAGGCTGACATTGCTGGCGGGGGCTACTTCTATGACTTGGCTCCGCACCAACTGGACCTCCTGCAAGAGATGTTTGGCCCCATTATCGAGGCAGAAGGCATGAAGGCTAACCGTGGTGGGCTCTACAAAACAGAAGATTCGGTCAGTGCCTGCTTCAAGTTTGACAACGGACTGCCGGGATCGGGTTCGTGGTGCTTTGTAGCTCATGAATCTGCCAAAGAGGACCGTATTGACATCATTGGAGACAAGGGCTCCATTTCGTTCTCGGTCTTTACTTACCAACCGATTGTATTACAGAATGAGGAAGGACGCCAAGAATTTAAAGTGCCCAACCCTCCTTATGTACAATTACCATTGATTCGCCTCGTTGTAGAACACTTACAAAACAAAGCCATCTGCCGCTGTGACTGCGTGAGCGCAACCTCGGTAAACTGGGTCGTAGACCGCATTTTGGGAAAGTTCTAAATAGTTTCGCAGCTGTTTCTCCTTGTTTCGGACAAGCCATAGGTTGTGCTGCTCTTGCCTTCGGCTTCAACCTTTTGTCTGAGGCAAACAGCATGATGCCCCAGGTGTGACCATTGCGAAATACCCGGAAACTGCAGTTTGCTTCCTTACCACCTACTGGTAGAAACCCGCCACACGCGGAATAACTACTGAAGATTTTTCCAAAACCGAATATCCCCTCTCGGTGTGTTGCCCACGCCTGGCGAGGGAATACACACTCTATTGTCGTCAAATTCCTGTTCACCTCCCCTATGCCTCTCTCTCCTTCTTTTCCTCTCCTCTGTCTGCTGTCTGCCGTTACGGGCAGTTCACTCTCCGTCCAAACGCCTCAGGACACCCTCGTCGTGGGGCAAACGGAAGAGCAGATGGTGCCTTGTGGTTGTCGGCCGACTGTTCCCCTGCCGCCAGACACCTTGGCTGCAGTTGAAGGTACGAAGCTAACGGCCAAGAAGCTCAACGGCTTTCAGACGTTTGGCAAAAAGATGAAGCATACGGGAAACCTCATGGCCCGTTTCATCAAGAACTTTGACAGCTATGACACGACTTACATCTCGCCCAACTATTACAACTTCACGGCGATGTTGCAAAATACCAACTACTTCCAGGTGTACCGATTGGCTGGACGAAGTGCAGACGGCATCAGTCAAAGTATCTCGACCAAACCTGCCCCCAGCTTTAAGGTCGGTCCGTACTTTGGTTGGCGATGGATCTTCTTGGGCTATACTTTCGACGTCAGTCATCCGCGCTCACTCGGCAAGTCGTCGGAATTTAACCTCAGTCTGTACAGTTCCATGTTAGGCTGTGACTTGCTCTATGTAAAAAATACAGGAGATTTCCGCCTACGTAAAGCGACAGGATTTGAAAATGTCCCCCCGAAGTCAGTAGACGGAATTCCTCTCAAGGGAATGGACGCCAAGACCATTTCAATCAGTGCTTACTATGTGTTTAACCACAAACACTTCTCCTACCCTGCGGCCTATAACCAAAGTACGGTGCAACGCATTAGCTGTGGTTCTCCCATGCTGGGACTGGGATATAGCAAGCAAAAGATTGATTTTGACTATAAGTCATTGCCAGAGCAGCTGATTGGCCCTCCGGGAAACGAAATCATCATTGACGAACTGAAGTTTCGCAAGATTGATTACGACTACTATTATATCAGCGCAGGCTATGCTTACAACTGGGTGTTAGCCCGCAATTGGCTCTTGGGTGCCTCGGTTATGCCCTCAGTGGGCATCCGAAAGGTAAAAGGCAAGAAACTGCAAGGGAACGAAATGCTGTTAGACTTAAAGAATTTCAGCTTTGACTGCACCTCACGCGCAGGCATTGTCTGGAACAACACCCACTGGTTTGCGGGAGCTTCTTATATCGGACATCTCTATGTTTACCGTAAAAACCGACTGTCAATTACGAATTCGGTCAATTACGCCAACATTTACGTGGGCTTTTTCTTCAACCGAAAGAAAGCTTACCGAAAAAAGAAGTAGCTTCCTCTGCAGGATTCTCCGCTCGGATATCCCCAAAATCCCCTCCAAACAAGGCTTTTGGGGCCTAAAACAAAGAAAAATGCACTTTTCTCGAAAAAAAATGGGATTTCATTTGGTGGAAACAACCAAACACACTACCTTTGCACTCGCAAAAAGGAAATAACTCCTACCGCAACCCAAACGGGTAAGTGCTGTACGGTTTGCACCCTTCGAATCCTCCAGGGCTTGACCGCAGCAAAGGTAGTCGGTGTCGCTACGCGATACAGTGAGCTTACCCACCCGCCTCTTTAGCTCAGTTGGCCAGAGCACGTGATTTGTAATCTCGGGGTCGTTGGTTCGAATCCGACAAGAGGCTCTCAAAAA
>JABLTM010071283.1_pt1 | contig 35203 bp, 22 predicted proteins | sample 7160121 | NCBI WGS metagenome assembly JABLTM01 (sample SAMN14651224, study PRJNA627086) | human gut metagenome | isolation source: feces | host: Homo sapiens
ACTTCGTTTTTTAGCGGCAGTGGCCGCTGGCCGCAATCCTGCGGCCTAATAAAACGCTTTTAAGCGTTTTATTAAAAACTCGTATAAAACATAGAACCCAGGAAAAATATTCATCCGGTTTTCATCCGGTTTTACTTGACAAAATGGGAAAATGGTATTATTCTAAGTGGGAATCTGCAAGAATTGGAAACGTTTCAATTTTCCGAAACTGCCGTTTTTCCGCCGCCGCAGAGGTGTCTTCCCCCGGAGTTCCTCCGGAGAACCCACGCTCAGACGGATACCGGCAAAAAGTTTCCTGTTTGCCGTTTTCGGGACGGTTTCAACTGGACATGCTGATCGGAATATGATATACTATCAAAAGTCTGTCTGGAAGGAACCGTATCAATAAGCCATGGCGGCGCGCCCGCTTTAAGAATGGAGAGCTAACATGAACAACAACTGTCTGAACATCCTGAAATGGACGGAGGCACAGCTCAAGTACACCTACGACGTTTCTTTGCAGGAGGCAACCCCTCAGGAGCTGCATGAAGCGCTGGGTCAGGCTGTTATGATGGCCATTTCCGACGATTGGAGCCATTCCAAGAAGACCCGTATGCCCAATCGTAAGGCCTACTACATCTCCGCCGAGTACCTGATCGGCCGTCTGGTGTATTCCAACCTGTTCAACCTGGGCATTCTGGACGAGATGAAGGAGCTGTTTGCCGAGCACGGGGTTGACCTGGCGATTCTCGAGGACATCGAGGACGACGCTCTGGGCAACGGCGGTCTTGGCCGTCTGGCGGCCTGCTTCCTGGACAGCGCTGCTTCCACCGATATTCCCCTGTCCGGCTACGGCCTGCGCTACAAGTTCGGTCTGTTCAAGCAGAGCTTTGACGCCGACGGCAGTCAGGTGGAGAATGCCGACGACTGGACAAAGTTCGGCGATCCCTGGTCCTTCCGCCGCTATAACCACACCGTGAAGGTCAAATTCCCCGATCATACCGTTCTGGCCGTTCCCTACGACGTTCCCGTCATCGGCTATGGCACCGAGAACGTGGGCACGCTGCGCCTGTGGCAGTGCGAGGCCGAGGAGGAGCTGGACTTCAACGCCTTCAACAATCAGGACTACCTGCGGGCGCTGGACGCCAAGAACAAGGCCGAGGACATCACCCGCGTCCTGTACCCCAACGACTCCACATGGGAGGGCAAGCGCCTGCGCATCAAGCAGCAGTATGTGCTGTCCTCTGCGTCCCTGCAGGATATGCTGCGCACCTTCAAAATTGCCCATGGCGATGATCTGAGCCGCTTTGCCGAGTTCTACGCGGTGCAGCTCAACGACACCCATCCCGCCATGTCCATCCCCGAGCTGATCCGCCTGCTGATGCTGGAGGGCATGAGCTTTGACGACGCCTTCAATGTCGCTCAGAAGACCTTCTCCTACACCAACCACACCGTCATGGGCGAGGCACTGGAAAAGTGGCCGCTGGATCTGATGCGCAGCGTGGTTCCCGAGATCGTGGACATCATCTGCCGCATTGACCAGAAGCTCAAGTGGGAGCATCCGGATCTGTTCATCGTGAAAGACAACACCGCCCACATGGCGAACCTGTCCATTTACGTCGGCTCCTATATCAACGGCGTGGCGGAGATCCACACCCAGATTCTGAAGAACGACTGCTTCAAGGACTGGTACTACGCCTTCCCCGAGCGGTTCCAGAACAAGACCAACGGCATCACCCCCCGCCGCTGGCTGGGTCTGTGCAACCCCGAACTGACCGCCATGCTGCGGGAAAAGGTAGGCGGCGACTTCCTGAAGAACCTCGACCTCATCGGCGAGCTGAAAAATCAGATTTACGACGAGACCATCGTGGAATTCAACGATATCAAGCACCTGAAGAAGGAGCAGCTGTGCGCCGTCATCGCCAAGCACGAGGGCGTGACGCTGAACCCCGACTTCATCTTCGACGTGCAGGTCAAGCGTCTGCACGAGTACAAGCGCCAGCTGATGAACATTCTGTCCATCGTGGACATCTACTTCCGTCTGAAGGAAGGCCGTCTGCCGGACTTCCATCCCACGGTTTACCTCTTCGGCGCCAAGTCCGCCCCCGGCTACGCCCGGGCAAAGGCCATCATCCGCTATATCAACCGGGTTGCGAAGCTGATCAACAGCGACCCCGCCGTGGCCGACAAGCTGAAAGTGGTATTCGTTCAGAACTACAACTGCTCCTACGCCGAGCATATCATCCCCGCCGCCGACATTTCCGAGCAGATCTCCCCTGCCGGTACGGAAGCCTCCGGCACCGGCAATATGAAGCTGATGCTCAACGGCGCCGTGACCCTGGGTACGCTGGACGGCGCCAATGTAGAGATCGCCCAGGAGGCCGGCCGGGAGAACGAGTATATCTTCGGTCACACCGTGGATGAGATCAACGCCGTGAAGCCCACCTACCACGCCAGGGATATTTTCGACGCCAATGCCGACCTGCGCCGTGCCATCAATACGTTGGTGGACGGCACCGTCCCCACGGACGACGCCCAGAAGGAGCTGTTCCACTCTCTGCTGGACGGCACCGACTGGCATCAGGCCGACCATTACTTCCTGCTGCTGGACTACGCTTCCTACTTCGACACCAAGCTCCAGGCCAACCGGGACTATGCCGACCGCATTGCCTTCGGCCGCAAGTGCCTGATGAACGTGGCCTCCGCCGCCAAGTTCTCTTCCGACCGCACCATCCGTCAGTACGCCGAGGAGATCTGGCACATCAAGCCCACCGAGTATTAAGATTGATTCAAAACACGCCCGATTCTGCAAAGAACCGGGCGCGTTTTCGTATTCAAAAAAGTCAAAACCTTGCACTGCGCGGCGAATTGTGGTATAGTATGGTCAAAGAACCCCGCCGGTTTTTCCGGGGCGTCACGTCAATCTTGGAGGTGCAGACATGAAAGTTCAATTCATCGGCGCGACCCATGAGGTCACTGGCAGCTGTACGCTGCTGGAAGTGAATGGCCGGTACTATCTGGTGGACTGCGGTATGGAGCAGGGGGAGGACATCTTCCAGAATGTCCCGCTGCCCGTTCCGGCGAATGCCATCGAAGCGGTGTTCCTGACCCACGCCCATATCGACCATTCCGGTATGCTCCCCAAGCTGTGCAAGGACGGGTTCCGTGGGCAGATCTACGCCACGGAGGCCACCTGCAATCTTTGCCGCATCATGCTGATGGACTCGGCGCACATTCAGGAATCGGAAGCCCAGTGGCGCACCCGCAAGGCCGAGCGCGCCGGGGAACGGGCCGTGGAGCCGGTATACGACACCAACGACGCGGCGGCAGCCCTCCGCCTTCTCCGCCCCTGCCAGTATAACGCCGCCGTCCAGGCCGCGGAGGGCATTATCATCCGCATGACGGACATCGGCCATCTGCTGGGTTCCGCCGCCATCGAAATGTGGCTGACGGAGGGGCAGCAGACCCGGAAGATCGTGTTCAGCGGCGACGTGGGCAACGTCAATCAGCCCCTGCTCCGGGACCCCCAGCCTGTTGCGGAGACGGAATATCTGGTCATCGAATCCACCTACGGCGACCGCCTGCACCCCAAGGAGCGGGGCGACGTGGTGGGCGAGCTGGCCGCCTGCATCCAGCGGGCGCTGGACCGGGGCGGCAATCTGGTCATCCCCGCCTTTGCCGTGGGGCGGACGCAGGAAATGCTCTACGCCATCCGGGAGATCAAGCAGCGGGGGCTGGTGACGGGACACGACCATTTCCCGGTGTACGTGGACTCTCCTCTGGCCGTGGAAGCGACGGGAATTTTCCTGCAATGCGACCCCACGGACTTTGACGACGAGACCCGGGCCATTCTGAAACAGGGCGTCAACCCCATCTGGTTTGACGGATTGAAGCTGGCCGTCTCCTCCGACGAATCCAAGCTCATCAACACCGATCCCCAGCCCAAGGTCATTCTCTCCGCCAGCGGCATGTGCGAGGCGGGCAGAATCCGCCACCATCTGAAACACAACCTGTGGCGCAAGGAAAGCGTCATCCTGTTTGTCGGCTATCAGGCGGAGGGGTCTCTCGGCTGGAAGCTGGAAAACGGCGCGAAGTCCGTGAAGCTCTTCGGCGAGGACATCGCGGTGAACGCGGAGATCGCCATGCTCCACGGCACCTCCGGCCACGCGGACAAAGAGGGACTGCTGAACTGGCTGGCAGGCTTCCGGGAAAAGCCCAAGATGGTGTTCGTGAACCACGGCGACGACAGCAGCTGCAAAGCCTTCTGCGCGACCCTGAAATCCATGGGCTACCGCGCCGACGCCCCCTACAGCGGCACGGAATACGACCTGATCACCGGCAAGCTCACGACCTACACCGAGGGCGTGAAGATCGACCGGGCGGCCGTCTTCAAGGGCACCCAGCGGGCGAAGCAGATCTACGAGGATATGGTTGCGGCCGCGGAAGCGCTTCTCGCGCTGGTCAAGACCCGCCGCGGGAACACCAACAAGGACAACGCCAAGCTTACGGGGCAGATCATCAGCCTGATCGAAAAGTGGAAGAAATAAGGCAGCACAACGCCCGGCAGGAATCCATTTCCCGCCGGGCGCTTTTCACACTTTTCTGCTTACTTTAGACTGTATTTCACGGCATATGCCTTGTATTCGTCGTCAAAATTCTCGTTCTCCATCCGGGCGGAGCGGATGGCCTCGTGGGTGTTCATGTTGTGGTGGTGCAGGTCGATGATGCACCCGGCGATGTTGGAGCAGTGGTCGCCCACCCGTTCCAGCGCGGTCAGCAAGTCAGACCAGACAAATCCGGACTCAATGCTGCAGCTGCCCTGCTGCATCCGCAGAATGTGATGGATGCGCATTTTCTCCTTCAGATCGTCAATGACCTGTTCCAGCGGCTCCACCCGGTAGGCTTTTTCCAGATCGTCGTCCCGGAACGCCTGAAAGGTCATGTCCACGATTTCCTCCACAGCCCGCAGCAGAACGTTCAGCTCATGGCGGGCAGCGTCGGACAGCGCCAGATTCTTGCTTTTCAGTTCTTCGGCGGACTCTACCAGATTCAGGGCGTGGTCGCCGATGCGCTCAAAATCGCTGAGGGCTTTGAGAAGCATGGCGGCCTCGCTACTGTCGTTTTCGCTGATCTTCAGGGCGCTGAGCTTGACAAGATAGGTGCCAAGGATATCCTCATAATGGTCGGTTTTGCTCTCCCCCTCCCGCACAGCCTGCGCAAGCTCCGGCGTGTAGTTCTGGAGGGCGGCGGCGGCATCCCGCAGGGTCACGGCAGCCACGTCCGCCATTTCATTGGTGACCACACGGCAGCGCTCCAAGGCGATGGAGGGGGTGGCCAGCAGACGCTCGTCCAGCTCGCAGACCGCCTCCGGCTGCTTCCCGTCGGGGACGATCCTGCACACCAGCTTTTCCAGCAGACCTGCCGCGGGCAGCATCAGGGTTGTGCAGATGACGTTGAACACCGTGTGGCAGATGGCGATGCCCAGATAAGAAGCGCTTTCTCCCAGAATGGCAGGGGAGAACAGGGCATCCGCCAGCACAAAGAGGGTCAGGCACACAATGGTGCCGATGATGTTGAACATCAGATGCACCACCGCAGCCCGCCGGGCGTTCTTGGTGGTACCCACGCTGGACAGCAGCGCGGTGACGCAGGTGCCGATGTTCTGACCCATGATAATGGGGATGGCGGCGGCGTAGGTCACAGAGCCGGTGGAAGACAGCGCCTGCAAAATGCCCACGGAGGCCGAGGAGGACTGGATGATTCCGGTGAGCACCGCGCCCACAAGAACGCCCAGAATGGGGTTCGTGAACATCAGGAACATCTGCTGGAATTCCGGCACATTTTTCAGGCTGCTGACCGCGCCGGACATGGTCTCCATGCCGAACATCAGGGTCGCAAACCCCAGAAAGATCATGCCGGTGTCCTTCTTCTTGCCGTCCTTCATGAACATGTAGTACACAATGCCCACCAGCGCAAGAATGGGGGTAAAAGAGCTGGGCTTCAGCAGCCGGACGAAGACGTTCCCGCTTTCAATGCCGCTAAGGCTCAATATCCATGCGGTGACGGTGGTGCCAACGTTCGCACCCATAATGACGTTGATGGCCTGCCCCAGGGTCAGCAGCCCGGAGTTGACGAAGCCCACCACCATGACCGTGGTAGCAGAGGAGGACTGAATGACGCCCGTGACGGCCAGACCCGTCAGGAAGCCCAGCATCCGGTTGGTGGTGAGCTTCCCCAGAAGCCCCCGCAATGAGGAACCCGCCCGCCGTTCCAGCGCGTCTCCCATCAGGTTCATGCCGAACAGGAACAGGCACAGCCCGCCGATCATGGTCAGAACGTTGAAAATATCCATAGAATCCAGCCTCTCGTATCTTTTGATATTTCAATTTTATCAGCGCAAGGTCAAATCCATTATCAGGAAAATGTAAAATCTACGTAAATCCGGCAGAAAATATGGGAGGGGCGCCGCCCCTCCCATTCATTCTACTTCTTCTCTATAGGAAACCGCACCGTGACAATCGTCCCCTTGCCGACGGTGCTGTCCAATTCAATCGCCGCGCCCAGGATCAGCGCCGCGTGCTTGACGATGGACAGTCCCAGACCGGTTCCGCCGATCTCCTTGGAGTGGCTCTTGTCCACCCGGTAAAACCGCTCGAATACCCGCTCCTGATGCTCCGGGCTGATGCCGATGCCGGTGTCTGTCACCGTCAGAACGGCCTGCCCCTTTTCTTCCCCAAGCCGCACGATGACCAGCCCGCCGTCCTTATTGTACTTGACGGCGTTGTCCATGAGGTTGAACACGATCCCGGAAACCAGCTGGGGAATCCCCTGAATCACGGTTTTCGTCCCTTCCAGCTGAATGCTGACGTTTTTCAGCTCCGCCGGGGCGGTCAGCTCCTGCATGGCGGACTTCGCCGTTTCGTACAGATCGATGGGCGCCCACTGCATATCCGCCGCGCCCTCGTCCAGCCGGGACAGGCGCAGGGTATCCTCCACCAGATCGATCATGCGCTGGGCTTCGCCGTAGATCTTCTCCGCAAAGTGCCGGGTGTCCTCCGGAGGAACCAGCCCGTCCTTCATCAGCTCGGCGTAGCCGGAAATGGCATGGAGCGGGGTTTTCAGCTCATGGGAAACGTTGGCGGTGAATTCCCGGCGAAGAGCTTCCGCCTTCTGCTTCTGGGTCACGTCAAACAGCAGCAGCACCACGCCGAAAACCGCCCCGTCGGATCTGACCGGACTTGCGGCGGCGAGATATTCTCCGCCGGTCAGAGCCACGTTTTCCTCCGCCTTTTCCCCGGTGAGGGCTTTCTCCACCAGCGCGGAAATGGCCGCGTTCCGGTTGGCGACGCCAAAATCCGCACCTAAGCAGTTGGGGGTGATCTCCAGCAGCCGCGTGGCAGCAGGGTTGATGCTCAGCACCGTGCCGCTGCTGTTCATCAGCACCAGTCCCTCGCTTAAGGAACGGGTGACGGTGTTGAATTCCTTCTGCTTCTGCCGCAGTTCCTGGGACTGCGCCCGAAGCTGAACCTGCTGGGAGTCCAGCCGCCGCAGAAGGGGCTGAATTTCGACGTACTCCCGGTTGGACATGGGGTCGTCCAGATTCAGCTCGTTCAGAGGCGCGACAATGTTTTTCGTCAGCTGCCCGGCAAGAAGCGCCGACAGGGCGACGGCAATACCGATGACCAGAATGATCGGCTTCACCACCCCCACCACCAGATGGGGCACCGTGTTCTGCGCCGCGGAAAAGCGAAGCACCGTGCCGTCGCTCAGGCGCTGCGCCGTGTAAATATACCGCTCCATCAGCGTGTCGGAATAGCGGAAGCTGGTGCCGGAACCGGTGGCCAGCGCGGCCTTTACCTCTTCCCGCTCCAGATGATTCTCCATCACGCCGGAATCGGAGCGGCTGTCATAAAGCACCGTGCCGTCGGCGGCGATCCATGTGATGCGCCGGTCGGAGGTATCGAGATCGTCAAAATAGGAAACCCCTTCCGTTTCCAGCGCGTGGGCGACCAGCGCCGTCTGCAATCGCAGCTGCTCCGCCTGAACGTCGGAAAAGTAGGTGTACAGCGCCCCCAGAATCAGTGCCAGCGTGGCCAGCAGCACCGCCAGCGACGCCAGAAAAATCGAGCGAAAAACCCGCTTCGTCATGGCCTACGCCTCCATCCGGTAGCCAACGCCACGGACGGTGCGGATGTATTCGCCGCACTGCCCCAGCTTCGTGCGCAGGGTGCCGATGTGTACGTCCACCGTCCGGGTCTCCCCCACGTAGTCCGTGCTCCAGATGCGTTCCAGCAGCTGATCCCGGGTAAAGACCCGGCCGGGATGCTCCAGAAAGAGCTTCAGTAACTCAAATTCCTTCAGCGTCAGCTCCACCCGGGTATCCCCGGCGTAGACTGTATGGGACGCGGAATCCATCCGCAGATTCCCCATTTGCAGCAGTCCGGGAGTAGCCGCGGGAGCGGCCCGGCGCAGAACCGCCCGGATGCGGGACACCATCTCCATCATGCCGAAGGGCTTGGCGAGGTAATCGTCAGCCCCCAGATCCAGCCCCACCACCTTGTCATACTCCGTCCCACGGGCGGAAGCAATGATGACCGGGATGCGGGCGGTGGCGGGATTGCCCCGGAGGGCTTTGAGAATTTCAATGCCGTCCATTCCGGGCAGCATGATATCCAGCATAATGAGCTGGGGCTGGGCGTGGCTCAGCGCGTCGAACAGTCCCACACTGTCCCAGAAGCCCTCCGCCTCGAAGCCGGACGCCCGCAGGGCATACAGCATCAGCTCCCGGATGCTGTCGTCATCCTCTACGCAGTAAATCACTCGGATTCCCCCAATACTTATTCTATCTCACTGTTGATGGTACGATAAAACCGTAAGAATTACAACAGGCACTTTGTAAAATCTATGTAAAGTGGCGAATTTTATCCCATAAAACAAAGGTTCCGGGGCGGAAATCCGCCCCGGAGTATCGTATCAGGCATTGAAAACATAGGTATCCAGCCGCCGGAAAGCCTCCTGCACCCGGCTCAGGGGCAGCGCGAGGTTCATGCGGATGTGGGTCTGACCGTGGAACGCCCGTCCGTCCTGCCAGATAACGCCCACGTCCCATCCGGCGGCAAGCAGCTCGTCCATGGTCTTGCCATGAGCCGTCAGCCATTCTCCGCAGTCAAGGAACAGCATGTACGTTCCCTGAGGGCGGCTGACATCCACGCCGTTAAAGTGCTTCGCGATATAATCGCAGGCAAAATCCACGTTGCCGGTGATGACCTGCCGCAGCTCCTCCACCCACTCGTAGCCCTCGGGCCTGTAAGCGCCCAGCAGGGCGTGCATACTCATGACGTTCATGGCGTTGTAGTGGCTGAGGGAGCCCTCTTTGTCACAGCGGTCGCGGAGCCAGCTGTTGTAGATGATATGGTAGCTGCCCACCAGTCCCGCCAGATTGAAGGTTTTGGAGGGAGCGTACAGCGCCACGGTGCGCATTTTCGCGTCCTCGCTGACGGACTGGGTGGGGATGTGGCAATATCCGGTCAGCAGAATGTCGCTCCAGATCTCGTCGGAAACCACCATGACGTCGTACTTTTTGTACAGCGCCATGGCCTGCTCGATCTCCCAACGCTCCCAGACCCGGCCGCAGGGGTTGTGGGGGGAGCAGAAAATGGCGGCGTGGATGTGATTTTCCACGATTTTCTTTTCCATGTCGGCAAAGTCCATCCGCCAGACACCCTGCTCGTCCTTTGTCAGCGGAGAGTGGACAATGTGATAGCCATTGTCCGTCAGGCAGTGGGTAAAGCCGATGTAGGTCGGGCTGTGGAGCAGCACGTTGTCCCCTTTGGAGCACAGAACGTTCAGCGCGGAGATCACGCCGCCCAGCACGCCGTTTTCGTAGCCGATGTGTTCCGGCTTCAGTCCGGTGACGCCGTTGTGGTCTTCCTGCCAGCGGATGATGGAATCGTAGTATTCCGCCGGGGGGTCAAAGTAGCCGAAGGCCGGATGCTCCGCCCGGGCGATCATGGCCTGCTGAACGGTGGGAACCACGGGGAAATTCATGTCCGCGACCCACATGGGAATCACGTCAAAGCCCTCCCGGGGGGCGGGATAGGAGGAACCGGGGGCGCCCACGGCGTCGACGGCGACGGCGTCCTTTCCCCGGCGATCCAGAATGGAAGTAAAGTCGTATTTCATTGTGTTTCTCCTTTGTATGCGCTTGCTCAGCCGGGAATACCGGCTGCAAAAATACCACGAAAAACAGCGGCCGCACAGCCGCCGAACAGAATTATTATAACAGCCTTCCCTCCCTTTGTCAATCCGCGGCCGCCCGTGTCGAAGGGAATTCTGTGTTTTCCACAACGGCGAATTGGTAATATTGTCTAATTTTCCGTCTTGAACAGCAGATATATTTATGCTATCTTATAAATACAAAGAGGTGATACCGATGTACAGGTAAATCCTTGAAGGCTCTGAATCAGAACGGAGCCAATGCAGGCGGGCAGGGAGGTCCCCGGCGATTCCGACTTATAAGCGCGTCTCGCGGAAGAGACAGACAGAGAATGGATAAGGTATCGGAACAGAAAAACGGATCGCATACGCCCGTCAATCCGCAGAAAGAGAGGTTAACCAACAGATGTTAGATAATAAGAGCGAGCAGAAATGACCCTTGGCTGCAAAAAAACGTGCTGATCACAAGGCATGGCAGTCAAGGGTCATTTCATTTCTTTCCGCGCCCGGCCGGGGCGCTTTTTTGCCGCCCGGATTGACAATTCCGGCGAAAACGTGGTATCATATTTTTATCCGGAATGTCACACAGGAGTGCCTATGCAGATACAAACGAAAAATTTTGCCGGACTGACCGGGAATCAACTGAAGCTTCTGGCCCTGATCGCCATGACCTGCGACCATGTGGGATTGCAGCTGCTGCCCCAATTTATCATTCTGCGGATCATCGGGCGGCTGGCCGCGCCGCTTTTTGCTTACATGATCGCCGAGGGCTGCCGCTATACCCATGACCGGGGACGGTATCTGGGGAGACTTCTGGGCATGGCCGCGCTGTGCCAGATCGCCTATTTTGCCGCCATGCGCTCACTCTACCAGTGCATTTTCGTGACCTTTTCCCTTTCTGTCTGTCTGATATACGCACTGGATAACGCCGTCCGCCGCCGGACTCCCGTGTCGGTGCTGTCGGCTGCTGCCGCTGTTGCCGCCGTGGTTTTCGTCACCGAGGGCTTGCCCCGGATTCTGATTCACACGGATTTCGACGTGGATTATGGCCTTTGGGGCGTGATGCTGCCGGTTTTGGTGTATTTTGGCAGGGGAAAATGGGGAAAACTGGCGCTGTTCGCCGTCGGTGTCGGCCTGCTGGGTCTGCATTACGGCGGGGCGCAGTGGTGGGGGCTTCTAAGCGTTCCCCTTCTGGCGCTGTACAACGGGAAAAAAGGCACATGGAATATCGGCCCGCTGTTTTACTGGTATTACCCCGCCCATCTGGTCGCCATCTACGGCCTGAGCCTGCTGTTGGAGCGTGCCGCCGGATAACGTATCGACCGGGGCGCTATCTTATAGCGAAACTGGAGCGGATCGGTAACGATACGCTCCATTCACTGTTTTTATCAATACTTCCGCCAAGTCGAGGGCATCAGCAGAATCAGCATGGGGAACAGCTCCAGCCGCCCGAACAGCATATCCGCCGTCAGGACGATCTTCGCCAGCGGCGAAAAGGCCGCGAAGCAGCCCGTGGGGCCGACCAGCCCCAGGCCGGGGCCAATGTTGTTCAGCGTCGCCAACACGGCGGTGAAAGTGGTGACAAAATCCAGATTGTCCAGCGCCACCAGCAGCACGGACACCAGCGTCACCAGAAAATACAGGGTCATGTAGCTCTGAACGCCCTGCACCGTCTCCCGGCTGACGGGCTTTCCGTCCACCGTCAGCACCCGCACGGAGCGGGGATGGAGCAGCTTGCGCAGCTCCGAGCCGAGGGCTTTGCACAGAATCACCAGCCGGGAAACCTTCACGCCGCCGCCGGTAGACCCCGCACAGGCACCCACGATCATCAGCAGCACCAGAATACACCGGCTGAGCTGGGGCCACAGGTCAAAATCCGTTGTGCTGAAGCCCGTGGTGGTAATGACGGACGAGACGGCGAAAAAAGCGTGGTGGAATGCGTCAAACGCCGTGGGGAACATCCCCAGAATGTTAAGGGTAATAATCAGCGTGCTCCCGGCGATGATGGCAAAATACGCCCGCACCTCGGTATTCCGCCATGCCATGGCATATTTTTTCATCAGCAGGAAAAAGTAAACGTTGAAATTCACGCCGAACAGCGCCATGAACACGGAGACCACGCCCTGAAGGTAGTAGCTGTTATAGTAGCCCATGGAGCTGTTCTTGATGCCGAAGCCGCCGGTGCCGGCGGTGCCGAAGGCGGTACACAGGCTGTCAAACAGGGGCATTCCCCCGATAAGCAGCAGCACCACCTCCACCGCCGTCATGACGATGTAAATACCGTAAAGAATGGCGGCGGATTTGCGCATATTGGGCACCATCTTGCTCACGGTGGGGCCGGGGCTTTCCGCCCGGAGCAGGTGGTTGGCCTGTCCGCCCATGTTCACCAGCGACAGCATGAACACCAGAATGCCCATGCCCCCCAACCAGTGGGTGAAGCTGCGCCAGAAGAGCATCCCGTTGTCCAGCGCCTCCACATCGGTCAGGATGCTGGCGCCGGTGGTGGTAAAGCCGGAAACCGTCTCAAACACGGCGTCTAAGTAGCTGGGGATCTGCCCGGACAGGGTAAAGGGCGCCGCGCCGATCAGGGAAATGACCACCCATGCCAGCGCCGTAAAGACGAATCCTTCCCGGGCGTACATGTCCCGCCGGGCGGGCTTGAACCGGGTCAGCAGGAAGCCAAGCAGTCCCGCCGCGATCATGGTGTACAAAAAGTAAATGCCGGAGCTTTCCCCGTAGATCACGGCGACCGCCAGCGGCAGCACCAGAAACGCCGCCACGATCAGCAGGATCATGCCGAAAAGATAGCGAAGCAAGGGATAATTCATGTCCGTTCCCCCTTACCGCCGGGTGGTGAAGATATCGTTGAGGCTTCTCAGTCCGCTGTGGGCTGCGACCACGATCACGCTGTCCCCCACCTCGATGGTGTCGCTGCCGCGGGGGGTAATGGTCTTGCCGCCCCGGGAGATGCAGCCGATCAGCAGGCCGTCCTTCAGGTGCAGATCCTGCAATGGGATGCCGCAGAAATCGGCGCTGGCCGTGACCCGGAACTCCATCGCTTCGACCTTATTGCTGACGATCTTGCACAGCGTCTCCATGCTGGCATAAGCGTCGGAATTCTGCATGGCCCGGACGTAGCGCACCACGTTGTCCGCACAGATATTCCGGGGATAGAACACGGAATCCAGAGACAGGCTGGCCACCAGCGGCTCATAGGAGCTGCGGTTGACCTTGGTAATGACCTTGGCGCGGGTCGTCCTCCCGGCAAACAGGGAAATGATGATGTTTTCTTCGTCAATGCCCGTCAGCGCCGCAATGGCATCCATGTGCTCGATGCCTTCCTCCTGTAACAGGCGCTGATCCGTACCGTCGCCGTGGAGGATCGTCGCCTCCGGCAGAAGCTGGCTCAGCTCCTCGCAGCGCTTCGCGTCCGATTCGATGATCTTCACGTCCATGCCGGTCGCCAGCAGCTGCCGGGCAAGATAATAGCCCATCCGTCCGCCGCCGATCAGCATGACCTGCCGCACCCGGGTCTTCGCCACGCCGACCTGCCGGAAAAACCGCTGCGCCTCCTGCGGACTTGCCACCACGGAGATCCGGTCCCCGGCCTTCAGCTGGAACTCACCGGAGGGGATAATGACGTCCCGCTCGCCCCGCTCCACCGCGCAGATCAGCACGTTGGCCCGGAACTTTCCGATGTCCTTCAGCGCCATGCCGTCCAGCGGGGAACCCGCCGTCACGCCGGTTTTGAGAATTTCCACATGCCCTCTGGCAAAGGTGTCGATCTTGATGGCCGAGGGGAACCGCAGGACGCGCGCCATTTCCGTGGCGCAGGCTTCCTCGGGGTTGATGGCCATGCTGAGCCCCAGATCGTCCTTGATGAGGTTCAGTTCCTCCACGTACATGGGGTTGCGCACCCGGGCGATGGTGTGCCGCGCGCCCAGCTTCTTGCCGATGAGGCAGCACAGCAGGTTCAGCTCGTCCGCGCCGGTACAGGCAATGACGAGGTCTGCCTGATCCGCTCCTGCCTCTAGCTGAACCTCCCGGGAAGCGCCGTCGCCCTCCACGACCATCACGTCCAGCTCGTTGTTGGACTGATCCAGCCTGACCCCGGAGCGGTCTACCAGCGTCACTTCATGCTTTTCCTTCGACAGCTGCTCAGCAAGGACACTGCCGATTTTTCCGTCGCCGATAATCATGATTTTCATAAATATCACCCACGTCTTTATCCATTTTGCCTTACTATATCACAAATCCCGATTGAATGCAACCGCGCTGGAAAATCTGTGCAGAATCTGAAGGGGGTGTCAATAAAATCTGTCATTTTCTGTATTTCCTTCCGGAAATTCACGCTAATACTCCAAAAAATATTGGCAAAGCTATGGTTGCGGAACAAAACCGCGAGAAAGCAAAAAGGAGAGAAAACGGTATGAAGAGCAACAATCAGATCAACATTCCCCAGGCTCGGGAAGCGATGGACAAGTTTAAGATGCAGGCTGCCAGCGACCTTGATGTTCCCGTTACCTATTAAGCTACGACGTTTTTCTTTCTAAAAATTCAAAAAACTATGTTGAAGTGCTTTCAAATTACGTTGTAGCAAGTAAAAAAGTTCATCGGTCGATTTTACATCTCAATTTCACTTTATCGCAGTAAAGTATTTGGCAAATCACTCACTTTTTCGTCCGCATGTTGCAGCATGATTCGTTTCCCTTTCATGCGCACTTCCTGCCCATTGCTCATAAAAGAGCGCACACTTCCGAATCCGGAAAGTGTGCGCTCTTTTTGTTTGTATGGATACCAGTCAAGTCATTTGCGGATAATATGCCATATGTATCAAAACATCTTCTTTTTCTTATTTTTAAGTTTTTTTGAGAGTTGGTTTAAAATTCGGCTTTCCCGCCGCCTAGTATATGGAGGGACTTCCAAGGTTCTCTCCGCTGAACCTTGAAAACTTCATAATCATTCATCTGATACATTCTTCTGGACAAGAGCCGGGAGGACAGTACGCCGTGACCACCTGTCCCGTAAGGGATACGAAGCGAGGAAGCCCGCAAGGGCTGAAGCAAAGGTGCTGAGCGAGAAATGCTGCCTCCGATGTCGGGTTGCCACCGGCAAGGCGACGAAGGTCCAGACAGGACAATGATACTTCTCTACGGAGCTGGCGGAGGACCCGGCAGGGGTGAAAGGCCCATGGACTCGATTCGCAGTCGAGCGTCAGATGATTTCCCTTTGCGCGTTTAGGGGGCGAGGCCGAATGAAACGCGCCGACCAAAGCGCAGAAAGATTTTCTGTGTTTTGGTGGAGCAAAAATAACAATCAGGAGGTACACGAATGAATCACTGTAAAACCATTGCTCTTGTCAATCAGAAGGGAGGTGTCGGGAAAACGACCTCTACCATTAACTTGGGCGTCGGCCTTGCCAGTCAGGGGAACAAGGTATTGCTGGTGGACGGCGACCCGCAGCACAGCCTGACCATCGGTCTGGGTATCACTGACCCGGATAACCTGGAACATACGCTGAACACAGCCATGCTTGCCGAAATCGAGGGCGAAACACCCAAATGGGAAGAAGGCATCATTCACCATCGGGAGGGTGTGGATTTGCTCCCTGCCAACGATGAACTCGCCGGTATTGAGCTACGCCTGTTCAGTGCCATGTCCAGAGAACAGGTGCTGAAATCCGTGTTGAGCCATGTCAAAGATCGGTACGACTACATTCTCATTGACGGTATGCCTTCTCTTGGCATTGTCACCGTCAATGTTCTGGTGGCCGCGGACAGCGTTATTATCCCCTCCGAACCGGATTTCCTGTCTACCAAAGGCATGAACCTGCTGCTCAAAACCATTGGCCGTGTGCGCCGTCAGATCAATCCCCGGTTGAAAATTGACGGCATCGTAGTTACAAAGGTGGACAGCCGTACCAATAACGCCAAAAACATTATCGCCGCTCTGCGTACCACACTGGACGGCAGCATTCGGGTATTTGACACGGAAATCCCCCGCTCCGTTCGAGCTGCGGAGGCATCCGGCGAGGGCAAAAGCATTTTTGCCTTCGACCCCAAAGGTCGGGTGGCCCAGGCTTACACAAACTTGACAAAGGAGGTGGCCGAACTTGGCAAAGAAACAAATCGATCTCGGCCTGACGGGGCTAGATGAATTGTTCATGGATGACAAGGAGCGGGCGGAATCCAAGCTCCCCAAAATCCACGAAATTCCCCTTTCGGAAATCGACGAATTTCCGGATCATCCCTTTCACGTCCGGTTGGACGAGGACATGGATCAGCTGGTGGAGAGCATTAAGGAGCGGGGCATCATCACCCCGGTCACGCTGCGGCAGAAGCCGGACGGGCGGTATGAAATCGTCTCCGGCCACCGCAGGACGAAAGCCTGCGAGCTGGCGGGGCTGACCACCGTCAAAGCGGAAATCAAGGAACTTTCCAGAGACGAGGCCATTATTCTTATGGTGGAAAGCAATTTACAGCGCACCACCATCCTGCCCAGCGAAAAGGCGTTTTCCTACAAAATGAGACTAGAGGCAATGAACAGGCAGGGACAGCGGACGGATTTAACTTCTGTCCCACTGGGACAGAAGTTGGGAAAAACATCGCGTGAAGTTCTTGCGGACAGTTCTACAGACAGCAATACGCAGATTCAGCGCTATATCCGTCTCACCCACCTCATCCCGCCTCTGCTTGACCTGGTGGATTCCGGGAAAATCGCTTTCCGGCCTGCGGTGGAGCTTTCGTATCTGACAGAGGAGGAGCAAAACAGTCTGCTGGATTCCATCAATTCCGAGCAGTCCACCCCGTCTCTGGCGCAAGCATCGAAGATGAAGGAGTTCTCCCAAAACGGCAGGCTCAACGCCGATGTCATCCTCTCCATCATGTGCGAGCAGAAGCCCAACCAGAAAGAGAAAATCAGCTTCCAGTCCGAGCGGTTGAAACCCTTTATTCCGAAAAACTTCACCGCTAAACAGGCGGAGGACTACGTTATTAAGGCTCTGGAATATTACCACCGGTATCAGCTCCGGCAGAAGGAGCGTGACAGATAATGGTCTCAACCTGTCGTTCCCCTCCCCCTCACACTCCCCCTTATATTGTATAACCAGCTGTACCGGCTGAAAAGAAGCGTAGACACCTGCCAGAATCGGCGGGTGATTTTTTATGGAAAGGAAAATGCAATGCGAAAAATCATGAAACGAGGGTTCTGCCTGTTTCTGGTGGCCGTGCTGCTGGCAGGGCTGGTGCCTTATGCCTTTGCGGATGAAGCAAAGCCAACGGATGTATCTGAGGATGCAGCGGAGCCAACGGAAGAGACAACAGCTCCACCCGAAACGACAGTTCCCTCAGAATCCACAGAGCCGCCGTCAGAAGCGACGGAACCGCCGGTGACAACGGAGGCTACAGAGCCGGATGCTGACCCGGTGGAAGATGACATGGAGGATGACCGGCTGTTATCTGACAGCATCTCCACTTACGCCTCTACCGTCTCCAATGTTCTCCTGTTCGATCAGGCCAGTCCCAACTACACAACGGTGCTGAAAAGCCAAATTTCCGTGACCTACCAGCCCAACGGCACGGACGCTGCCAAGACGGCCTACATTAAAAACTTGGGCTGGCACTTCGCCAGATATAACAACACGCCCTATGAGGACGACCCCATCTACTGTATCGAGCCTTGCAAGAACTATGCCGCCAGCACCTCCGGCAACTACATGGATCAGGATTTGGGGGTATCCGGCAGCGGCAGCTCCCGAGGAAGCAATGTCTGGTATGCCATGCCCAGCTCCTACCGGCAGGCCATCGCCCTGACCCTGCTGTACTCCAAACAGCTGTGGAACAGCAATTACAGCGTCAAAACCACGGCCATGGCCAATAACCCCAATGTGTCCACCCGAATTGCCACTCAGTTTCTCATTTACGAGATCGTCACCGGCCTGCGGGATGCTGACACCTTCAGCCGAAAAAACTCCAACGGCTATACCAGCGGTGATGTATTCTACAACGCAGGCGTAGCCAATGTGTCCGGCTTTGCGGACAAGTACAACAGCATTGTTTCCAGCGTTCAAAGTGCTATGAAGATCCCCAGCTTTACCAGCCGCTCCTCCGGCTCTGCCCCCGCCATTACCATGAGCGGGAGTCAGGTAAGCGTTACGGACTCCAACGGCGTTCTGGGGAACTTCTCCTTCGCCAACGGAAACGGTGCCTCTTTCTCCAAGTCCGGCAACACCCTGACCATCACCAAAACCGGCACCATCTCTCCCTCTACGGTATTCAGTGCCACCAGAAGTCTGCCCTCCGCGGAAAACTCCACCGTGTCCATCTACTACAGTGCCAGCAGCACCTACCAGACCTGCGTCAAGCTGTATTCTCCCCAAGTGGAAACGCTGCGGGCCTACTTCAAGATCAATGTCCCGAATCCCGGAGTCATTGCTTTGGTGAAAACCACAGAGGACGGTCAGAATTTATCTGGTTGGCGTTTCGGCGTGTATTCCAACGCTGCCTGCACCACGCTGGTATCCGGCCCCCATACGACGGACAGCAGCGGTAAAATCAGCATCACCGGGCTGAACGCCGGAACTTACTATGTCAAGGAGCTTGGACATAGCGACAGCAGTATTTCCTCCCGCTACACCTGCTCCGGAGACAATCCACAGAAAGTCTCAGTGTCCAACGGTGCTACCGCAACTGTCAGCTTTTACAACAAGCTGGCCGTAGGCGCGCTGGAAATCCGGAAGTCCACTAACACCGGCAACCATCTGGACGGCTGGAAATTCATCGTGAAAAAGGACGGCGAGGAAATTCCCGGTTCCCCCTTTACCACGGACGAAACCGGCATCATCCGCATTTCCGATCTGGCTCCCGGAAAATATGTCGTTCTGGAATCTACCACCGACGATCCCTATTGGACTATGGAATTGGGATACCACACCGTCACCGTGGAGTACGGGAAAACCGCCGTTGACCAGTGGCTGAACAAGGAGCAGGGTCTGGGCTACTTCACCAAGTCCACCAACACGGGAGACGAAATCTCTGGCTGGCATATCACCGTCTATGCAGACGAAGCCTGCACTCAGGAACTCCATACTCTCATTACCGGTCAGGACGGCACCGTTTGTATCTATCTGGAACCCGGAACCTATTGGGTCAAGGAAACCGGCAGTGAGGACGTGCGGGACGATTACTGGAAAATGGATGATTCCGTGAAGCAGCTGGTGATCCGCGCCCATGAGAAAACCACTCTGGAGTTCGTCAACAACTACAGCGGCAGAATTGCCATCCGGAAATCCGTGGAGCCGAAGGGTACATTGGAGGGCTGGAAGTTCAAAATTACGGATGCGGACGGTAAGAAAGTCTCCGGTTCTCCCCTTACCACGGACAAGGGCGGGAAAATTCTCACCGGCAATCTCACTCCCGGAGACTACACCGTGGAGGAAGTGCTGCCTGCCGACAGTCTCTACACCGGAGAAGCCCCGAAAACCGTCACTGTTGTTGCCGGTAAGACGGCAGAAGTATCCTTCCTCAACAAACTGCGCGCCGGAAGAATCACCATCCGTAAGGTGGACACCAATGACGAGCCTTTGGCTGGAGCCACCTTCTTGCTGGAAGGCAGCGAGGACGGCAGCCTCTGGTATCCGATCATTCCCGGCTCTAACGGTGTCTGTGTTCTGGGTGAGCGTTCGGAAGAAAACCTCACTACCGCCAGCAAAACCTCCGGCGAGGATGGAATGCTGATCTGGGAGAACCTGCCCACCGCTCTGCAATACCGGATCACCGAAACGAAAGCACCGGAGGGCTATACGCTGCTGAAAGACTATGCCTTTGTCGGAACCCTGCCCGCAGACAATACCGAAATGGAGCTGCGGGTAGTCAACGGAGAAGCCTTTGCCCTGCCTAAGACTGGCTCAACAGGTCTGACGGTGCTGCCGTTTGCGGCCATGTTCTGTTTCTCGATTTGCGTGGGAGCAATTCTGTATCTGCGCAAGCGTGAAATCTAAATTCAACTGGCCGGGGAAATACCCCGGATTTTTTCTGCCCCAAATTCAAAATCTTAATTCAGAAAGGACTTTACTATGAAAACCATGAAGAAAATTGTTTGCGCCCTTATGACCCTCGTCCTGCTTTTGTCCAGCGTTCCCGCTGTCTTTGCGGACGAAGCGGACACCAACCCCATCGATCAGGATGCCGCTTGCAGCCTGACCATCTGGAAATTCGACTATACCAACGCCAAAAAGGACGGCGTGTGGGATGAAGATACCTTTCCCTCCACCGGCTGGCAGGAAAGCTATGTGGAAAACGCCCTGATAAATACCAACCGTAAAGGCGACACTGACGGCCAGAACGGCAATGCTTTGGGGAACGGTCAGACCAGCAAGGGGTATGCCATTGCCGGTGTGGAGTTCACCTATCTGAAAGTCGCGGACATCACGACTTTCCAGAATCAGGAGACAACCCAAGTCCTCTATGGCTTCCACAAGACGGATGCCGCCAATCTGCTGAAAGCCATTGGTCTGGAAAACGGTGCCAACCGCTGCGCCGAAGCCGACAGTCTGGACGCCGACCGCTGCTTCTACACCTCCGATACGTTGAACAAGGCTCTGTCCCAGAGTCTGGAAGCGAACTCCACAACCGTGAAAAACGCTCTGGAAACCTTCATCCGTAACGGCGGCACGGCTATGGATCCCACCAATGAAGTCGGCAAGACCTCAGCTAAAAATTTGCCCGTAGGTCTGTATCTGCTGGTAGAAACCAAGGTCCCCGAAATGGTTACTTCCACCACCAATCCCTTCTTCGTTTCCCTGCCCATGACCACCGTCACCGGCAATAACAACTCCGCTTCTCAGAATGGCGGTGCCGCCTGGAATTATGATGTGGTCGTGTATCCCAAGCAGGAAACCGGCATTCCCACCCTGGAAAAAACGGTTCGGGAAGCCAAGGCCGACACCGGCAAGAATGAGGGCTCCGCTTCCATCACGGATGGCTTCGCCCACACCGCTACCGGCTCCGCTGGTGACACCATGGAATACCAGATTATTTCCACTCTGCCCACTATCACCTCTCAGGCAACGGCCCTGTCCACTTACAATTTCTATGACACTCTTTGTGAAGGTCTTACTTACAGCAAAGACACAGGCGTAACTGTGGAGTTCTTCACCGATGCCGCCTGCACCGACAAGGTGGCTACCTGGAACAAGGATTCCAGCAAGTTCACCGTTACCTACAGTGAAGATGGCCGTCACATGACCGTGGACATTGCCAAGGCTGGCCTGGACGAAATCAACGGAGCCACCGCCAATAAGAACGGCAAGCTCTACACCGGCTACTCCAACTACACCGCCCGTGTGACCTACAGTGCCGTCATCAACTCCGACAAATCCTTTGCCTACGGCGAAAAGGGCAATGAGAACACGGTCATTCTGACCTGGAAGCGTACCTCCGGCGACTACTACGACACCCTCATTGACGACTGTCATGTGTTCTCCTTCGGCCTGGACCTGACCAAGCTGTTCTCCGATGTGGACGCGGAAACCGCCGCCGAAACCAAGCTCTATGACAGCGTAAAGTTCAAGATTCAGAACAAGACCGATGGCACCTGGATCATTGCCAAGCGCAATGACGAGGAAGGGGTCTACTATGTCACCGGCCATACCGACAAGGAAGCAGATGCCACCGTCTTTACCCCCGTCACCATGGGCAAGTCCTACGGACACATCATGGTCAAGGGCTTGGAGGAGGATACCTATACCATCACCGAAACCCAGACGGCCAACGGATACACTCTGCTGAAAAACGCAATCACCGTCACCATCTCTCTGAAAGAGAATACCGCCAACACCTGCAATGTTTACGCCAAGGATGTGCTGGGCGTTCTCCAGAATGACCCTCACTATTCTTTTGACGGCGGCGAGGACCTGAAGCTGGCCAACATCCCCCAGCGGGCGCTGTCCCACAACTATCCCACCGCTTCCGCAACCGTGGACAAGAATGACGTCACCATGCTGGAGGACAACGGCTCTGCCAACGCCGAAGTCCCCCTGACCGTAAAGAACACCAAGGGTTTTGACCTGCCCAAGACCGGCGATCATGGCACCTGGATGTACAGCCTTGTGGGCATTCTCATGATGTCCGCCGCAGCCGGTGTCATTGTTTTGACCACCAGAAAGAAGCATGGCCGGTAAGTATCTGGCACCCCGGACAGGCACTCCGGGGTACTTTCCGAAAGGGGGAGATTCTATCCGAGGCAAACGTAGAAAGATCATCACCATTTCCCTTGCGGTTCTCTTTTTCCTGCTGGCACTGGGGCTGACCATCTACCCGGTATTCAGCAGCCGCTACAATGAAGCCCACCAATCCCAGATTCATACGGAGTATCAGGATGCTGTTCAGGCGTTGCCGGACACCGCCATCCCGGAGGCCAGAGCAAAAGCCCAGGCGTACAATGAGGAATTATGGAGTAGCATCGTCCGGTACGGCAGCTATTCCAAGGATTCCGTGTCCTCCGCGGTGGAGGAATACGCCCAGCTCTTAGACCTTACCGGCACCGGAACCATGGGTTATGTCCATATTCCCAAGCTGGCAGTATCCCTGCCCATTTACCACGGCACGGAGGAAGAAACGCTCGACCGGGGTGTCGGCCATCTCATTGGCAGCTCCCTGCCTATTGGCGGCAGCAGCACCCACGCCATTCTCACCGGCCACTCCGGTCTTGCCAGCCAGAAGATGTTTTCCGACCTAGACAAGCTGGAAATTGGGGATACCTTCTATCTGGAAGTTCTGAATGAAATCCTTGCCTACGAGGTTGACCAGATCAACACCGTTCTGCCCCATGACACCACCTATCTGGGGCTGGAGGAAGGAAAGGACTTGTGTACGCTCGTCACCTGTACACCCTTCGGGGTCAACACCCACCGGCTTCTGATTCGTGGCCACCGGATCGCCTATACCCCGGAGGATGAGGAAAGCCCCACAACTGAACCGGCTGAAACAAGTGAACCTGTGGATTCCACCTGGGAACAGGAATACGAGAAGGGTGTGTATTTTGCCATAGGTGTCGTAGTGATCATCTGTCTGGTTCTGTTTCTGGGCTGGCTGATGCAGCGAGGTGAGAGCCGTGCGTCGTAAAGGAGGCCGTAAAGGGAACCTGCTCCCCCTCCTGCTGGTTTTCCTTGTGGGACTGACCATTTTTCTGTATCCCACTCTGAACAGCTACTTTACCGGCAAACGGATGGGAAGCTCCGTAGAATCCTTCTTTGGAACGGCTCCCACGGATACCGCGCCGGATGATTTGCTTCCCACGGAGACGATTGCCGAAACCGCGCCGCCCACGCCCTACCCAGAAGTTCTGGAGCTGTTGGAACAATACAACCAGGATATCTATGCGGACGGGCAGGCCAAGCTGAACAGTCTGGCCGCTACCGAACAAGCCGGTGTCCTGTTCTGCGTCAGCGGCCAGCAAGGGGACATGTTCGGGGTCATTTCCATTCCCGGAATCGAGCTGGAAATGCCCCTGTATCTGGGAGCCACGGAAGCCCATATGGCAGAAGGTGCCGCCCAGCTGGGGCAGACCAGCATCCCCATCGGCGGCGAGAACACCAACGCCGTCATTGCAGGGCATCGGGGATACAACGGCGCGCCCTATTTCCGGTATGTCCCGGAATTGCAGATCGGTGATTCTGTGAACATCACCAATCTCTGGGGAACGCTGCACTACCGCGTGGTGGAAACGAAGATCATCCAGCCCAACGATATTGATGCCATCAAGATTCAGCCCGGGCGGGATTTGATTACCCTGCTGACCTGTCACCCCTACGCCAGCGGCGGCAAGCAGCGGTTTCTCGTGATTTGCGAAAGAATGGAGGAAGAAAATGGAAGATAAGAAAAGAATGGCCGGAAGCTATGAGATCATTCAGGCATTCCACATCGGAGACCGGGAAATCGTTCTTGGGGAGGACATAGACGCCAAGCCGGAAGAACGTTATATGTGTGCTTACTGCCAACAGAGCGAGATCGCGGCGCTCTATAATGAGGTCATAGTCAGTGACGACTACTGCGAAGCCGTCAAGCTCTTTGCGAGCAGGCTGTCCAAACAGGCTGAGGAAACCCGTGCGGAGGTATTCAGCCCCAAATTTCAGGGCATTGACATGACACCCCTGACCAGCACAGACTGTACCCCCATTTCCTATGACGATGATCTGCATGGAAAAATCGTTGTCATCCGTCCGGATGTACTGCGGAGGGAGTATCAGTTGGCAACCCGTCAGCTTAAGCTCTGCATCGGCGGTTTTGGAGCCAGTCCTCACAGCCGGGGTTCCGCCTGTTTCTGTATGGATTTGTGCTCCGGAAAAGGTTCCCGGTTTGAACGGCGGGACATTCTCGGGACGCTGGAGCCTGAACAACTTCCCCAATGGGCAAAGCTGGGGCTGGAACAGTATCAGCGGGAACAGCGTCATGCGGCGAGGAAGGAGGAACGATGATGTTTCCACCTGAATATTCCCCATGGGGCGAAGTCCAGCATCTGGAGGAACTATGTTCCGGCGTTTTCGCCGTGGCCACCGCCAGCCATGGCGGCATTATGGTTCACAGGAGTATTGCCAGAACAGTATTGTCCCCGGCTGCAAGAAAACATGGCTTTCTAGATGGCAACTACTACTGCTTTGAGGAGGACTGCGACGCCCCGGTTGCCATCCGGGAGCTGCTGGACAAAGGTCTCTATACGGCTCCCGTAAATGATTATTTTAAGCCGGGAGAATACGAAAAGGCCATTGACCGCAGCTTGCAGGAATACCACCCGGACTACTGGCAGGCCAGAGAAAATACCCAAGCGAGACATCCTGAAAAGCGAAAGGAGCGTGAGCGTTAATGGAACTGTGGGAAATGACGCAAGCCGAGCAGAAATACACCTATCGGCAGAGCCACCAGCTGGATGCACAGACGGGATGTATCGGGTATCTGCGCGGGGACTTTGGCTCTACCGGCAAAGAATTCTATTCCGGCTGGTTTGACAACATGGAGTATCTGAAAACGCCGGAATTCAAAGCCGAACTGGACAAAGTGGTGAATGCCCTGCGGGAAGATACGCAATACGGCGGTATTTTGATGGGCCGAAGCAGCCTGTCAAACGCCTGCCGTCGATCCACCACGCCCAAGTTTGGACGGGACGAGTCTGGTTTTCGGGTAAATACCCGTGACTATGCCTACCTGTTGCGGCTGAATCCCGATCCCGGCGACTACAATTTCTATATCTATTGCTACAAGCGGGATTACCTGGACCGGCATATGCGGAACGCGGAGTATGGCATTCGGTTTATTACCCCCAACTACAGGGAGAAGTTCCGCCTTGCGGACGGTGACAGCATCCGCATGACCTTCCCCTCCGGAGAAACGCAGGATAAGCCCTGCCGGTTTGTGGATGAAACCCATCTGGAGGTCGGAAATAATCTCTACCACATATGCGAGTTTGCGGAGTTGGCGCAGCGCAGCGGTGTCCGGCTCATCCCCCTACGTCAGTCGCTCCCGGAAAAGTGTTTCAGCGCTCTGGAAAGCACCGGTGAGATCATCACCATTACAAAAGGCGAGAAAGGCTACACCCCCACCGGGCAGTACCCGCAGGATGGTATTCCCCCGAAGGAGGCGGCCGCCGTCCTCAATGATGCCGCCAAAGTCACCAGGGAGCAGGAAGCCGCCATGGTAGCAGGCTCTATGTTCGGCTGGGACACGCCCGCCGCCGACCCCAAGAATTACGATACCAAGGGCGTACCTATCAAAAATCATAGAGAGAGGGATGCAAGATGAAGTATGAAGTTACCGTCCAGGCAATCAGCCTGGGCCATGTCGCCGTGGAAGCGGATTCTCCCGAAAAAGCGGAGGCTGCGGCCATGAGCAAGTTGTTCACCGGCGCGATTCATTGGGAGTTCACGAGGATGGAGTTTCCCGGTGTCAAAGGTAAGAAAGCATAAGTCAGATGTAATCTGCTGAAAGAGTAAGGATGTGAAACAATGGATAAGAAAACAGCGATCTGCCAGCATCTCAAGAAGTACCATACCGGTGGAGAAAGGGCCGTTTACAGCCATGAGCTGCAGCGGCTCTTTTCCATTGACGGGCGGGGTCTGCGCAGGAAGATCAACAGTCTGCGGCAGGATGGATACCCCATTTGCAGCGACGAGCGAGGCTACTACTACGCCGACACCCAGGAGGAGATCAACGGAACCGTATGCCGGCTGAACCAGATGGTGACGAAAGTATCCAATGCCAGGACGGGGCTTTTGTACGCCTCCATTCAGGAGGACGGGGTCACGGTGGAAGTTTCCGTTACCCTGCGTTAGGGGGAAGCTATGCCCAGAAAAGATGAAATTCTTTCGGAGCTGCTTGCCCGCAAAACGCGGGAAATCGTAGCCCGCTCCGGAAATTACGCTGCCTTCCTGCGGACTGCTGCCCGGAACTATAAGTACACCTTCCGGGAACAGGTGCTTATCCATGCCCAGCGTCCGGATGCCACAGCCTGTGCGGAAATCGATATCTGGAACCGTCTGGGACGCCGGGTAAACCGGGGAGCCACCGGCATTGCTCTGCTGCGCGACCCCAGCTTGTCTTACCGCATCCGCTATGTATTTGACATCTCGGATACCAACAGTCGGGAAAATCGAGATATTTCCCTTTGGCAGATGAAACCGGAGTACGAAAATGAGGTCATTCAGGCATTGCAGGACAAGTTCCTTCTGAACCGGGACGGCTCGTTTCTGGATGCTGTGGAGATACTTTCCCGGCAGCTTGCGGAAGAAGCCGCCGGGGACTGCCTTCCCGACCTGCTGAACAACAAGAAGGACAGCTTTCTGGAGGAACTGGACAATAACAGCATTGCCAGATGGTTCAAGGACGCTGTCAGTGAAAGCGTTCGCTACATGGTTCTCCACCGCTGCGGCTATGCGCCTGAACTGGACTCCGACGTTTCTGGCTGCATTCTGGATTTCAATACCGAGATCACCGCTTCCATATTGGGTTCGGCTGCCAGCACGCTGTCCCAATCCGTTCTTCGGGAAATCGGTGTTACCGTGAAATCTCTGGAACGGCAGCAATCTCGCACATTTGATTCTTTCGGAGACACTGTGTACAATGAAGCCAGAAAAAATGACGAAAGGAGCCAGAACAATGGAACTGACTTACAGAATGCAGGGAGACTACCGTCTACCCAACCTGATTCCCCCGGAGAGTCCCAAGGTGGGCAAGTACGGGATGCTGCGCCACAGCTACCTCCGCAAGCACCGGGAGGGGCTGTACACCGGGATGCTGATGGAGGGCACGCTGAACGCCCATCTGGAGGAGGTGGACCGGGAGGCCAACCGGATGCTGGAGCAGCTGACAACTCAGATGGCCCTGGAGCAGGGCGTGACGGAAGAACTGAAAGCCCGGGATCAGATGCTGTGGGTCCAGCGGATGAACAACATCCGGCAGGCCGCAGAGGAGATCATTTACAGTCAGCTGATTTACGCGTAATTGAAGAATCGCCGCTGCCCAGTGTGGAGGAACAGGTTTCCTTCCTGGACGGCGGCTTTTCTGTACCGGAGGAAGCGCAGCAGGCCTTTTTCCCGCAGTTGCAGCTTCCCCAGCAGGTCATTGACGAAGCCCTGTGCATGGGCTTCAATGACCGTGACAGCCGAAAAATCATATGTGCCTACTTCATGAAGGACAAGCCGGACAATGCCGATTTCCTGCAAAGAAGCTACGGCACCAATGGTGCGGGGCTGATCATTCAAGATCAGGATTACGCCGTCTGGTATGACCCGGAGGGCATTCGCATTTCCCCTGGGCACACTGTCCGGAATCTGCATACCACCCTTGTCACTTGGGAGCAGGCGGCGAAACGTATCCGGGAACTGCTGGATATGGGGCGGTATATACCCAAAGATGGGCTGGAACAGGTCCCGGCCTTTGAGCGGCGCAGAATTGCCCAGTCCCTTGCCTTTGCCGTGCGGGAATGCTCTGCCCAGGTGAAAGAGGACGGGTATCTTCCGCTTACAGCGAAAACCTATTCCTCCAATCGCGGCTTTCCTGAAATCGAAGCCCAGATGCAGCGGCTTTTGGAATCCCCGGACACGCTGAAACAGCTTATAGATGAATGGACACTTTTTGCAGCCGCCCATGCCAATGACCGCAGCCTCATGGTAAGCCGCCTGTATAACCCCGCCGAGCTGCTGCAAAAGCTGGAAGATTTACAGCGAATCCCCCTGACATTCACCGCCGCTGAAGGTTTTGATTCTCTGCGGCGGTATTTTATTTCCGACGATGAAATCAACCAGGCACTGCGCGGCCATGAGAGCGAGTTCCGATCACGGCTGGATGTGTTCTCCTTTTTCATCCGGAATACGGATGCCAAGGAACGGGAGAAATTTCTGAAACGGCAGCATGGAGAATACAGCGGCTACCACGGTGGAAACGACAACCGGGTCTACGACAGTACCGGTTTCTTTTTCAGCCACGGGAGTATCGGTGCGCCCTATGCTCAGGTAAACATGAAATGGCCAGCCGTTACCAAATGGGTATCCAACATGATCTCCGCCGGCGTCTACCTGTATCCCAGCGATACGGATAAAATGGCCGACTATGAGATCAATCAGCTTGCCCGACAGATCATGTCGTTCTTTTCCAATGCGCCGGACGGTTTTCAGCGTCCCACCCCCAGAAGTGATTTTGACTACTGGGAGGGCGTCGCGGAAATTCAGGAGCAGCTTTCTGACCCGGAGCAAGTCAATACCATTTATGTTTCCATGATGCAGCCTCTCATGGAAGCAACACAGCCCAGTGACCGTTCCTTTGAAATCCGGAAGCGTGGCATGGAGGCTATGGAAAGCTACCTGGCCGGAACGTTCTCTGTTTTTGGCAAAGACCACACCATTCGCCCGCTGGCGAGGCAGGCCGTCAACGAGGATTTGGAAAAGGCCAAAGAGCTTATTACAGAATTCTGCGCTGAAGAATATGACAGCGAGCCGGATTTCTCCGATCTACGGAAAGTCGATATTGCCTACACCACCATCACGGATGAAGAAGTCCCCGTTCAGGTCAGCGTTGACCTGATGGATTTCAAACTGGATCGGTACATTGACGGCATTATCGTGGATTCCCGAAAGTACAGTTCTCTGAAAGAGCTGACGGAACAGGAACTTACTGACCCAGACTTTGACGAGCTGACAGCTTTTTCGGAGGAACAGCTTGCCAAGGTTGCCCTCCACGGCATCCAAAATAAGGTCGTTCAGAGATTGACGGATAACGGTGAGGAAATTCAGATACAGCTCCATGTCAACGGCTTTTATTACAACCATTATGGCATGACGGATGGGACCGCCAGATATATTGACGGCCCCTTTGACACTCTGGAAGATGCCGCGGAAGAAGTTCATAACTACCATCCCCAAGCAGCCCAAATCGCTGATTCCGTGCCGGATATGGAAGAAGACACCTTCGATGACGTCGATCCCCAGCAGGTTCGGGAGGAACTGGCAAAGGGCGGGATCGTGGACGGAAAACTTGTTGACCCGGAGGCTCTGGAAAATACGCCCTTCATTCGTCAAGTCATGGCCGATGCGGGCGCGGCGGAGCTACCTCCTTCTTCGCCCATTCTCCCCCATGCTCTCCAGCCCGAAGTCGCCGCAGATGACCGCAGGAACTATCATATCTCCACGAATGATCTGGGTATTGGTGTTCCCATTGAGCGTTTCTATCACAACGTTCACGCCATAGAGCTGCTGCACAAGCTGGAAGCCGAAAACCGTCTGGCCACGCCGGATGAACAGGACATTCTCTCCCAATATGTAGGCTGGGGCGGCCTGCCCCAATTCTTCGAGGAATCCAACGCCCATTACGCCGAGCTGAAAGTCCTGCTGACCGAGGATGAATACACCGCCGCCCGGGAATCCACCCTGACAGCGTTCTACACCCCGCCTGTTGTAATTCGTGCCATGTATCAGGTTCTTGCCAATCTGGGCTTCCAGACCGGCAACATTCTGGAACCCAGCTGCGGCGTTGGCAACTTTATGGGTCTGCTTCCGGAGGAAATGGGCAACTCCAAAATGTACGGCGTGGAGCTGGACAGCATTTCCGGGCGCATTGCCCAGCAGCTCTATCAGAAAAACAACATTGCGGTTCAGGGCTTTGAGAAAACCGACCTGCCGGACAGCTTCTTTGATGTAGCCATTGGCAACGTACCCTTTGGGCAGTTCAAGGTACTGGATAAGAAGTACGATAAATACAACTTCCTTATTCATGATTATTTCTTTGCCCGCGCCTTGGATAAGGTGCGCCCCGGCGGCGTGGTGGCCTTCATCACCAGCAAAGGCACCATGGATAAGGAGAATCCGTCTGTCCGAAAGTACATCGCCCAAAGAGCGGATTTGCTGGGTGCTATCCGGCTGCCAAATGATACCTTCAAGGCCGCTGCCGGTACGGAGGTCACATCCGACATTCTGTTCCTGCAAAAGCGCGGCGGCATGACCGACATGGAGCCGGACTGGGTGCATCTGGACACTGACGGAAACGGGCTGAAAATGAATGCCTACTTTGTATCGCACCCGGACATGATCCTAGGTGAAATGCAGGAGGTATCCGGCCCCTATGGTATGGAAACCGCCTGTATCCCCCACGAGGGTCAGAGTCTGGAATCTCTGCTGGCTGCCGCTATTGGTCATATCCAAGGTGAGATACAAGCCGTAGATCTGGATGATCTTCAGGAGGAAGAAACGGGTTATCTGCCCGCCGACCCCGATGTGCGGAATTTTAGTTTCGCCGTTGTGGAGGGCAAGCTGTACTTCCGGGAAAACAGCCTCATGCGTCCGGTATCGGTATCGGCCACCGCCGAGCAGCGCATCCGCGGCCTTATCGGTATCCGGGACTGTGTTCGCAAGCTCATTGAATACCAGACGGAGGACTACCCGGAGTCCATGATCCATGCGGAGCAGGCAAACTTAAATACTCTCTACGACAGCTTCGTAGCGAAGTATGGGCGGATCAATAGCCGCACCAATGTCTCCGCCTTTTCTGCCGACAACGCCTATTATCTTCTGTCCTCTCTGGAGGTACGGGACAGCGAGGGGAATTTTCTGCGAAAAGCAGATATGTTCACTAAGCGCACCATTCGGCAAAGAGTGACCATCACCTCTGTAGACACTGCCTCGGAGGCACTAGCCCTGTCACTGGCTGAAAAAGCAAAAGTGGACATGCCCTACATGATGGAGCTGACCCGTAAGAGTGAGGATGCCATTCTTTCTGACTTGAGGGGCGTCATCTTCCTGAATCCGGCTCATGACGGGAATGAGGATGTGGCTCATAAGTATCTGCCAGCGGATGAATACCTTTCCGGCAATGTCCGGGAGAAGCTGCGGACGGCAAGATTATTTGCCGAGAAGGACGAGCGGTACACCGTCAATGTTCAGTCTCTGGAAGCGGTGCAGCCCGTTGACCTGACAGCAGGAGAAATCACTGTCAGATTGGGCGCTGCATGGCTTCCCCCGGATGTCATTCAGGATTTCATGTTTGAATTGCTGCGCACCCCGTTCATCTATAAACGGAATATCAAGGTGCATTACAGTACCTATACCGGCGAATGGAATATCGAGGGGAAAAGTCTGGACAGAGCCAACGTTCGCTCCGACAGCACCTTTGGTACAGAGCGCGTCAACGCCTACAGGATCATTGAGGAAACGCTGAATCTGCGGGATGTGCGTATTTTCGATTATACGTATGACAGAGACGGTCGAAAAATCGCTGTTCTGAATGCGAAGCAGACCGCCATTGCTCAGGGAAAGCAGGAACAGATCAAACAGGAATTTTCGGACTGGATGTGGGCTGACCCCAATCGCCGGGAACGGCTGACGACGCTCTACAACGAAAAGTTCAACAGCATCCGTCCCAGAGAGTATGACGGAAGCCATCTGAATTTTGTTGGCATTAACCCGGAAATTACGCTCAGGCCCCATCAGGTGAATGCCATTGCCCACATCCTCTATGGCGGAAACACTCTGCTGGCACACACGGTGGGGGCTGGGAAGACGTTCGAGATGGTAGCCGCCGCTCAGGAGAGCAAACGTCTGGGATTGTGCCAAAAGAGCCTGTTTGTGGTGCCGAATCATCTGACCGAGCAGTGGGCTGCCGAATATTTGCAGCTCTACCCCGCCGCCAACATTCTGGTTGCCACCAAAAAGGACTTTGAAACCAAGAACCGGAAACGGTTCTGTTCCCGAATCGCTACCGGTGACTACGATGCCATTATCATCGGGCACAGCCAGTTTGAGAAAATCCCCATGTCCCAGGAACGGCAAAAGTTTATACTGGAACAGCAGAAACAAGAGATTCTGGACGGCATTCGGGAGCTGAAGCGCAATAACGGCGACAATTTCTCCGTGAAGCAGCTGGAGCGCAGCAGGAAAAGCATTCAGCAGAAGCTGGAAAAGCTCAATGACCAGAGCCGCAAGGATGATGTCATCACCTTCGAGGAGTTGGGTGTTGACCGGATTTTCGTGGACGAGGCCCACATGTTCAAGAATCTCGCCGCGTTTACGAAAATGCGCAACGTGGCAGGCATCTCCCAGACAGAAGCACAGAAGTCCAGCGACCTTTATATGAAATGCCGCTATCTGGATGAACTGACCGGAGGCCGGGGCGTGGTATTCGCTACCGGCACTCCCATATCCAACAGTATGGTAGAGCTTTATACCATGCAGAAATATCTGCAATACAGCACTCTAAAAGAGAAAGGCTTGCTCCACTTTGACGCATGGGCGTCTACCTTTGGCGAGACCGTCACCGCTATTGAGCTTGCTCCGGAAGGCACCGGCTACCGGTCGAAAACCCGGTTCGCCAAATTCTTCAATCTTCCGGAGCTGATGTCCATGTTCAAGGAAATTGCAGATATTCAGACGGCGGATATGCTGAAGCTGCCTGTGCCGGAGGCGGAGTACCACAATGTAGTGTTACAGCCCTCCGAGCAGCAGAAGGAAATCGTCGCCAGCCTCTCCGAGCGGGCGGAAAAGGTGCGCAATAAGCAGGTGAATTCCAATGAGGACAATATGCTGGTCATTACCAACGATGGTCGGAAGCTGGCGTTGGATCAGCGGCTCATTAACCCCATGCTGCCGGACAGCGACACCGGAAAAGTCGCTGTCTGCACCGAAAATGTGTACAAAATCTGGGAGCGGACAGCAGAGAAAAAGTCTACGCAGATGGTTTTCGTTGACCTCTCCACCCCGCACAATGATGGGCAGTTCAATGTGTATGACGATCTGAAAAAGAAACTGCTGGACAAAGGCATCCCGGAAACCGAGATTGCCTACATTCACGACGCCAAAACAGAAGCTGCCAAAAAGGAGCTGTTCGGAAAGGTGCGCTCCGGCGAAATTCGGGTACTGATCGGCTCCACCCAGAAAATGGGAGCCGGAACCAACGCCCAGCGGAAGCTCATTGCCCTGCACCATATGGATTGCCGTGCGACACGTTCCTAACTGAAAAGGTTAGGCGTAAAGCACATTAAAAAATATATTCTGTGGATTGAAAGGAGCCGCAGGACTATGCTTTATAGAACTGATAATTCGATAGGTAGAATGACGGGGTAACGCCCTGAAATGCCTACCCTGATACTCCGACAGGCGGCAGAAATGCGGTCTGAAGCTCGGTGAAGTCGGCAGAGAGTCACCGTAATTGCGGCTGTGGTACAACGCAGACGAAAGGTCTCCAGAGGTGGAAGCTGTGACCTATATGCCGGGGGTCTACAAAATATATATGGTGAGAATGGTAGAAATACCTGACGAACTTGCGAATGTACGGGTCTAAACCGAGGAGCGTATAGAAATGTGCGCCGGTCTGAAAAATGACAGCCAGCGAGGTTTAGTAGGAATGGCAGTTACGAAACACCTTACAGTGTTATAGGCACTGTTGGACTGGCAGGCTCAGAGCAAGCACCTAAGTATATATGTATAGATAGAGTTATCGGAACGTGGGAAGCAGCATAACGCATGATTGCGGTGGTGACGAAGAAAATAAGCACCTTTAATTGCTGTGAAAGTGGTGGCACGAGCAAAGATGCTCCTGTAATGGGAGCGGAGCGACAGCCACCAGTCATTACAAAAAATAGTTATAGGTAAGAACGTTCATAGCTTCGAGTATGACAAAGAAAAACAGCCCAGAGGGGGTGTTGCCTATGACAAAGCAAAAGAAACTAAGGCACTCAGAATACTACGATTTGCAGCCAGTATTTGACCGACTGTATGCGGAAAGCCAACAAGGTAAAATCTTTACAAAGCTGATGGACATAATCAGCAGCGAAGAAAATATCCGGCTGGCATACCGAAATATAAAGCGGAATGGTGGCAGCAATACAGCCGGTACAGACAAGCAAACTATCAGGGATATTGAAAAACTTCCTGTAGAGCGGTATGTCCGTATCGTGCAGAGAAAGCTAATGTACTATAAGCCAAAGCCTGTCAAGCGGGTAGAAATCCCAAAGCCCAATGGCAAAATGCGTCCTCTTGGAATCCCGACAATCGTGGATAGGTTGGTTCAGCAATGTATTTTGCAGGTAATGGAACCAATTTGCGAAGCTAAATTTTATGAGCGGAGCAATGGCTTTCGCCCGAATCGGTCAGCCGAGAATGCGATTGCACAGTGCTACAAGATGATAAATCTGCAAAAGTTATATTTTGTGGTCGATGTAGACATCAAGGGTTTCTTTGATAATGTCAACCACACAAAATTGATACAGCAGATCTGGCATATGGGTATACGGGATAAAAAGCTATTGTGCATCATCCGAGAGATGTTAAAAGCACCGATTGTCATGCCGGACGGAACGGTTGAGCATCCAGTAAAAGGAACGCCGCAAGGAGGCATTCTCTCACCGCTCCTATCGAATATCGTACTGAATGAACTTGATTGGTGGATTGCCTCCCAATGGGAGAATATGCCCACCAAATATGAGTATAGCTGTGAAGTACGGCCAAATGGCACAATCAATAAAACGGCGATTTATGGTG
>JABLTM010011458.1_pt1 | contig 35178 bp, 40 predicted proteins | sample 7160121 | NCBI WGS metagenome assembly JABLTM01 (sample SAMN14651224, study PRJNA627086) | human gut metagenome | isolation source: feces | host: Homo sapiens
CATCAAGTATTCACTCCGCTTTTTGTTTCATCTGACGAAAAATTTGACGACGCATCTGTCGCACAATCTTTGTGCGGTATTGCCCAAGGGCTTTTTTGCTGAGAAATGCAACAGAGGGCATTCCCCCGATACACAACAAACACACCGCATGTGTTTTCCGAAAAAACGGAAACCATGCGGTGTGTGTTATCTTTACACTTTTGCTTCTGCAATCATATGCAGGAAATAGTCATGCACGCGGGTGTCTGCTGTCAGTTCGGGGTGGAACGCTGTGACTAGCTGGTTTCCCTCTCTGGCGGCAACGATCTTGCCCTCTACCTCTGCCAGAACCTCTGTCGTGCCGGAAACTGCGGTGATGTACGGGGCACGGATAAAGACCATGGGAACTTCTCCCACGCCCTTCATTTCTGCCGTCACTGCGAAACTGCCCAGCTGTCTGCCGTAGGCGTTCCGCCGAGCCGCAATGTCCATTGTCCCCAGCTGCACCTTGCCGCCCTCTGCTTCTTTTGCCAGCAGAATCAGACCGGCACAGGTGCCGAATACCGGCAGACCGTTCTCGATGCGGCTGCGAACTTCGTCATAACAGTCCAGTTCTTTCAGCAGCTTTCCCATGACGGTGCTTTCCCCGCCGGGAATGATCAACCCGTCCATCGGCTGTTCCAAGTCCCGCTTCTGCCGGATCTCAAAGCTTTCTGCTCCCAGTTTCTCCAGAATCATGCGGTGCTCTGCAAATGCACCCTGCAGTGCCAGAATTCCGATTCGCATTACTTACCACGCTCCGCCATCAGCAGGGAGATCTCCTGCTCGTTAATGCCGACCATTGCTTCGCCCAGATCGGTGGACAGTTCTGCCAGCATCTTTGCGTCCTGATAGTTGGTGACAGCCTTGACAATCGCTGCGGCACGCTTTGCCGGATCGCCGGACTTAAAGATACCCGAACCAACGAATACGCCCTCTGCACCCAGCTGCATCATCAGAGCCGCATCTGCCGGAGTAGCCACGCCGCCTGCTGCAAAGTTTACTACCGGCAGCTTGCCGTTGTCGTGGACGAACTGCACCAGATCATACGGCACACGCAGTTCCTTGGCAGCGTCGAACAGTTCATCTTCTGCCATAGACTGAAGACGACGGATCTCTGCCTGCATCATACGCATATGGCGGACAGCCTGAACCACGTCACCGGTACCCGGTTCACCCTTGGTACGGATCATGGAAGCACCCTCGTTGATACGACGCAAAGCCTCGCCCAGATCCTTTGCACCGCAGACAAACGGCACATCGAACTTGGTCTTGTCGATGTGGTACTTGTCATCTGCCGGAGAGAGCACTTCGCTCTCGTCGATATAGTCGATCTCGATCGCCTGCAGGATCTGTGCTTCTGCGAAATGACCGATACGGCACTTTGCCATAACCGGAATGCTGACAGCTTCCTGAATGCCGCGGATCATTTTCGGGTCACTCATACGGGACACGCCGCCGGCTGCACGAATGTCTGCCGGAATGCGTTCCAGAGCCATAACGGCACAGGCACCGGCTGCTTCGGCAATCTTTGCCTGTTCCGGTGTGGTAACGTCCATAATGACACCGCCCTTGAGCATCTGTGCCAGATTTTTATTCAGTTCATAACGACTTCCCATGATAATTCCTCCAGAATAGTAGTTTGCTCCGGCTGGTACCGGAGAGATTATCTTCACTATACCACAATTCTGGCATTGCTGCAATTGCCAGTTTTTCATTTTTTTCGCATACCAGATGAGGGAGCATTTCGGTTTCCATGACACAGCTCACCCATGGCAACACCGCACAAAGCCCGCCTGACGGCTTTGCACGCAATCTGACAACACCGCACAAGCTTTGTGCGGTGTTGTCACATGAAAACAAAAACAGCCGTTCCAGGTGAAACCTAGAACGACTATCTTTTACAGAACCTACAGTTTGTTCTGAACACTCAATATTTTCCTGCAACCAGATCTGCAAAGGAAGTGGTTTTTCCGATGCCGGCATATGCACAATACAGCATCAGATAAAATGCATCTGTGGAATCGACAAGTCCGTTACCGTCAATATCGCATGCCGCAGGTTTTACATTTTCCGGCACTGCCACACCGGCGGACTTCGAAGCAACGTAATACATCAGATAAAACACGTCTGTGGTATCGATCGCACCGCTGCCGTCGGTATCTCCGGTCACAAACGGACGATACAGCAGAGAGATGTCACGGGATACCTGCAAATTGCCCTCCGCAGTGACTTCCGCAGTCGGTTCTGAAGCGGACACCGGTTCCGTCATCTGCTCCGGAAACGAAACCGCATATGTATACGTGCTGTTTCCGCTGACAGATGCTTCCATGTGGGGGTCTGCGATCAGCACGCTGTCGTCCTCGAATACGGCTCCGTCTGTATCCGGTTCGCTGACGGAAACGTGATACACGGAGTTATAAATGCAGGTCAGGGACGGCGATGTATAAGTATGCGGAAATTCCGCCGGATTCTGCGGGCATTCGCAGTAGTCCACCAGCAGCACATACGCTGTTATGTCAGCATCTTCTGCCGGCGACAGGTTCATATCATAATAGGTCGGTGTGCCCTCCGGTGTGAACTTCTGCACGGTCACATGCACCGGATAGTCCTGTACTTCCACCACAATTCTGCCGGTGATCTGGCTGTCCGGCACCGGTTTCGGCACATCGGTAGTCAGGGCTGCACTCTTTGCACATTCCACCGTCTTTTTCACAGGGGCATCGGTTTCTTCTGCCGAAGCAGCCCACAGAGTTCCCAGCATCGTGCCGCACAGCACCGATGCCGTCAGTCCGGCAAACAGTTTTTGCAACATGATCTTCCCTCCTTAATACGGCATAGTGAACTGTCCCACACGCCACGAGCCGTCCTCCAGCACCAGCGTGAATGTGTCCTCCTTGGTAGAGGCAGAGCCGTCTTCGGGATCTTCATAGCTGGAAGTGACTGCAAAGGTCAGCTGGCTGGAGGTGCTGGCGGTGAGAGCCGTTACCGCAGACGATACATAAGAAATATCGGCTCCGCGGTCGCCCATTCTGCCGTACAGCTTATCATCGGACATTTCCAGCATGCCGTCAAAGTCCGAAGCGTGAGCAGACTTGGCAAACACGGCATAGTACGGTGCTTCGGCATCTTCCAGCGTGTCACAGCTGGTGATCCGCACGTAGTCATCGGCAATGGTGTCCTCAGTATCATACGTAAAGCCGCTGCTGGAGCAGAGATAGGTGTAATAGGTCTGTGCAGCCTTTTCGTACATCTGCTGAGCCTGTGCCATCCATTCGCTTTCTGTCATGCCGGTATCCCCGACTGTCCCCTGAGAGGCGGCTGCCTCTGCGGTGACTGCGGCAGTGGTTTCTGTGGTGTCGGCAGTTTCTCCGGCAGCTGTCGTGTCAATGGTTTCGGTGTCCTCTGCCGCAGTTTCCGTTTCTGCCGGCTGAGTTTCTGCTGCTTCTTCGGAAGCTGTTGTTTCTGCGGTCATATTTACCGGTGTCTGGCTGTCGCCATTGCCGGAAACATCTGTGCATCCTACCATAAGGGCTGCCAGTGCACAAAAAGCGGTACAGGCAGCGAGCATTTTTTTCTGCATGAAGTTCGAACTCCTTTCTTGCAGGGACGGTTTCCCCTTGGGGCAACTAATATAAAATATAAAATCGCCCCCAATCTTTCGACTGTGTAACTTCTATTATAACACATCTTTTTCAAAAAGGCAATGCTTTTTCTGCAATTTTCCGGAGAGAATAAAGGCAATACCGCACAGAAATTCCGAATTTCACTGTGTTGATGCGATTTTCCGGTAAAGCCAAAAAAGCACGCAATCTCTACAGACCGCGTGCAAATTCTTGGAGCTGTTAACCAGATTCGAACTGGTGACCTCTTCCTTACCAAGGAAGTGCTCTACCAACTGAGCTATAACAGCATTTCTTTTATTGTTCCCCCGCCGCTTTTGGCGAATCAACATATATTATTATAGCACAAATATTTCAGCTTGTCAATGAGTTCTTTTTGTTTTGAAAAAAAGAATGTTTTTGTCGATTGAAATTTGTTTTATTTGATGACAGTGACCAATTTCGTTGAAATTCGACTTGTTGCATTTGTAAAGAAAAGCGTTAAAGCAAAAACGCTTCGTTGTTCAAGATCGGAGTGTTCCCTCCCACTTGTGTAATTCAACACATGGGAGGTGATTGCAGTGGATCGCTTTGTTACATTTCGTGATTTGCTGGAAAATGCGGTTAGTTGCATACCGCAAACTATTGTTTGACATTTTTTGCAGAGTGTGGTATACTAGAATTTAAGGGCATACCTGAAACGGTAGGCGGTCTATTCCAGCTCCCAGAAGGGAGTGAGTGGTATGGAATACGTAACTTGGTCAGATTTGATTCAGTACAGCATCCTGATCGTTGCTATTATAGCATTGATGCACGATATTTTCCATAACAACGACAACAAACGGAAATAACCGCCCTGACTGCTAAACCCGGGCGGTTATTCAAAAACGCTATGAGGGAGCAGACCGTCTACTGGTATGCTCTTTCTATTTCTATTATACGCGATTTGCACCGACTTGTCAAGTCTTTTTTCGTTGGGCGATTGACAGACGAACACAGTTCACTCTGCAACAGTTTTCACATACAAAGCCAAAAAAGCACGCAGTCCATACAGACCGCGTGCAAATTCCTGGAGCTGTTAACCAGATTCGAACTGGTGACCTCTTCCTTACCAAGGAAGTGCTCTACCAACTGAGCTATAACAGCATTTCGTTTATTGCTTTCCCGCCGTTTTTGGCGAATCAACATATATTATTATAGCACAAATGCTCCGATTTGTCAACGCATTCTTGCCATTTTAAAAAAAAGAAAGTTTTTATATGATGTATTTTGTTTTTTCTCGTAAAACAAAACTTTCAATCTGATTATACGAAAAAGCATCTGTAAAAATAAAGCTCTTTTTTGTAAGCAACGACGTTTCCCACAATTCGAAACACAAAAAAAACGCTGCCAGTTTCACAAGAGAAACCAGCAGCGGTCTTTCATTCGTTTTGTACAGTATTATGAAAACACCGTTTTATTCGCAAGTCACGATATATCCGCTGATATTATCCCCGGAAGCGGTATAGGTGCCGCTGGGAATGGTGACCTGTACGTCCTTTGTGCCGCCAATGCCCACATAGAACACCTGATAGGTCTTGCCGTCAGCCGTGATCTCCAGCGGGTTGTCCGCACTGTAGCTGTGTACACGGTCGATGTATTCTTCCAGACAGAGGTTGTGTTCCTGCATATAGAGAGCGTGGGGTACGCCTACATAGCGGAATGTATATGTACGGCTGTCCTCACCGGTCTTTTCGTCCTTGCCGTCCGGATAGCGTACCACAAAGCCATATTCTGCGGCATGTTCTGCGATCCAACTGTACTTCGGATACTTTTCTGCATTATAATAGTCCGAAGTGCCGTCCCCGAAATTGATTTTCAGGTTGAAGCTGCGGCCGCTGTGATAATCGGAATAGCCGCCACGGAATCCGGTGCTGCCGTCCTCATAGCGGGAATCCTGATCTGCCTTGTCCCGATAGCCACTGAACACCTGCATGCCGCCAAGACCGGTTTCGGTTTCAAAAGCGGACATCATTTTGTTCAGCTGGGCAATGGTTTCTGCGTCCAGCTGTACTTCCATATCGCTGACGCTGTAGGAACTATTTCGTTTCTCGTAGACACTTTCCAGCTTGGGATCGCCGTTGGAGAAATCGTAGCTGTGTTCCTTGTTGATGAGAATCAGATTGCCCTGATCGACACCCTTTGCCGCCAGCGTGATCTGCTTCCCGTCTTTTCGGCTGGTTTCCTCGGTGCTGGTTGTGGTCTTGGTGGTATCGGTTGCCACGTCCGGCTCTGTGGTCTTTTTGGGCTTATCTGTTGCCTTTTCGGTCTGCTTCGTGGTTGCCGTTGCCACAACCGCATTGCCGGAATCCTCAGGCTGCTTCCGGCGTTGGCAGCTGTGGAAGCAAAGTGCTCCGATCAGCAGCACGATCAGCAGCAACGGCACGAATACTGCTGCGATCCGGTCGAACCGGAGTTTTCGCTTGCGGACATGACTGCCTCCTTTGGAAGAAGCTTTTTTATCCATATCCGGTTTTGGCTCCGGCTCTTTGGCATGACTGATCGGTTTTTTCGGTTCGCTCATGATTGCAATTCCTTTCTTGGTATCGGCAATCCGCACATGACATTCATGGGGATTCCCTATGATTTTTTCGCAGACTCCGCAGGATCCTTGCCGCGGGAAATGCTGACTACACTAGTATAGCATATTTTCCGGCACTTTTCAAGTCGGAATTCAGGAGAAAATCCGAAAGCGATCACCGATACATACAAAAAGGCTGCACGGTCCGAAAACCGTACAGCCTTTCTAAAGAACCTTTGGTGCGGACGACAGGACTTGAATTTTATTCCCCAGATGTTCCAACTTGCTGTAACATTCATTTTATCTCGTATTTGCGTCATTTTTTCATTTTGAGATGTACTATGTTATTGCCCTTTACACTGCCTTTTTGAAACGTATAAAGGACAAATAAAGGACAGCGTTATGTTTACGCTCCTGTTATTCTGTTTTAGCAGAACATCATCCGAACACTGCAAATGCCCATAAAATTGGGAGCAGAGTTTATTGAATAATATATCTTGGTGAAAATCGCTACTCAATTTTACATCTTTATGAAAATACGTTCTTTTAGTATAATTTTACTAAAAGGATGTGATTTCGTTGTACAAATTGACTAGATGCGGCATTTCTTCTCAAAAAACCAAAACAGCAAATCAATATGTCACAAGAGACGTTCAGACACTGCTAAGTGCCTTATCGAAAATGTCGATAAAAAAGGCTACAGCTGAGATACAGACAGAGTTGGACAAACTACATGAGTTCTACCAAAAAGCAAATAAAACATCAATTACGATACCTGAGATTTTGCGAATTGGAATATACTATCTGGCATATCGTTATTCTAAGGAACAAGAAATATCCGGAAGGTCAAATCGTATTTCTATTGAGAAATACATTGAGCATGAACTTGGGCTGAGTAAGAACGCATTTAACAAATGGCATATGCACCCTAGAAATGATTACGCTTTCTTTCAAGATAAGGTTCGGCTGCACATTTATCGACCCGGAAGAAAAACTGGCAATTTGCTTAATATGATTCGTTATCTGGCAGTCACCTCTGAGTGCGAAAATTTTGTTGATGTCTTTGGGGGTACTGGAGCTGTTAGCGTTTCGATTTCTGCTTACTTTGAAAATGTATATACCAACGAGTTTGATATGATATTGGCTAATTTTCTGCGTTGTGTAAAAGAAGAACCCGAAGAAGTCATTGAGCAGTGCAGAAGTTTTTGCAAGATGCTCACTGAGGATGATTTTACGACACATCCTAAATTTTCTGATGTAATCAGTGAGATGCAAAAACGGCGTATAGAACCTTATTATGCTACATCGACCGGAAAATGTATGAGTTCAATTCTTGCTTTCTATACAAGTGCAAAATCTGTCTTTGGACACGAGGATTTGTCGGAAGATTTGATAAAATCCAATCCAGTCACAGTTGCCGCTATGGCATACTTTATTATGGGTTTCAAGGTCAAAGCCCCAGTTGCAGATAATAATATTTCAGGGTTAGATGTCAAGTCTTACATTGACTATTTGATTCGTTTGGGATACAGCTATAAAGCTAAAAAGCCCAGAAAAACAAAGCTAAAGATTGAAGACTTAGATACCAAAACAGATTTGAAGATTCGACTTTCAATGGCAATCCTCAATAACGCAGATCAGTTTGATGAAATTGATTTTGGAAAATTGCATGGGAAAACAGAAATTGAAAAATACAGCAAGAGACTGCAAAATGTCAGTCTGTATTCAAAGGACTTTGAAGAACTGTATCGAGAGCTTGCAAATGGGGTACTCAAAGACAAAATGGCGAATACGATATGGTACTTCGACCCACCCTATTTCCGCACAGTACAGTATGATATTAAATTTTCCGATGACCAGCACGTTGCACTCATTCAGATTCTAAAAAGGATTTCTGATGCCGGAGGAAAATGGGCATTTTCCTGTAAAGAACGTATGACAAATAAAAGCGAGTCTGAGAAAAAGAAGAAAAAAGCAAACGAAGAAGGAAAAAATATCATCCAAGATTTCTATACTTATTTTCAGGCGTTTCTTGCGGATCAAGAGCTTGTGCTAAAAGATAAGGTCTATGTGTGTCAAACAGCATCAGTTCCTACAAGAAATCATAAGCTATATGTATATCACACTTCTAATGTCGCAGAAGATCGTCCGGTATATGAAATTGTCATAACCAATTTCCGCTGTGACACGAAAGATGCAAATTCTCCTAAAGAGCCTGTTATGGATTGTCCGGCAATGGTGCTAAAAAAATATGTAAATATGCCGGGTATCCCTGATGTTCAGGTAGAACGATATGAAGATTTTTTAATCCGTATAGAAAAGGAACTGAGTTCCGATACGGAATCAGACAGTTCTAATGAGATCTGTGAAAATGCGTTATTGAGTTCTTGACGGCTCATTTTTCACCCTTGAATCCTGCTGATATGCAGCTGTTGTATTGAAATTCGCCAATATAATTGGGGGATTGAAAGTATATCAATTTCCCCGATTTCCGGCGGAGTTGAAGCGTTTACGAGGCGTAACTGGGGGATTGAAAGCGAGTTGGTATCGCCGCTTATAGATATAAAAATGCGATTCTTTACAAGAAAAATCGCACGGTTCATTAGAAATTTGCACGGATACTGCACTTTGATACTTTGATGTCAACAATGAGTTTTAAGGCTTTTGGCAAGAATTTTGCAGAGATCATAGCGAATATCCTGTTTTTCTCCGTGAAAACAGCGTAAAAAACGTCCTCTTTCTTTTTCAAGCGTAATATGAATGGGAAAAGAGCGACTTCCCTTTAGAAATGGGGAATTTCACAAAATGACTGGAGTTTTTTAGACTGCACTGACTTCCAACTTGAGTTTTTTTCTTGGTAATATACCATTATGGTAAAGGTACTACGGAATTATTCAAGATTCAAATATAGAATGATATTTCATTCGAGTTTCAGTATTAAAAGTGTAACATACAGTATAACTTTTGTAAACTGAATAAAGATCATAATTAATAATAATAAATCAATTGATTAGAGCGATAAGCAGATAATAAGAAGAACAGACATGTACACTTTATTCAGATTCAGTTCTGAATAGTTAAGGAGAGGTGGAAATAAGAAAATGAATTTATTGCTCAGATGCATATTGAGATTTTTGAATTTGCGGCAAAGTAGCAGAGCTTTCTATGTTATGTCGTTGATGCAGGAATGCAGGGGTACTAAGAAAGCACATAGATACGAGAATTCTTTCGCAGTCTATGTGCTTGGTCATTCAGATTCGAATGGAGTTTTGGATAGTCCAGCCAGATACGCATTGAGGAGCTGTTTATCTGCCTTTGACAAGGTGCGATATCTTTCTAATAAAGTTCGTTCCTCTGCGGAGATAGCGTCTGTATTGAATACAGGGGTACTCATATTCTCAAAGAATTCTGACATGGTGATTTGAAAGCCGTTACATATTTTTTCTAAGGTGAGAACGCTTGGAACAGTACTGCGAATGAAAATGTTGTTGAGCGAGGAATAAGAAAGTCCTGATTCTTTGGCAAGACGATAGATTGACCAATCTTTTGCTTTGAGAAGTTCCTGCATTCGTTGTAAGACGAAGTTTTCGTTGTTGAGTTTCTCCATAAAGGGGTATCACCTCGATTGTAAGTTATACAATCATTGTACAACATAACCAAGGTAAATGGGTAGATGCAATTTTGAGATGTACATAATATAGATTTTTAATGCTCAATAGAGAATTATCATTGACTTTCACTTCTGAGAGTGATATAATAAAATTACAGCGATATGAGCTATATGATAACAGATATAGAATATTCGGTAATATCGCAAGTTTTATAAGAGAGGTTCTTTTTATTGTGGATTTCAAAGAGAATATAAAAAGGATCTGGGGTACTACAACGAAGAAGAAAATTGTTATTTCCGCTGCTGCATTGGCAGTTGTTGCAGCTGGGGGTATCACAACCGGAGTTGTCGTAAACCACCAGAAAGATTCAAATCAGAGTATTTCAGTGGATGCAGAGAAGACAGAGCAGACATCCACATCAACGAGCACAACCAAGGCAACCACAACAACCACGACAACGACCACCACAACATCGACATCCACTTCCGAGACGACAATGTCCACAACCGAGAAGCCGAAGGAAGACGCAGATAACGGCAATAATGATGACGGTGGTTCTGTAGAGACTCCGGTAAACGATAACACGGGTAGTGGAAATAGTGGTAATACAGCGGCAGCTCAGCCGAGTAATTCAGGTGGTTCGAGCGGTGGTAATAACACGCCAGCTCCTGCACCCACGCCTGCACCAGCACCAGCCCCTGCACCGACACCAGCCCCTGCACCTGAGCCTACGCCAGAACCGACAGAGTGGCATAGTCCTTGGGAGGGGAACGCAAATTATAATTATGCACTAAGCCTTGGATGCGATATTTCTAAGGCAGAAAAATATGCAAGTCTTTGCAATACATGGGGAACTGATAGAGTTTCTATTGGTAATCCTGAGACTGGTGAGGGTATGTCCATTTGGGTACTGACAGATCCGGACAATGATATTTGGAGTCGTGGTGGTGCTTAATTTATACCATAAAGACCTACTACTCCGATATGCCAGATGATAATGATAGTCAATGAATAAATAAAAATAGCCACCCATATCGGATGGCTATTTTTATGATAATTCTTAATGAGATGACTTGACATAAAGTGAGATAAATGGTATAATAACTACGTTGATTGATATTATGGTTACTTGATAGCCTTGAGTGCTATCTTCAGCAGTTCATGTATGCAGAACCGAGCTGTTTCCTTGAGGATAAACAGTAACATAATATCACGACCTTTCTTAGAGGTGGCTGTTGCAGCAGCCACCTCTTTATTTTTGTTCAATACCTTATATCCCATTCCTCATATTTCATATTATAGTCTGTTTATGGGATTATTTCAAGCGTGAAGATGATAACATTAGAGCTATATTTAGTATAGTATTTGTTTAGAGTGAAACTCAAGTGATTTAGGTAAAACTCATCACTAAGGAAGGGGTATCTCACACATAATATTACGTTTTCTGACGTGATTATGTAATTTTAACTAGTGAATTTAATTACTTACATAGAGATGATTTACCTTTAATTGAGAATTTTTAATGAGATGACTTGACACAAAGAGAGATAAATGGTATAATGATTACGTTAGGTGGTATTATGGTTACTTGATAGACTTGAGTGCTATCTTTGCGAGTTCGATTATGCAGAAAGAAGCAAGGTTTGAAAGAACTTTTTGCAGGACTAACATAATATCACGACTAAGAATGAATAAAGAAGATAGAGATTACTACGGTGTAATCTCTTTTTTTATGCCCTACTTCCCCATTTGGCAGTTGAGAGAATGATAGGGTATGTGAGCAGACAAAAAGATTCATATGATATGAATCACCACGAACAATCTTGTATTTCCAGTATAGCAGATGACAAAGAAGATGTCAAGAATAAAGCTTGATATTGTTATAAAAATCTGTGATTTATACAACTCAGTTGAGTTCTAGCTTTGCTTTGTTGTGATATTTTCTAATGAGGGGTACTGATTCTCAGAATAGGATAAAGCTGTCTGATCAGATGAAAAACAAGGCGTAATTGGGGGATTCAACAAGACTAGGATTTCAGCTGTAATCCTCTTATTGGGGTACTACAATTTATAAAACTGCAAGGCTGTTGCATCAAATCGGTGCAGCAGCCTTTTCTTTTTCCAGAGATATTGTGCTTTAGAGAGAATGAGATGGAAAACAGCGTAATACAAGATCAAGGGGTATCTTATTTCCACGTTCGTGGTATATAGAAAGTGAGATGCAAAATAGGAAGTGTTTCTTTTCTTTTTTGAAAAGAAACGGCTGCAAGATGCAGTCACTGAAATTCAAGGAGGTTCAAATCATGAAAACAGGTTTATCCCCTACAGATACGTTATTTTGGAAAAGAGTTGAGGATTTGTCCTATGATGAAATATAAAATTATGCACAGAGATTCTGTGATTGCAGAAGCAAACGGTTTTGAAGTTACTGAGATTCTGAATCCTGCCCTATGTCCCAGCTGTTTTTACAAGGGGTACTCCTTAGAGAGATGGCTGAAAAGCCGACAAATCAATTTGCATCGAGTAGGGGCAAGAATGCTGTATAAAGCATTGTATATGAAGCCGACTTCCTCTATCGAAGATGTGATTGCTATCAGTCATAGTGTTGTATTGACAGATAATTGGTGGATTCAGTCAGAGTTTGAAAACTTGCATTATTTTGATTTACGGCAATACAACAAGAATATTGCTGATATTGCCTGCACAAGCAATCTTGATTTTTCGTCACTGCCCTACCCAATCAAGGGGTATCTTACAGATGCTTTTGGCATAAAAGCACCAGAACTGCATTTGTAAGATTCACAGCTGTTTTTGACATTGTAAAATTCAGCATGGTAAGCTTTCAGAATTCATGGGAGCTTGCCAAGCTAAATGCTGAAATATTTTGAAAATTGGGAGCTTATTTCGCACTTGAAGTTTTTATGGCACTTTCGATTTTACCTGAAATTTTAATTGGAACTTATTATGAGATTTCAATAATGACAGAAGATGCGTTCAAAATCATATAAGCTGAAATCGTGCAATCCTATAGGAAAACGATGCATCTAATCTATGAATTGGGGTACTCAACTAGAATCATCGTACCTAATAGCAGACAGAATTTCAAGCTATTTCTTCGGCAGCGAGTTATGGATGCAAAAATCTTTCAGGGGAAGTTTTCAAGAAAATATTGTGCGAGAACAAGCTTGAATCATGGGCAGACAGGCAGAAAAAATAGAGATATTTTGTGCTTTGAGTTTCTATAAGGTTTTTTGATGTGAAAATAACCCTGTAGAAAAATCCTTGATTCCAATTTTCCAGTATGCTATTCTTGAAGCAAAAATACAGACAGAAAGAAGGAAATACATATGCAAACGCCAGAACTATTATATCTGCATTCACAGTGGAGTTATGCCTTTCGATGTCAGCAGTTTCAGATTGTGGCTACGGAGCAAAACAATTTTTCGGTGATTTATCTCGTAAAAGGGGTATCTATCCAAAAGAAACTGACAATCATGCAGATATGCGAAGAAACTTGCAGAAACATTTTTCCAGAAGAATTGACTCAGCTGATTATCGACTGTTGGGAAGATATTATCAAAGAGCCGGGAGAACTGCTGTTTTGCAGTGTAGACGATTTGATTTTTTGGCTTGAAGCATATCAGGCTTTTTAAGAATCAGAATCCGTAATCTGTGATTGCTTTTGATATTCCTGATACCAAGCATCTTGCTCAGATTGGCTCATATTATCCCAGTTGTCCGTTCTCTTTTCAATTTCCTCAACGGTGTATGCGTCCATGCCGTAGCACTCATTTCCGTCCATATCCTGATAAACCGCAATATCGTCTTCCAAGCCATGATAAATGTACTCGTGACGCATCAGGTTGCGAAAAGTGATATAATCGACTAAATGTTGATTCATGGTCTGCATGCTGCCATAGTGCAGAGAGAGTGTTTCTACGATTTCAGCATAGTCCGTTTTCCCTCTGGAAAAATACAATTCTTCGAGAATGGCAGCAAGCACATTGTCTTTGAACCGAAAGGTGACAGCTCCTCTATCTGCTTCGGTCAGCAAGACATCAAAATCTCGTAAGATAACCGCAAGAGCGGCAATCGTTTGTCCGGAAAACCGATCCTGGCTCTGGATCAGGCTGTCTGTGCTGACCTCAAAGTAATCCGCCAGTTTCTTCAAAATAATCGCAGACGGAACGCTTTTCTTATCGATATAATTGCGAATGGACTTGGGGTCAACCAAAATTTCAGCCGCCAGTTTGTTGATGGAGATGTTCCGCTTCCCCATGAGCCTTAGCAGGGTATCTGAAAAGCCTTTTTTCCACGCAGTTTCATCAATTTCATAGTTATTCATCATGAAAATTCCTCCTTTGAGAATTGTCCTGTAGAAAAATCCTTGATTTCAAATATCTTCTGTGATAAAATACAGTCAAGATTATAGTCTTGACTTATAGAGATAAAACTCCCAACAAATCTTATTATAACAATTTTTTTATTTTTTGTCAAGGCACTTGAGATGGAGGTTTTGTTATGCTATCACATAAAAAATACATGGAGATTCAGAACCTGAACCCAGAAATCGGTGACATGTTTGAGCCTGGAGATCAGATCATCATTCAAGAAAAGATTGATGGCTCGAATGCCAGCTTTCAGTATGATCGGGAAACAGACAGCGTGATTTGTTTCAGCCGCAATCAGATCTTGTCGCCGGAATTGAATCTTCGCGGCTTTTACGAATGGGTACAAAAACTGGACAAAGAGCAAGTACATGCGGTTCTGGGCGACAATCTGCGAATGTTCGGAGAGTGGCTGGTACGGCATACTGTACCCTATCCGAAAGACTGCTATGAAACGCTGTACTGCTTTGATGTGTTCGATATGGAACAGCACTGCTACTTGCCGCAGGATCAGGTAAAAGCCCTTGCGGAGCAGCTGGGGCTGCGATATGTTCCTGTGTTCTATGAGGGACCTTTTACCTCGTGGGAAGACTATCAGCCATTGGTGGGAAAAACAGAACTGGGCGGTGAGATCGGTGAAGGAATCATCATCAAGAATCTGAGCACCCTGAGCGGCAATCTTGCATACACGAAAATCGTACACGAGAATTTTTCTGAAAACAAGAAAACGTGGAAAAAGAAACAACGCCGGAAGCCCAGTCCGGAGGAACTGCAAGAACACGAGCGTCTGCTGGAACTGGCAAAAACAGTTGTTACCAGACAGCGTGTACAGAAGATGCTCTACAAGCTGGTAGATGAGGGCGTGATTTCGGAGAATTTTTCTCGACAGGACATTCCCGCTATTTTTCAGCATCTGCCTTCAGCCATCTATTACGATTGCCTGAAAGAGGAGCCGGAAGTGGTCAATCGAATTGAAAAGTTTAGCAAACTGTCCAGCGAGATCAGCCGCAGTTTGGTAAAGGAAATTATCGCCGAAAAGGAGAGTTAATATGCGAAACATTGGTCTGGGAGATCGCATGAAGCAATACGAACAAGTCACACAAATCCGCTTGATACGGCGTATGCCGGTGATTCTCCGACTGGACGGAAAAAGCTTTCACCGCTTTACCAGAGGCTTTAAGAAGCCCTTTGATCCGGTAATGCTGACGGCAATGCAGAACACCATGCAGGAGCTTTGCAGCCGTGTAGAGGGCTGTGTGTTGGGTTACACGCAGTCTGACGAGATTTCTCTCGTGCTGTGTGATTATCAGCAGCTGGACACAGAGGCATGGTTCGGCAACAAGCTGCAAAAGCTTTGCAGTATTTCTGCAAGCATCTGCACCTCTGCCTTTCAGAAATATTTTCGGGAGGCAGCTTCCACTCTGGGATATACCGACTATCTGAAACGAGCAGATCAGGCGAATTTCGACAGTCGAGCATTCAATCTGCCAATGGAAGAAGTGAATAACTACTTCGTCTGGCGGCAGCGAGATGCGATACGAAATTCCATACAGGCAACTGCACAAGCCTATTTCAGCCACAAGCAGCTGAACGGTGTCAACTGCAAAAAAGCTCTGGAGATGCTGCTGACAGAGAAACAGGTCGATTGGGAAACGTTTCCTACGGTGTGGAAACGGGGGACTTGCTGTATCAAAATGCCGCAGCTGTTGAACCAAGGCACACCCAGTGAAATCGTTCGGGAGAAATGGTGTCTGGATTTAGAGATTCCGGTATTCTCAGAGGACTGCACCTATGTGGAGAAACGCATTCACTTTGAAGATGCCGAAGCAGAGGAGGACATATGATCTTTTTTACCAGTGATCTGCATTTCGGGCATGAACATATTATCCAGTTCAACCACCGCCCTTTTCGGAATGTCACCGAGATGAACCGGCAGCTGATTTCCAATTACAATGCCGTGGTGCAGCCGGAAGATACAGTTTACCTGCTGGGAGATCTGTCCTTTCAGATTTCCGTTGAAAAGGCGAATGCACTGATTGCACAGCTGAACGGAAAAAAGCATTTGATTTTGGGCAATCACGATAAGTCCTATGCACCGGAACTGTTTGAGGAAATTCTGATTTATCGAGATCTGCGGGAAATGCAGAAGTGGTGGGTGCTGATGCACTACCCGCTTCTGGAGTGGAGAAGGGAACGCCATGGGGCGATCCACCTGCACGGGCACATTCATTCCAAAGGGCTGGACAACAACCTGTCCAACTTGCAGAAAGGAATTCGCCGCTATGATGTAGGCGTTGATGCAAACGGATACTATCCGGTTGCCATGTCCACGATTCTGGATTTCTTCCAGTTATTTACCTTACAGATTTCATAAGCACACAAATTATAGGAGGCATGAAAATCAAATGTGTGACATCATAACAACCATTCAAGATGCAATTTATCAAATTGAAGAAGATTATCATGTCAAGGTAATATATGCCATAGAATGCGGCAGCCGTTTGTGGGGATTCTCAGCTGCAAACAGCGATTATGATGTGCGTTTTGTCTATGTAAAGCCAAAAGAGGAATATTTGAGGTTAGACCCATTTCCAGATGTAATACATCGAAAAGTGAACAAGATTCTGGATCTGGATGGTTGGGACTTGCAGAAAATGCTTCGCTTATTGTATAAATCCAATCCCTCTGTCTTTGAGTGGAATCAATCTACAATCATTTATTGTAAGACACCCCAGTGGGAGAGAATTTCTGGTGAGATTCCTCGATATTTTCAAGTTGCTACGGGATTTCAACATTATCTGCATCTGGCAAAGGGAAATTGCCGTTGGTTCTTAAAAGCTGCTGAGGTATGGGAGAAGAAGTATTTTCATGTGCTGCGTGCCATTCTTGCTTGCTATTGGATATTGCACCATCATACGCCGCCGCCATTGAATTTTATTCAGTTATGTGATGCAGAACTGGATTGTTCCATTCGTTCGGCAGTAGATCGGCTGCTGGAAAAAAAGCGTGCTGGAAAGACCAAGAGAAAAGGAAAACGCATTGAAGTTTTAAACGATTACATTGCAGTTTCCTTTGCAGATTTAGAAAAGAAGATCACACAGCTGCCGAAAGAGCCATATCCTGACTGGCAAGAGTTAAACAGACTGTTTCTGGATACGCTGAATAGCTGCTCTTTTGCGTTCATGTCAGGAGGCATATCATGATACTGATCACCGGAGATCTGCATGGAGAGCATGACATTCAAAAATTTTCTGTCAGCTGCTTTCCTCTGCAAAAACAGCTTTCACGAAAGGACTATGTGATTATCTGCGGTGACTTCGGACTTGTCTGGAGAAACAGTTCGGAAGAACGTCACTGGCTAAAATGGTTAGAAGACAAGCCGTGGACAACGCTATGGATTGATGGAAATCATGAAAATTTTGCACGATTAAAGGCGTTCCCAACAGAAAGATGGCACGGCGGTTTGATCCAGAAAATCACACCCCATATTTTGCATTTATGCCGTGGACAGATATTTCAATTGGAGGAATATCGTATTTTTGCAATGGGCGGCGCAGAAAGTCACGATAAAAAATACCGGAAGCCAGGGGTATCATGGTGGGAGGAAGAACTTCCTACAGAAGCGGAAATTCAAGATGCCACAATTGCATTGGAGCAAGCGAACTGGAACGTGGATATTGTACTCACCCACAGCCTTTCCACAAAAATTCAGCACGAGATGTTTGAAGGGTTAAGCTATACAGATAACCGACTGACAGATTTCTTCCAAGAACTCGATGAAAAGCTGGATTTTCGGTTTTGGTTTTCCGGACATTATCATTTGTCCCAGCGATATGATGCACGGCATATTTTGCTCTATGATGCAATTGTACAGCTCACAAAGAGCGGTTTTCTGAAACAATTTCCAAGTTATGTGCAGTTGGATTGAGAGCGTGTCCAGAACTGCAAGCTATTCACACAGACGTGAACTTCTTCTCAACTGCATTCTAGCACGCACGATTTCCGGCGAATATGAAAGAGAAAGGATATTGACTTCGGAATAATCAAACGAAGATACTAGCGTGTTCGTATAAAATACCGGTTCAGATTTTGAATCAGTATTTTATTTCATGTGAGAACGCTATAGGTGACGGAGAATGATGAAAGGCACATTCAAAGACGGCTTAACAGCAACAGATTTGAAAGCAATGGGTATCAAGCTTTCACCAACACAATTTGACAGCAGCCTGCACTTTGACATTTCTGTCACTGGTGACAGAGTGGAAATCCTGCAGCGGCAGGAGATTTTTTTCAATGTGGTAAATTTCAATCTGAAAGCAGCAGGATTAAGCTTTATTCTCCGATTGGAATATGCAGAGCTGTGCAACCCGATGTATGCAATTCAGAAGAAGATGCAGCCTGCCGACTTCAAGGTTCGTGTTTTTGGCTCAGTTCGAGAAAATCATACGGCAGTCATTAACTGGCAGCTGGAAGACATTAGAGCGGACATCAAGAAGATCTGGAAGAGCATTGTAAGTCAGATTCAGATGGTGAGAGCCATGAATGACGTAATCCCTGATGCAGACAAAATCATGGGAGCGTTCAAAGTCAAAGGGGTATCTCAGGACTATTCCGGTACAAGGGTACTTCTTGGCGGAGAGTTTGCAGGAATCCATCCGAGCATTGCGAACATGACAAATGTGCGTGAGTTCGCTCAGATGCAGAATGGTGACATTGTGATGTATTTCAGTGGCAAGTATGCTACATTCACATTGACAAATGGTGCTAAGGTTACTTTTGTACTGGAGAATCCTGCAACAGGCATGAAGAGTGAAAAGGAGGACCTGTATAAGGGTATCTTTTTTCAGAATACTTACTACAAGGAGAAGGTGTAGGTATTTTCGCATTTTCCAAATTTTCTTGTTTTGACCTTTTCTAAATTTGAATGCAGATCGTATTATTTTGTTTTAAGTTTTGCTGATTCCAATGCAATTTGTTTACTTGAGATTCTTTCATGCACTCAGCGGTGGTTTGCCAGGTATCACAAATCGGTACAATATTTAGTGACATTTTTGTTACTAAAAAACCTTTTGGGCAGTGCTTTTCAAAAAAGAGACCTATTTTTCGTGTGTTTTTGAAATTCAGAATGACTGTGCGGCTGTGAGCCATTCTGAATTTTGAAATCACAAATTTTCTGCAAATGTATTCTGTCACAAATTCTTAATCTTGAGAAGAAAAAAAGGTTTTTTGAGCCTGCAAATCAGATCGTGCATATCCATAAGCAAGTGCGTTTGCAAAAGTATACTTTTATGGACGGACTGATTTCAGGTCGATTTAGCGTCTATAAGAGTGGTAATTTTTATTTACGAACGTTTTTAAATAAAAAGGGCTTTTATGCACGGATTAGGAGGCAGAGTTATGAAAAATGAACGCATATACGGGTATGTTCGGGTATCCAGTCAAAGTCAAAATGAAGATCGGCAAATGCGAGCGTTGCTGGAATTTGGCGTGGAAGAGGACAAAATCATTTGCGACAAAAAGTCTGGCAAGGATTTGGAGCGTGATGGGTATCTTTTCTTGAAGCATCATATTCTTCGCCCCGGAGATACGCTGGTCATCAAAGAGTTGGATCGTCTAAGCCGAAATAAAAAGGATATCAAAGAAGAACTGGAATATTTCAATCAGAACCATATTCGGATCAAAGTCTTGGATATACCAACCACACTGTTTGATTTTCCGGAAGAACAGAAATGGGTAATGAATATGATCAATAATATCTTGATCGAAGTCATTTCCAGCATTGCAGAATCAGAGCGTATCAAGATTCGCCAGCGACAGCGTGAAGGCATTGACGCTGCTTTGCAAAAGGGCGTAAAATTGGGGCGAGTACCGCTTTCAAAACCTGACAATTGGGAAGCAGTCATGCAGCGTGTTGAAAATCAGGAGATAACGGCTGTGGAAGCCATGCGTATATTAAATATGAAGAAAAGCAGCTATTACAAAATGAGAAAGCGTTATCCGCCTCAATAATTGGGGGATTCATTCTCATATTAAAAAGGCTGATAAGAGCCAGTCCATGGCACGGAAACATAGCTTTTTAGGCACTAGAGCGTCAAATTATTGATGTTCTAGTGCTTTTTTTATTTTTAAGTTCTGAAAAAGGGCGCGATTTTTCCGAGTTAACCGTAAAGGCTGTTTATATTCTTTTATCATGTGAGTATTGATATGAGCTGGTTCTTAGTAAGTGTTCAGCTGAACAAGTGCAGACGTTGTTTGCAATGCAGATTGTATTTTGTAAGTTCAGCTAGAACGTAAGAATATATTTTTCTGGATAAATGGAGGTAAAACAATGACAGCAAGTAGAAAGAACGAGATTATTGCTCAGCTTGTGGGTATCTTGAACGAATTGATTGAAGTTGACGATTCTGAGGAGGTGACCGAGATCTCTCCCGACACCGTGGAGATGCTGACGATCAAAGAAAGCACCGAAGTGGTCAAGGGACTGTCCGAACATACGATTCGCAAGCTGATTCATCAAGGCAAGCTCCCCTATGTAAGAACAGGAGAGGGCGTTAATGGGAAGATTCTCATCAATAAAGTAGATCTGCTTGCATTCTTTAATAAGCAGCAGACAATGCGTTCCGCTTGCTGAGCATGGCTTACTTTTTTGCTCTTGGAATCGCAATACCGGACAACACAAAAATACCAATGAACAACAGCGATGATTTCGGGATGTTCCCAATCCAAGCTGTTAGAAAGGAAGTCAGACAATGGCTACATTCAGAAAAAGAGGTAATTCTTATCAGATCAGGGTATCCTGTGGATATGATACATCAGGAAAACAGGTGATACAAACCATGTCCTGGAAACCGACTATTGGTATGAAAGACAAACAAATTGAGAAAGAGATTCAGAAGCAGGCTGCTCTCTTTGAAGAAAAATGCAAAAGCGGTCAGATCACATCCAACATCAAGTTTCAAAGCTTTGCTGAACAATGGTTTGAAGAATATGCAGTATGCAATCTTCGTAGTAACACCTATGCGTGTATGAAACAGCTTACTATAAGGGTGTATCCTGCAATCGGACACCTCAGATTGGACAAAATCACAAGACGTGACATTCAACAATTTATAAATGATCTTGCTCTTAACGGCAAAAGCTTGAAAGACGGCAAACCGTTATCGAGAAAGACAGTAGTTCATCATCTTAGTTTTATTAGTGACGTATTCTCCTATGCTGTAAAGATGGAAATGCTCACGGACAATCCTTGTAAGAATATTGACATTCCGAAAGTTGCAAAGAAGAAAAAAGAAAAGGATATCTATACACTGGAAGAGATTGCACAGCTCTTTCAATTGCTGAAAGATGCTCCTTTGAAGTATCGTACTTTTTTTACTTTGGCGATATACAGCGGATTCCGCAGAGGAGAGATGCTCGGCTTGGAATGGAAGGACATCGACTGGGACAACTGTGTAATCAGCGTCCGCAGAACATCCAATTATACCGCATCCAAGGGTATCTATACAGACACCACAAAAACAAAGAAATCCCAGCGTTCCCTCAAGTTCCCTCAGTATGTTATGGATATGCTCCGTGCATATAGGGCAGAACAAGACAAAGAACGGGAGAAGCTCGGCACAAAGTGGCAAGACTGTGATCGACTGTTCGTCAAGTGGGATGGCACTCCGATGAACAATAATACTCCCTACGCCTGGTTTAGAAAATTTTGTAAGAAGAATGATTTCCGTTTCTGTGATGTACACTCCTTGCGACACTTTTACGCATCCGCATTGATTAATAAGGGTGTAGATGTTGCCACTGTATCGGGAGCATTAGGACATTCAACAATTACGACCACAATGTCTATCTATTGTCATGAACTGAACCAAGCTCAGGCAAAAGCATCTGCTGCTATTGCTTCTGTGCTCGATTTCGGCGAATCCGGACAAACTGCCTGCATAAAGGACAAATAAAGGACAGCCGCCGGGAGAAAAAAAGAGAAACGCTCAGAAACAACGCATTAGCAAGGGTTTCATAAGGATGTTTTTTAGATTTAGGATTATGCGGTATGGCATTGGATATGCTATACCGCATTTCCTTTCCAGAGAGTGACCTTTGAATGGTCAAATTCTCCGATATGGTTATAGATGATCTCAATTTCCTGTAACCGTCTGCCGCTGCTCTTGTCAGGTGCGTGGACGATAATCCTGTCAACAAACTCCCGTAAGATTTCAGGCGTCAGGTCAGTCAGATCGGTGTATTTCTTTACGATGGCAAGAAAGCGTTTCACATCCACGCTTTTCTTTTCTTCCTGCTGAAGCTCATTCTGAATGTTATCCGCTTCGACCTGTAAGGTATGCTGTTCATCCTCATAGCCTTTTGACATTTTCAAAAATCGCTCGTCAGAAAGTTTGCCAATGATATTGTCCTCATAGATACGTTGGAAAATGGTATCCAGTTCCCCGATACGTTTCTGGATTTCAGTCAGTTTCTTTTTCTTCTGTGCCAGCTCCCGGTTTTTCTGCCGCATATCTGCGTCCATTATCATCCGTACAAATTCATCCTCATAGTTGGAAACATAGTGGATGACTTCTTTCAGATTTTCAAGGACGATCCTCTCCACGACCACATTACGGATATAGTGCATGGTACAGTTGGAAGTATTGCTCCTGTAATTCCCGCAGACATAATTATGCTTTTCGGCCGGTTCATCCACCTTACGGTGGAAGGTCAGCTTGCTTCCGCAGTCCGCACAGTAGAGCAGCCCGGAAAACATGGGCATTTCCCCCATTCTGGTAGGGCGTCTTTTCCCCGCCCGGATTTTCTGAACAATCTCAAAAGTTTCCTTGTCAATAATCGCCTCATGGGTATCCTCAAAGATTTTCCATTGGTCGGGGCTGTTGTGGATCGTCTTGTGGTGCTTATAGGACTTCACATGGGTCTTGAAGTTCACCGTATGACCAAGATAATCCATCCGGTCCAGTATCTTCGCAACCACCGGCCCATTCCAGGCGAATTTATCAGGTGGGAGTGCTGTCCTGGGTTTTCCGCCTTTCTCCAATGCGTAATAGGTAGGACAAAGGATTTTCCTTTCCGTCAGGATGTTGGCAATCCGTGTAGGACCGTAGCCCTCCACACACAGACGGAAAATATCACGGACCACTTCGGCAGCTTCTTCGTCTACAATCCACTCCTTTTTATTTTCAGGATTCTTCATATAGCCGTATGGAGGATGGGAGCCGATATGTTCACCGGCCATTCCCTTAGACCGCTTCACCGCCCGGATTTTTTTGCTTGTGTCCTTTGCGTACCACTCATTGATGATGTTACGGAAAGGTGTAAACTCATTGTCCTCCTGGTTGCTGTCCACGCCATCATTGACTGCGATAAAATGGACGTCATGCTCCGGGAAGAAAATTTCCGTATACATGCCTACTTGCAAATAGTCACGGCCAAGACGGGACATATCCTTGACGATCACCCGTTTCACCTTGCCGGCCTCCACATCCGCGATCATGCTCTGAAATCCGGCCCGGTTGAAGGTCGTGCCTGAAATTCCATCATCAATATAAAACTGTATCTGGGTGTACCCTCTGTCCAGCGCATATTTTTTGAGAATTTTTTTCTGATTTACAATGCTGTTGCTGTCGCCCTCCTGTTTATCATCCTGGGACAACCGGCAGTAAAGAGCAGTGATTTCATCCTGGCTCAAAACTGCAAAAGGAAAACTGTTCACGGCAGGGCGGGTGTTTGACTGTAACATTCTAACCTCCTTATCCGACAGTCAAACAGACAATGCTTTTCCCAACTATATTATACCGCGCTGCCTGGAAACTGTCTGCTGCTTTTTACTATTTTCCTGCGTTTTTTCGGAGGTCATTTCGGATCAGACGCTTCACTTTGGAAACAGCATCCTCCGTGGCGTCAGGTCTTGAATGGGACTTCACAACATAGGTTGTGTTCCCGATTTTATATTCACGCACCATCTGCGGTGCGGCTTTTTTCTCGTTTTGCATATAGTTCACCCTTTCAAATACAAAACCAATTTATATATGAAAACAGGCTGAACGGACGGCCGGTGGCTCGGCTCCACGGGAATTTCACCCTCACGCGGTTCTCGCGCAACCCTGCTCATTGCCTGCGACGCCTCACCGCCTGAATACGGTTGCACGCTCGGACTGTGACTGCAAGGGAGTATCATTGTCCTGTCTATGCGTCGTCGCCCGCAAGCTGCCAAACCTGCTTTGCGGCTCCGTGTTTCTCGCTCGCTCCCTGGGGAGGTCCTGGCGCACTGTCCGTCCGGCTCGGCATAAACAGAATGTATCCGTCTGCCTTATGCTGCCGGGAATTATCCGCCCGACGTTCTTTGTCAAGGTGCCCGGCAACCACAAGGAAAGGGGAGCTTGTGGCGCCTCCGGGCTTTAATTCAGGTCAAAGCCCAGGATAGAGATAATCAGTTTTGTTTCCAGGCGTCTACGCAATTCTTCATCTACATAAGTACAGTAGTTGCCATTTTCATCACGGCCCGTCCTTTTGCAGAGCGTAGCAATATAGCCGGAATAGTGACGGATCACCTCATTGACCGCGTCCGTATTACCGTGGACGGCGGCTTCGATCACCGGGTACGGGATCATGCGGGTATGCTGTGCAGCATTATTCATCCGCTTCACCTCCCATCAGCTTTTTCAGCAGCCGATAGGCTTTCTGCCGGTGCGTGTTGACCGTTCTTCTTGCTATTCCCATTTGGTCGGCAATATCACGGTCGGCCATATCCAGGAACCAATACATCAGGATGATGTTTCGCTCCTTTTCAGGGATGGCCTCCAACGCTTCAGCCAAACGGTCGTCTTTGACAAGTACAGTCTCATTCCCGATCAGGAAGGAAGTGTACTCCCAGGGGTATTCATCGTACACCGCAAGTTGCTCCATCGCACCTTCGGGCAGATCGCTCATAGGTATTTCCATAAGCGCCCTGCGATTGATTTCCCTATGACCGTTGTTGGCCTCATGCTTCAACACCTTCTTGCAGAAGCTATCAAAGGTGTGCTGCTTGTGGATTTCATGGAGATCAGATTTCATTTTCTCACCTCCCTTCGTGCCGGGAGGCAGGTCTGTTCTTCCCCTTTCGTCCATTACTGGTCTGGCGGAGGTGCGTTTTGGCTGATTTGCGGAAATTTTTTCAAAAATATTTTTTGTGTCGCTCATTTCAGGCGTTCCTTTCATTTCGTTTTGGTCGGGAGATCAAAAACGAAACGGGAGGCGAGCGACAGCCGGAGGCGGTGAGCTTGTCCGTATTCAGCGCGTAACAAAAGAAGCCAAACTCACCCCGTGAAAATTCAAGGGTAAATTTGGCTTTGCGATTGAAGTGTGTGCCATTCTGTCGATGTGATATGTAAAAAAATTTATGAGCAGGATGGCACGATCTATTTAGCTTTGATAGGTGACTCCTAAAAATAATCGTCCTTCATATAACGCTCCAATCGCACGGTAACACCGCCGATGAAGCGGAAAATTACGAGGCGATATTACAGCGCCAAATAGTATTTAATTTTCCGTTATGCTGTGGCTCTGCGAGCGTGCCTGTATCCGCCACGGGAAACACCACCTTTCAGCAACCTTCTTCAAATTCCGGGCTAATCAAACAAATTTCGCAGAAAACAATAAAGGCGCCCGATCCGAGATTTCTCTCAAATCGGGCGTCTTCAGGACGTCGCAGTATTTAATTTTAGGTTTTGGCCGCAGCCGTAGTAATCGCATAATGCGACCTCCAATCTTTGTGTATTTTGAAAAAGCAAAAAGAGCCGATAATCCGCGCCTATAAAGGCTTACGGGTTATCGGCTCTGCGTCTAAAGCGTCTGGCTCTGTGATAACTATATTATACCAAATATTTACAATTCTCTTTGTCGAAATATACTGCCTATCGCATTATATTTGATTTTTCTGCTGAACAGAGGGGCTTTTACGGTATATCTGCCCGGTTACGCTGATGACCGTTTCCCATTTACATTTGGGGCAGAACAGCAGGAAGTTTTTAAGCACCGTATTGGGGCGCACCTTAATCAGAGCGTTATTATTGCAAATCGGGCATAGCACCCATTTTTCTTTTTCCAATGCGCCACCGTTTATCAATTATCGAAAGAAGTTAAGTCCAGTTCGCCATTCTCTATCAGCTTTTGAATAACTTCCGCTAATTGATTTTTGGTTGTTTCACTATTGCCTTTTGTTCCGGCGTTTTCAAGATATATTTTGCAGCTACCGAGTTCAAAGGTCGCATAGTAAATGGCGTTTTGTTCGCCCTTGCTATTCGGCTCTGTTATGAAATATCCTGCGACTACGCTCACGCCATTGATTTCAGATATTTCCTCTGCTCCCACAATTACAGTATCAAGCAGTTGCACATCTGATGTAGAAATGACAGCTTTCACATTTCCAATTTGCCCCTCAAATCCAATCAGCTCCTGTGAAGCACCTGCATCCATATCGCTATTCTTGAAAATAGCATTAGCTGTAACGGGCAAATCTGCGAACAAGGCTGCGGCTTCATCTTCTGTCAACGGTTTCGTAGTCACATCCAAAGCCAGAGATAAAGAACCGCCCAAAGTATCAGTCTGTTCAAAAGTAATCTTATCTCCATTATTAAGTGTGGCTATATCGGTACGATTGCCAAACAATCCACTTTGAAATACGCCTACGCCCAAAGCTACAACAACAGCAAAACAAGCTGCCATAGTCCCTAATTTTACCCAAAGGGATTTGCTTTTTTTCCTTGCGACAGTATAGTCAGCCGCTTTTTCGATGTACTCCGAACTGATATTAGTAACAGCGTCAGAAATGATTTTTTTCTTCATATTTCATAACCCTCTTTCTGTAAGTAGTTTTTCAGTTTGTTTCGTATGCGTGAAAGACGAACAGATACATTGTTGTTATTCATGTGAAATCTATCCGCAAGGTCGGATATGTCGTCCGAATACCAATAACGCCGCACAAATAACATTTGGCTTTCTTCGTCCAATGTTGCAAGAAAACGGTCTATTTGTTTCGATAATTCATTTGCCGCAATTTCTTGTTCCACCGTTATGGAAGCTGCAAGGCAACTTTCCAATTCTTCCAACGCCACATCATAATAGCTGTTGCGCTTTATGGAAGTATTTGCGTGATATTTTGCAATAGAGATATTTCGGACAATGCGGAAGATATAGGTTTTCAGCGGATCGGGCTTTTCGGGTGGTATGGTATTCCACGCCGCAAGGTATGTATCGTTGACACATTCCTCTGCATCAAAGTCATTCTTCAAAATGTTCCTTGCAATCCTGCTGCAAACTGTTCCATATTTTGCCGATAGCTCAACGATTGCCTGTTCCACGCGCGCAAAGAACAATTCAATAATTTTGCTATCCTCCAACAAGGTATCAACCTCCTTTCACCTATGTACTATGGATTTGACTGAAAATCTTACAGCGAAAGACAAAATTTTTTTGAAAAATTTTTGAAAGAGCAGACAGCAGCCTTGCCGTTGCAAAGCTGCTGTCTGTTGTTCGCTATTTAGCTCTGCGTCTATGCGTCTGGCTCTGTGATAACTGATGTAGAAACTCCGTATTATGGCTGATTATTGATTTCTCTGTCAGCGGGTGTCTGCAAGGTAATCGCATATACGGTATTGATCTGTGCGGGATCGCTTTCCGCAATCTCTCCGTTATAATAAACGCTAACTTCGTCGCCAACAGAAAAATGGGTCATGCTGTCCTTGTTTTCTACCTCCAACGAAACCTTATACAAATATGCCTGTTCGTCAAGTTCAGTTTTTCCCTCAACCATGATAAAGGTATCAGACACTTCCTTGACTATCCCTGTCATACTCGGCTCGTTCTCGATAATGTAGTTCATGCTGTTTTTGTTGCAAGCTGATAAGGATAAAACCAGTACCAATGCTAATAGGATAGACAGATATTTTTTCATGCAACGCACCTCCTGCAAGTTAGTCAAGATTGTTTTCAGTATCCGAAGTATCAATAATAACTCTCTTGCACTTCGGGCAGCAATCGCTTTCAATTTGATGCGGAGAAAGAACAGGAGGTTTCAAATGTAATGTATATTTTTCTTTCTCGTCTGGATTAGTGCTGATTTTATGTTTTCTCTCACTCCAAATTGTTGTTCCGCAATTCAGATACCCATGTATCATTTCTACATCACAAAATGGACATTTCATTCTCTTATTTCCTTTCCAGAGCAGTAGCCACATATCAAGCCGGATCACTCCGCATTGACAAGATTATCAATGGTGACATCTTCACCATGCCGCACTAAACCGTAATTTCCATAGTTGTCTTTCTGATATTCAAAACCATAGATACCATTTCCATTGTCTGATGTATAGGTAAATTGAATGACAATTAAACTGTTATCGTCAGTCCTCACCATAGTTGATGTTTCAATAACTTCCAAATTCTGAAAGGACGAAAAGATGGACAAAAATTCGTCGGTGGCTTGTTCGACGCCCGCAGCATAATTTGCGGGAACAGCTTCCGTATTTGTATCGCTAACGGAATTATCGGTATCATGGCAACCCGATAGCAATAATGTGGATATGAGCAAAACCATCAGTATGATAGATGATGTTTTACGGAATTTTATATTGTCCATTTTCTATTTCCTTTCCGGGGTAATAGTCACCACATCAAGCCCCTTTGCGTTAATGACCGTTTCTATTCCTCATTCTTTAGCTTTTTATCTACATCTTTTATTCCAAACAGCGAAAAGATAATTGCCAATACCAAAATGGAAATATCGGTTGCAGATACGCTGTCCATAAAATAGTCAATCAAGCTAAATCCAATGTAGGAAAGCATAATATCCAACACAAGATATAAAGCTATTGCTACTTGTTTTGTGATTTTTCTATACGCTAATAAAACTCTGGGGATTGCCGCAACTAAAAAATCAAAGGGAAATGATACAATCGAAACGATTATGAAGTATAAAACAATACTCCATACCGTTCTGTATTCAAACCCAAATAACTTCATTATTGCTCCGCCAAATATCGCTATAACCGAAACAAGAGCAACAAATAATATCGCAAACAATATCAAAGGTGTTATCTTTTCCGATTTCTCTTTCATAAATTCTTTGCTTTCGATTTCCTTTCCGGGGCGGCAGCCACCACATCAAGCCCCTTAAAAATTGATACGAGGTAAATCCAACTCCGCTTTCACAGGCACAAATTGCCTCTTGATAAAGTGTGCTTTTTCTTTTTCGTTTGCCAAAACAATATTGTTTAGCCATTCTAAAAATGCTGTTCCGTCAAAACATAACGCCAATTCATCTTCGCTGTCTTTTGTCCAATAGCTGTGGTGGTTATTTGGATTACTGATCCACTTATCAAATTGCCGTTGGTATATGTTTATATCATCAGCGATATATTGTGGACATTCAAGTAAATCAGCATCCCAGCCCCAATATAATAGTATTTCAGCCATTTGACATACTCCGCTTGACTATCTTTTTTACACCAATAAAGATTGTTGTAGAAACCACAATACCCAAGGAGTTCAAGATAATATCGTTCATATCAAATGATCTACCAAAGATAGGTTGCAAAATCTCTATTACAAGCACAACCACTACTCCCGTTAATGCCGTGTTTTTCCATGAGGGATTTGCTTTTGAAAGCGGATGAAGAATGCCAAACGGCAGGAACATCAAAAAGTTGCCAATTACTTCTCCGCTTATGTGATTAAAGAAATCAAGCCCAAAGTCAAACTCGCCAGAGAACCACCCAATGGAACGAGCTGAAGGAATTGGATATAAAAGCTCATACCAAGCAATCCCCATAATTTCAAACCCGACAACAAGGCTTACAAGACCAGTCATATAACAAATAAAAGCACATGAAAAGACTTTTCTATATATCGGAGTAGCTTTGTCCTTTCTGTATCGAACAATCCCATAGATTGTACCAATTAACAAAGCAATCGGCAATGCTTGCAAAAAATAACCTATGTAGGTATCAAAGAAAAAATATTGAAATGTCATATCACTTGGAAAATACATTGTTTATCTCCTTTGTATATTGTCCTTTTTCTATTTCCTTTCCGGGACAGTAGTTACCACATCAAGCCCCTTTACGCTAATGACTGTTTCTCGCCTGCATTTGGGGCAGAACAGCGGGAAGTTTATTTGTCAGCTTCTTCTGTACCCGCTGTTACTTCTTTTGTAACCTCGGTTACAAAAACTTGAAGCTGATAGGTATTCTCTTTGCCGTCTGTTCCTGTCGTAAGAAGCTCAAAATAGAGATTGTCCTTCAAATCATCTACTCGGTTTGGCTGTGTTCCGGTCAAGATACCGTCCCCGGAAACCTGTCCTAAATCTCCATGAACATTAACCAAACCACCTGTCATATCGGTTACACCGTTGGAAAGAATTATTCTCTTTTCGTCTCCCGACATGGTATAGAATGTTGTGGAGTAAGAAACAATATCGGAAATGTATTCCTCGTTGATTTTCAAATCTCCACCGCAAAATATTTCATTGGAACTGCTTAAAACAATCACACCATTGAAAACTGCAAACTGTTCGTTTTCTCCGCTGAAAGAGTAAACCGCTAATTGCTCCGGCTCTGTTTTTCCGCAAGCCGTTAGAGCAAACGCAAGCGTTAGTACTAAAATGCAAATCAAAAATTTTTTCATTCGTTTATTTCCTTTCCGGGGCAGCAGCCACCACATCAAGCCCCTTTACGCTAATGACCGTTTCCCGCTTGCATTTGGGGCAGAACAGCGGGAAGTTTTCAAGCACCGTATCGGGGCGCACCTTAATACGGGTCTTGTTGTTGCAGATCGGGCATAGCACCCATTTTTCTTTTTCCAATGCGCCACCTCCATATCATCGGGACAAAATGTCCCAAAGTTACTTAAAATCTTTTTTTCGGAATACCAACAAGCCTACTCCCGAAAGTAGGATAATCAGCCCAAGAGAGTAGAATGGATAGCCTATCAACACATTTCTATATCCGGCTGCAACCGCTTGCGGATTGGGGGAATGTGTAAATATCATCATGTAGGACAGGTATGTATCAAGTTGCCCATAAGGGAGTGCATTATCACATAGTTCAAGAGCATTTCTTGCTATGCCGTCTATATAGTCGGGATTTGGAAATTCCTCTGTGTTGGTAAGATTGCCTTGCCCGTCATAATGCTCGATGGTAGCGATTTCCGGCTGTGACAACATATAATCAATCCGTGTGCTACCTACCATTATAACGAAAAATGCAATCATACAAGCGACAACGCCAACAGCTCTGGACGGTATCAAGCAGCTAATTACGGTAAAGATGGCTACAAACGAAACATTCAGAAGATAATACCCGGCAATGGTAATGAGTGCGTCCGAAAGTGGCATAGTGGGCAGCATAGAAAAACTAAAACCGATGAATATTCCAAAATACGCAACGAAAAGAACGCTGCACACTATGATGTTCAAAATCAATTCCGACAAGAAAACATTGGCTTTCGTATGCCCGGTAATGAGTTTGTTACGGATAGTTCCGTTGCTGTATTCCCGTCCTACGGAAAGAGAAATAAACACCCCCAATGATAGGAACACTGGCATAATGAAAAAATCATCAAAGATTGATTGTGAACGATAGGACAGCCCGAATATAATACCGACAAGGAGCGATACGCCTACGGCAATCCAAAACAGAATATCTTTTGAGAGCCGATACAGCCCCGCACGCAAAAGATTACGCATTTTTTCCACCCCCTATCAGATTGACAAAATAGCTTTCCAAAGTTTCCTCATGTTCTTGTAGGGAGATCACTTCACAATTTTCTTTCGCAAGGGCAATCGTCAATTCCGACACATTCAGTTTTGCAAAAATATCGGCTTGCCGATCCGAATGGATTTCATAGCTTACGCTCATTTCATCAAGAACACGGGAGAGTGTTTGTGTGTTGGTTACTTCAACACGCATAGCCTTTTTACAAGCGGCTTCTAATTCCTCTGCGCTCATTTCCTTTACAATGTGTCCTGCGTCAATAAATCCATAATGTGTTGCTACCTTTGACAGTTCATCAAGGATATGACTGGAAATGAGGACGGTAATATGGAGTTCCCGGTTTAGCTTTAAGATCAGTTCCCGCATTTCAATAATGCCTTGCGGGTCAAGCCCGTTTGTCGGCTCGTCGAGGATAAGGAAATCCGGGGAGCCAGCAAGCGCAACGGCGATACCTAATCGCTGCTTCATACCAAGCGAAAAGTTCCTTGCCTTTTTTCTGTCTGTATTTTCAAGCCCCACCAATTTGAGAAGTTCCGTAATTCCCTCGTTAGGCTGTAAGCCGAGTACCTTGTATTGTAGCTTTAAGTTTTCTTCCGCTGTCATATCCATATAGATTGACGGCGTTTCGACCACCGCCCCAATACGCTTACGGGATTGTACGATGTCTTTTGCCCGACTATCAATGCTGTACAGGGTATAATCACCCGAAGTAGGCGATTGCAGCCCACAAATCAAGCGGATTAAAGTTGTTTTTCCTGCGCCATTCCTCCCGACAAATCCATAAATTGCCCCTTTGGGAACACGCATGGTAAGACCATCTAAAGCCTTAAACTGGCGGTACTGTTTGCTTATGTTATTGGTTGTCAGTACATAGTCCATTATTTATTCCCCCTTGTTGGAACGGCTGTCATACAAAACATTTCCATCCAAATCCCAACGGATTATATACCCGTCATAGTAGCTTGCTTCTAAATAGCCGTTTTCACTTGAAATGGAGAAAGACCTTACTTCGCCGCCCGGCTCCTCAAAATCCTCATACGCATAGACATAATCGGGAATGTCATCAGCCGCATTTGCTTCTCGCTCCCAAACAATATTTCCGGCAAACTCAACTGCGGCATAATCATAAAAGTTCAGCTTGCCATTATCGCCGCTTGTAAAGCCACAATTATATACCCAAACATTGTCGAGCAATCCCAATCCCGTATTGCTGTTGGAGATCAGCGGCTTTTTTATATTCATTACCAAAGTGTCGCCATCCGTACCACTTTGAACAGAAACATCCCCGGTACTATTGTTATAAGCGGGCGCATTATATAGAATGAAATACTTATATCCCTCGTCAGTTTCATAACGATAGACACGCTGTACGGTAATTTCATCGTCTGCCACATTTGAGATCGGGAGCTGCATTTGCCCGAAATATGCACCTATCAACATCACACAAGCCAAAACAGAGGATAGAATTGTGATAAACAACTGCTTTCTCTTATGGCGGTGTACCATATTGATAAACTGTTTTTTCGTCGATGGCTCGGAAGTTTCGATAGGAAGTTCGGCACACAACATATCGTATTCTTTGCGGCAAGCAGCACATTGTTCTAAATGATTTTTAATCGCCTCCCCGGTTTTCTCGCTAACAACGCCATCGTGATAGAGGGGAAGTAAATCTTGAATAATCTCGCAAGTGATCTGCGGGTTTTCTCTTTTATCAGCCATTGTACCCGTCCTTTCCTGTTTGTTCACTAATCATTTTTTTGGCTCGGTGGTAAGTTACTCTTGCCCAGCTTTCCGTTTTGGAAAAGAGCTTTGCAATCTCGGAAAAAGAAAGTTGACCGAATACCCGTAGTGAAAAAACCTCTTTGTATGGCTCGTTCATATTGTGTAGGATTTTATGTATGTGCATAGCTGTTTCTTTGTCGGCAACTTGCTGTTCAATGGACGGTTGATCGTCCTGTCCCATTTCAGCTATGTTTTCTGGAATAATCTCACGACTTTGTTTTTTACATCGGTTTATCCAGAGATTTTTTGCAATCGCACAAAGCCATGTATATAAGCTGCTGTTTCCCTTAAAACTCTCTACGGCGTTCATAGCCTTTAAGAATGTTTCCTGGGTCAAGTCTTGCGCTTCTGTTTCATTCCGGCAGATGGACAGCGCATAATGGTAAACAGCTTCATATTCAGCACAGAGAACTTCATTTGAAATCTCTTGTGCGCCCTTTTTCTTTCGCAAAATCCCACCTACCTTTCTGCCTTATTTTTGATATTAGTTGTCGGTATTTTCCCTTTCACCGGGTTAGACAACTGAAAGCAAAAATTGTTACAAGTTTTTTGCTTTTTCTTCCAAGGTATGTATCATTCACACATTCCTCTGCGTCCAAGCGATTATTCAAGATGTTGTTGGAGATTTGATAGCATATTTTTCCGTATTTATTATCAAGCTCTTTAATCGCCAGTTCTGAACGCTCAAAGAACAGCTCTATAATTCTTTCGTCCTCCATTATGACACCGCCTCTTTCTACTTATTAACTCGCAATCCGAAACAAAAAACTACATCAAAATCGAAAATTTTTCAAAAAAGTTTTTCAAACAGCAGCAGCGGCGATTTGACACTTAGCCAAATCACCGCTTGTTGGTCTGATATTCAGCTCTGCGTCTGTGCGTCTGGCTCTTTGATAACTGCCGTATTGAAGTGTTTTACATTGATAATCGTTTCCCGCTTGCATTTAGGGCAGAACAGCGGGAAATTTTCAAGCACCGTATCGGGGCGCACCTTAATACGGGTCTTGTTGTTGCAGATCGGGCATAACACCCATTTTTCTTTTTCCAATGCGCCACCTCCATCCCTTGATGACTTCATCACATATTACTCAATTTTAGTTCTTTTACAATCTCTACCCGTGATACGCTTTTGAAAGCGAACATCATAGCGATACATACCATTACACTTACGGCAAGGACGGCAAGCACATAGATACCACCGTTGATATAAAAAGCAAATGGTGTCATACCCAACGATATGAAGTAGTAGATGGCACAATGAATCAAAAAGCTCACAGGCAACGCAAAAACCAATGCTTTTACGCCGTACAAAACAGCTTCAAGCAATAGCGTACATTTCAATTCTTTGGCAGTCATACCAACAGAACGCAGAACTGCAAATTCGCTTCTTCTCAAATGAATCGTATTCGAGATAGTGTTACAAACATTCAAGCTGATAATAACCGTCATCAGGATCGAGAACAG
>JABLTM010127743.1_pt1 | contig 34848 bp, 30 predicted proteins | sample 7160121 | NCBI WGS metagenome assembly JABLTM01 (sample SAMN14651224, study PRJNA627086) | human gut metagenome | isolation source: feces | host: Homo sapiens
CATCGAGGGCTGCAACATCATGTTCTACGGAATTTGCGAAAAATGCAAAAATGCGGTTGACAAGGCGGAATAAATGTGGTAGATTATCAATAACAGGAATAATTACTGTTATCGATAACAAGAAAACGCGAAGCAATTCGCATACACCTGCCGGTGATCACAGATCGACGCCGGCAGCATTATAAAAGAAAAGGAGATAACAATCATGAAGAAGTTCGTATGTCAGGTATGTGGTTATGTATATGAAGGCGAAACCGCTCCGGAGAAATGTCCCCAGTGTGGTGTTCCGGGCAGCAAGTTCACGGAAGTGAAGGACGGCGAGATGAAGCTTGCAGCAGAACATGAGTATGGCATCTACGGTAAGACCGTGAAGAATAATGCAGATATCAGCGCAGAAGATAAGGCATATATCCTGGATCAGCTGAAGGCGAATTTCAGCGGCGAATGTTCCGAGGTTGGTATGTACCTGTGCATGGCGCGTATCGCACATCGCGAGGGTTATCCTGAGATCGGTCTGTACTGGGAGAAGGCTGCTTACGAGGAAGCAGAACACGCAGCCAAGTTTGCAGAGCTGCTGGGCGAGGAGCTGGAGCCGAACATGAAGGCGGATACCAAGTCCAATCTGGCATGGCGCGTAGACTGTGAGTTCGGCGCAACGCAGGGTAAGGTAGATCTGGCTTCCTGCGCAAAGAGAAACAATCTCGACGCGATTCATGATACCGTTCATGAGATGGCACGCGACGAGGCGCGTCACGGCAAGGCTCTGAAGGGCCTGTTGGAGCGCTACTTCGGTTAATCCACGGGAACAATCGTAACCTGATAGGCTTGTTTACCAAAGAAGAAGACCACCGGAAAGCCGGTGGTCTTCTTTACGTACGAATGTAATTGAAACTTGTTAATTACCCATTCAATTAGGAACTATAAATATAATTCAAAAGAAAAGGTACAACGATGGGTTTGAAATTATAACTTCGTTACGTTGGTAGCCTGAGGTCCCTTAGCGCCATTTACTACGTCGAACTCAACTTCCTGACCCTCGTCGAGAGACTTGAAGCCTTCCATGTTCAGACCGGAGTAGTGTACGAACACATCGTTGCCCTCAGCGTCGGAAATGAATCCGTAACCCTTCTGGTTGTTGAACCACTTAACTGTACCTTTCATGCGATACCTCCAAAAAATAAAAAAGTAAATAGTAAAATTAGTTGTTTTAACAACTGCTATGACCATACCACATATTTCGGCGAAAGTCAAACAATTTGTGAAGACTTTATGAACTTTTTTCCAGAAAACGGAAAAAACAGCGAAATAGTATTAGCACTGAAAAACGATGGATGACAGAAAGTAAATAAAATATTTACAATTCTTTTATTGACATTTGCCTCCGAAAGTAATATATTGATGGAAGATTAAGCAGCACCGGACGATGAGTGCTGATTCCTGTTCAGAGCTCTGCGGGATCAAACCGCGAATCTGAATCGTACTTAAAAAAGAAAAGAGGTTTTTTATATGTGCAAGAAAAAAGGAAGTCTCTCGATTAACAGCGAGAATATTTTTCCCATTATTAAAAAGTGGCTCTATTCCGATCATGATATTTTCTTCCGTGAGCTGATCTCCAACGGCTGCGACGCGGTGACGAAGCTGAATAAGCTGGCAGGTATGGGCGAGTACGATCTGCCGGAAGATCACAAGGATACTGTGACGGTCATCGCCGACGAGAAGGAGAAGACCCTGCGTTTCATCGATACCGGTATCGGTATGACGGCGGACGAGGTGGAGGAGTATATCTGTCAGATTGCTTTCTCCGGTGCAACAGATTTCCTGGAGAAATACAAGGATAAGACAAATGAAGATCAGATCATCGGTCATTTTGGCCTTGGTTTCTACTCCGCCTTTATGGTAGCGGATCGTGTGACGATCGATACCCTCTCCTATAAGGAAGGCGCGCAGCCGGTACACTGGGAGTGTGACGGCGGTACCGAATATGATATGACGGAGGGTACCCGGAAGGAAGTCGGTACGGAGATCGTTCTCTATCTGAATGAGGACAGTCTGGAGTTTGCGAAGGAATACCGTGCAAGAGAAGTTATCAGCAAGTACTGCTCTTTCATGCCGGTAGAGATTTTCCTGTTCACGGCGGAACAGTGGGACAAGTATCAGGAGGAGCTTGCCACCGAGACTGTAGAGACGGTGGAAGAGGAGAAGCCTGCAGAAGCAGAAGAAAAGGCAGAAGAAAAAGCGGAAGGCGAAGACAGCGGGACGAAGGAAGACGAAAAAGCTGAAGAGAAGAAGGAAGAGTACCATCCGGAGCGTGTTTCCATCAGCGATACGCATCCTCTGTGGACGAAACGTCCCGGCGACTGCACCGACGAAGAATACAAGGAGTTCTACCGCAAGGTATTTATGGACTTCAAGGAGCCGCTTTTCTGGATTCATCTGAATATGGATTATCCGTTCAACTTAAAGGGTATCCTGTACTTCCCTAAGATCAACAACGAGTACGATACGATCGAGGGAACGATTAAGCTGTACAACAACCGTGTATTTATCGCGGATAACATCAAGGAAGTGATTCCGGAGTATCTGTTGCTCTTAAAGGGCGTCATCGACTGCCCGGATCTCCCTTTGAATGTATCCAGAAGCGCGTTGCAGAATGACGGCTTCGTAAAGAAGGTAAGAGATTACATCACGAAGAAGGTAGCGGACAAGCTCAATGGCATGTTCAAGACGGATCGTGAGAATTATGAGAAATATTGGGATGACATTCATCCTTTCATCAAGTTCGGCTGCCTGAAGGACGAGAAGTTCTACGAGAAGATGTCGGGAAGCCTGCTCTTCAAGAACCTGGAAGGCAAGTACCTGCCGCTGTCCGAGATCAATGAGCGGGAAGATAAGGATATCGCATATGTAACGGATGAAGTTCAGCAGAGCCAGTACATTAAAATGTACAAGGATGCCGGTATGGATGCCATCTATCTGACGCACAATATCGACTCCCCGTTCATCACCATGCTGGAGCAGAAGAATGCCGGTCTGAAGTTTCATCGTATCGACGCTGAGATCAAGCAGCAGCTGAAGGGCGAGCAGGATGCGGAAGCATTGAAGGATACGACCGAGAAGCTGCAGCAGCTGTTCCGTGAGCAGTTGGGCAACGAGCATCTGCAGGTAGAGGTTCAGGATCTGAAGGATGAGAAGATCTCCGCGATGATCACGCTGTCTGAGCAGAGCCGCCGGATGCAGGAGATGATGAAGATGTACGGCATGGGGGATATGGGCTCTACCGAGAATACGCTTGTTCTGAACGTGAACAACGCGCTCGTGAAGTATGTTCTGGAGAATCCGGAATCCAAGCATGTATCCACCATCTGCCATCAGCTGTATGATCTTGCGCTGATCGCTCATGAGCCGCTGCCCGCCGACGAGATGGCAGCATTTGTAGAGCGAAGCAATGAGATTATGATGCTCTTGACAAAATAGTATGTAACTATTCAGAGCCATGCGGATTTACAATAAAGGTATGAGCCATGCTTGCATGAGTGAATACCTTTTTGAAAATCCATATGGCGAGAAGCCACAATAATATCTCCAGAATCAACAGGAGTGGGACGCACCGTGAGAGTACGGTCGCCCCGCTTCTTTTTTGTATCCGGAAAGTATGAGAATATCTTTTTTCACCAGCTGCTGCAATTCACGCCCCAAAAACAGCAGTTTATGCCCAATCTATAGCCAGAATCCACTTTGTATGATAATTTGATTAAGCAAGGGACAGAGATCCTGTGGAACGTATGGATTCTGTACAACATCTTTAATATCTTCAAAGGAGAGGAAAGCTTATGAAGAAAAAGAAAATTCCTGTAATCGCACTGTGTATGGCACTGACCGGAGCCAGCATCGCCGGATGCGGCGGATCCCAGACGGCGGAGAGCACGACGGCGGCAGCCACCGAAGCACAGACAACAACCGCAGCAGCGGCTACTGAGGCGGAGACCACGACAGAAGCTGAGACCGAGAAGGAGACGCAAGCGACAGCCGAGACGCCTTCCGCAGACGGAGCGATCAACTTGAATACCTGGCTGATGGATAACAGCGAGATGGTCGAGAACAGCTGGACGAAGCAAATGCAGCGCTCTTTGAAGGTAGATCGCAAGAAGGTCAATGATCATCTGCTTGAGGGTTACCTGAGCTATACACTGGAGTCCGGAAGAACCTGCAAGATGTACATCGGCAAACATTCGGCACTGCGTGCGTACATCACAGTTGTCGCTCTTCCTGACGGCGTGACGGATACGTATCAGTTCCTGCAGGAGCAGGGCTGGATCAACCTGGCGGATACTTACGGTGAGATGATCTTCGTACTGGAGCCGGAGAATGGCAAGTGGGGAACCCCTGAAGAAGAAGCGGAATATTTGAGCGACTGCCTGGCAGAGAGCGTATCCAACGACGCATATGGGATGCGTGAGAAGAGCGGCGGCGGTATTGTAACATCCGGTAAGTTCCGCACTGAGGACGGCCAGGACGTAGCAACCTTTACCGGTCATGCATGCAACTACTATGTTGGCTATGGCGAAGGCTGCAAGGCACTGGAATCCTGGACTTCCAACAACCCCTGCCTGGTCATCGGTCAGGCATTTATCGGCGGCGAGAGCGCAGGCGAGGAGATCCTGCAGGCCAGCGCGGCTCGTCAGTACAACGGCATCAACACCGGCGGTTATTACCCCGGTATGGACAACTATTCCTTCCAGAAGGAACTGATCCGTATGCGTGATGAGGGCGTGATTTCCTCCGCCGACTTTATCACGAACGCGGATATCCCGGTACCGACTATGTTCGCCGGATACAAGGAGGATGACGCCAGCGTTGCCTACTGGAAATCCGTGAATGATGTGGAAGATACCGCGAAGGACGGCGTATATTACCAGTCTGCGAATTCCGATGCATGGCAGACTGAATACAACAACAGTCTGGCGAAGGACATGGGTGCGACGACCGGTATTTCCTCTGTGAAGATGGTAGATGCCGATACGATGAGCGCGGCAGAGATCCGCGATTATCTGGCCATGTATACCAGATATACGACGCCATTTGCATACAGCAATACGCTTGGGATGAGAACAGATTACTATGCGGTAACCCACAAGGCCAGAGAGACTGCGGAAGCCGGTACGGCAATTGATACAGTGAAGTATGATGCGGTGGAAGGCGAGGAGAGAGAAGCCGAGATCCGCGCACTGGAATCCAATCGTCTGTCCGTTCCTTTCATGGGCGATTACAATAAGGGCACGGTTTACTCCTGTGTCACCGCTTTCAATGATTATGACGAAGACGGAACACTGGACCCCAGAGAGTGCATCATCTACGTTCCTGACAGCGCGAAGGAAAGTACGGATGAGAACGGAGTTCCCGTTGTGATCATCTGCCCCGGTAGCACGCAGGGCTCCAATACCTTCTTCGACTGCACTTACTGGTGGGATATCGCAAATAAGGAAGGCTGCGTAATCGCCATCCTTGGTCAGTTCTGTAACTCCAGCCCGGCTTCTCTGGCTTACGGCGACAAGAGCGATAGCGCAGATTTCAGCCGTTCCACGCTGGCGATCCTGAACAATCAGATCGCGGAGAAGGAAGGCATTAAGATTGACAACACAAGAATCTACGGCAGCGGACATTCTGCAGGCAGTAACCTGATTCAGACCCTGACTCATACGACCGAGTCCGGTTACTTTGCAGCCGTAGGATCTACCTCTTTCCCGAATGAGGGTGAGGACGGCTTCAGCTTTGAGAATGGCATGCCCTCTTACCTTTCCGTTGGCCAGGCAGATATCAGCGAGCCGACTCCTCACCCGTTCCAGAGAGACCTGGTAAAGGATCCCTGGATTGTAACCGAAGACAGCGCCATCTATAACTGGATCAGCAACTGCCTGAAGGACAACGGCGTAGAGCTGAAGTTCGAGGCGGACGACCATGACAGCTTTGTGGATACCTGCTTAAGCTATAACGAGGACGGACGTTACTTCACCTACACTTGGGCAGATGCGGACAGCGATGCTCCGATCGTAAGCTTCAACCGCACGATTGCCCGTGAGCATAACTGCATGCCGATCGAATTCACCTTCGCGTGGGATTTCGTATCCAACTACAAGCTGGAGGACGGCAAGCGCTACTACAGTGAATCTGCCTTCGAGAAGGACGACACTGTACAGATCGATATCGACAAGACGGATATTCATTAAAGAAAACAGTAAAGTTCAGGGCAGACAGGGGCAGGATCGAAAGGGTCCTGCCCTTTTCCTGACGGCGGATCTGTGGTATATTTGTAACTATTCAGAGCCATGCGGATTGGCAAGAATATATGAGCCATGTCTGCATGAGCGATCGCTCATGCAGCGATAGATAATGAGTGGGGAGAAATGCGAAAATGATTCGAATTGCGGTTGTGGATGACGACCGGGAAGAAGTGCAGGAGCTCTGCGATCTCCTGCAGTTTACATCCCTGGAACTGCAGGAGCCTTATACCATCGAGACTTTTTATTCTGGCAGTGAATTCCTGGCGCAATATCGGAAGCAGTATGAACTGCTCTGTCTGGATATTGATATGCCGGAGAAAGACGGGATGGCCGTGGCGGAGGAGATCCGGCGCAGAGATTCAAAGGTTCTGATTATGTTTATCACACATATGGCACAGATGGCAATTCGCGGCTATGAGGTACAGGCGGTGGATTTCGTTCTGAAGCCAGTGAACAAGTATGCGCTGTTGCTGAAGATGCAGCGGATTCGCAAGTCATTAAGTCAGCGAAAAGAAGCCTTCTTCTTGGTTCCGGACGACGGTGGTGTACGGAAGATTTCCAGCCGGGAACTCTACTATGTAGAAGTCTCCGGCCATTATCTCTATTATCACGCAAAGAGTGGCGTATATAAGCAGAAATCGCCGCTGCGGCAGATCGAGGAGGAGCTGACAAGTCTGTCCTTCCGGAAATGTAACAACTGTTATCTTGTGAATCTGCGGCATGTGAATGCCGTGCGGAAGGAAGAGGTACAGATCGGAACAGAATGGCTGAAGATCAGCCGTTCCCGCAAGAAAGCGTTTCTGGAGGAACTGGCGGATTATATGGAAGGAGGCGGAAGATGAGTTTTGCATGGGGGCCGATACAGATGCTGATTGCCTGCCTGATGTTTATTCTGACAGTACAGCGCGAACGGAGGACGCAGGTGCGGATTGGCGCAGTACTCCTGGCGCATGCCGTTGTCTATGTGGTTCTTCCACTTCGGACCTGGGCGGAGATGATCGCGTTCTGGCAGTATATATTTGCAATTTATCTCTGTCTCAGCCTGCTGTATGTACATTTTATTCTGGCGTGCAGCTGGCGGCAGGCGCTGTATTGCACGACGTGTGCGCTGGCAGTGCAGCATATTTTCTGCAATGTAAAGTTGGTAACTAGGCAGATGATCGGCCAGTATTTCTGGGTGGATCTGTTGTTGATGATCCTGGTGTATATCTTCTTTTATCGGATTTTTGCGGCCCGCCTTTTCACGGGAATGTTCAATCAGCTGGGATGGATCGATCTGTTTTCGTCGGTTATTGTAGTGCTGTTTGTCTTCGGTATCAATCTGTCTGGGGATAGGCAGCGTTCGCCCGGTATGTTCTTTATGTGGCGGCTGGCGGATACGATCTGCTGCTGTTACATACTGTGGCTGCAGGCCGTGAAGCAGGAGCAGTTCCGGCTGCAGAAGGAGAAGGACGATCTGGAGCGCATCGTGGATCAGCAAAAGCATCAGTATGAGATTACGCGCGATATGATCGAGCGCATCAATGAGCACTGCCACGACATCAAACACCAGATCCACAGCGTCAGCAGTTCCATGGATAACGAATTGCTGAAAGAATATCTTGGAAAATTGGCGGATCATGTCATGGTCTACGATATGGCGATCCGCACGGGGAACAAAGCTCTCGATACTGTGCTGATGGAGAAGGGATTGCTCTGTCGGGAGAAGCAGATCCAGTGGATCTGTATGGCGGATGGCTCGAAGATGTCCTTCATCAAGCCCTGCGATATCTACGCCGTCTTCGGTAATTTGATCGATAACGCGATCGAAGCCACGGAGAATCTGGAGGATACGGAGAAGCGAGTGATCAACGTTCGCGTGACCACGCACGAATCACTGATGATGATCGAAGTGGAAAATCTGTATGAGGGAGATCTTCACTTCGAAGGAAACTTGCCGGTTACTACGAAAGAAAACCGGGAGCGGCACGGCTACGGGATGCGCAGCGTGGAATACATCGTGGGAACATACGGAGGCACCTTTACCATGCAGGCGGAGGACAGTGTGTTCCGCACACGAATCCTGATTCCGATTCCGTAAAATAAAGCCGATAAGGTTAGCGAAACTTAACACAATTTCAGAGTATAAAAAGGAAAAGAGCATGAAAAAAACATGCGCTTTTCTTTTTTATATAAAGAAAAAACAAGAGATTTCCTGAAAAAAACAGCGGATACTTTACAGGAATTTAACATTGGAATGTTACCATGTGACTGTAAGAGGATAAAGAGTGTTAAAAAAAAGAAAAGACAAAGGGAGAAAGAGAAATCATGGGGATTTCAGATGTAGGAATGATCTTTAAATTCGTTGGAGGACTTGGCATGTTCCTGTTCGGCATGGACATGATGGCAAAGGGCCTTCAACAGTCCGCCGGAGGTAAGATGAAGCAGTGGCTGGGTGTGCTGACGCGCAATCGTCTGATGGCGGTACTGGCCGGCGCGCTGATCACGGCTGTCATCCAGAGTTCTTCGGCAACCACCGTTATGGTCGTTGGTTTCGTTAACGCGGGACTAATGAACCTGACGCAGGCGATCGGTGTTATCATGGGCGCCAATATCGGTACGACGATGACCAGCTGGCTGGTATCGATGAATGAATTCGGAAGCGTATTGAAGCCGGAATTCTTCGCACCGCTGCTGTTGGGAATCGGCGCACTGCTGATGCAGTTCTCGAAGAAAGAGAAGAGAAAGCTGATCGGTGAGATTCTGCTTGGCTTCGGTGTCCTGTTCATCGGCTTAAGCTTTATGTCCGGATCGATCGAGCCTTATCGTGATTCGCCGCTGTTCTCGCAGGCATTCGTCTTCTTGGGGAAGAATCCGGTGCTGGGAATCCTGGCCGGTGCGCTAATCACCGCGATTATTCAGAGCTCTTCGGCTTCTGTTGGTATCCTGCAGACCCTGGCTCTGAATGGTATGGTAACCTGGAATGCGGCAGTATATATCACATTGGGACAGAATATCGGTACCTGTGTAACCGCTCTGCTTGCCAGCGCTGGCGCACACCGGAACGCGAAGCGCGCAGCGATCATGCACCTGATGTTCAATGTAGTGGGCGCGATCCTGTTCGGAATTATTGCCATGGTAGTCTTCCTGTTCCATCCGGAGTTCGGTGGCTCCAACGTAAGCAGTCTGGGAATCTCCATTTTCCATACGGTCTTTAACGTAACGAATACAATCATTCTCTTCCCGTTTGCACCGATGCTGGTAAGGCTGGCGAAGAAGATTCTGCCGGTCAACGAAGAAGAGGAGCGCAATCCGGTGCATGCAGTTCAGCAGAGACTGAAAGAGTACCGTCTGGATACGCCAGCATTTGCCATGGAAGCGGCAACGCATGAAGTGCTGGATATGGGTAAGCTCTGTATGGAGAACGTAAAGACTGCCCTGAAGGCCATGCAGGATAACGATTCCGAGGCAGTGGATACTGTCATGCAGAACGAAGAAGTGATCGATGATCTGGAGAAGATCCTGACCGAGTTCCTGGTGAAGATTAACAGCCTGCATCTGAATCAGAGCCAGTCCGTGCAGATCCGGAATCTGATGTACACAATCAACGATTTTGAACGTGTCGGAGATCATGCAGTGAACCTGGCGGAGCTGGCGCAGACTAAGATCCGGGAGAATATGACGTTCTCTGCGACCGGACGCGCACAGCTGCAGACGATCGGCGATACCGTGATGTCCGTTTTGGATCATGCCTACCGTGCCAGAGAGCAGTTCCGCACCGATGATGTGGAGCTGGTGGAGCAGCTGGAAGAGAAAGTGGACAACTATGAGGAGGAGTTCCGCGCGGATCATATCAGCCGCCTGAATCAGGGTTTCTGTACAGCGACGAACGGCGTCGTCTTCCTGGATGCCATCAGCAACCTGGAGCGAATCAGCGATCATGCGGATAATATCGCCGGATATGTCCTTTTCGAGAAAAAGAGCGGAGCCGAGAAGGTAAGAACTGACTAAGCGTATAGCATCAGGGTATAATGCCCGGAGATGAGGGAGTAGTTGGCGCATAAGCGGAATAAGGTCAACATACTGGCGATTGCCTGGCTTTATTTGGAATAATGAGACTTGTCTGTAGTTTTTATGCTGCAGACAGGTCTTTTTTTGCAACTATTCAGAGCCAGGCGGATTTTGATTAAATGCTGCAGGAATCCGATCATATGCAGGTCTTTCCGATAAGCTCCCGTCATAGAAAAGAAGAGGAGAAGAAGAGTATGGGTATCTTAGAACTGTTTCTGATTGCGATGGGGCTTTCCATGGATGCCTTTGCAGTTTCGATCTGTAAGGGACTTGCCATGCGGACCATGAACTGGAAGAATGCCTGGAAGGCAGGACTTTACTTCGGCGGCTTTCAGACGCTGATGCCGCTGATCGGCTATTTTCTGGGCAGTGGTTTCCGGGATAAGATCACGAAGATCGATCACTGGATCGCATTTGTGCTGCTGGTTGTGATCGGCCTGAACATGATAAAAGAATCCAGGGAAGAGGACAGTGATGCAAACGATTCCTTTGATGTAAAGACAATGCTGCTGTTGGCGGTGGCAACCAGCATCGATGCCCTTGCTGTTGGTGTCAGCTTTGCTTTCCTGCAGGTAAATATTGTGGCGGCTGTCTGTTTCATTGGCTGCATCACCTTTGCCTTTGGTGTGGCCGGAGTGAAGATCGGCAATGTATTCGGAACCCGCTATAAAAGCCGCGCGGAGCTTGCCGGAGGATGTATCCTTATTCTCATGGGCGTGAAGATCCTGATCGAGCATCTAATGGGATGATGTTATCGTCACGGGAGTGAACTGCCCGTTCAAATGAAAATCACAACCATTTAGCAGAATAGCAATGAAAAGACACACAAATAAAATGAATAAAGCAGGAAGACAAAAAAATAAGGAAAACAGGAGGTGAAAAGAGAACAGAAGTTAGAAAACAATATAAAAACAGAACAAATTGTCATATCAGAGGAGAAATAAAAAAATACAAAAAAATAAGAAAAAGTGATTGACAAAATGGAGCGAATGAGGTATACTTTAACCATCAAAAGAAACGAAACACAAAACAAAAAGTCATGACTGAATAGTTTCTTTCTCGATACTGCAGTGATAATCTAAAAGAGGAGGTACAGACCACCTGGCATTTTAAACTTATCCGGTGAAATTCCGGATTGTAAGATAAGATGTTTCTAAGTACTTAACCTGTAATAGTTCGGATGAAAAAAGAAGCACTGCCGTTACCGGAGAAAGATTTTCAGCGGCGATACAGCAGACAACATCCGAACGGTTGCCCCCCAAGACAAAGAATTACAGAAAGGAAAATGGAACAACGACAACTGAATAAGGGAGCTTTAACATAAGGAGGTATAGTCCATTGGATAGTGAAGTTTAGAAGCGGATATCGATTCCAGGTAAGAAATCGATATCCGCTTCCTTGTTGTGTAAAAAAGTTTTGACGTCTGCCTGCGCTCATAAAACCGCCGTTCCTCTCGCCTGTCCATCTGCTTGAAAATTTCGTCATAGGATATTGGAAATTATATGAAAATAAGTTATACTGAAGCATTGGGACAGGAGGAAAACATATGAATACGTTTGGCATTATTATGGGGCAGATCGAGCTGTTCGTGGTTCTGATCCTGGTTGGAATCCTTGCAGTGAAGACAAAAATTCTGAATCAGGAAGCGCTGGGGTACTTCTCGAAATATCTGATGCGGATCGCGATTCCGGTAATGATCTTCACGAATACGATTCACGGGGCAACCCGGGCGGAGCTGCTGAGCTCAATTCCGGTGCTGCTGGTAGCAGCGGTGATGTTTGTGGGGCTGTCGCTCCTGGCGTGGGTCATGTCCGGACTCTTGAAGCTGCAGGGCAATGAGCGGAAGATCTACCGTGCGGCCAGTACTTTCGGCAATATCGGTTTCATGGGAATTCCGCTGGTAGCGGCGCTCTTTCCGGAGACCGGCATGCTTTATATTGCGCTGTTCACAATCGTGGATCAGAGCACGCTGTGGACGCTTGGCATGTCGCTTACGCAGCCAGCAGGAGCGAAGAAGGAGAAGTTGTCCGTACCGGCGCTTCTGAAGAAGATGATCAATCCGGCGATGGTGGGAATTCTGCTCTCCATTCTTTTCGTGCTTCTGGACATCTCTCTGCCAGAGGTTGTGGATAAAGCGCTGACCAGCATTGCAGGAACAAGTTCACCGCTGTCCATGATCTATATCGGCGGTCTGTTCTGCTATACGGATCTCGCAAAATATCTGAAGAAGAAAGAGTTCTACATCATGACTGTGACGAAGATGGTTCTCTTCCCGGTTGTGTTCTATTTGATACTGAAGCAACTTCCAATCTCCCGTGAGATTATCATCACGATCACGGTTCTGTCCGCGCTTCCGGAGATGTCTACGATCCCGATGTTCGCGGATGCGAACGGTTCTGACGGCGAGTACGCGATCGGCGCTCTCATGGTGACAACAATGCTGTCTATTCTGACACTTCCTCTGATCGGATATCTGGTGCAGGTGCTGTAAAAATATCAGCGGGAGCTATTGCGAATCTATCCGGGCATCCGTAAGCGGAATCGTTAAGGTGATACGAACCCCGCCTTCCGAATTTGCAGTTAGCCTCATCTGCGTTTCTTCTCCGAAGTAGATTCGCAGGCGATGCAATACATTTTTTAAGCCGATTCCGCTGTCTCCGGAAAGTTCCGAAGATGTAGGATTCATAAGTGCAAGGTTCAGCTGATTGATTTTCTCTTCCGGGCAGGAATCTCCGTTATTTTCTGTGATAATAATAAGATTATTATCATGGATTTGCGCGGAAAGATAAAAATAGCTGTTTTCTTTGCGGCACACATTTCCATGCTTATAGGCGTTTCCGGCTAACGGCTGCAGAATCATCTTGGGAACCAGAATATCTGCAGCTTCCGGCTGGAGTTCTGCTTCATAATGGAGTTCATGAGCAAAGCGCACATTTTGCAGAGCAATATAGGTCTTTACATGCTCGAACTCCTTTTGCAGAGGAACTGTGTTTTGCTGCAGATTCATGCTGTATTGCATCATTCCACCAAGTTGTGTAATGTAGCGAAATGTTTCCTTGTCCCCGTGCTGAAGGGCTACGGAAGCAATGCTTTGTAGCGAATTATACAGAAAATGAGGGTTGATCTGAGCCTGCAGCATTTTGGCCTCAGCGGTTCGGTTAGCCTGATTCAGATTTTCCTGACGGGAGAACATTTCTTGCAGCGCCAGGAAGCTTTGTTCGGTATGAATCGCAAGATGTCCGATCTCATCATCTTTGTTATAATGCACATAGTCTTCAAGACGGCAGGGGGCATCAGGATGAAGCCCCTGCTTTTCCATGGCGGTTACATAAGAATCCAGATCATGAAGCGGCTGAGACACCTGATGAACCAGACTTGTGATCAGGAGGCAGCTGAAAAGAAATGCGAATATCATAAGCAGGATATTATTAGTGAAAACCTGATTGGCTTCTGAAAAAATATCATCATAGGAAATCATTTGAACCAGATGAAAGTTTAAATCTTCCAGCTGAGCGTCTCCGACGAAGGCAATCCCGGAAAAATCGTTGAGCTTAATGTCAGACCATCCATTGGATTCACAATTTTCCATGATGGTATTGATCTGCTGCTGCGTTAATGGAAAACCATTCGTGAAAATAATCTCTCCAGGATCCTGGATCAGATAAAAAATAGAGTCGGCATCGTTTTCTTCGCCGAACAGATAGTTTCGGAGCGCGGTTACTTCCACATCAAAACTGATGGTAGCAAGAGGTTTGATATGTGCATAGTCGTAGAGTCTTTTGTGAAAAGAATAGATGGATCGTCCGGAAGTGCGAATGGAGAATCCATAGCTGGAAGATAAAAGTGGTCCTTCTCCCAAGACTTTGTCACGGGTAATGGTATAGGGCATCTTGATATGATAACGACTGGTTCCATAAGAGCTTGCTTTTTCACTGACGAGATAGCCAAGACCGGAGGAGTAGTTATCCAGATAGATCTGATAAAGATCTGTGCCGGGCGACATGGAACGCAGTGATTTCAGAAAAAGAAAAATCCGGTAACTGTTGGTAGAATCCGGCTCTTCAATCTGAATCTGTTTATATACGTCAGCGTTGCTGTAAAGATTGTTAGAGAGCTGCTGGATTCTCTGCAGATAGACATCAAAAAGAGAGGTCTTGATTTCAAGCGCCTCATTTTGCATACGAATTGCATTATTGATGATATTATTTCTGGTAGAAAATTGTGTTGAAACAGCAACAATTAAAAATGTCATAAGCATAGTAACAACAAGCAGGGAAATCAGACGCTGCTGAAATCCGACTTTTCTTAATTTCATAGAGAATCCCCGCTTTCTTTTCGGTATTCTGCAGGTGAGCATCCAGTGACACGCCGGAATACGCGACTGAAATACTTGGGATCGGGAATGCCAACCTGCAAGGCAATCTCGGCAATTGAAGAAGAATGATCTTTCATAAGAACGATAGCCTTGTTAATACGGATTTCCGTGAGAAAATTGATTAATCCGTTGTGATAACGTTTCTTGAAACTGCGCGAAAGATAAGACAGACTCAGCCCAAAGTGTTCGGCCAGATAATCCAGCGACAGGTCTTCCGCATAATGTTCCAGAATGTATTGATGAATCTGTTCGAGCGTATCAGTTCCACAGGAGAGGAGCACCATTCGTTTGGTGGAAATATACGCGTCATCCCAGTCTTTGGGGAGAACACAGATGCTGCTGAATGCAGAAGGCAGCGAAACAGAAAATTTCTCTTCCAACCGGAGGATCAGCTGTTGTACGCGCTCGACGGGCGAGTAGTCATATGCAGGCAAAAGAACTACGATTATATTTTTGCTGCGAAGAGCTGCGATTCCGATATTTTCACGATAAAGATACTGGTGAAGAAACTCGGCAACCGGCTCAAGCGCCGTGTCTTCTTCCTGAGAGAAAAGAATTCCAAGATGGAAAAGCTCAGTATCCGCCAGAAACGGTACAGCAGTCAGCAGGCTGTGCCAGTATTCATTGGAACGCCCTTCCTGCAGATAGCGGGAAAATAGGATATGGGATTTATCGCTCTGGGACTCGCTGCGCAGGTTTTTCTCATAGTTATACTGTGTAACGGCTTTTTCTACGGCATCATTCAGCCCTTCTTCTGTAAGCGGCTTCAGTAAATAATCCACACAGCCAAGACCGACTGCTTTCTGAGCATAAGCAAAATCGCTGTACGCAGAAATCAGTATGCTTTTCAGATCCGGATTCTTTTCACGTGCTTTTTCAATAAGTGTGAGTCCGTCCATCTGAGGCATCCGAATGTCTGACAGAAGGATGGCCGGCTGTTCCCGTTCTATGATCTCAAGCGCCTCTGTGGCATCCATACATTCGAATAATTGGTGAATATGATATTTTTCCCAGTCTACCAACAAACGGGCAACAGCAAGTACATGTGGTTCATCGTCAACAATTATAGCTTTCATCTTTTGTACTCCTTTGCATTTCAGGTCAAAAATGTCCACCTGAAACGGATAAAAAATTAAGTTTATAATTAAAACAAAAAATGTTATCCTTACGTTGCTGGCAGGGGCAAGGTTAGATAAATCGGTTAATAACTATTATAAACAAAATAACTTTGAAAATGCAATAGGTCTTTAGGAAAATATGTGAAGGAGGAAACAACATGAAGAAAAAAACGATGGCAATGGTCTTAGCGGGAGCTCTTGCCGTATCCGCAATGGCAGGATGCGGAAATTCGAGCTCGTCGTCAACAACAGCAGCGGCAGGTGAGAAGACGGCAGAAACGACAGCAGAAACGACAGCAGCCGATAGCCAGGGCAGTACAGCGGCAGCAAGTGAAGCGTCTAAGACGGATTATCCGACACAGAACGTAAACGGTATCGTTCAGTGGGGAGAAGGCGGAGGAACCGATTCCCTGATGCGTCCTCTGGCAACTCTGGCGCAGGATAAGCTGGGACAGAGCATTGTCGTTCAGAATATGACCGGCGGTACAGGGTTCATTGCGACTCAGTATGTATATGATCAGAATGCTGACGGCTATAACCTGCTGATGGGAGCAGAGAATCCTTCTCTGTATGATGCTCTGGATATTCTGGATCTGACGTATGAGGATTTTGAATGTGTACTTCTTATCGGTGATGAGACAGTTGGCGTGGCTGTCGGTAAGAATTCTCCGTATACCTCTCTGAAGGAAATTTGCGATGCGGCAAATTCCGGAACTGATATCACGATAGCAACTACAGGTACTGGCGGACTCCCCTGGGAAGTAAGCGCACTGGTTACCAGTATTACCGGCGCAAGCTTTACGCAGGTTCAGTATGACTCCGATGCTTCCGCCAAAGTAGCTGTTCTTGGCGGAGAGTGTGATTTTACGATCTGTAAGGTGCAGAGTTGTATTGAAGAGTATAAGAGCGGAGATCTGAAGATGCTCTGTATGCTTGCAACCGAACCGGTAGAGCAGATGGCGGATGTTCCGCTGATTACCGCTGAATATCCGGAGTTCTCGGATTATCTCCCCTGGGGCCCCTTCTATGGTGTCTTTGTGAAGCAGGGAACCGATGCTTCTGTAGTAGAAACCTTATCGGCGGCGTTTGTGGAAGCTTTCAATGATCCAAGTTACCAGGATGTTCTGAAAAACTACAACATTAATCCGATGGGATATACCGGACAGGATGCGAAGGATTATCTGCAGAACTGGAGAACCAATACAGTAGAAGCTCTGACGAAGGCGGGAGCTGTTACTCCGTAAACTTGAATGTTGCAGATGGGGCTCCCTGTTGTCGGAAAAACCGGCGGCAGGCAGCCCCATTATTATCTTACAGTAATAAGGAGGCTTATCTATGTCATATCCAAAGAAAAATACAGATCCTTCGCCGGAAGAAAAGCCGTTTCGGTCCGGTGAAAAAGGATTTGCTGTTTTCTGGCTTCTATTTGGCGGCTATTTCTTCTATCAGTCTATGAAACTGTATCAAAAATATCCCGGTCTGGATTCCTGCGCGGCAGTTCCGCTTTTTGTGACTGGAGTCATCGTTGTGTGCGCGCTGATTATACTTCTGATCGATAGAAAAAAACCGTCGGAATCTTCCGGAAAAGCAGCAGGAGAAGTATTCAAAGCAACACTTCATACGATGTTTCCGCTGGATGTACTTGTCACGGTTCTTTTAATTCTGTTATATTGCGTTGCGCTGAACCTCAGGCTTGGATTTTATCCTTCCACCAGTATCTTTCTGTGGGTGGCAATGACATGGTTTATGCGAAAGAATTATCTGGCGGCCGGTGGAATTGATCAAAAAATGCTGGTAAGGACGGCCGGAAAAAACCTGATATGGACCGCACTTGCAATTATTTTTATTCTGATTGTATTCACCTACCTGTTTAAGGTAGTGTTGCCGTAGAAAGGAGTATCCGGTTATATGGATGTTTTGAGTTATCTTCTGATTCCGTTTCAGCAGCCAATGCTGATTCTGCTTACAGCAGTCGGAACATTTGCGGGCGTTTATGTGGGAGCAATTCCGGGACTTTCCGCTACTATGGCGGTGTCGCTGCTGGTGAGCTTTACGTATGGATGGGGAACTTATGAAGCACTGGCGCTTATGCTGGGAATTTTTGTAGGAACTGTCTATGGCGGCTCACGAAGCGCGATCCTTCTTAATATCCCGGGAGCTCCCAGCGCTGTGGCAACTGCGCTGGATGGCTATCCCATGGCATTAAAAGGCGAAGCCGGAAAGGCAATGGGCATTGCAACTACGCAGTCTGTGATTGGAACGGTACTTGGTATTATTGTTCTGGCGGTGGCCGCTCCGGTAGTATCAAAATTTGCAGTCAACTTCTCTTCCGTGGATTATCTTCTTCTCGCGGTTATGGGTATGATGATGGTGGGAAGTCTTAATTGCAAATCCATCTTTCGAGGTTTGCTTTCGGCAGCCGTGGGGCTCTTTGTGGGAACGATCGGTATGGATTCCATGACTGCGGTAAGACGATTTACCTTTGATATCAGTTATCTGAACAGCGGTGTCAGCTTTGTTGTGGCTATGATTGGTCTGTTTGGCGTATCGGAAGCATTGATTCAGATTACTTCGCTGGATATCAAGGGTGTAAAGCAGAAAGTAGATAAGATTCTTCCTTCTCTGAGCACGATTAAAAAGTATATTCCATTGACGCTTCGTTCTTCCGCTGTCGGTGTTGTTGTCGGCGCGCTGCCGGGAGCCGGAGGGGATATTGCGGCGCTTCTGACGTATGATCAGGCAAAGCGAACGGTGAAAAATCCGGAAGTTCCTTTTGGAGAAGGCGCTGTGGAGGGACTGGTAGCTCCGGAAAGTGCAAATAATGCAGCGATCGGCGGCGCATTTATTCCGATGCTGACATTGGGAATCCCCGGCGATGCGGTAACGGCAGTTCTGCTGGGAGCGCTTCAGATTCATGGACTTCAGCCGGGACCGAATCTTATGACGAGCTCGCCGGATCTGTTTTATGTGATCGTCAGTGTTCTGCTGGTTGCAAGCGTTTTTCTGGTAGTTTTCGGTCTTACCGGAGTGAAGCTTTTTACAAAAATTGTGGAAGTACCGAAATCGATTCTGATGCCGATCATCATTATTCTTTCGGTTGTAGGATCTTTTGCGCTCAGAAAGAGTCTGTTTGATATTTTCTGGATGCTGGGATTCGGAGTTCTTGGATATTTCATGAAGCGTTTTGATTATCCGGTTGCGCCCTGTGTCCTTGGTGTTATTCTCTGTAATCTCCTGGAGAATAATTATCGAAGAGGCATTACTCTTAAGAAGAGCATCGGCGGTCTGGTGGGAAGCATATTTACGGAGCCGGTTGCACTGATCCTTTTCCTGGTTATTATTGTAATGGTTGGAACGCAGACGAATACATACAAAAACTGGAAGAAAAAGAGAGAAGAAAAAAGAGCGCACTAAAACGGTGTTTTCAAAATTTTTATAAAATGATGAAAATCTTACCATTCAGGATCTGTGTGACTGGAAATTAATGGGTAAAGAGCTGGCCCTGTATGTGGATATAATCTGCATACAGGGCCGGCTCTTTGTAGAGAAATTCAATATTGTAGTCGGTAAGCTGATCTGCGAAGAAACTGGAATTTCCGGGATATTACGGCTTCCTGGAATCTTGCTTTTTGTGGAAAGATTCGTTATAATAAAACACTAAGACGGACGCGGCCGTTCAGCGTGAAGGGCTTCGCTGTCACAACGACGGGAAGCCCTGCACAATCGCCAAGGCTTCCCGTGTTCATAAAAGGGGAGGATAAGTATTTTACTTTTCTCTTTCGTTTGATTGTAGTATGCCCCCGGAGAGATTTCTTATACAACCGGATGCAGATTTTTGAAAAAATTTTCACTGGGGCAATACAGTCAGAAGGCAACCGGAGGCGACGATTGGCAGAAGAAGCAGAAAGAGCAGAGGAAATCGATGGAAGCATATACAGGTTTTGCGGAGGTTTACGACCAGTTTATGAATAATGTCCCCTATGAGCGGTGGGCCGAATATCTGAGAGGACTTTTCCTGGAATATGGTGTCCGCAACGGGCTGATGCTGGAGCTTGGCTGTGGGACCGGGACGATGACGGAGCAGATGGCGGAATACGGATACGATATGATCGGCGTGGATTCCTCGGAGGACATGCTGGCGGAGGCGCAGGAGAAGCGGATGGAATCAGGGCATGAGATTCTGTATCTCCAGCAGGATATGCGGGAATTTGAGCTGTACGGTACAGTGGCCGGCGTTTTCTCCGTGTGTGATTCGCTGAATTATCTCCTGGAGAAGGAAGATCTTGTCACAGTATTCCGACTGGTGAACAATTATCTGGATCCGAAGGGCATCTTTATCTTTGACTTTAATACGGCGGCAGAGTACCGGAATCCGCTGCGCAAGGCGCCGATCGTAGAGACGGATGAGGACGATACCATGATCTGGGAGAACTTCTTCGACGAGGAGTCCGGGATCAACGAGCATCGCGTCTTGTTCTTCCTGAAAGGGGAGGATGACCGCTACGATAAAGTGGAAGAGTACCATGAGCAGATGGCGTATTCGCTGGCAGATATGAAGGAAGCGCTGGCGGAAGCCGGCATGGAATTCGTTGCAGCTTATGCGGCGGAGACGAGAAATGCGCCGACGGAGACAACGCCGCGCATCTATGTAATAGCAAGGGAGAATGGAAAATGAGTGATTATGTAATTCGCGCAACAGCAGCGGACGGGCAGATCCGCGCATTTGCGGCAACGACAAGGGATATGGTGGAGGAGGCCAGACGCAGACACGATACCAGTCCGGTGATCACAGCGGCGCTTGGCCGCCTGATGACGGCAGCCGCCATGATGGGCAGCATGATGAAAGGCGACCGTGATACGCTGACGCTGAAGATTCAGGGCGATGGACCTGCGAAGAGCCTGACGGTCGTGGCGGATTCCAATGGAAATGTTAAGGGATACTGTCAGGTCCCCCAGGTGATCCTTCATGCGAACGAGAAGGGCAAGCTGGATGTGGCGGGCGCTGTAGGACTCGGCGTGCTGACCGTGACAAGAGATATCGGCATGAGGGAGCCATATGTGGGTACTTCCATGCTAGTTACAAGCGAGATCGCAGAGGATTTGACGTATTACTTCGCAACGTCTGAACAGACACCTTCTTCCGTAGGACTTGGTGTACTTATGAATCGTGAGAATACCGTGCGCTGCGCCGGCGGCTTCATCATCCAGCTGATGCCGGGTGTGGATGACGATACGATCACAGCGCTGGAGAAGAAGATCGGCGAGATTACTTCCGTGACGAATATGTTGGATTCCAACATGACGCCGGAGCAGATTCTGAAGCAGATTCTGGGAGACTTTAACCTTGAGATCCTGGAGAAGACGGAGACACGCTTCTTCTGCGACTGCAGCAAGAGCAAGGTACAGCGGGCGATCGTAGCGCTGGGGCAGAAGGATCTGGAGAGCCTGGTGGAGGATCATGAGCCGGTGGAGGCACACTGCGATTTCTGCAATACCAGCTACTGGTTCCAGCCGGAAGAACTGGAAGAGATCCTGGAGAATGCCAAAAAGCGCGGGACAAAATAAGAATAAGAAGCGCAATTAAAAACGAACCAGTTTCAGAAAGCGAATACAGGAACAAAATATTTCAGACAAGGGGGTATCATCATGTATTTTGAAAAACCGGGAAAAGAGAATACAAAGGAGACGCTGCAGGCAGCAGTGCGTACGGCGAAGGAGAGAGGGATTTCTCATCTGGTAATCGCCAGCACGGGAGGAGAAACGCCGCAGCTGCTGGAGGATACCGAAGGGCTGAATGTTGTGATTGTGACGACAGCTACCGGGTCGAAGGTTCCGAATGAGAACCGGGTGAGCGCAGAGCGCCGTGCGGAATGGCTGGCGAAAGGCTATCAGGTATGTACGGCGGCACACGCTTTAAGCGGAGCGGAGAGAGGAATTTCCTCTGTGTTCCATGGCGTATATCCGGTCGAGATCATTGCGGCAGCGCTTCGCATGTTCGGTCAGGGAACCAAGGTATGCGTGGAAGTGGCTACTATGGCGGCGGACGCCGGTATGATTCCTTCCGGGGAGCCGGTGATCGTGGTAGGAGGAACCGGCCAGGGGGCAGATACGGCGCTGATCCTGAAAGCGGCGAACTGCTGCCGCATCCTGGACACAAAGATTGAGGAGATTATCTGCAAACCGCTGCTGTAGCGGAATCAAAATTGATATACAATTAAAATCAGGCAATGATTCAGAGTCAGCCGGCGGAGGACAACGTTCATTTAAACGTAAATCCTCCGCCGGCTTTTTTCTGGCCTGTGTTCTCTAATTCTAATTCTGTTCTAATTTTTGTTCAGATTCTCGTTCCGGAATATCTGCTCCGGGAGATCCGTCGGAAGCTTCTTATTGCACTCGCGGAATTCTGTCGGTGTGCAGCCGATGCGCTTCACGAACAGGTTCGTAAAATGCGTCGGGTTGTCATATCCGACCAGCTCGGCAATCTCAGCAACGGAATAATTCGTCTTCAACAGATATTCTGTCGCATAGGTAATGCGCGAATAAATCAGATAGTTGATCGGTGACATATGATAGGCGTTTGTGAAGATCCGGCTCAGATGGGAAGGACTTACATTGAAGCGCTTCGCCAGGGATTCCAGAGTGATCTTCTGACTGTTGTTCTGCTCGATATACTTTAGAATATCAATCGCGGAATGGGTATCATCCAGGCGGATGGACATACTCCGATCGGTGAATAGCATCTTCGTCAGTTGAAGAAGGCTCAGGCAGGCGGACTGAAATGCGGCATCGATCACACCCTGATTCATCTGATGAAAATTGAAGAGTAGTTCAAAAGTACTCTGAATATAGTTCAGATAGCTGAATCCCTCTGTAACCGCGTTGTCCAGACTGTGAAAGAACTGCTGCAGTTCGCCGTCCGCGGGTTCCGCCAGGATGCGGAGCGTATAATAGCGCATGCTCTGCTCCGGAGAGGCGACAAAGCGATGCATGACGTTTGGAGGAACCATCGTGATGGAACCGGCTTTTAGCGGCAGCTCCTTGCTCTCGACAGTCAGCGTTCCTTCTCCATCTATAATATAGCCAAGCTCATAGGAATCCCGATGTGCGTGCCAGGGATAGGACCATTTGGGAAGATTATCTACATAGGACATATGGGTGATCGCAACAAAAGGAGATTCTTTGTAGGGATTATTTTTCTCGGAATCTTTATAGTCGTACAGCCACATACGGCGAAACCTCCGTCAAAATTAATAAAAAGCCAGGGGAAATTATGCCCAAGATGCATAGATCAGGATGGAAATTTATCTATGCATTCGTATTATAACATGAGAGAAAGGATATTACAATTGGTAAGATATTTAGTTAGAATGATATAATAATTAGGATAAATCGATGACACACCAGGAAAACAACGGAAAAGCGTTGGTCAGAATGAGAAGATATTTTTTAAAGATGAGAGAATGCCTGGTCGATTTTGTAAAGATAATATGTTAAAACTATGAATATGAAAAAAGTGATGGCCATGGGACTGGCCGCAGCAATGACTCTGAGTATGGCAGCAGCTCGACAACGGCAGCAGCGTAGATACAACGGCAGCAGCGGCTGACAGTGCTTACACGGTTTCTATCGAAGCAAACGAGGATGCTTTGAAGGAGATGACAGATGCGGGTTGTGAAGTTATCGACATTTCAGAAGAGGATCAGATCAAGATGCGCGAGAACGCAACTTCCGCTTACGCTCTGATCCGCGAGTCTGTTGGTGATGAGAACATGGACAAGGTACTGGCTGCAGTAGATGCTCTGGAGAAATAAGAGAATTTTTCACAGATAATGATGAGGCGAACCGGAAACCTTGACGTTTCCGGTTCGCTTCTGTAAAATAACTAAGTCAAAGAATATCGAAAAGAAGAATATAAGAAACATATTCAAGCAGAATTGGATAGAAGGAGATTTACTTATGAAGTTAAAAGGTAATCCGTTTCCCGGATATGAGAATCACTATATGTCCTATATGACCGGCGAGGAAGACGAACTGAAGGCTGCAAAGGAAGCACAGGCGAAAGATCTGTTCGGCTACACCCTTCCGGAAGGCATGACTATGGAGGATAAGATCATTGCAGGACCCGATGAAGGTCAGGAGCTGCGCATCCGAATCTTTACCCCTGCAAACATCACGAAGCCGGCTCCGATGATGCTGGAGATTCATGGTGGCGGCTGGATCGGCGGAAGTATCGATATTGATAACTACCGCTGTATTGCTTTCGCAGAGCGCGTTCCCTGTATCGTGGTGTGTGTGGATTATCGTCTCTCCAACGCGGAGGTATCCTATCCGAAGCCTCTGATGGATTGCTATACCGTATATATGTGGATGCACGATCATGCGGAGGAGATCGGCGGTGATGGCAGCCGGATTGCGCTGCACGGTACCAGTGCCGGCGGTAATCTGTGTGCGGGTCTTGCTATGTATCTGCGCGATATCGATGGCCCCGCGCCGTCTCTCTGCATCCTGAACTGCGCGCCTCTGACGATGGATTTTACCGAGGATCACAGCTATCATCAGTGGTATGAACTTCGCATGGATGGCAGATCCACATTCGCAAAGGGAGCGGAGGCAACCTATGACGGAAAAGCGAATCTCGGTATGACACTTCCGCCCAAATACGCGTTCCCCGGCCATGCAGCGGATGTACAGGGACTGTGTCCTCACTTTATTGTAGCAGCCGAGTACGATACGCTGCGTGATTCCAGCATCAAGTACGGCATCCGCCTGCTGAACGCGGGAATCCCCTGCGAAATGCTGGTTGCTCCCCGAGTATGCCACGGCTTCACAACGGTACATAATGCCTATACTGACCAGGTACATGATCTGATGGCAACTTCTCTGAAGAGAGAATTCGGTCTTCTGTAAAAAGGCTGGAAGAAAGATAAAAATATGTTATAATAAGATACGGCAGGAATCCGGAATCGGGTGCCTGCCGTATTTTGCAGGAGAGAATGCTGAAAGTAGCGACACCAAGAACTGTCCTATCAGCGCTTTCAGAAATAACTGCATGGAAGATAGAAAGAGAGGTATATACCATGGCAATTAATTCGACAGGTATTGATGCATGCGCACCGGAAGACTGCAGTTCCTGTACAGCAGACTGCAGTTCCCGTGTGGATCTGAAGGCAAATGTAATCGAACTCACAACAGATGAAGGAGAAGTGATTCGCTGTCAGGTTCTTCTGAATTATGAGATGGAGGGACGACGTTATCTGGCGGTGATGCCGTTAGCGGATAATCCGGATGGAGATATTTATCTCTTCCGTGTCGCAGAAGGCGAGACTGGACTGGAGAACATCGAGGACGAGGAGGAACACTCCCGGGCAGCGCACGCCTTCGGGATCGCGATGGAGAAGGCACAGAAGGAGCGGCTGCAGTCGTAATTCTACAAGGTTTCCATTGGATGGCTTCGTTCCGCACAGCCAGGAAAGAGAACTTTCTCGGAAAGATTACATCAGTCCATGATTTTGTTACAGCTCCAGGACTTTCTCCAGGAAGCGGCAGATTCTTTCGCAGGCCTCCGGGGACTTGAAGCGGGAATCGGAATGCCCGGCGTCTTCGAGCGACTCGAAGACTATTTTCTCCGGTCCGATAACGCGGCGATAGACTTCGGCGAAGCGTTCACTCTGAATATAGGGAACAATATTGTCCAGGCGTCCGTGCTGCAGATACAGCGGCGGGGCGCTTTTTGTAATGTGATACAGCGGTGAAGCTTCCCGATAGAGAGCAGGATCTTTCTCCGCGGTACATCCGAGCAGGATACTTTCCGTGCAGTTTATGCCGGATACCGGATACGGAGAAGTAATTCCGGTATCCAGAAATTGCTGTTCGGATACGCCAAGTTCTGTCGGCGGATACGTGGCGACAACTGCCTGTACCGCAGCGGATACGCTGTCGCATCCCATGGAGGTGTCATCAAAATAGGGATTCCCGTCGGTCAGTGCCGCCATCAGAGAAAGGTGCGCACCGGAAGAAGGGCTCCAGAGGATGATGTGATCCGGGTCAAGGCCGAATTCCTCTGCATGGCTGCGCAGGTAGCGGATGGCTGTCTTCACTTCACGGATCTGGAAGGGGTATTTCTCCAGACGGCTGCTGACACAGGCCATGCTGGCGAATGCGAAGCCGTGCAAAAGTCCGACATCGGCAATACTTCCGATGTGTACCGTGTTTCTGTGTCCGAAATACCAGCCGCCGCCGGATACATTCAGAATGACCGGAGCCGGGCGATTCAAATGCTCCGGAAGGTACAGATCCAGGCAGCGGGGGCCGGAGGTGTGCTCCATATAGACAAGCTCCCGGTGCACCCGGCAGTGAGTGTGAAGCTGCAGCGGTACGATTTTCCACTTGGTATTGATGTAAAGGTTTTGAGCTGCCGGCATAACCTTCTGGTAATTCTCCATGAAGATTCGGGAGAAATCTTCCAGACTGGGATCAATATAGGCACCCTTCCGGTAGACCAGATTGAACTCGTAATGTGTATCATCCGTCAGAATGGAAAGATAGCGGATATTTTCGGAGTTGCGCAGCTGCGTCAGAGGCACCTCCGGTGTAAATGTAATGCCCATATTGACGGATACCGCTTCCAGAGCGCTCTCCAGCGTGCGCGCGTGCATGGCAGTCTTATATTCGATATGGTGAGCCGTCAGGAGTTTATCCGTGAACTGACGGATTCGGTGCTGCTGGGAGAGAAAGATAAAGGTCTGGTGATTCAGTTGCTCCGGGCAGATGGCCGGATATTTACACCCTTCCACCTCTTCAGACGCGGCGATCAGCGGGCTGCCTGCTGGTACCGCCAGAACAAATTCCTCATCTGCAACCTTACGGTACTGCAGACTGTCCTTTTTGCGGACTGTATTCACGGCAATAACGTCCAGTTCCAGATCCTCCAGCATCTGCTCCAGCATACTGCTTCGGTTCTCGTGAAGTGTGATATCGATGGAAGGGTGAGCCTTGATAAATTCTGGAATTACGGAGAAAATGGTATAGGGTCGGCGGATCGAAGGAACGCCGATCCGGATACGTCCCTTCTCCACACGGGAAATTGCCTGCAGACTGTTCATCATATCCTTCTGAATGGACAGGATTTTCTTGATGTAGTTAATATAACATTCTCCGGCGTAGGTGAGCGTCAGGCGTCCGCTAGTTTTCTGAAAGAGCTTCGTGTTGATCGTCTGCTCTTCCTTCTGCAGAAAGCGGGTCAGCGCCGGCTGAGAGATGCCGAGCGAGACTGCGGCGCGGGACAGCGTGCCGGTCTGCGCGATAGCCATAATATATTCGTAGTCACGATCGTACATAGAGATCTCCTTACAGGTATACATAGAAATTTACCTATATTTTATCACAGAAGAGAGCAAAGAGAAAGAAGAATTGACGATAATATAAAAAGCCCCGGCCGCGAGAGAAGCGGCCGGGAAAAAGGTAGAAAATAGGTAGGAACTAGCTGGTTAAGGGTAAATGTCTAAAGGATGAAACCGTAAATTTAGAACATGATCTGCATCGGCAGGCGAGCACTCTCGGGATCCTTGATACCGAACTGCTCTTCATTGATGGTATCGATCGTCTTTGCGATGGAAGTATAAACGCCCTTGTAAACAGAACCGGGACCGCCCTGAGCAATGCAGGGGATGAAGCTCTTATGGCCATACTTTTTGCATACCTGACGTACATATTCGTCTACGCTTTCTTCGGTCCAGTCGGCCTTATCGCAGATACCATTTTCGATACCGCCCATGAAGGAAATCTGGTCACCGTATTTTGCGATCAGCTGATCGATATTGTTCGTCTCCATGCAGCCCTGGAATACATCGATTCCCATTTCGATCATATCCGGAACGAGAGTAGCCGCATAGCTGTCGGAATGATGTACTATATAGTCAACGCCGTGGCTCTTGTAGTAGCCGTAGATTTCCTTGTAGGGCTCAAGAAGGAATTCCTCAAACATCGGAACGCTCATGAACGTGCTGTCATGTCCGCCCCAGTCATCATGATGGAACAGCATATCCGGATGCAGGTTGCTGCAGATACCGTCAGCCAGCTCCAGCTCCCACTCGGTCAGATATTTGATCAGGTCGTGCATCTCATCTTCATATTCGATATAGTAGGTCAGAGCATTTACCAGCTCACACAGATGATGTGTCTGCTCGAACAGACCAGGAGCTACGAAAGCTGCCTTGAAGGATTTTTCACCGTCCACAGCATCATAAGCGGCTTTGCACTGATCCCACTGTTCCTGAGAGAACTTCAAGGAAGGCGCTTTGACGTAGTCTTTCCAGTGTTCGATATCCTTGACAACGATCTTGTCCGGAGTATGTACCGGAAATGCGCCGGGAACGCCCTTCGGGAATGTGTTGGTGACGCCCCATGCATTGACTACGTTTTCCATGCCTTCCTGAAGCAGAGGGCTTGCGAACATAAACGGATGAAAAAGAAGCTGCATCGCTTCATACTGATTTACAAAACGGTCGGGATGGCCTTTGCTTCCCTTCATACATTCAATCATATTCTGTTTTGCAGTTAACATTTGAATTACCTCCCGTGGTTTGTTATAATACATCTAAGGGTCTGAACGGACAGACCATACACTTTGTAAAAAAGAAATACTTTGTGTTGTTGGTAATAAGTATAGCCCTCTTGATTTTAAAAGTATATGGATTTTACAAACAAAAAGAAAAGAGATTCAAAGTTGTTTTCGGTCAAAAGACCGAAAAACGAAGCACTGGAAGGAGAGGAGGCGAAGATGCGGAGTGAGATTGAGTATGTCTATGGTAGAGCACTGGTTTCGGCGATATTCGCCGGTGGCTACGATTGCTTCCCGTGAGGCTACGATTACAGGGATTCGTCATCTGAACAGTGACCGCGATATGAATCCGGATTATGTCTATGCCGGTCGGATCTGTGATATGACCCCGTATGCGGACAGAGATGTCGTTCTGGTTCACCGGCAGGATGTGATTCGGCTGCAGACAGAAGATATGGACGAAATTTTTGATTCCTTTATGGATGCCATGACTTATTATGAGAAGTGGGAGAAACGTCTGATGGAGGCAGCTGACGCAGAGAATCCGGAGCAGGCATTGATCCAGGCGTGCAGTGATATTTTTGGCCCGATGTTTTTTATCAATATGCAGCTTCAGATGTCCGCATACTCGGAGAATTATCCAGATACTCTTCTGGAAGATTGCTGGAACCGTTTCTGGAAATGGGACAGAGGAAAAGCACTGCAGTCCGGGGAAGGACACCGTTCCAGTTTTCTTCAGATTTTTAACCAGATCTGGGACCGGCGGCCGTTCTTTGGTAATTCCGGAGAGGAATACCCGTATTCACTGGTAATCAGCCAGGTGGCTGGCTCAAATCAGCTGATGGGACAGCTGTTTCTTCTGTCGGCTTCGCCATTTGAGGAGTATCAGCTTCAGCTGGCGGAAGTCCTGCAGAAGTATCTCTGTCAGGTGGCCGGGCAGGAGTCCGGTGCCTGCCAGATTTCTGCAGCTGTCCAGATGTTTGCTGCGCTGCTCCACGGGGAGCGCAGCGATGAAGAGTGCATTCAGATGCTCTATGAGATGAAAAGCTGGCGGGAAGACGAGGCGTATCTTCCGTTTGTCCTTCGACGGGAAAACGACTCTAAGGCAGAACCATCTGCGCTTCTGAACGGTCTGGAACGGTATTTTCCGGAGGCACTGGCAGTTCCGGATGAGATTCCGGTGCAGGGCGGGAGGACAGAACCGGTGATTGCCGGGTGTCTTCCGGTTCCGGAGGTGAATCTGAATGCGATGAATGAGGAAGACGTGGAACTTCGGCTTCGTACTCTGCTCCGGTTCTGCAGGGAACAAAAAATGTCGCTTCATGTGGGGTATTTTTTACAGGGCTTAAAGAAGATTCATTGGCATTACCGGCAGGCGCAGATCGCGGCCGGAATGGGACAAAGGTATTTTTATCACTGTGCAGTTTCACTGCTGACCTTTTTCGGCAGTGACCGGACTCTGTGCTTGTGTTCCCTTCATCCGGTGCCAATGCGGATGCGCGAATATGACAAAAAGCAGGGGACAGATTTCTATGAGATTTTGAAGGCTTATCTTCAGAATGAATGCAATCGGGCGCAGACGGCCCGGCAACTGTATGTACATAAGAATACGCTGGCGTACCGGCTGGAACGTCTGGAAGAAATGTTCCCTGTGAATCTGGATGATCCCTATGAGCGGGAATATCTTCGCATTACGATCAGCAGTATGGAGAACCGGGAAGAGGATGCGGCGGTTTTTCAGGGCAGCCAAAAAGGAGAAAGTTTTTGACGATGATCGGCTTCTGTGGTACAGTAAAGAAAAGTGAGCAGAAAGAGAACATTAAAAATAGTTACAAAAATAGCATATTCTAAAGTGATGATACAAAAGACAAAATGAATCGTTCACATAGAATTAAAGAAAAGAGGAACAAAAATGATTTCAGAGAAAATGAAGCCACTGGTAAATAATAATTCAGCGATTCGCGCGATGTTTGAAGAGGGGAATCAGCTGAAAGCCATCTACGGAGCTGATAAGGTATATGATTTCAGCCTGGGCAATCCGAATGTTCCGGCTCCCGCTGAAGTAAAGCAGGCGATCATCGACATTCTGAACGAGGAAGAATCCACCATGGTTCACGGTTATATGAGTAATGCCGGATTTGAAGATGTACGTGAGACGATCGCGCAGTCTCTGAACCGCAGATTCCAGACGAATTTCTCTGCGCACAACCTGATCATGACGGTCGGTGCAGCCAGTGGCCTGAACGTGGCACTGAAGACAATTCTGAATCCGGGAGAAGAAGTAATCACCTTCGCACCTTACTTTGTAGAATATGGTGCTTACGTTAGCAACTATGACGGTAAGCTGGTAGTGATCAGCCCGAACACCGAGACCTTCCAGCCGAACCTGACTGAGTTTGAGGCGAAGATTACTGCGAAGACCCGTGCAGTGATTATTAACACTCCTCACAATCCGACTGGTGTGATTTATTCGGAGGAGACTCTGCGGAAGCTGGCTGCGATCCTGGAGAAGAAGCAGAAGGAGTTCGGTTCCGTGATCTTCCTGATCTCTGATGAACCTTATCGTGAGCTGGCATACGATGGCGCGGTTGTGCCTTATGTTACGAAATATTATAAGAATACGATCGTGGGATACTCTTACAGCAAATCTCTGTCTCTTCCCGGTGAACGTATCGGTTATCTGATAATTCCGGACGAGCTGGAGGACAGCGAGAACGTAATTAATGCGGCTGCCATCGCAACTCGCGTGAGCGGCGCAGTCAATGCGCCGTCTCTGATGCAGCGCGTGATTATGCGCTGCGTGGACGCGCAGACGGATGTCTCCTACTATGAGAGAAACCGCAACGCTCTGTACCAGGGCATGACCGATGCCGGATTTACCTGTATCAAGCCGCAGGGCGCATTCTACCTCTTCGTGAAGAGTCCGGTAGAGAACGAGAAGGAGTTCTGCGAGGCTGCAAAGAAGTACAATATTCTCATGGTACCCGGCAGTTCCTTCGCCTGCCCCGGCTATGTGCGCCTGGCTTACTGCGTATCCTATGAGACTATCATCAATTCCCTGCCTTACTTCAAAAAGCTGGGAGCGGATTACGGACTTTGATATTCCTTATGCCTGAAGACAGGGGCTTTAGGCCATGATTGATAAAACGAAACCTCCCGCTGTAACGATCAAAAGGATAATTACAGCGGGAGGTTTTTTCATTCTGAAATTTTCGTCCTAATTCGCAGATTCAGGAATCGAGTCAGATGTAAGCCAGCCGGATACAATCTCCGGGCTGAAATTGATTGCCCCTGCGATCTGCTCAACCGACATTCCCAGCCGAGCCAGGTTCTTAGCAGTTGTCAGAGCCTGATTCCGATGACCTTCTTCCAGACCCAGCTCACGGCCTTCCTCGCGGCCTCGTTCAAAACTTTCCTCTCTGAGTTCTTCCATTGCTCTGCACATTTCGTTCACTCCCTCCTGATTTTCTTTCAGATAGCGGGTCTTCTCAGCGAGAAGATCGAAATACATATCGTCGGCATTGTTACAGTTAAAGTCATGCATCAATCGACCAAGATCAGAATTGCCGCGGTATTCTCCATTCACGTATAGAATACAAGTTCCATCTTCAAACGGAGTTCCCAGCGTAAGATTCATGCGTCGGATCACATAAAGCGGTTTCCCGGCTCTATAGTAATCTTTTTCTGTGATAAAGAGGACGTAAGAATCCGGAAGTTCATCGAAATCTTGACTTTTATCAAGGTTCTCTACGTCGATCACACTTGAATGATATCTTGCACGGTGATGTCCGGCGCCTTCATCGGCTCGTTGAATCTCGAGATCGTACTTCTTACCGGCACTGTCGGTTGCGTACGCATCCAGACAGATTGACCTGGCGCCGGTAACCCGATTCATATCGGCCTGAGTCTCGCAATGCGTCAGGACGAGATCTGGCTTTCCAGTAATAATACGGAGTACAAGCTCAGCCAAAGGCAGATTCTCACGGAACAGTCCACGCATGAACGTGTCATCAATCGGACGGAATCCGCGCAGACGCTGAAGATCCTTCTGGTGGGCATCTTTGCGCCATTGTTCATTGGATTGATTCATATATGTTTCCTTCCTGGAAAGAAGGAATATTACGGGTATGTATATTAAGAATAACACAGAACAAATGTTTTGACAAGGAGTAGAACGGATTAAATACCCAAAATTACTTGATCGTTGCATGCAAAAGCATTATTATGTGAAAATGTCGAAGCGTTGTTTCTGTATCTGAAGATAGGAAGGGAGAGTGCGAATGTGGAATGAAGTAAAAAATAGTAACGATATTACAGAGTTTATGGAAAGACTTGCTTATTTCCATGACAGTTGCCTGAAAGAGCTGAAATACGTGAGCGGGGCGTATATTGAAGGAAATTTCTTTCGATTATGATGGAATTGCGGTTCGTGCGTCTGCTCTGCGCTGGCGAGTATTGGAGAATTCGCTGGGAAGCAGAGAACTCTATCAGCTTCAGAAATAAGACAATATATAAAATAGGACTTGAAAATAATTAATAAATCGTGTAGAATAGAAACGAAAATGGGGAGCTCAAGAAGATGGGCTGAGAGGAGACTTTATTTGTCTTGACCTGAAACCTGATTTGGATAATGCCAACGTAGGGAAATACAAGCCATTCATGGGACTGTAGGCCGACGGGCATACAGTCCTTTTCTGTAGTGGATGTCTCTGTTTTCTGTGAACTGGGGGCACCACTTTTCACAATATTAAAAGGCGCCGGATTATATTGATACTGCGGTATCTCCCGGCGTCTGTTTTTATAGAAATATATCAATAGCAAGCGCCTGTGGATATCCTGATTGTCCGCAGGCGTTTTTATAATGATTCAGAGCTATGAAGTGTAAGTGGAGTTGAGTATAAGCATTTTGAGAGCACTGTACTTTATAAAATGCGGAATGACGGAGCAGTTCGCAGGATCAGAGGAGGGAGGAATATCGGTTATGGCAGTGATTAATGGAGAAGATGTTTCGGCATCAGGGAAACCTTTGCTTCAGTACCTGATGGAAACGGGCTATGACAGCAGCCGGGTTGTAGTAGAGCGGAATCTTGAGATTGTACCGCAGGATCAGTTGGAATCTGTGATCATTCAGGATGAAGATTCAATTGAAATTCTTCGATTTGTAGGAGGAGGCTGATGATGAATGAAAGGAAAATGCAGGAGATGATCTCCCGCGAGGAGCTGGAGCGTGCCTTTGACGCCCGATTTCCGAAGGAGATGCGGAGAAAGCTTCGCGGCGGCCGTGTGGCAGTAGCTGGTCTGGGCGGACTTGGCTCGAATATCGCGGTGATGCTCGCGCGAAGCGGAGTCGGAAAACTGCTGCTGGTGGATTTTGATGTCGTTGATGTGACGAACCTGAACCGGCAGATGTACCTGATTCCACAGCTGGGAAAGCCGAAGGCGGAGGCACTTCCGGAGATTCTGAATCAGATCAATCCCTATCTGGAGTATGAATCCGTATGTGTTCGTGTGACGCCGGAGAATGTGAAGGCGCTGTTTGCGGATTATCCGATTGTCTGCGAAGCTTTTGACCGGCCGGATCAGAAAGCGATGCTTGTCCGGGAACTTTTAACGCAGTGCCCGGATACGATGGTTGTATCGGGGAACGGTATGGCAGGCTATGGGAACACGAATGAAATTCAGACGGCGCAGCTGATGAGGCGTCTGTATGTATGCGGTGACCGCAAAACAGATGTTGGCAACGGAATCGGACTGATTGCGCCGCGGGTAGCGGCCTGCGCAGCGCACCAGGCAAACAAAGTGCTTCAGCTTCTGATGGAGAGCTAAAGGAAAACACCCGAAAAGAGCGCGGCCGGACATGTCGGAGAGAAATACAGAGCAAACAGACAAAGTGTGATGACAGAAAAGGAGAATACGTTAACATGGAAGATAAATTTATGCTGGGCGGCAAGGAATTTCACAGCCGTTTTATCTTAGGATCTGGAAAATACAACATGAATCTGATCAAGGCGGCCATCGAGCAGGGTGGTGCGGAGATCATTACACTGGCGCTTCGCCGTGCCAATACTCAGGAGAGCGAGAGCATCCTGGATCATATCCCGGAGGGCGTAACGCTGCTCCCTAATACCTCCGGCGCGCGTAATGCGGAGGAGGCGGTGCGGATCGCAAGACTGAGCCGTGCCATGGGCTGCGGAGATTTCGTGAAGGTGGAGATCATGCGTGATGCCAAGTATCTCTTTCCGGATAATCAGGAGACAGTAAAGGCGACCGAGATTCTGGCGAAGGAAGGTTTCATTGTCCTGCCGTACATGAATCCGGATCTGAATGTTGCCAGAGATCTTCAGAGTGCCGGAGCGGCAGCCGTCATGCCGCTGGCAGCGCCGATTGGAAGCAATAAGGGACTGGCGACAAGGGCGATGATCCAAGTGCTGATCGATGAGATCGACCTGCCGATCATCGTGGATGCCG
>JABLTM010059959.1_pt1 | contig 34825 bp, 25 predicted proteins | sample 7160121 | NCBI WGS metagenome assembly JABLTM01 (sample SAMN14651224, study PRJNA627086) | human gut metagenome | isolation source: feces | host: Homo sapiens
CTGTCTAGCACTTTTAACATTATATTTTTTTGCTAGTGCTTTTGAACCAACACCTAAACTTAGATGCTCTAGAACAATTTTTTTCTTAAGCTCAAAGTTATATTTTGCCATAAGAAAACCGACCTCCAATAGTTAGATTTTTGGGTCTAACTTCTGGGGGTCGGTTCAAGGGGCGGTTACTTTTTTGATTGATTTATGTACACAATTAAAATTGATACAACAATGCTCAATATCATCAAGATGATAGAAAGCATTTCATAATCAGTCATATAGTTTGCCCTCCTTTCCCAGATTTCCTTTTCAGGATTTCTATGTAATCAGAGGGTTCAGTCCCTCTGTAAGAGGACTAACCGCCTAGCTTTTCCCAGTAATGTCTACGGCTATTCTAACAAAACTATTTGATAATTGCAATCTCTTCTTTTATTCAAAAGAATATCGATATTCACCATCATAGTCTACATGGATCACCGTCTCATCTTTCAATTTTAAATCAAACTGTGCCCTTCCATCTTCCACTTTTAAGTTTCCGGAATATACTGCATAAGTATCTCCTTCCCTGCCATCAGAAGCTAAGTATATTGCAAGTCCTTCCGGGAGGCCCGGCGCATTTTCGCCGAGAAGCTCCGCAAGTTCCACAGGCACTTCAAGAATTATAATTATCAGCATTTTTCTTTGAGAAAGATAAAGATGCACCGTTAGTTTACTTTTGAAAAGACCCGGAAACTGTTCTTCCAGGTGACTTCTTCGACCTCTTCCCTGGATACTCCCTTAATCTCTGCAATTTTTTCCACTACATATGGAATATTCAGCGAAGAGTTCCGCTTTCCGCGGTTTGGAATCGGTGCTAGGTACGGGCTGTCTGTCTCTAAGAGCAGAGATTCCAGCGGAGCGTATTCTACGACTTCCACCAGTTTCCTTGCATTCTTAAATGTCAGTACACCGCCGATGCCGAGGGAAAGCCCCATATCCAGGTATTCCCTTGCCATCTCTTTTCCGTAAGAAAAGCAGTGTACCACACCGCCGATATCCCCGGCGTGAAGTCGTTTCATGGTATCCAGCGTGTCTTTTGCCGCATCACGACTGTGGATGATAAACGGAAGTTTCTCCTCCCGCGCTACCTCCAGCTGCCGTTCAAACCAGTAGATCTGTTTTTCGTGATTTTCTTTATCCCAGTAATAGTCCAGACCGATCTCTCCTACTGCCACCGTCTTTTCCATCTGGCAGATCTGATGCATCCGCCGGATCTTCTCTTCATCCAGTGCGCCCACATCATCCGGATGCACGCCTACCGCACCGTAAATGTACGGATAGCGTTCCATCAGATCCACGGTACGGTCCCAGCCTTCTACTTCCGCGCATACATTGATCACTCTGCCGATGCCCTGCCCAGGCAGGGCATCCAGCAGTTCTTTTCGGTCTTCATCAAAAGCCTCATCATCATAATGTGCATGACTTTCAAATATCATGTCGGTTCACTCTTTCTAGCAGATCTCTGCGCCTGCAGGCATCTTCTTTTCCGGAACCATCAAAGAGAGGTTGCCGTCCGCATCTTCCGCACATAACAGCATACCTTCAGAAAGTACGCCTGCCAGTTTTGCAGGTTTCAGGTTCACCAGAACCATGACTTTCTTTCCTACCATCTCTTCTGCGGTATAGTGTCCCTTGATACCGGATACGATCTGTTTTACCTGGCTGCCAATCTTCACCTGAGAGCACAGCAGTTTTCTTGATTTTTTCACTTCTTCGCAGGCGATGATCTCACCAACCTGGAACTGCATTTTTCCGAAATCATCGAAGCTGATCTCTTCTTTTGCATCGATATCAACCACCGGCTCTTCCGGTACTTCCGGTTTGGCCTGTGCAACTTTCATGGCTTCTACTTTTTCCAGAATTTCTTTCAGATCCAGACGCTGGAACAGGATCTCCGGTTTGTCTGTTACTTTATTTCCTGACGGATACAGACCGAACTGATCCAGTTCTTCGTAAGATCTCTTTTCTCCGTTTAACTGAGCCAGGATCTTTTCTGTGGTTTCCGGCATGAAGGATTCCAGCAGAGAAGCACCGATGGTGATACTTTCTACCAGGTTGTACAGAACTTCTGCCAGACGGTCTTTCTTCGCTTCGTCTTTTGCCAGTGCCCATGGCATGGTCTCGTCAATGTATTTGTTGCAGCGTTTGAACAGGTTGAAGATCTCTGTGATAGAATCTGCTACACGCAGGTCTTCCATCTTGGCAGCTACTTTTGCTTTGGTTCCTGTAACTACTGCCTTCAGATCTTCATCTACTTCTTCTGTTACGCCTGTTTTGGTTACCACGCCACCGAAATATTTGTTGGACATGGAAATAGTACGGTTCACCAGATTACCCAGAGTATTTGCCAGATCGGAGTTCAGTCTCTCTACCATCAGTTCCCAGGTGATCACGCCATCATTTTCAAACGGCATCTCATGCAGTACAAAGTAACGAACCGCATCTACTCCGAAGAAATCTACCAGATCATCCGCGTAGATTACATTTCCTTTGGATTTACTCATCTTGCCATCGCCCTGCAGCAGCCACGGATGACCAAATACCTGTTTTGGCAGCGGCAGATCCAGTGCCATCAGGAAGATCGGCCAGTAGATGGTATGGAAACGGATGATATCTTTACCGATCAAATGCAGGTCTGCCGGCCAGTTTTTGTTGAACAGTTCGGAACTGTTGCCGTCGCAGTCATAGCCGATACCGGTGATGTAGTTGGTCAGCGCATCCAGCCATACATAAGTTACATGTTTCGGATCAAAGTCTACCGGTATACCCCAGCTGAAGGAAGTACGGGATACACACAGATCCTGCAGTCCAGGAAGCAGGAAATTGTTCATCATCTCGTTCTTTCTGGATACCGGCTGGATGAACTTCGGATGTTCGTTAATATATTTGATCAGGCGCGGAGCGTATTTACTCATTTTAAAGAAATATGCTTCTTCTTTTGCCGGTGTACACGGACGTCCGCAGTCCGGACATTTTCCGTCTACCAGCTGAGACTCCGTGAAGAAGGATTCGCACGGGGTACAGTACATTCCTTCGTAATGTCCTTTGTAGATATCTCCCTGATCGTACAGTTTTTTGAAAATCTTCTGTACCTGTTTTTCATGATAATCATCTGTGGTACGGATGAACTTGTCATAAGAAGTGTTCATCAGATCCCAGATTCTCTTGATCTCTGTAGATACGTTATCTACATATTCCTTCGGTGTGATGCCTGCTTCTTCGGCTTTCAGCTCGATCTTCTGACCGTGCTCATCCGTACCGGTCTGGAAGAATACATCGTATCCCTGCTGTCTTTTGAAGCGGGCGATACTGTCTGCCAGTACAATCTCGTAGGTATTACCGATATGGGGTTTGCCGGATGTGTAGGCAATCGCCGTTGTCATATAAAATTTTTCTTTTGCCATTGTTTGTTCCTCCTTTTTCTATCATGACAGCCGCCAAGGTCCCGTGCAGGCACGGACTTTGGCTCGTTGCTCGCGTAATCCAAATTGGTCCACTGAACCAATTATTGATCTGCAACGCAAAAAACCGCCTTCTTACATTTTCTGTAAGAAGACGGATATGAACCGTGTTACCACTTCTTTTCGTCTCTTCCTCACGAAAGAAACCTCACCAAGTACTTTTCTATACTCTGCCGCTATAACAGGCGGACCCTGTCGCAGCCTAACCTTCCGGCTCGGTGCGCCTCTCAGAAGCCATCTTCCATTCACCTTGTCACATCCCTCTCAGCTTCCGGGAATTCTCTGTAATGACAGTCGTGCATGTACTCTCTTCGTCACGGTGTTTTCTTTTTTAACTATAGGTTATGGTAGCATATGTGCCTGGTTTTGTAAAGGTTCTGCGGATAAAATTTTATCTGTGTATTTAAAGAAATGGAAGGGGGGAATTATCAAGGGACGATGACATATTATCCTTTTTATCGTCCCAGATACTTCTTCACCTCAGCCGCCGACCGGTTCAGCACCAGTTCTTCCGGGAAGTCCAGCTTGGTGAGCAGTTCTCTTGCCATATCAAATTCACCGATCAGCAGATCAAAATGTGCATCGCTGTCCATTACGATCGGAACCTGATATTTTTTACAGTAGTTCAGCATCACCGTATCATTTTCAATCGCGTTTTCCCGGCTGCAGTCCAGATCCATGGAATGGTTGTTCAGTTCCAGGATCTTCCCATATTCCTTTGCTCCCTGCACCAGTGCCTCATAGTCCACTTCATATCTTCCGTCATCCGGATGACCGATGATGTTGATACATGGATTTTTCATGGCGTTCAGATACGCATCTGTATTTTCCTGACGGCTGCCCGGTGTCATACACGGGGTATGAAGACTGGCGATGATGATGTCCAGTTTTTCCATGGTTCTCTGTGACAGATCCACCGTTCCCTGTGCATCCAGGATATTTACTTCCGAGCCAAGCAGTAATTCGATTCCGTACATTTCTCTCGGCACGATTCTCAGATTCTCAAAATAGAACTTGTGGCAGGTACCAGGCATCTTCGGTGCATGCTCTGTGATTCCCAGCAGTTCCAGCCCTTTTTCCGACGCCGCCTTCGCCATCTCCCGTAAGGTACAGTAAGCATGACCGCTGACGATGGTATGCGTGTGTAAATCCAAGACAGAATGGTATTTCATAAGTGATTCCTCTTTCTTTTGTGTATTTCTTTTTCATTTCTTTCACCAGACTTTCGTACTTTCCGGTAAAATATTTCCGAAGTCCGCAGACTTTATCTTATCACTTTCCCGATGCCTCTACAACCGTTTGTCCCGAGAGTTTTCATCGTCGCAAAAAACTTTTCCACATCTGCGGACGTCTCCGAATCTCTTTTCCACATTCGGCAGCTTTTTGTACACATTCCTGATTCCCCTGTGACATCATACGTTTTTCAAAATTTTTCCACCCTTATTAAAAGTATGATATAATGAGCGGCGAATGTCGATCATGAACAAAGTTCATGATATACTAATTTTCAGCTATTATTTCATCTGAAGGGAGTTCGCTATGTACATATGGATCCTCGCAACGCTGATTGCCTTCTTTATCAAAGGGCTCTGCGGCTTTGCCAACACACTGATTTTCACCTCGATTCTTTCCTTTGGCTCCGCCAATGCCAATATTTCTCCGGTGGATCAGATTCTTGGCTGTCCCACGAATCTGATCATGGTCTGGGAAAACCACCGGAAGCTGGATCATAAAATTTATCTGCCCTTATCCATCCTGGTTCTGGCAGGAAGTCTTCCCGGTGCTTTTCTTTTGAAAAATGTCCATGCAGGTGCTGTGAAAATCGTTTTCGGTGTGGCCGTCATCGTCGTTGCCGGAGAGATGCTACTCCGTGAATATCGCCAGACGAAAGCCCCTGCTTCGAAAGTTCTTATGTTTTTCATCGGCATCATCGCCGGTCTGCTCTGCGGACTGTTTGGCGTCGGAGCTCTGCTTGCAGCTTATGTAAACCGTGTCACAGATGATACCCGAACCTTCAAAGCCAATATCAGTGCTGTATTTGTTGTGGAAAATACGTTCCGGCTGATTACCTACAGTCTGCTGGGACTGTTTACTGCAGATATTCTGAAACGAGTCTGTATTTTGATTCCTTTTGCATTGCTGGGATTATATGGTGGGATCAAAAGTGCTTCCGTACTGGACGATAGAATCGTAAAGAAAATTGTGATCATGCTGTTGATTCTGTCCGGAATATCTCTGATTGTCAGAAATCTGTGATATTTTATCACCTTTGCCACAAACCAACCTTGTGTGACAGAAATGGAGTTTCTTTTTAATAACACATCTTTATGTTTTCTTTTCATCTCGGACTTCCCGGAGCAGCACTTGCCACCGGATTTTGTCCCGGTATTACCATGCTGATCTGCAGCACCCATTTTTGTAGCAAAAAGAATCAGGTCGGTTTTCACAGACCACACCTGTCCATGAAACGGCTGATCGGCTGCTGTAAACTCGGTGTCTCCGCCTTTGTCGGAGAGATTTCTTCAGGTGTTATCACCATCGTATTTAATATGCTGTTTCTTGGTACCGCCGGAAATATCGGTGTGGCTGCCTATGGCGTCATCGCAAACATTTCTCTGGTCACCATGTCGATCTTTAACGGTCTGGCACAGGGAATACAGCCTCTGATCAGTGAGCCTTACGGCTGCGGTGACAAACCATCGGTAAAGAAACTGCTCCGCTGGGGACTGATTACATGCCTGATCCTGGAACTTCTGATTGTTGCCGCAAGCTGGCTTTTCACAGATCCACTGGTAAATATTTTCAACAGTGAACAGAATCTGGAATTACTTCGCTATGCCCATACCGGACTGCGCCTGTATTTCCTCGGTTTCCTGATTGCCGGTGTCAACATTCTTCTGGTCGCTTACTACTCCGCCATCGACCGCTCGAGGCCGGCCATCGTCGGTTCTTTGCTACGCGGGGCTGTGGCGATTGTAATCTGTGCGTTTGTGCTTTCTGCATTGCTGGGAATTCACGGAATCTGGATCTCCTTCCTGGTTTCAGAGATGATTACTTTGGTTGTGCTACTGTTGCTTAGATAAGCTGAGAAATACCTGAGAACGGTGCCGGTATGTTTTGTAAATGTACCGGCTGCTGATTCTTTTATCCCTTTGACGTTACTTTTTCCAATTGCTTTTCAAAATCATTTACTGACATCGATGCTTTATCCGATGCAACTTTCACAGAAAGTATCCCATCCATAGCAAGTTCCATTAATACTTCCAATTGTCCTGCTTTTTTTCCCTCTTGGATTCCTTTTTCTCGGCCCTCTCGGATCCCTTTTTGGATTCCTTCCTGCCTTCCTTTTCGTTCTCTTTTCTCCATCATATCATCAATCGCTTTGCACATATTAACCTCTCCTCCTTCTTCTATTTCCATTGGTATTTTGCCTATGCATTTCATAACTTCTGCGGCCATCCTGTCCATGCGGGACATGTTTTCGTTGTTTCTTATAAACTCATCCATTTTTTCTTCGTCTTTTGAATATTTCATAAACATCAGCACTTCTCTCAGACTACTCTTAAATTTTCCCAGTTCTTCTTCTGTAAGTTTCACCGGATCGATCAGATAGATTCTGTAGTCCTGGATATACTCCTCTAAAACTTCATCCTGCAGATCCATCATCTCTTTTAATGACATCGGACCATCCCATTCTTCTGCACCAAAATGAATCACAAACGTTATCACCGGGATCAGTTTATCTTCTTTATAAAATCCGGACAGAAACTCCCCTTTCTTCTGTACTCGTGTTCTCCGGTTTCTTTGATTCCTGCGGGCTGTCTGATCCACCTGTTTCCCATATTGCAGTGCATCATAGATCATGTTTCTCACCGGCATGGCACAATGGATATCTGTCTGATTTTCAATTCCGATAATCAGGTATGCCGCCTGACCATCCTGCATAACTACTGCAGATTTCAGAACATCCCGGTACTTTTGTACACTTTCCGGTTTCTTCCGCCCCTTGTTATGTACTCCGTTTTCAAACAGAATTCCCAGTTCCGCGGTATCCATTTCTTTCAATTCTTCCGGCCGGATGATCGCTTTTCCTCCATAGATCAGATAATTACATGCATCTGCAAATACATCGTTCTGCCTTATATAATTTTTTGTTATTACATCTGTTGTTCCCATGTGGGTATCTTTTCCTCCTTTTTTGTGTGCAAAGATATCCACATGTTTATATTCCTGTTCGTTTCAATTATTTTACATATGATTATTTGAAATAACCTGACACGGTTCTATAGACATGCTTTATCTCTGCTATTTTTTCTAAAACATAGAGATATTTCCTGCGTTGGAATTCTAGATTAAGATATGATGATCAGATTTGCTTTTCATTCCATGAGATGAAATATTATGTTTGTCATTATCCTATCATACAAGATAGCAACTGTCTATGAAAATTTATCATAAGCAAAGTTACACTTTTCACCAAAAAAGAAACAGCCTTAAAGCATATGCTCTAAAGCTGTCTCTTATCTCTCTTTTTCCTCTCCATCACGATCATCACACCCCATCCCAGCAGTCCGATCAAACTGATCCATTTGCCGGTGGCAAGACCCGGTGCGTGATAGGTGATCGTAACCCAGTGTTCTCCACTTAACATCCGGCAGCCCAGAAATGCGGTATTGACTTTTTCTGTCACAACTTCTCTTCCGTCAACCCTTATTTCCAGATGACTGTCATAAGGGATCGATGTGATCAGGTAACCGTTCTGCTTCATGTCGATGCTGCCGCTGATCTGGTTTCCTCCGGTTGTATTCCAGTCCGGCGTAAAGGCTGACTGATACAGTGTATCATCTTCCAGGATCGAAGCATCACTGCTGTAGCTTTTCAGGTTGCAGATCCGGTACGTACCTGCTCCCAGTGTGACTTTTACCTTTTTTTGCTTTGCGGAAAGCTTCATCACATAGGTAAAGGTTGTATTCCCATTATAATACAGATGATTTTTTGCCGTCAGTTTGTTGCGGATGCCATCGATGGTGATGCTCACATCTTTGTTCGGGTGCGCGTTTTCCACATCAAACTGCAGGTAGAGGATTCTGTCTGTTTGGGACGATTCGTCTGCACCCTCTGCCAGAAGCGTTGCTTCCTGTTCTTTTTTCGTCTGAACTTCCCAGGAATCACCCTCCCCGGTGATACCTTTTTTCGCCGTGAATGACACGTTCTCTTTTTGGATACCCTTCGTTTTTTCAACCCCTGCATCGGACGAATGTCCACTTCCCGTCACGGCATACTGCATCAGCATGGTCTGGTTGTAAGGAAATTCCATGGTCTGATATGTTTTCTCCGAAAGCAGCCGGCTCGTTCCATAGATCACCGGTGCCACATGCTCCTGCATGTCGGAAGTAAAGTTCTCCCCGTCTTCGTTCCGACCGATCACATATTTGACTCCCATGAATTTCTGAAACAGCGGATTGGCAGAGGCTGTCTGCATCAGACTGTTCCGGAAAGGCTGTTCCACCTGAAACGTCTTCTCACGAAAGTCCTGAAATTCCTGATGATACGCCGATGAATAAACCGATGTGATCCACTGACGCGTGTCCCAGACGCGGTTTACATTATCTTTTCTCTTCTTCGGTACACCGCTTTGTTCTGTCCGGTACAGACCGGTTTCCTTCTGAAGGAGACCTGCGATTTCTTCTCCCCATGCATCGTCTGTGATCTCCTGATAATCGTCTTTCTGTACCAGATTGCCCGTCTCCCCGTTCAACGCTGCGTTGACAACGATCAGACATACCAGAGAAGGTGCCAGCAAAAGCAATGGCCGTTTCCACTTCTGAAACAGGATACAGCATCCGAAAAGCACCACGCTCTCCAGCAGGATCAACTGGTATTTGTCTCCATTTTCTCCGATTTCTTTCAGATATCCGGCCAACACGCTGACCCCCACCGTAGCAGCAAAGACCAGCATCCCTTTCCACCGGCCGATCTCGCCTTCTTTCATTCGTCGCAAAAACACCGCGATCAGATAACAGAACAACGGAAGGAACGGAATCAGTGACTTATACCGGACATACAGTGCGCCGTTAAATCCCCAGGCAAATACCGGAAATACAAGAAGCGCCACACCAATCATACTGACGAGCCGCTCCCGGATCCTCCCGCACAGGATCCCGGCCAGCAGTGCCGTTACCAGAAGCATCGTCAGTCCCACACTGTATGGGTTATACAGGGACTTGTCCAGACACAGGTCCGGCATCAGCAGATCGGTAAGGCTCTCACTTCGGGAACTGCCGCTTCTCTGAAGCAGTGCACAGGCCGTCGGCACCAGCAGGACACTGCCGGAGAGCACCGCCACTCCCATCGGCACAAAGAAATGTATCACCTTTCCCACCGATAATTTCTCCGGGCTCCGATACCAGCTATACAGCACAAGTCCTGCCATTCCGGCGATACTGAAGTAAAAACTGGTAAGGATCATCAGAAACACGCCCAATGTATACAGGCCCGTCTTTCCCTTTTCCCAGTATCTGTCTATTCCCAGCAGGGCAAGAATCAAAAATGGCATATACTGTACAAACATGATCTGGTGACAGGACTGATAGATCATCGGTCCCGCCAGTAAAAACAGAAGGGAAATTCCCATACAGATCTCTGTACCAAACCCCCGTTTTTTCAGCCAGACATCCATCAGACAGACAGACGCTGCCAGGCACACCACACTGGCTGCCATCAGATAGTCGCTCATCTTCACAAAAGGAATCAGGTACGCCACCAGTACCACCGGGTTGTACAGTCCATAATAGGAAAAATTATAAATATTCTGCCCGCCGCCGATATTCGCTGCAAACTCCGGAAAGAACTGTCCGGTCTGATAAAACTGCTGCCGGAAATATTCCGGAAAGACACTGTGCTGGCTGATCCAGTCCATATTAGCTCCAAAGACTCCATATCTGCCGGCAAAAAACCAGCAGGCTGCCACCGTGATCCCTGCCAAAAGCAGACAGGAAAGCAGATATGTGATCCGGCTTTCTCCCTGTTTTCTACTGTTTTTCATAGCTGGAACTCCTTACAATGTAGATCGGGCGGTGTTTCGATTCCAGATACGTCTTGGACAGATATTCTCCCATAATTCCCATACAAAGAAGCTGGATGCCACCCATAAACAGGATCACACAGACCATGGACGGCCATCCTGCCACCGGATCTCCCCAGATCAGTGTCCGTACTACCAGAACCAGAATCATAAGAAAAGAAACTCCGCAGAATACCACGCCGAGCACTGCTGCCACCGACAGCGGAGCCACAGAAAACCCGGTAATTCCCTCCAGAGAATATTTAAAAAGCTGGCGCAAGGACCACTTGGTCTCTCCCGCAGACCGCTCCACATTCTCATATTCCAGCCATTCGGTCCTGAACCCCACCCAGCTGAAGATTCCTTTGGAAAAACGGTTATACTCACTCATCTGCAGCACGGCATCCACCATCTTCCGGCACATGATCCGGTAATCTCTGGCACCGTATACCAGCTGCGTTTTTGAGATTTTGTTGATAAATTTATAGAAATTCTCCGATAGAAACGACCGGATCACCGGCTCCCCGGTCCGGTCGGAGCGTCTGGTAGCGACACTGTCACAGGTTCCGTTTTTGACCATCTCATACATCTTCGGCAACAGTTCCGGCGGATCCTGCAGATCCACATCCATCACCACCACATAATCTCCCTTTGCCTTACAGAGTCCCGCGTAGATGGCCGCTTCTTTTCCGAAATTTCTCGAAAAAGAAAGGTACTGGCAGCGCGCATCCTTCTCTGACAGTTTCTTCATCTCCGAAAGTGTCGCATCCTGTGATCCGTCATCCACAAAGATCAGTTCACAGTCCGCATCTATCGCATCCATCACCGGACACATATGTTCATAATAGATCGGTATGGTCTCTTCTTCGTTCCAACAGGGAACAATCACTGATATCAGATTCATACTCTCACTCCTCTTTCCGTTTCAGAACGTATACTTATCCATTTTATTCCTTCGATTCAGCATTGTACCCCCTGTTTCTTAAAATTAACGAAAGATAAATCCTAAGATTTCTAAAGATTTTTTTACAATCTGTAGAATTCCTGTATAATGAGGAGCAGAAAGTTACCGGGCAACATCCGGTACCATGCAATTGCAAATGCAGAGTCTGGACTATCTATTCATGCCAAAACACCTCGCGGGATAGTGGCTACTGAATAGTTACCAGAAGTTTTACGAAAAAGCGGAGGAAAACACATGGAGCAGCAAACCACACAGATTCTTGTCGTAGACGATAACCCGGAAATTCGTGATATCATACATGTTTTACTGGAAGGGGAAGGTATCCGGGTGACAGAGGCTGCCGATGGCAGTTCAGCCCTTCATTTTCTGGAAAAAGACAGTTTTGATCTGATTATTCTCGATATCATGATGCCGGGGTTAAACGGGTACGAAACCTGCCAGAAGATCCGGCAGCTGACCAACGTACCGATCCTGTTTTTAAGCGCCAGGACTTCCGACAGCGATAAACTTATGGGCTTTTCCAGTGGCGGGGACGATTACCTTGCAAAACCCTTTTCCTATACGGAACTTCTCGGACGCACCAGAGCGCTGATTCGCCGTTACCGCATTTATCAGGGAAAATCCCCGACTGCCAGACAGTCAGCATCCAATCTGTTGACCTGCGGCGATCTGTGCCTGGATCCCCGGTCGGAAAAAGTAACTCTGAAGGGTCAGCTGGTAACTCTCACCTCCACCGAGTACCAGATCCTGAAGCTACTGCTTTCCAACCGCAGACAGATTTTCTCTCCCCAGCGGCTCTATGAAGCAATCTGGGAGGAACCTTACTATTACGGCGCCGGCAACACGATTACCGTCCATATCCGGAATCTGCGTCAGAAGATCGAACCGGATCCATCGAATCCGGTTTACATAAAAACCACATGGGGAAGGGGGTATCACTGTGATTAAGATCCGACATATCCGAACCAAACTGCTGTTGCTCCTTTTTGCCTCCGCACTGCTCTGCCTCGGTCTTTTTCATACCCTGTGGGCAAACAAATGGTACGTCCTTCACCTGGTCACAGAAACAAATCTTCCCATATCCCTCCCCATTCCGCAACTGGATGAAAATTTCTGGACCATGCTCGGAACAGAAGCTTTAAACTACGATATTCCTGATTCCGAAGCAGATACCGAAGCCGTAAAAAAACTACAGCCATTGTTTGATCAGCTGGATGATTACACCGGTCTCGCTATCTACGGTATGGAAGACGGTATCTACCGCGCCGGCCAATATCCACGCTGTATGGATAAAGAACAGTTTCAGTCCTTCTTTGATATCGGATATCATCTGACTGACGGGGTGATGGAGCAACAATATGAACGGAATACAAAGTTTAAAAATGGCTACGCAACCGTGATTGTCGACTTTTATCACAGTTCCGTATTTATCTTTCCTTACTTCCTGTTCTCTTTGTTTGTGTCGGTCGGTCTGTTCCTTCTGATCCTGCTGTTTTTTATCAACCGGAAAATGAAGCAGGTTGTGCTTTTAAAGCAGGAGATTCTTCGCATGTCCGCCGGTGATCTCTCCACTCCGCTTGTATCTTCCGGTGTCGACGAGATCGGTGTTCTCTCCCGGGAACTTGACCATCTCCGTCTCACCCTCGATCAGAATATCCGTCAGGAACAGGAAGCACACCAGTCCAACCGGGAACTGATTGCCGCCCTCTCCCACGATCTTCGCACCCCGCTGACTGTTCTCCACGGGTATCTGGACATCCTGCACTTAAACCGGAATCCCGAGATGCAGAATACCTATGTCACCCGCTGCCTGCAAAAAACCGATGATATCCGCAGGCTCACCGACCGGATGTTTGAATATGCGCTGGTGTACGACGCGTCCGAACCTGAACAGATCCGGATGATCTCTTTTTCGCTTTCCCGGCTTCTCGAACTTTTTCGGGAACAGATGGATTTTCTGGAACTTGCCGGGTTTCACACGGATATATATTTTCCGGATGCTGACACTTCCGACATTACCACCCCGGACGCACTTACGATTCAGGCAGACCCGGAGCTTTGCAAGCGGATCCTGAATAATCTGTTTTCCAATATTCTGAAATATGGCAGCAAACAGGAAACAGTCACGCTTTCCGTGCAACTTCCGCCGGAAATCAACAAAGATGCTGCGCTGTGTCTTGCCTTAAAAAATACTGTGAAACCGGAACATTCCGCAGTAGAAAGCAACCGCATCGGTCTCAAGAGCAGTACGCGGAATATGGAGCGGATGGGTGGAAAGCTTGTAGTTTTCCAGACAAATACGTTCTTCGAGGTAACGCTATCCTTCCCGGTCACCGCTCCGTAATCTCTGGCATCAGACACCTTTCATTCTTGATAAATTTTCACAAAAAAGGCACGAAACCGTCGGATTTTTCTGATTCCGACAGCTTCGTGCCTTTCTTTTTTCTGTTTTTATTTTCAGTCTTTATTAAATACTTCTCTGTTCAGGCTGCCTTCCTGATGGCATACGATCGTTGTACATACAGCATCACCGGTGATGTTGACTGCGGTACGGATCATATCCAGGATACGGTCTATACCCATGATCAGGGCGATACCTTCGGTCGGAAGTCCTACGGAATTCAGTACCATCGCCAAAGTTACCAGACCAACGCTTGGTACACCGGCCGTACCGATAGATGCCAGAGTGGCAGTTACGACTACGGTTGCCAGGTTACCCATAGTGAGGGGAATGCCGTAGGCCTGAGCGATAAATACTACTGCCACGCCCTGCATGATGGATGTTCCGTCCATGTTAATGGTGGCACCCAGAGGGATAGTAAACGAAGATATCTGCTTAGATACACCCATTTTCTTACTCAGTGTGTCGATGGACATAGGGATCGTCGCATTGGATGTTGCTGTGGAGAATGCAAATCCCATAACCGGCAGGAATTTCTTGATAAACTTGAATGGATTCAGTCTGGTGAAAACAAACAAAAGGATCTGATATACTACCAGACACTGGATCGCCAGAGCCAGTGTTACATTGCCCATATATTTTAACATCGGAGCAAATGCGGAGAATCCAACCGTTGCAAAGGTACGTGCGATCAGGCAGAACACACCGATCGGCGCGATCTTCATGATCGCCATGGTCATCTCCATCATGACATCGTTAAACTGGCTGAAGAAATTTGCCACAACCGAACCTCTGGTTCCCAGTTTTGCCAGCATGATACCCACAAACAGGGCAAATACGATGATCGGCAGCATATCGCCGTTCGCCATGGACTGTATCGGGTTTTTCGGGATGATATTTAACAGAGTATCCACCAGACTGGTGGCTTCTGTAGTGGAAGATACGGTTCCTTTCTGAACAGCATCCATATCAAGACCCCGGCCCGGATTGATCAGCAGAGCACTTCCCAGGGCCACGCATACAGCCAGGGCTGTGGTTACCAGATAGAATCCGATGGTTTTTACACCAACTTTTCCAAGAGTCTTGGTATCTCCGATGGCCATACTTCCGCAGATCAGAGAGCAGAATACCAGAGGTACAACCAGCATCTGCATCAAACGGATGAATCCCTGTCCAACCACATAGAGAACCCCTTCTACGATGACGGTATCTTTGATATAACTGGAAGGAACCCAGTAATGGATCACAACTCCAAACAGAGCTCCGATCAGCAGTGCGATGAAGATCTGCGTAGACAGACCAATTTTCTTCTTTGTTTTTTCTGCAGTATTTTTTACCATTATTCCAACCCTCCTGTCTCATCCAGATATTCTTTCAGGGCTGCCTTCCAGTCTTTCGGCTCTTCGATGCCGGTCAGACGAAGCATCATGTTGTCCAGAACAGAGTATGTCGGGCGCGCAGAATCCTCGATCACAACCGGATACAGATCCAGTTCTCCGGCTTTTCCGGAATACTCAAGAATCGTTCTTGCAAATTCATATCTGCTGCAGCTTCCCGGGCAGACCACATGGTAGAGACCGTATTCTTCGTTGTCGATAAAATAACGGATTACCTTCGCCAGTTCTTTCGCGCTGGTCGGCGCCGCATACTGGTTGTTCGGCACTTCCATCGTCTTTCCCTGTCCCACATTGCGAAGCACTTCATCCACAAAATCTCTTCCGATTCCATAGATCCAGGAGCTTCGGATGATCACAAACCGGTTTAACAGCTGAGTTAAAATCTTTTCTCCCGCTTCTTTTGATTTTCCGTAGATGGTTCTCGGATGCACGTTGTCAAATTCATTATACGGAATCCGTGATTCCTTATCAAAGACATCATCAGTAGAAATCTGTATTACTTTCGCATTGACCTCATTGGCAGCCAGTGCCACATTTCTCACACCGATCGCATTGACACGATACGCTTCATCTACATTGTTTTCACATTCCTGTACATCGGTCAGGCCTGCACAGTTGATCACAACATCCGGACGGTTGACATGTACAAACTGTGTCACTTCATCAATCTTTGTGATATCCACTTCGTTGATGTCAGTTGGCAACAACTGATATTCCACACCTTCGAGCAGATCGATCAGTGCGGTTCCGATATGTCCCTCCGCACCGGTAATCCATATTTTCTTCATCTTGTTCCTCCCATTACTTTTCCGGGGTTTCCCTGAGAGATCTGAACATCTGTAACTGCACGCACATGATTGTTGCAGATATTCAGACTGGTTGACAGTTTCCTGTTTCTTACGCTTCTTCATTGTGGTTTTCTTACAATCTTATCACATGATCATTCTTGCCACAAAATCGCCTTTGCATACCATCCCCTCCGCAGAAGCTGTCACTGTCAGCTCCCTTCGTATACAATATCACTAAAAAGGTCCACCGGACCTTTTGTCGTATGCTTGGCAACGAAAATAGCGGCTTTGCTCCCGGCAAGCCGCTAAACATACTTTATTTTACCTGTATTTTGTCGGAAAGTCAATATTTTACATTTTAGTTTCTGTTTGCATTAGAGCGTGTCTGAAAAATCATTTCCGCAATCTGCAAGCCCCATTTTGCGGGAGATTTTACCCTCATTCGGTTGCCGTAGCCCGCTACGCCGCCCTCACTCGGATAAAATCTCCCACAAACTGAGACTCGCAGCTCACGAAAAGCCTTTTTCAGACACGCTCTAGTTTCTATTTACTCTCAGATTTCCTTCCAGATAATCTCATTTGCTTCCATATGCAGATCAAAGCTTGTTCCGTCACCCTTATAAACAGTGGTATCCTGCGGTTCGTAGGTATTGTTTACGATACAGTATTTACCATTCTTTACATAGGCATGTACTTCTACGTTGTAGTTGCTGCTGAACCAGCGATGCAGGTTTTCTTCATCGTGTGCAGCCCACAGGATCGCACGGTACAGCACACGGCTGTTTTCAAAGCTGTATGGCAGACCGCTAATATAGACGCCTCTTCCTTCTCCAAAAGAGTTGACTGCCATCTGCACTTCTTTATCGATCTGGCGGATGATCGTAGTATCCGGCAGAGCATACATGTTTTTCTTTCCTTCTCCGAAGTCCACATCTCCCTTGCAGTCCTCAGTGATAAAGTGGGTATGCTCTTCCCAGTTGTATTTGTCTTTGTTCAGGTCAAATCCATTTTCGCGTTCCACTCCAAGAACACTTCTTAACTGAATGTATTTGCCTTCCCACTGATGACCGGTCGGCTCACCGATTCCGATAAATCCGCCGCCGTTGTATACAAATTCATTGACCGCAGAAACAATCGTCTCATCCGTCCAGTTGTCCCCACCGGTATATGCGGTATCACCGTCGCCCACATTCAGGATGACGTCGATATCTTTGAGCATATCCGGGTTCTTGCGGATATCATCAAAAGTGATAAACCGCACATCAAACGGTGCACCGCTCAACGCTTCCATGATGCCCGCATAAGAATAGTTCTGTTTATGGTAAATCGCATGATGTACCATATGATTACCCCACGCACGCATCTTACCCCAGCAGTTTAATACGGCTACGGTTTTTACACAGTACGGTGTGGTTCCTTTGATATTTTCATACAGGGTACGGAATTCCTTGCAGACACTTTCCACATAATCGATAAATTCCGGGAACTGTACCGCCAGTTTCAGGTATCCGCCGTAACCGATACGGTCAATCGGTTTTCTTAAGATCGCACGACGCGCGGTTACCCAGTTGACTTTTGCTTCTTTTACCGGATCTCCACCCTCATGGAAGGTATCCGGGAAGAAATACGGAAGGAAACGTCCCTCGGTATATTTGACACCAGGAATATCACTGATCAGACGAAGCGTCGCTCCATTTCCCACGGAACCTACCACAGCATCCAGACCTACGGACTTAAACTCATCCATAAACGGCTCCATGCCGATCCAGTGATCGCCGAGGAACATCATGGCTTCTTTTCCGTATTCATGCACGATATCTACAAACTCTTTCGCCAGTTTCGTGACTTCTCTTCTCTGGAACGCGGTAAAATCCATGAATTCCTTGGACGGAATCCGGTACATGTTATTCATGTAACCCTGGTCAATGATAAATTCCGGACGGAACTTATAACCTACTTCCTGTTCAAACTGTTCCAGAATATACGGACTTACCGATGCAGAATAACCATACCAGTCTACATATTTCTCTCTCGCCAGCTCATCAAAGATCAGTGTAAACTGATGGAAAAATGTAGTAAAACGAACCACGTCCACATACGGATGACTCTCCAGGAATTTTCTCAGACGTTTCTTGGAATACTCTTTTGTCTTCGGCTGACGGACATCAAATGTGATCTGTTTTTCCACACCCTGCCAGTCATTAGTCACCGCATTATACATATGAACCGGATCCCACATAATATAAGCCAAAAAACTTACCGTATAATCATGAAAAGCCTTCGCCGGTTTGATGGTCACATCACCGGTCTCCTCACTGTAACTCCACTCTGTCACCGGAACCACTTTTCCTGTCGTACGGTCAATAACTTCCCACCATCTCTGGATATCATCATACGAATTTACCTTTAACATATCCGGATACAGATGCTCCATCAGATGAATCGACAGTTCTCCCTTCGTTGCCGTATGGAAAGATGTCATAACATACATCTGCTGAATCTCATCCGGATTCGCTTTCGCCCATACATTATCTTTTCTGGTTGTATAATATGTTGCGTATACCTTCGCATCCACCTTCTTCAGTTCTTCCGGGTAATCCGTTCCGTCACAGTCACGGATCGCATCCGCCCCCCACCGTTTCACCAGCTCCAGTGTCTCCGGTACGACATCCACATCAGTCGGAATCGTTACTCTGCCCGTTGTACACTCTTTACCCATAACACACACCTCTCCCTTTCTTTATTATCACTCTCGGAACCTTACCAATTCCGCTTATATCCAATCCCAAATCATAAATCACCAGAAATAACTGCCGACAATGACCTTTTCCCCTATCTGTCTCTCACTGCCGGCAGTCCTATTCCAGTCTGCATCAGACAGGCGGCTGTTTCCCGTCCGCTGCACTAAATTCATTATATCCAATCCCCACCATTCTTTCTATGCTACTTTTGTTCCAAACATTAGATATCTTGCGGTATAAGCGATTCTTTGCTATACTGACATATATAAAACAGTGAAATATTTTACTTGCTGTTTTTTAAGTGATATTCTGCGATATTTTCCTATAAAAACACCTCGCAGAATTATACTGTCACGGAATTGCCACCGGCAGAAATTGAGCACCTGCTTCTGGGAACAGACAGCCTTTTGCTGGTGCCCTTAGCAAAGATGAAATCCGGCACTTACGCAGACTTTCACGAGGGTCCGCTGACCCTCGTGAACTATAGTCGGAGTTGGTGACTAGTTCAGATTTGCGTTACCAGCGGTTGTTTGTTCCCAGAAGCAGGTGCTCAATTTCGTCCGCCCGCCAACTCACTAATTTTCAAAGGAGGTCCCCATATGTCCACCCTGTCCTATTCCTTAACAGACTTATCCCCCGAACACCAGCCGCCCCACCAACACCTCCGCTACGTAACCTCCTCCTCCTTCGGCTCCGACTGGAACGGCGTCCTCCACTCCCACGACTGTACCGAACTCTTCTACGTAACCGACGGCGAAGGATGGCTGTGCACCGATGAAACCCAGATTCCCCTGCGAAAAAACAACCTCGTCATCGTCAACCCCAAAGTCCACCACACCGAGCGCTCCTCACCGGAAAAGAAAATGCACTATATTGTGCTGGGAATCGATAACCTACAGTTTCGCTTCCACGAAGGAGAAACCTTCTCCCCCTTCCAGATCTTCCAACTCTCCTCCCACCGGGAAATGATCCTCTCACTCCTGCACACGATCCTGGAAGAACTACAAAAAAAACAGACTTCCTATGAGGAAGTCTGTCAGCATTATCTGTCCATTCTGCTTCTGCAGCTCCACCGGATCACCGGAAAAGAATTCTCCTTTGCGCCACCAACCGATATCCCCTATGAATGTCAGCGCGCCAAAGCCTACATCGAAGAACACTTCCACGAACCGGTAACACTCGAGCGGATCGCAGCCATCGTCCACTGGGATAAATTCTATCTCTCCCATCAGTTTTCTGCTGCCTTCTCTGTCTCACCGATCAACTACCTGCTGCAACTGCGGATCACCCACAGCAAACGATTGTTGTGTGACACCGACTACTCCATCACACAGATCGCCGAGTCCAGCGGATTTTCTTCGCAGAACTATTTTACACAGGCATTCAAAAAACTGGTAGGTGTCTCTCCAAGAGCCTATCGTCAGAAGCACCAGAAGTAAATAGTCAAAATCGATCCACAGATCAATTTTTGTTATGCATTGCAGTAAAAAAATCAGATGCCGTTACAGTATTTCTGTAGCCTGCATCTGATTTTCAGTTTTTCTATCACTTTCCCGCCTGAGCAACTATACACACAGCCACTCCATCGCCACAGCAGCTTCTGAATTTCTTAGATTCTTGCAACTCCTGTATCTCTTGCAGCCTGCGCAACTGCCTCGGCAACTGCCTTTGCCACCCGCTTGTCAAATGGATTGGGAATGATATACTCTGCATTTCTCTCCTCATCCGTGATAATATTTGCGATCGCATATGCAGCGGCTACCTTCATCTCATCATTGATATCGCTCGCTCTCACATCCAGCGCGCCACGGAAGATACCCGGGAATGCCAGTACATTATTGATCTGATTCTGGAAGTCACTTCTTCCGGTTCCGATCACAGCTGCACCTGCAGCCTTTGCCTCTTCCGGCATAATCTCCGGTGTCGGGTTTGCCATCGGGAAAAGAATCGGATTCGGAGCCATTGTGCGAACCATTTTCTGTGTCACCGTTCCCGGTGCGGATACACCGATAAATACGTCTGCCCCCTTGATCACATCTGCCAGACTTCCTTTTTCCATGTTCCGGTTGGAGATCTCAGCCATCTCTTCTTTTTCTTTGTTCAGTCCTTCACGGCCTTTGTAGATCGCACCCTTCCGGTCACACATGATCACATTTTTCAGGCCCATACTGATCAGCAGTTTGATGATCGCTATACCGGCTGCACCTGCTCCGGAAGTTACTACTTTGATCTCATCGATCTTCTTTCCGACTACTTTCAGCGCATTGAGCATAGCTGCCATTGTTACTACTGCGGTTCCGTGCTGGTCATCGTGGAAAATCGGAATATCACAACACTCTTTTAACTTGCGCTCGATCTCAAAACAACGCGGTGCAGAGATATCTTCCAGATTGACTCCACCGAAACTTCCTGCCAGCAGGCTGACGGTCTTTACGATCTCGTCCACATCTTTGGTGCGCACACACAACGGAAATGCATCCACATCGCCAAATGCCTTGAACAGACAGCATTTTCCTTCCATAACCGGCATACCTGCCTCCGGTCCGATATCACCCAGTCCCAGTACGGCACTTCCGTCTGTAACGACCGCTACCATGTTGTGACGACGGGTATATTTATAAGAAAGATCCACATCCTCTGATATTTTGATGCAGGGTTCCGCAACACCCGGTGTATAGCAGACAGCCAGATCTTCCGGAGTATCCAGTTTTGCACGACTAATCACTTCGATTTTTCCAGCCCATTTTTCGTGTTCCTGTAAAGCGAATTCTTTGTTATCCATGTTTCTCCTCCTGCATATATTATTATTTCATTTTTTCCATTAGTATTTTACTTTGTTTCAAAAAAAGATGCAATCAAAAACAACAGAATGAGAAAAAATGTCAGAAAAGAATCCGTCATATCGCATTTTCTTCCGCTCTACAGATAACTCTCTTTCTTATTCAACTCTTTTCTCAGATAATCTCCTAGCCCGGTAATAGCCAATAAGGTTACAACAAGAAACGCCCCGGGAATCAGAATGATCCACCAGCCATCGGTAAGCAGTGCTTTTTCTGACAGTGACAACATGCTTCCCCAGGAGATGATCTCCAGTGGTAACCCGATCCCCATAAAGCTCAGCGTAGATTCTTCCACAATCGCACTTCGAATATTCATAACCACCATGAACATAATAGAAGATAAAAAGTTGGGGGCAAGATGTTTCCGGAGAATATAGAAAAAGCCGCCACCCATACATCTGGCTGCAACTACATATTCATTGCTTCTTAGCTGACGTACTTCTGTTCTTACTACTTTCGCTATACTGGTCCAGCTTGTAACTCCTATAACCAACGACAGACTCAGCACATTTGCCTTCCCCAGAATCGCCTGCAGAAAAATAACCAAAAGCAGATTGGGAATGCTCAGCAAAATCTCTGTCATTCTCATGAGTAACATGTCCAGCCATTCCGGAGCCAGACCACTGACAGTTCCAAAGATAATCGCAATACTGGTTGATATCATTGTTGCCACAAATCCTATAAACAACGACTGTCGTCCACCGTACCATATCATGGAGAAAATATCTCTCCCCATGGTATCTGCCCCAAACAGAAATTCCCTGCATGGAGCAACGGTATAATTTTTCAGATCCATATAGGACGGATCTTTTGGCATGATCCATTTACAGAACAGACATCCACCAGCGATTATCAGAAGAACAATGACAGACAGCCAGGGAACTCCCTGATACCATCTATTTTCTTTTTCCGGTGCCTGACGTTCCAGAAGTTCCGGTCTTACACCGACAATTTCAAACGGATCATTCATATTCCCTCACCTCCTGTATATCCGGCTGTCTGCTGATGCGGATGCGCGGATCGATTCGCTCATTGAGAATCTGTGCTGCCATATTACAGACAATCACTATGATCCCGGACAGCAGACTGACCACCATCAGCAGATTATAGTCCTTATAGCGAGCACTTTCATATGCCAGCGTGCCGATTCCCGGATAGGAAAAAACAGTCTCCACCACATACGTTCCACCCATGATATGTGCTACGGAAATTGCCATAATGCTCAGATACGACGGCATAATATTTCTCAGACAATGTGTAATCATGATCCGTGATTTTTTCATTCCCTTTGCCTTCGCCAGCAGCACGTAATCCGCACGGACTTCATCCAGCATTTTGTTTCGGACCATATAGCCATAATACCAGAGATGTTCTGTCACGATAACCGCTAATGGAAGAATCATATGCACGATACGATCGGAAAGATTGTTTTCCTGCCCCACCGCATATGCTCCTGAGCTTGGCAGCCATCGAAGAGAAACAGAAAACACAAGAATCAGTACCAGCGCCAGCCAGAACTCCGGTACACAGCTGATTACGGTTCCCACTTTACAGATCATACGGTCTGTCCATCCGCCTTCTTTCCATGCACATACAATGCCCAGAAGCAACGACCCGAAAAATATGATCAAAAAACCAATGCCACCGAGGACCAGTGTATTGCCGATTCTGCTTTTGAGTACCTCCAGAACATCCATTTTATATTTATATGAAATTCCAAAATTCCCATGAAATGCCTGTCGGATCCATCTGGCATACTGTACAGATATTTTATCATTCAGACCAAGTTTCTCTTCCGCCCATTCCCTTTCTTCCGGGCTCATCTTTTCCACGCGTTCTCCATAATAAGAAACCAGTGGATCCCCAGGTGCAAGTCTGGATACATAAAATGTTACAAGAGACAGTACCCATACGCTGATTATGAAAATAAGCACCTTTTTCCCATAATATAATATCCGTTCACCCCTCATAGCACTTCATCACCCTTCTGTTTCGTTCTTTCCTCGGATCCGGTACGGGAATTGCTGCCAGCAATGCTTTTGTATACTCATGGTCCGGATGTGAAAACACATCCTCCGTGGTTCCTTCCTCTACAAGTTTTCCATGATACATAACCCCGGTTCGATTGCACAAAAACTTCACCATCGAAAGATCATGTGCAATAAAGAGAAACGAAAATCCCTGCTCTTTCTGCAATTTTCGAAACAAATTGACCATCTGTGCCTGAATAGATACATCCAGCGATGCGATTGGCTCATCTGCCACAATCAGATCCGGTTTTGCTAACAGTGCCCGCGCAATTGCCACCCGCTGTCGCTGCCCGCCGGACAGTTCATACGGATATTTTTCCAGATAACTTCCATCAAGTCCTACCATCTCCAGCTGTTTTTCAATTTCCTTTTTATCTGTACGGATCTTTCGGGACTGAATACGCAGCGGTTCCGCCACGATATCTCTGACTTTCATTCCCGGATTCAGGCTGGAAGCCGAGTCCTGGAAAATCATCTGCCGCGTCATCTGTAACATCTTCCGGTTCTTTTTAAATTCTCTGTTTTTGCAGACCGGAATTCCTTTATAATAGATTTCTCCTGCGGAAGGTTTGTATATATTCATGACACAGCGCGCCACTGTCGATTTCCCGGATCCGGATTCTCCTACCAGGCCGTAAATTTCTCCTTTTTTTATTTGAAAAGAAACATCATCCACTGCATGCACTTCCACCTTCCGATTCAGCCGAAATATGTGTGAAAGATGTTGCACATCCATTAAAATATCATTTCCCATATCTTCGCCCTCCCATCGGAACCTTCACCTTCGGTGCCCGCTCATCCAGCAGCCAGGTAGCCGCATAATGGGTATCTGTAATCCGAAACATAGGAGGCTCTTTTTCATAGTCTATTCTCATTGCATATACGTTTCTCTCCGCAAATGCATCACCCTTTGGCGGATGAATCAGGGTAGGCGGCATGCCCGGCAGTGTCGGGAGCCATTCTTTTCCTTCTGCCAGAACAGGAAGTGACTGTAACAGTCCCCAGGTATATGGATGCCTTGGATCATAAAAAATCTCCTCCGCCGTTCCGATTTCCACAATTTTTCCCGCATACATAACCGCCACACGGTCTGCCACTCCGGCTACAACCCCTAGATCATGGCTGATAAACACAGTTGCCATCTCCAGTTTTTTCTGGATCCGCCGAAACACATCCAGAATCTGTGCCTGAATCGTCACATCCAGCGCAGTCGTAGGCTCATCGGCAAACAGAATCTTCGGATTACCGGCAAGTGCAATTGCCATAACTGCTCTCTGACGCATACCCCCGGAAAATTCATGAGGATACTGACGGATCCTTTCTTCCGGTCTGTCTATTTCCACCAACTGCATCAGTTCTATAACTCTTTTTCTGATCTGTCCTCTCGACATTTTTTTATTATGGATCCTCACCGCCTCCCCGATCTGTTTTCCAACCGTGATCGTCGGATTCAGAGATGTCATCGGATCCTGAAAGACCATCGAAAAAAGTTCTCCACGCAGCCGTGACATATTCTTTTCCGTATAGTCCGTAATATCCGCTCCATTCACCAGTATTTTCCCGGACTTGATTTTTGCTGTCTTCGGAAGTAATTTCATAATACTTTTGCACAATGCACTCTTCCCGCACCCGGATTCTCCCACAATGGCCAGTACTTCCCCTTTTTCCACAGTAAAACTTACATCCCGAACCGCTTCCACTTCACCGGCATCCGTAAAAAAGCTTACCGACAGATGTTCTGCCTTCAGTAACTCATTCATGACTAACCTCTCAAAACTGCATAAAGAGACTGTTACCAGTCTCTTTGCATCTCTCATCTTTCTTTTTATTTCACGATTTCCCATTCCTGAATATTCCAGAAAATACCAACTCCGTGATGACCAAGTACGGTCTTTTCGGAGATTCCTTTGATATCCGAATCCGCCACATAATTGGCATCAATATAACAGATAAATGCATATGCCGGATCCTTTGCCAGCTCTTCCTGGAAAAGATCATAATATTTCGCACGGGTTTCCTGATCTTCATACTGTCTTGCCAGTGTCAGATATTCATCCACTTTTTCATTGGAATAACCGGAATAATTGGCTCCTTTACCCGTTCCGAAAACTTTGTAGGTATGATCATCTGCATCAAACGGGCTTCCCCAGCCGATCAGGCAGGCCATCTGTCCTCCCCAGTCCATCTGTGCCGGAATATCTACCGTACAGTTGATGCCGATCTCCTGCAACTGCTGTGCCGCTGCCTGTGCAATATCGATTCGATCCTGTTCTCCGGACATGACGCTGATCACAAAGCCGATTTCTTCTCCATTTCTCTCGTAGAAACCATCATCGTCCATGGTACATCCCGCATTCTCAAGAATCTCTTTTGCCTTTTCCGGATTATAATCATAATGTTCCACATTCTCATCATTGTAGATATTTCTCTGCAATGGACCATAGGCCGGCATTCCCTGCCCCAGAAGCACTGCATCAATAATTGCCTGCCGGTCAATACCATAACATACTGCCGGAATAATATCTTTATTTTCCGTCCAGTAATCGTTGCCGAAATTAAACATAATACCACGATAATCCGAAGTCGTCATATCATAGCAGGTATAATCTTCTGCATCCTTAAAACTCTGTGCATTTTTCGGATCTAACAGAGCCATATCAATCTCACCGGACTGTAACTGTACTGCCTGTGTATTGTCATCCTCTACAATCTTAAAGATTACTTTATCGATTTTCGGACTGCCAAGGTAGTAATCTTCATTTTTCACCATGACAATTGACTGCCCTGCATCCCAGCTTTCCAGTTTATATGGACCTGTTCCTATCGGATGACGGAAGAAATCCGACTCCTGCATATCTTCTCCATCCAGAAGATGTTTTGGCAAAATCGCCATTGTCATATATTCCAGAAATGCCACATTTGGTTCTGCCAGTTTAAAGGCGATCGTCTGGTCATCCGTGACTGTAATTTCCTGCACATCTTCATAATTTGGTGCATTCTCCGATCCGTTGTCCGGATCCATGATCGCTTCTATTGTAAATTTTACATCGTCTGCCGTAAATGGTTCCCCATCATGCCATTTAATTCCATCTCTGATGTGGAATGTATAGGTATAAGTATCTTCATCATAATCCCAGCTTTCTGCAAGCCCCGGCACTACCTGATCATCCGCATCATGAGCAGTCAGTCCGTTAAATAACAGCACATTGATCTCGCAGTGCTCATCCATCGCAGGATTGATCCGTGTATAATCTCCGGATCCATATGTCAGTGTAGATTCTTCTGTATTTTCTGCTTCTTCTGCAGGTTCATCATCTGCTGTTTCCTCATTCCCCGTCTTCACATCCGCAGTATTACCTGTTTCTGATGTACCCCCACAGGCCGCCAGCGATATCACCAAACCTGCTGCGAGCAATACCGCAACCATTTTCTTCTTCATATGTTTCCCCTTTCAGATTTCTGTAAAAAGAAAGGAAAGGAATCTTTCCCGGATTTCTTTCCTCACTTCTGACATTATTTGCTTTCCCTTCCATACTGCTTATAGATGCGGAGGAAGCAGTACGGTCTGAGCGAACTTACAACCTGTTTCTGTTGTGTGCCTATCATAACCTGTCTTTCTTTTCCCCGCAAGCCCCCTGCGGGGTTATATTTTTATCTTTTTTTCAACCGATATTTTCGCACTTTTTTCTTTTTTATATCCTCATCCGGGGGATAGACAAAGCAAAAAAGAAAGCCGTCCTCCATAGTTTTCATCCATGAAGGACAGCTCCCCTTTTATTTACCGTTCCACAATCTTCAGATCCCAGCCCCCGATTTCCAAAACCTGTCCATCAGTAACTGCAGCCTTTCCAAACAATTCCTCTCCATCAGTGCCATGATAAATCACATTCCGTACTTCCGGCGAATAGTTCAGATAATATACAACTTCTTTTCCAAGATCATTTGTCCCCTTCTTGATAATCACCGGGAACTCCACTTCCTGTTCCATACCCCACAATCCTGCATCCTTCAACACATCCGTAAGGATCTCCCGAAGCATCGCATCACCGGTCCAGCAGCCGAGATAAGTAGCCGTTCCCTTTCCATACACATTTCTCGTCACTGCCGCATACCGCTTCCAGTTATAATGATCATAAGAAGCAAGCACCTGTGCCCCTTCCGGGTTCACCAGTTCCATAAAATTTTTCAACTCATTATCTTCACAGTGATACGTCTCTCCTGACAGTTTTACCTGTTTCGGGAACGTAAAATGGCTGTAGGAAATACCCAGACACCGGTCCAGAATATGTGGCTGGCTGTCATGGAACACCTTCAGATTCTCATCCGTGAAACCGGTCTTGAATGTGGTAAACAGATGACCGCCTGCTGCCACATAGTCATTGATCTTCTGAAGCAGGGCTTCCGGTGCTGCGTACAGTGCCGGCACTACCAGCAGATCATACTGCGCAAAACTTTCTGTTTCCGGCCACAGGAAATCGCATTCCACATTCAGTTTATATAACTGATCATAGACATACCGGACCACATCGTTATATTTGCATCCGCCACCACCGCCTGCGGTTCCGTCAATCGGAAACCAGTCCAGCGCAGTCTGTGCTTCATTGCTCACAAGGAAACCGACTTTATTGTGTTTTTTCAGATTCACCAGATGGTTTCCCAGCTCCGCAAACTCCTTACCAATCACTTTTGCAGAACGATACGTATCGTTTTCCTTAAAGTCGTGACTCAACAGTCCTTTCCAGTATGTCTCAAAAGAATTGTGGATCGAATGCCAGTGCCAGTATTCCACCATATTTGCCCCGGAAGCCAGATGACTGAATGCCTGCAGACGAAGCTGTCCGTCGTAAGGAACCCATCCCGGGAATCCCTGTGCCTCTGTCTCCAGAACAAAATAATTATCTGCTTTCAGTGAACGGGTACTGTCTCCGCCATAGGAAATCTCTGCACCGGTCAGTTCGTCCTGTGTCGGATGATAGATATCCACCCCTGCTACTGTCAGTGCCCTTGCTGCATGTTTGTGATCTACCATCGGCTGTACTCCGTAGGAATATCCCCGCCAGTCAAAATCGAAGTTATGGGTGATGAACTGATCTTCCCTTGCATACTCTTTCACAATATCCGCCTGCCACTGCAGATAATCATCCACCAGCGTTCTCTGAAACTTCTGGAACTCCGCACCAAGACTTCCGTTAATTGTTCCACGCACATCCGGAAAATCTTCCCACGCATTGATCCGGTTGCTCCAGTAGTCCAATCCAAACGCCTGATTCATCGCATCCAGATCATCGTTAAACTTTGTCCGCAAGTATTTGACGAACTGTTCCTGCACATTTTTTCCCGCAGTGTCATAATATTTTGTCTCATTATCCAACTGGAAGCCGATGACACATTTTCTGTGTGCAGACACCTCCATCAGTTTCCGGATCACCCGTTCCCCATGATAACGATATACCGGATGTGTGATATCCATGATCTGACGCGCCCCGTAGATGCCTGGTCCCTTCTTTGTGGTTGCCAGTACATCCGGATGAGATTTTACCATCCAGGTCGGGATCGCATAGGTCGGTGTTCCGATGATCACAGAGATGCCCGCTTCTTCCATCGCATCCAGTACCCGTATCACGTGGCTGAAATCAAACACGCCCTCCTGCGGTTCACAGGTACTCCAGGTGGACTCTGCGATACGCACCAGATTGATCCCTGCTGCCTTCATCATCTCCACATCTTTGGCCAGTCGGTCACACGGCATATACTCATCATAATATGCCACCCCATACAGTAATTTGTTCATTCGATTACCCTCTCTTTTTTGTTTATTTTCCACACCCACATAGAATCTTACGGTAATTTTACCCTGTCCGTGCCTCCCCGGTCAACCACGACCACATATATTGAGCAAAAAAATATAAAAGTCTGCGAAGGTAACTTTTCGTTACTTCCGCAGACCAATTTTTGCAATTTCTGTTTTCTTTTATAAAATACTTCCCACTAGATACACTACAAACGCAGCCACCCAGGCGATCACGCACTGTCCGATCACCACACCGACCGCCCATTTGCTTCCAAGCTCCCTCTTAATGGATGCAATTGCCGCCACACATGGTGTATACAGAAGACAGAACACCAGCAGGCTGGCTGCCGATACCGGTGTGATACAGCCAAGCAGCGCCGAAGTCTGCCCGAAAAGAACGGATAACGTAGATACCACACTCTCTTTTGCCATGAATCCGGTGATCAGTGCTGTGGATATCCTCCAGTCGCCAAATCCCATCGGTGCAAAAACCGGTGCGATCACACTGGCCACCGTCGCCAGGATACTCTCCTGCGAATCACTGACGATATTCAGATGACCATCAAAGGTCTGTAAGAACCAGATCACCAGTGTTGCCATAAAGATCACAGTAAACGCACGCTGCAAAAAGTCTTTTGCCTTATCCCACAGAAGGTGTCCCACATTCTTGGCTCCCGGCATCCGGTAATTGGGCAGTTCCATCACGAACGGTACAGCATTGCCTTTAAAAAGAGTCCCACGGAATACCAGTGCCATCAGGATACCCATCAGAATACCGCCAAAATACAAAGCGATCATCACCAGTGCGCTATGCTTCGGGAAAAATGCCGCCGCAAAAAAAGCATAGATGGGAAGCTTTGCCGAACAACTCATAAACGGTGTCAGAAGAATCGTCATCTTACGGTCACGTTCCGAAGGCAACGTTCTGCTCGCCATAACTCCCGGTACTGTACATCCAAAACCTACCAGCATCGGTACGATGCTTCTTCCGGAAAGTCCGATCTTTCTGAGCAGCTTATCCATCACAAAAGCCACCCTTGCCATATACCCGCTGTCTTCCAGCATAGATAAAAAGAAAAACAGTGTAACGATGATCGGCAGGAAACTCAGGACACTTCCCACGCCGGTAAAGATTCCATCCATTACCAGAGACCGAAGGACACTGTTGACATTCGCTGCCCCCATCCACTGATCCACCAGACCTCCCAGTGCATCGATACTTACTTCCAGGATATTCTGTAAAAAAGCACCGATCACTCCAAAAGTCAGGAAAAATACCAGCCCCATGATCCCGATAAAACACGGAATCGCCGTGTATTTTCCGGTGAGTATCTTATCGATCTTCACACTTCGCAGATGCTCTTTACTCTCCCGTGGTTTGACCACTGTCTCATCGCAGACATTTTCAATGAAATCAAATCGCATGTGCGCAATTGCCGCCGCCCGGTCAAGACCACGCTCTGTTTCCATCTGTTTCACGATATGCTCCAGCATCTCTTTTTCATTCTGATCCAGTTTCAATGCCTCGAGAATCAGCGTATCCCCTTCTGCCAGCTTCGCCGCCGCAAAACGGACAGGTATCTGTGCTGCCTTTGCATGATCTTCGATCAGATGCATGATCGCATGCAGACATCTATGTACCGCACCACCATCTTCATTGGCATCACAGTAATCTGTCTCCTTTGGCCGTTCCTGATATTTTGCCACATGCAGAGCATGGGCTACCAGTTCATCAATACCTTCATTCTTCGCCGCCGAAATAGGAACCACAGGTATCCCCAGCATCTCTTCCATCTGGTTAACCAGAATCGATCCGCCGTTTTCCCGTACCTCATCCATCATATTCAGGGCAAGCACCATCGGAATATCCAGCTCCATCAGCTGCATGGTCAGATACAGATTCCGCTCAATATTGGTAGCATCCACAATGTTGATGATTCCTTTCGGATGTTCATTCAGCACAAAATTTCTTGTAACGATCTCCTCACTGGAATATGGGGACATGGAATAGATTCCCGGAAGATCGGTCACCAGTGTGTTTTCTTTTCCCCTGATAGTTCCATCTTTTCGGTCCACCGTTACTCCCGGAAAGTTACCCACATGCTGACTGGATCCGGTCAGCTGATTAAACAGTGTGGTTTTTCCACAGTTCTGATTCCCCGCAAGTGCAAATGTCAGCACCTCTGTATCCGGCAAAGGATGTTCCGTTTCCTTCTCATGATATTTACCACCCTCTCCAAGTCCCGGATGGGGGATTACTGTTCGTTCTTTTTTTTCCGGTTTTACCTGTCCGGCATCCCGTATATTTTCAATCTCAATTTTCTCCGCATCTGCAAGACGCAGTGTCAGTTCATAACTGTGAATCCGCAGTTCCACCGGATCTCCCATGGGAGCGTACTTTACTACTGTTACCTCTCCCTGTGGAATCAGTCCCATATCCAGAAAATGCTGACGCAGCGCCCCTTCTCCGCCTACCGAGCGAATCGTTGCTGTCTTTCCTACCGGTAAATCTCTTAATGTCATGACTGCATTCCTCTTTTCTTTATTTTCTTGCTGTCATCCGTCCGAAGGTTTCCAGAATCTCAAAATCCTCCCGACAACTATGTAGATTTTATCCTTAATGATAATATTTATCAATAGAAAACCCCAAAATATCTCCAAAAAGTATCTGAACCCTCCTTATTCTTGCTTCCTTTTTTTCTTTTCTCATGATATGATTGCATATGTTATGCTGTTTGGTATCTGTGTGTCTGTTGAACAGTTGTCTTTTACCAATATTACATATGAAGGGAAGGAATTTTATGAAAAAGACACAGCTTAAAAATTCTCTGCTTCTGCTGCTGACAGCCACCATCTGGGGTGTGGCTTTCGTAGCCCAGAGTGTTGGTATGGATCACGTGGGTCCGTTTACTTTCAACGCTGTTCGAAGCATCATCGGAGGAATCGTCCTGATTCCATGCATTTTCTTTCTGGATCACAGAAAATCTGACCAAAAAGAGGAACTGCCATCGCCTCAACAACAGGCAGAACAGACCGGTACACTGATTCTCGGCGGTGTCTGCTGCGGTATTCTTCTGGCACTTGCCAGCAGTTTTCAGCAGATGGGCATCCAGTATACAACGGTCGGACGTGCAGGATTTATCACTGCCTGCTATATTGTTATCGTTCCGATTCTTGGCCATTTCTTTCTGAGGAAAAAATGCGGCGCCACCATCTGGATCGCTGTTGCACTTGCACTGGCAGGACTGTATCTGCTTTGCATCACAGACGGTTTTTCCGTTGGAAAAGGGGATCTGTTGGTCATGGTATGTTCCCTGCTGTTTTCCTTACATATTCTGGTAATCGACTATTTTTCGCCCAAGGTTGACGGTGTGAAAATGTCCTGTATCCAGTTTTTTGTCTGCGGATTCTTATGTGCGATCCCGGCTGTCTTTACGGAATCTATCGTATTGGCAGATATCTTTGCCGCCTGGGCACCGATTCTTTATGCCGGTGTGATGTCCTGCGGTGTTGCGTACACCCTGCAGATCATCGGACAGAAAGATATGAACCCGACTGTGGCTTCTCTGATCTTAAGTCTGGAATCCTGCATCTCGGTACTGGCAGGCTGGATCCTTCTGAATCAGAAGCTTTCCGCACGGGAGTTATCAGGATGTGTGCTGATGTTTGCAGCAATCATTCTGGCACAGCTTCCCTCCGGGAAAAAAGCATAAAATCCCGAGACATACAAGTCAAAATGCCATCACCGAAGGTGATTAGAAATGCATTTTGGCTCGTAACTGTGAGGGTACTGAAGAGTTACGAAATTTGTAAATCGCAGATTGAGTAATTAAATTTCAAAAAAGGGTTGACGAATCATCTGTAAACAAGTATGATTATAAACAGATTCGCACTGCAACGCGTTGAAGTGCAAAATTCTTTATTTTTTATGGAGGCTTTTGAAATTATGGAAATGGATATGGAATTCTTACGGAAACTACCAACCCCGAAGGAGTTAAAAGAACAGTTTCCGGTAAGTGAAAAAATAGCAGCAATCAAAGAGGATCGCGACAGACAGATCCGTGAAATCTTCGAGGGAAAAGATGACCGGCTTCTGCTGATCATCGGACCTTGTTCCGCCGACAATGAAGATGCGGTGATCGATTACATCAGCCGTCTTCGTACTGTACAGGATAAGGTAGCAGATAAGATTTTTATGATTCCGCGAATTTATACCAACAAACCGAGAACCATCGGTATGGGATACAAGGGTATGCTGCATCAGCCGGATCCGGAAAAGAAAGAAGACATGTTAAAGGGTATCATCGCGATCCGTGACCTGCATACCAGAGCAGTCAATGAGACAGGATTTACCTGTGCCGATGAGATGCTGTACCCGGAAAATCACAGATATCTCTCTGACCTGTTATCTTACGTTGCCATCGGTGCCCGTTCTGTCGAAGATCAGCAGCACCGTCTGACTGCCAGCGGCGTTGGCATTCCGGCAGGTATGAAGAACCCGACCGGCGGAGATATCTCCGTCATGATGAATTCTATCATCGCCGCACAGCATGGTCATATGTTCCTGTACCGCGGCTGGGAAGTGAAAACGCCCGGCAATCCTTACGCACATGCAATTCTGCGTGGTTACGTGGACAAATTCGGAAGAAATATGCCGAACTATCATTACGAAGATCTGCAGAATCTCCTGGAACACTATCAGGAAGTCAACGAATCCGCTCAGACAAAGCTGGTAAATCCTGCTGTTATCATAGACACCAATCATTCCAACTCCGGAAAACGGTTTGCGGAACAGATCCGTATCAGTAAGGATGTTATGCACAGCTGTAAGGTTTCAGAAGATGTTCATAAACTGGTGAAGGGACTGATGATCGAGAGTTATATCGAGGACGGTGCTCAGAAGGTGAGCGAACACTGTTATGGAAAATCGATTACGGATCCTTGTCTGGGTTGGGAGAAAACCGAGAAATTGATTTATGAACTGGCGGAGCTTTGGTAAGAGAGACGTTATTTTTGCTAGAGCGTGTCTGAAAAAGGCTTTTCGTGAGCTGCGAGTCTCAGTTTGTGGGAGATTTTATCCGAATGAGGGCGGCGTAGCGGGCTACGGCAACTGAATGAGGGTAAAATATACCGCAAAGTGGGGCTTGCAGATTGCGGAAATGATTTTTCAGACACGCTCTAAAGCGGACGCGGAAAGGCTCCCGGTTCCCGGGTGGGGCAACATGGGCAGGGTAACTTTGAGCTAGTCGCTAACTTCGGCTATAATTCGCGAGGGTCAGCTTACCCTCGCGAAAGCCTATGTAAGCGCCGGATCTCAAA